>Ga0181418_1000055_pt1 | contig 30857 bp, 65 predicted proteins | sample 41SPOviralmetaG_FD_130143 | JGI IMG/M metagenome (GOLD analysis project Ga0181418, IMG submission 130143) | Marine viral communities from the oligotrophic San Pedro Time Series (SPOT) site, San Pedro Channel, CA, USA - 41 SPOT_SRF_2013-03-13 | ecosystem: Environmental > Aquatic > Marine > Strait...
AACAGTTTGTGGTGTGGACTTCTTTTCACCCGCCTGTATTGCTTTTTTATATCCACTCTGACCTTCTGGTGTAGCAACGTTAAAGGACTTATTTCCTACGTTTTTAACTACAGGTTTGCCAGCACGAAACTTGTCATAGCCAGATGTGTCCTGACCTGTGACGACCATCGCACCGCGCACAGCTTCACCAGCAATAGCGTCAATTGGTTTATCGATGATTCCGAAGTTCTGACCGCGTGCACCGAACATCCCAATACCACCACCAGGCACACGAGCACCACCAGGGACTTTTAAGTTTGTCGTGATCTGTTGAATCCCATTTGGGTTTAGCAACTGTCCTGCTGTAACAGGCACGATTGCTCCACCTTTGGGGGCAGCAGCAGCAACTCCACGGTTAATTACATTCTGTTGAAACCACTTAATAGGATCCATCTCTATAAATACTTATCATCCCCCTATTCTAATAACTACAAAACTACGCTTACTACGCTCATATCTAACCCTTTCTAAATTAATTACTTATAGGGGGACACGAGGGGGATTAAAAAAGGGGTATATAGAAAACTACTGTAGTTTGCGTAGTTTTTCCGGTTGACTCCAATAACAACCGTTTACAAGCAGCAGCGCAATGCTCTCATTTAGTGTCCACGAAGCCATACAGTGTATTTGGCTTACCTGTGGAAAACTATATTATTTTATTGAGAAGTATTACGAGCTGCTTTTTGCCAAAAGTTCGCCTATAGGGGGCTAAAAATGGTACAAAATTTTAGACGTGTTTAATACCCTCTGTACCCGAACTACTGGTGCAACAAAAAAAATAACTACTGATACAACTGATGTTTCACCGCTCGCTTCGCTCGCTTGTTAACAACTGTTGTTCGATTGCTTCGCAATCTCACGTTTAATCCTTTGTTCACGCAAGTCAACACACTTCAGTTAGTACACGATTGTGTAACACATCTGTTCTTCTGCATCGTGTGTTTCCTACTTGCGCTCACATCTGTTAGCAGAAGTTACTACCGCTGTCTTTCATTCGTTGAAATCACACGCGAGAACTTATGCGTAACTTAAGTGAACCCTTGATTCGCTTCGGGTACTACACCCTACCTCACCTACCCGTGCCCACTCCGTGGGCTTTATAACCATGTGTCTTTTACATAATTCACATGTTTCTTGTATTCAATTCATGGCTCGTTAGTAACGCGCTCATCATCAATGAATTCGGTAATCGTTACGCCTATACCTGGCGTGGTGAACCATTGTTCTGTTCAATTAAATGAACCATAACTCCCCACTCTGTGGGGTTTTTCTTCATGTGTCTTCTATCTAATTCACATGCGTAACTTTCAACTTCAAGTTCAATTCAACGGTGTTGGTGAACTCTATACGACCACGTGGTCACCACGTTCTTACAAGTCCGTATCCACGTTGTACAACATCTACACACGCAGGTTTCCCAATAATATCTATTGGATCTTACCAGTTGATTGAACCTTATCCCCGCTCTGCGGGGTTTATCTTTCATTACTTCTTCGATGTAATTGCTTGTGCGTCTATCGCATTTCTTTTGCATCGTTGCTTGTCGGCATCTCTTTATATCTAAATTCAATGACTAACAATCCATATGTGGATCAAATAATCCAGCAGACAGGTTGCACTGAACGTGAAGTTCGTGCCTTCTCTGTTCCTATGCGTCCGATGACCTTCCCTTGCGTCATCCACGGACGGACATTCGAATCACATGATGACTACATCAATGCGATGTATGACTACCTCGATTCAATGTAGCTCTTACCCCCTCCGGGGGTTTTATTTGCGCGTGTTCTTCTTACTCACCACTGTGTCTAACACTTACACGCCTGTTCTCGTCGGTGCAACTATCGGCCTCGGCCTTGCTGCCGTTGGCTTCTTCACCCTCCCCTGGTACCACGACTTCCTCGTCTGGACCTACGCCTCACCTTGGACCTGGATCATTGGTATCTCAGGTGGTGCTGCTCTAGCTATTGCTACAGACGATTGAACCTTTACCCCCTTCGGGGGGTTTATTTGCATGTGCAATTCATTTACCAATTCACATGCTTGCCACTAAAGCTATCCTTCACAAAGTCAACCGTACCCGTGGTCTCATCACTTGGCACTTCGTCGAGAATGAATCTAACGGTAGATGTAAAGCTATCCGCAATGACGGACGAGTGTTCGATTACTTGAACATCAAAGACATGCGAGAAGGCTACCGCTTCATGCGTGATACCTACGGTTTTCAACCTATGTGAACAGAGGATATGCCCCTTCCAGGGGCTTTTTCCTTCTTTGCCTTAATTGGCATTGTTCACTTATGATTTAATTTAACTATGGCTTTTCGTATCCCTGGACGTAAAGAAAGCATCCGTGTCTTCGACCGTGTCAAATGTCTGGATACACAGTATGACGTCTTCGATGTTGGTGTACAACACGCTGACGGTGGTATCGACTCTGTAGTTGTCGGTGTATCTGCCTACTCTCTCAAGAAGGCTATTGCTGCACTCAACTCCAAGGCTGATGCCAAGGAAGCAGAAGCTCCCGCTACTGTCTAATGACTGCTCCCCCTTCGGGGGGTTTTTTCTTTTGTTTCGGACAACCGTTGATTTACTTGTAGCGAATCATCAGGTTCTCGTCCTCATCCTCCGGTGCTAACGCTGCGGCGATGTCCATCAGACCTTTGCCTGCCAGTGTTACACCTGTTGCTGGTAATACATACCTAGCACTAGCGGAGACTACGGGTTGTCCATATTTCATTGCTTGATGAGCAAGCATCGTTAACCGATCATTCGGATCAACTCCCTCAATAGTTCCCAACCCTCGTGTAATTGGTGATCCAACAATCTCACCTGTCATATTACGGACAACTCCCATAGGTGTGCCTCCCCTAGGGTCACCTTCGGGTAGGACAATGGCGTCCCGTACTTTGTCAGCGTACATATCATCAAACTGACGTAACTGTCCTCCAATAGGAGCAGCTGCGGCTACCACTCGTTCTCCAAGTAAACGCAGCATGTGATCAACCTGATCCTTAACTGTACGTGCATCTCCACGACGGTAAGTACGTCCGGGCTGATTACGATATGCCATTGTTACCATTTATTTAACACCCCTCTATTGTATTCAATTAGGCTTATAAAGAAATGATTAAGATACTAATAGCTACCCTGCTAATAATACCCCCTACCGTACTAATTCCCGCTACTGCAACACCTAATCTCTGCGAAGAGATAGAAGCTGTGCTGTGGGAAGCGGTAGAGGATGGGTACATAAAAGAGCAGGTGGCCATAAGAGTGGCTGGTAACTGCTCACTCGAAACATACGAATAACAGCCATTACCCCTTCCAGGGGTTTTTTCAAACGTTGTCCTTTGATAAATACGCATGACTACTGCTGTAATTATCTTCAGCTGGTTATTCGCCTTTTACGTAATAAAGACGGAAAACCCTTTTGGCTTATGACAATGGTGCTATACGCAGCACTCACTATGGTTCTCCATCTTGAGCTAACTGCAACTCCAATTGTCCTACTGCCATTCATCTTCCCACGGGAAGAAATTGTTCCTATTTCTCTACAACCATGATTCAATTCGACTCACAAACTATCATCCTGGCTATCATTGGTATGACAGGACTATTTGCTACTGCAACAGTCCTTTCGTACAGCTTTAAGCGCAACAGAACAGGTAACGGAAGGTACCAATGAGAACATTAGATGGGAAAGAGCTCTCTGCTCTCAAAGACGAATATGCTTCTGCCGTTGTCGAAAAGATGACGAATGCAGAAGCTCGATCATATCTACGTCAGATTATCTACAACGATGTTGCTGTAGCTGACGGTCTGGACCTCTCTAAACGAATACTCAAAGTGTTCGGTGAAGAAGAGTACGACGATATGGTTGAGTTTGTCACCCGTAATAACTAGGTAGGGTATCCTCTCCTCTAAACCGAATAGCCTGGTCAAAAGATCAGGCTTAATATAAATCTAGTGATATATAAATAAGCACATGGGCTTCTATAACAATCCCTTCCAACTAGTGAACGACCTAGTGAACATCCCTTTCGGCTCCGATGTATATGTCATCTCTGATGAGAAATATAAGGAGTTAAAACAGAAACAGGCAAGAGATGAAATCTCTGTGCTCGAACGTAGGCTCGAATCTTACGAAGTCGCGGCTACGAAACTACGAGATACCATCGCTTCTCTAAATGAGGAGCATGGTTTGCTCCCACCTCCTACTGATAAGTAACCAATGCCCCCTCCGGGGGCTTTTTAGTCAGTTGTTCTTTGATTGTCTCTTATGACTATCATCTCAACTGCGAAACCTGTATCTCTTGAAGATGCTTTGGACATCGCTGAACAGCGTGCTTATGCCGCTAAAACACCTGCCTTCCCTCCTATTACCGACACTATTGTCTGGTTTAAACAGGTGGACTGGGCAGATGTACGTCAACGTGCTCGGGCTGGTGTCAACAATGTTGGTCTTGTCCTCGCTGTCGTTGGCGAGAAAGTACATGACTTTGGTGCCTTCTTGGCAAACGTCTGAACTTATGCCCCCCCTGGGGGCTTTTCTTTCATTTGTCCTACAAATGATTGCACATGTCATCAATCCTGATTGCACACCTGCAAAAACAAGCAGCTCGTCGCTTACGTATTGAGAAGCAATATGCGCTCGCTCGTAAGTAAGGAACCTGCCCCCTCTGGGGGCTTTGTTTTCCATTGTCTTCTATTTCTGAACAATGGAACTCTATTCAGAACTTTCCTTGATCTCCGATTACAAGGAAGAAACCTACGACTGGATGTCATCTGATGACATTGACGTCGATGACTACGAGTACGTCCAGAACCTCGCTTCGGGCGTTGCCTCTCAATCTCGGTACTTCTGAACTTATGCCCCCCCTGGGGGCTTTTCTTTAATTTGTAGTTCTCGTTATATTCATGAGCGATTCAATCGAAAACACTCTTCCCAACTCAATCAGCACTGCTGATCTACAAAAGTTGGCAGACGCTGCTGCAGAAGCAGGGTCTAACAAGAAGACTGAAGAGGAGAAAACCTACGGTGGACTCACCGTTGACGAACTCTGGGATGTCGCAGACGCAGGTTTAACTCTTATTCAAGAGAATTGTTCCCATCCCCTTGGACACAAGGTTGCTGCCATCATTGTCATGGGTAACATGCTCAATTGGCACAATAAGATGGCTGAGCAAATGATGGAAGATGGCGAATTTTCAAATGTTGCCGCTTGGCTCAAAGACGCAGGTAAATTCCAAGCCATCATGAACATCCTTCAAACCATTGAAATTGGTGACGACGACCCTACAACTCTCTGATCCTTTGCCCCCCCCTGGGGGCTTTTCTTTTATTTGTACTTAGTAAAATACAAATGCAGTGGGCAGTTATGACCAACGCTCAAGAATGTCTTGGCGTATGGGTTTCATATGCAGATGCAGCACAGTTTGTATCTGACAACTGTGAACATGAGAATGACATCTATGTCATTCCTTCCGAGGAGCTCACTAGTGAGACTGTCCTCTTGAATGCCTGACCTTGCCCCCTCTGGGGGCTTTCACAATCATTGTTCTTCAATTGATTGCGTTTATGGCAACTTCCTTCGATTTCACCATCATCAGTGACACCACTGTACCTGGTATTTCGTTGGTCGTAAGTCATAACGAAGATGCATTCAGCTACATCACGGAAGAAGAGAACATGACCTGTCTAGATGATGGTTCTGTTCCTCTTGCTACTGACAAAGTCGGTGACTTCATTTCTGACGCTGGTTGGGATAAATACTCCTGCGAACTCGTTTGACTTCGATCAACCATTGCCCCCTCCGGGGGCTTTATCTCTCATTGTTCTTTACATCACATTCATGACTGACAAGACCTACGCATCATTCAACGCTCTCACCATCACTGGTCGCGTTTCTCATGCGGAAATGGTAGAAGGTAAGTATGGCAAGTTTCTTGCTGTAACTCTCCTGTCTGAATTGCAGAATGACGCACCTGCTGTCGCTGTTCAATTCAATCAAACTTCTGGTCTTCTCTTCTCCATCTTTGGTAAAGACGAGACTGCACTGCAGGGTCGTCTAGTTACTATCACTGGACATCTTGAGTCCTTCACTGAACTCTACTTCGATAAGAAGATCGGTAAGACCAAGCGCCTTCAGCGTCCCCGTCTCCAACTGTCCAAGGCAGTTGTTCTCGACGGTGGTCTTGGACCTAGCAAGCGTAAGGATGAGCCAGTCGATTCCGATATCGAGATCGATGAAGCTCCTGAACTTGCATCTGCAGAGTACTGATGCAGGCACGTGGCACCCTTCGGGGTGCTGCGTTTTTTATTTTTTAAAACTGACTAGGACATACTATGACTACATCAAAAATCACTTATGAAATCCAAAAGAGCCGCTACGGACTCTATACATCAGTACAAACTGATGGAACTCGTATGGTCACAGGACCCACAGAAGACGCTTGTCGTTGGGTGACTGATAATATCCACATTCCGGTGCTTGAAGGCACCTACAAAGGCTTCACAAGTGTCCCTCGTAGCGCTACTGTTGACGGGAAACTATAAACTAGTAGTACTACTAATTAAAGCAGATGAATATCCAACGCTTTGCCGGTGACAGCAAAATAATGCAAAAGATGGCAGCTGATATGGCAGCCAACGAAGCACTCATGCGTCGTAATCAAAGCGAAGCTATGCAGAATGCATACCTAGCAAGATCTAGAGATATATCCGCTACTGGTATCACTAATGCCGGAGCATTTTTTTAGAACCATTCTTGCCATTGCCATTTGAACGCAGTACGTCGTGACCAATACTGACATCACCACCACCACTGTTAATAACTAGAGCACGATCTCTATTCTCACCTGGGCTATCCATCCTCTCTGCTGTATTACCAGGACTTTCAAACCTAGTTGAGGCAATCTCTGGTGCAACTTCAGGACTATCGTATTGATAAGCGTTAGCTAACTCAAGTGGAGACAGACGATCAGCTTTCAGTCGCTTAAGAATGCTGTTCTTCAATGAATTGATCATTTCATCCCCTTCCCTGGCACCTTTAGTTCTATTCTCATACTTGCTTTCAAACATCATATTACTCCTGTCAGCAGACTGGCCACCATATTTCGCGTGAGGATTCTTATGTCCTCCATCAAGCCCTGTCTCTTCATATAAAGAACCGGTGACTGGGTTCTTACCACCATCTAATTCCTCTATTCGATCTAAAGCACGAGCCAAACGTTCAGCACCATCTAACTGTTCTACAGCACCAGAACGTAAACCAACTTTAGCTAGCTGGCTGGCACCTGCAGGGGCAAGAATCCGTTCACCTGCTTTACGTAACTCTTTTGTATGAGCACTAGGTGAACTAGGCATAACAACAGGTCCGTTCTTCTCTGCATCTATAGCCATCAACAAAGCATCGATGGTCTGTGGACTATCGCTACCCCCATGCATCTGCTTGGGGATTAACTTCATTTTTCCCCGATCTTCAATTCTGCCATTAGTTAATTCGGCTAAGTCATAGTGACTACCTACTGCTTCTTGAAGCATTGCAGCATCACCAAGACCCTGCAGTAGCTCAGGGCTGATATCACCGTTTTTAATTAATTGTGCTACTAATAATGCTTCATCGAAGACCACTCACATACATACTTATGATTATGTTTTTCCCATAAGTATCACTTACTACTCCTACATGTTATCTATAACTAATAACTTACTAAAATAAATAAAGAACCCAAAAATACCTATTAGTCAAAACAAATGCCCCCACTGGGGGCTTTATTCGTTGGTGTCCTTTGAATACATATATGAGAAGTTTCGCCAATGAAATGTATGTAGGTGTGGAAATCAATCCACCCTGCCCTCACTCTGTAGTTCACGCATTCGACCTAGACGACACGCTCTCTTCCAAACCTCAAGGGTTTGACAACACAGGAATGACCAAAGATGAATTCTTTGATGCCAGTCGTGACTTTGAGCCTGATATCGCTGTCAAAGATGTTGTTGAACTAATGCATATGCATGGTGATTGCATTGCTATCACTACTGCCCGTCCACCTGAACGCTTGGCCGAGACAGTCCACTGGCTGTCAAAGCATGACATTCCTTTTGATCAAATCATTTTGAGCCAAGGAACTGTTCCTTCATCCATTGCCAAACAAGCAATGCTTCAGAAGTTACAAGACGACTATCACGAAGTCGGCGTTCTATTTGATGACTCCCCTTACAACATTGAGGGTGCTCGTCTACAAGGCATATCAGCTATTCATCTACGTAAGAACGATGAGTACTGGGCCGCTAACCCCGAAGATGTTTACAGGTACGAAGATGAACAAGCACGAGAAGAAGCAAATCAAACTCATTGCTAAAGCAGACGCTTGCACCTCACGTGAGGAAGCCGTGAAACTTATACTCAAGGCAGAGAAACTTCGAGCTAAATTATTAGCGAAGAAGCTTTTATCCGATGCCAATTAACACTGTATTATTCGGTCTCGCAATGTTCCTCATTGGTGAAATCACCGGAATAATTATACCTACTCTTAATTAATGATCAAAAAAATATTTACTGTACTTGCAGGACTTGCAATTGCTTCTCCTGTCAATGCAACTAGTTGGACAGATGTCAATACTCTGACCGATCTAGTAAAACAAACTGGAACTACTGTCGAAGCGCGAGCCTGTCAACGCGAAGGTCTACAAGGCTTTTATCAATATGATCAAGAAGCAGGAATAGATCTACTCGTTGTTTGCTCAAACGTTGTTGATATGTCTGACTCCGATGCTGTATGGGAAGTTGTTTCTCATGAAGCAACGCATGTCATGCAAGCATGTATAGGTGGACCTGTCTTGAAAGACACCTATATCCCCCGTGTATTGCGTGAACTGCAAGAAACAGCTCCTCACTATTATCAAACTCTTCAGCAATATCGTGGCGATCACAAACGCTACGAGCTAGAAGCGTTCTGGATGGAACTACGTGCTCCAAATGTTGTCCATGAATTCTTGGACAGATCTTGTTTCGCACAACCTGAATGACATCTGCCCCCTCCGGGGGCTTGGTCTGTTCATGTTCTTTCTCTAGGAACTTATGAACATCCCAATGGTGAGTATCCCTCAAGTCCAACTTGATCAACTCATTCGAGATCTGCAAAAAGCAGAAGGTTACTGCCGTAGGGCACGTCCTGCTTCACGTCATCCGTCTCGTGAAGAACTATTCGCAGAACCTACCGAGTTCTACTCCGGTGCATCTGGCTTTGCCGGTGCAACTCTGCGGAATGCGATTCAAACTATCGAATCGTACCTGTGATTGGTACAAGCCACTGCCTTCGGGTAGTGGCATTTTTTTATTTAAACTACAAATATGTGTGAAATCTTATTTGCTTACTTAATTATCAACGCTATTGAAGCCACTCCTGGCCACATGCGGGTTGAACAGTTGCGTTATACCGACGGTATCCATACTGAAACTCGTGTAATCCATGTTCCTACCCAAGAGTATTTAGACTGTTGGGATGGACAAAGATGAACTAAAAACTAAAATTCTAGAGGAGATTGATGATGTCGAATATCGATACTACGCTCTCCCTCATTCTGGTCTTATCGCTGACTGGTTTATTCACTACTGGGATCTCGCAGAGCTTGTCATGCAGTACTTTGACGAGCCTTTTTATAAGCCGCAAAAGTCAACTGAGGATCAGATAAAATAGAAATATTGCTTCTATATTCTCATGGGTAAAAATCGGTTTAAAGATAAGTCATACAACCCTAAATACGGCATTGGCGGGCGTGTAACAAGTGACGATCTAAGTATCGACGGTAGGAGTTGGGATTACCGTGACCCACAAAATAAGAAAGAGAGTGCACATCGTGCAATGGATGACAAAAACCCGAACTCATATGACTACACCAATCCCTTGTACGATTACTCATACGGTGCAGTCCGTGATGCTAGTGAGGCAGTAAACGTTACCAACGTCAATAGTAAAGGCGACGTTAAGCAACTCATCGACTACCTCCAGAAAGGTCCCGAAGATAAGCCTGCTGAAGTAAAAGTATTGCCTGTTACAGACAAAAAGGAGGTTGATGCTCCTCCTCCTAAGCCTTATGAGCAATCACCAGAACTAACTGAAGCTAAAGAGCGTGTCCAAGTTTGGGAAGATTCCAATGCTGGCACTGATCCCTCTCCCTTTGGAGGCGAAAGGTTGGACTTCAAGTCAATGGTCTTCGATGTTGATTCCAACAATGGCGCTTCTGCTCAAACATCTAGTGGAGAAAAAGCACAGAGCCAGCTCGAAGTATTCAAGAACAAATTAAAAAATCGATTACACTTCCGGCCAGTACTCTAAAAGCTACATAACTTGCGTAGCTTCGAAAGCCCAGTCAAGTACTGGGTTTTTTAGTGCCGACTACCAAAAAGCTACGCTAACTACGCTGGGAGCCCTATATACCTTTTAAAAAATAGATAGAAGGGGATACCCCAGTGTGCGTATATAAAAAAGAGATATATAGAGAAGATGTGTAGCAAACGTAGTTTTTACATATTTCTATTGGGGTACTGTTTGGACAGTTCCCTTGCAGCGCAGCGGAATACGAGCAAAAAACCACGATTAGACTTAGCTACAGTAGCTCTGTGGCAAGAGTATTTATACGCCATTAAATGATCGATTAATAAAAATTTACCGAGCCCAGTTCTTAATACAGAGCTTCCTTTCGGCTAGTAGCACAGTAACGTTTATGCGAATAATGAAATTCGCATTTATGCAGCGGATAGACGTCAAGGTTGACGAACGATTTGCTGCTGTCCTCAAAGGGTACTGCGCTTATTGGGGTCTGACTCTGGGAGAACTCATGTATGAGGCTGCCAAACAACACGTACACTCATCTGCGCAAGTTTGTACACTTGCAGATGACTTAATGCGAAAGCACGGAGTAATTGCTGACAAGCGTTCAGCCAAGCACTGTTACGGCTATCTTTGCCGTTGCTGCAAGCATCAGCTTATGTGCAGAACTGGCCTGTATCAAAACGAATGGGAGATTGCTGACGAACACAAGCACTTGCAAAAAGATCAATCAAACGATTACCCCCTTGACTCCTATAAACAATGAAAAAACTTCAAGTCCAAATGCCTGACCCATGTCATGCGGTATTAAAGGACTATGCCAATGCTTGGGGCATGACAATGTCTGAAGTGATGTATGAAGCCACTCGTTGCTTTATGCACAAACATTCAGAGAATTGTGGATACATCAATTCATTATTTACATTTAGACGTATCAAAGCTGATAAACGACTTACCAAAGAATGTTATGGACATCCTTGTTTTGCTTGTGAGCACTTAGTTGCTTGTAAAACAGGACAATACAAAGGTGGCTGGGAAATGTCTGAAAAAGTTTCTGAGTACATCAATCTGAAAGCATAATTTTTTTTGCCTGAAAGCTTAACAATAAGTTAGACGATTGATATCTGTATGTCTCGATATATTTAATCAAAAAAATGTATCAACGCAAACGTTGCGCTTGTGGCGTGAATAATCATACTTTCATTGTCGCTTGTCTGCGGCCTTCACAACTGATCGAATACATGACTACAAATAAACACCCACAAATCTCACATTTAATTGTCTCGTTTATGACAAGCATGAATAGCATGAGCAGGGTGTTGTTACACAACAAGTCTCAAAAATAAAGGCACACCTAGTTGCTTCACTTGTATAGCAATTATTGCCCCCTCCGGGGGCTTGATCCTTTCGTGCGCTTTGAAAAAAGCGTGTTCTTTATATGTCAATTCAATGCCCGCAAATTTCACATCTGGCTGGCTCGGCAACGGCGAACGTGCATGGCACGAAATGGGGGTCGTCACCGACGGCACCCTGCCAGCGCGAGAAGCGTTTGAAACTGCCGACGCTTTATTCACAGTCGAAAAGCGAGAACTTCTCGTTCCAGTCACATTTAACGGACAAGCCTCAGTTGCCGCATCAGGCACCTACGGAGTTGTCCGTACTGACAGTCAAGGATTACTCGGTGTTGTCAGCAAGCAATATGAAATCGTTCAAAACGATTCGCTCCTTCGGATGGCTGAATTCATCCGCGAGGAGGCAGACATGGACTGCGTCATCGTTCTATCGGACGGAGCCAAAGTCTGCTTTACCGCCACACTCCGTGGTGCGGAGACGGACATCGTCCCTGGCGACACAGTCAAACGACGCATCGTTGGCTATCTAGGACACGACGGCAAGACTGGTTGTGGTGCAAAGTTCACCAACATCCGTGTTGTCTGTCAAAACACACTGACTGCCGCTCTCAATGAGAGTGGTGCTCAATCAAGCATCACCCATAAGGGTACTGCCAACGCTAACTTCGATGCTCTTATCAACAGTATTGACGTAGCACGGCAAGACTTTGCCGCTGAATGTGATCTGATGCGTGAGTTTTCACGTACCCACATGAGTGCTACTGGCTTCAACGAGTTTGCTGACCACGTTTACAACATCAGTGAAGGTGAAGTATTTCGCAAACGTCAGAAGCTAGAGCAAGCATTCCGTGCTGGTTATGGTTCGGAGTATGCCTCATTCTCACTATGGAATGGCTTGAATGCCATCACCCAAGTAGAAACAAGCACCCGTGGCACTACAGCTGCCAAGGGTAGAGCACAGTTTGCACGTGGCACCTTTGGTTCTGGTGCTGTTATCAGCAAAAAAGCTTTCTCTGTTGCACGTGACCTAGTTACTGGCTGATAGAAATACAATTGGGAGTACTTAATTGTGCTCCCTATTTGTTAGCTTAAGGTTTCATCCATAATATGAATTATTTATGTTATCTAAAATCTTTGGTGTTACTAGTGCCGTTCTATTGGCTCTGTCTACACCCGCAACCGCTGCAAGCACTATGCTTACGAGCTGGTATGGACCATACTTTCACGGTCGCCTTACTGCGAACGGAGAAGTGTATGACCAAATGGGATTCACCGCAGCACATAAAACTCTCCCTTTCGGAACGAGGCTACGGGTCTGTTATCAAGGATGTGTCAACGTCCGAATTAACGACCGTGGTCCGTATATCGGGGCTCGTGAGCTTGACCTCTCTCTGGGTGCTGCTAAAACAATTGGATTAGTAGATCCAGGCGTTGCAAATGTTCAGGTTACTTATCTCTAATTAACCACAATCGTCTGCTCCCGAAGATAAACTAAAAACAGTTCAAGGAGATACAAATGTCTAGAACAACTAAACATCCCATTACCAAAAATTGCTTTACTGATTTAGAGCACGAACGCAAAGAACGTAAACAACAACGCGCACAGAATATCGAGCTACTTAATGCTTCACTCGACTTAATCGTTAAAGAAAATTAAGTATTTATACGCCGTTATTTGTGCATTTCTTAACATAGACTAGTTAAGTAGCGTTAACCACACGTGAGTATTACCCAAAAATAAAACACCGCACTAATTAAATGGCTTCATCAATCTCAGTAGCACGCACAGGCGTGCAATCAAACTGGGAGGAGTTTTGTAAGTGGGTAACATCAACTGACAACCGCCTTTATGTGGGCTGGTTTGGCATCTTGATGATTCCTACGCTCCTCGCAGCAACTATTTGCTTCATTATCGCCTTTGTAGGCGCACCACCTGTTGATATCGATGGCATTCGTGAACCAGTTGCAGGATCGCTCCTGTACGGAAATAACATTATATCGGGAGCAGTTGTCCCGTCTAGCAACGCAATCGGTCTGCATTTTTACCCAATCTGGGAAGCGGCTTCATTGGATGAATGGCTTTACAACGGAGGCCCATTCCAACTTGTTGTCTTCCACTTTCTCATCGGTATCTTCGCTTACATGGGACGCGAATGGGAACTTAGCTACCGGCTAGGTATGCGCCCCTGGATCTGCGTTGCATACAGCGCACCTGTGGCTGCAGCTTCTGCCGTATTTCTTGTCTATCCTTTTGGACAGGGATCCTTCTCTGACGCAATGCCTCTCGGCATCTCCGGTACATTCAACTATATGTTGGTGTTCCAGGCAGAGCATAATATCCTTATGCATCCGTTCCACATGTTGGGCGTGGCTGGTGTCTTCGGCGGCAGCTTATTCAGTGCTATGCACGGTTCTCTTGTTACATCATCTTTGGTGCGTGAAACCACCGAAAGCGAGTCCCAGAACTACGGTTATAAGTTCGGACAAGAGGAAGAGACCTACAACATCGTTGCAGCTCATGGCTACTTCGGTCGTTTGATCTTCCAATATGCTTCGTTCAACAACTCCCGTTCATTGCACTTCTTCTTAGCAGCATGGCCTGTCGTTGGTATTTGGTTCACCGCATTAGGTGTATCCACAATGGCCTTCAACTTGAACGGCTTCAACTTCAACCAGTCCATTAACTCTGCTGACGGTCACGTCATCAATACCTGGGCAGACATTCTGAACCGCGCAGGTCTTGGAATGGAAGTGATGCATGAGCGTAACGCTCACAACTTCCCTTTGGATCTTGCCTCTGCAAGTACCAGTCAAGTCGCATTGACTGCACCATCCATCGGTTAATATCAACTCGGAAGAGTTCCACAGCCTCACTTCAGTGGGGCTTTTTAATATCAAGAATTAATATGGCTAAAAGTGAATTCATCGATCAACTAGCATCAGCTATGGAACAACTAGGATTTACATCTGATGTTCCCTTAGATATTGCTATTGCCGGTGGCCAGGTCTACGAGATCGAAGGTACTGGCACTAAGTGGTCACCTAAAAAAGGTACCCGCAAATACAACAATGATGCATTCATTGTTATCCGTAAAGTTACACCTGTTATATCTTCCAATGCTTGAACTTCTCACTTATTACGTGATCGGAGGAGCACTACTTGTTGGTGCCCCTGCTGTATTTTTCCTGATTGCCTTTATGCCTGCATTGCAAAACACAAAAGGTAGGATGGTTGGATATAAAGATCACAAGCAATACGGTGACATCTCTTCCTATGAGAATGCACCTGTAGATCAAACAAAGTTTTATCTGGTGCTGTCAGATGATTAAAGTACTATTAGCTGCTTCATTGCTACTTGCTGGATCATCAGTACTAGCAGAAGAAACACGTTGGCCTAGCTATTGCATACGTTCAGTAGAACAGAATGCTGCTGGATATCTATTAGATATGCCTGGCTGGCCTTATGGTATGGATAACAGACCAATGCAAGTCTCATCATTAGATAGGCTTGACAATACAAACGAATGTTCACCTAACGACCCAAGAATAAGCAATGATTAAAGCACTCTTCAGTCTTATGTTCGCTGCACTTATGTGGGTGCAAGTCCCACAGTGGAGTGATGACTGGAGCAAGTGCTCCGTTGATGTCCCTGACGTTGCTTGTCATTGGTATATCACGGCACCTGATTCAACTATGGGTGAAGGATTTAGCTGGGCTAATGCACCTTGGTTCTCTGTTGAAGGCTTGCGTGACGTAAGTCAACTAACAGATACCGTGCAATCTATACAAACAACCCATAATCTGTAAGTCCTTGCTATATTTAATCAGGGACTAATAAGTCTCTAGAGTAGTAAGCAAGGATAATAACTTGTTTGTTTCATAGGTTGTATCAATGGGTGTAAGCCTCACTTCGGTGGGGCTTTTCATTAAGTGTTAACTGTACCCCAATAAATAATTATGAAAAGAGAATCTCCGGAGTTTTGGGGAGCCTTATGGGGCTCATCTATTGGGTGTGGCGTTATCGCCATACTCGTACTGCTTACATCATGCAAAGTAAATGACAGATTTGCGGCAAGTATCATCGACGATTCAGCTAACACAAGCTGTGTCGCTGGGTATGTGGAAGATACGCCCGGTAAAGGCACGATTGATATCTATACCGAGACCATCGGTACTGAAAGTATCTCCAACGTTAGCATTGAAATTGCAGATGAAATCTCTCACTCAATCGGCAACTGCTAATGGACTTTACTCAAGAAGAACTAAATGATATTCGTGCTGCAGTAGTTCTCTATATGCAGAACAATATCTCAATTAGAAATCCTCGTTACCAAGAGTTCGAGGTTATACTAAAGAAGCTTAATAAAACATTACAAGAGAAATGACTACAATTACAGAAGACGGCGGAAGAACAAATATCTACGCCAAAGAACCACAAGTACAAGTAATGGAGGTCTCCGTGACACACAACGAAATCGCTGAAAAACTAAATGGACGGCTTGCAATGCTGGGTGTTATCGCTGCCATTGGTGCTTATGCTGTCACCGGTCAGCTGGTTCCCGGCGTATTTTGATTGGTCTAATGGGTTCTATTCAGGACCTGCACTAATGATTAAACTATCGCAATGGTAGTTGTGAATGCCCCCTCCGGGGGCTATATTAAATAGGTGCCCGGCGATTGGGCCTGAACATATATATTTCAATTGAATGCAAATATCAAGAGAGCAGCTTGCGGAACTCCGTGAGCTCATTGAAGACACAGCAGAATACTTCTGCGACGAAAACAAATTGTCTGGCGAACTCGCATGGACATGCATCGAATGTTTAGCCACTGCAAAGCTGGCTGAAATGCAAGGTCTCATCACAGCGGATCAAGCCTGATGAAGGATTCCCGTGGTCTTGCAGAACTATTCATGCACTTTGTTCGTCAACTGATAATCGAAAATGAAGCGGACAACCCACAAGAGTTGTACCAACTAGTGGCTGATCGCAGTCAAGCAGAAGCCAATCGATTGATGGCTTTAGATCCTGATCGCAACAAATAAAACTTATGCCCCCTCCGGGGGCTTGATTCTTCCATGCCCATATGGGCTTCAACTACATCCAAACTAACTATGACTATCGCTCCTGTTAATACCTCTGTTCTTTCTCAATTCATTGGCGAAGTACAAGACAGCTACGACATGATGATCGGCATCGCTCTTGTCAAAGAGTCCGATGCAGTGTTCTTCGAGTACCAGGGCGACAAGCAACAGCCTGTGCCTCTCATGCTGTCGAACGGTCGTCCTCTCACATACCTGCGGAACGTGCGTCTGGGTGGTATCAGCATTGCCGAAGACATTGGTGAGTTCAACTCCACCAAGCTCAACATCATTCTCGAAGCTGGCGGCAAGCGTGTACTTGTTACCTCTGGTCTCACTACTCTCTGGTCTCAAGCTGTGATGACTGGCCTCATGGGCATGTTCAACAGCTACGACCTTGATACTCCTTTCACTCTCAACACATGGAAGGGTACCTCGAAGATGCGACCTGCATTCGCTTCTATCAAGCTTGCTGGTGACGTCAAAGTTTCTGATCAGATGCTGTACGACCAGCTCTGTGAACTCCGTAGTGATCGCGCTGCCGACAAGATCAAAGCTGTCATGCGTGACTCCGTAGAGATCCTGGCCGCTGGCCTGGCTGGTGGTATGCCTGCCATCAGTGTTGTTGTCGAAGAGCCCAAAGCTCTTACCTCTGTTGAGGAAGCTCTCGACTTCTGAATGACTAATCGGGTAGTCACCGAGATGCATGCAGCACGTAGGTATCTAACCAACGTGCTCTTGCACTTAAGTGTTGACGCAGACAATCTCACTGTCTATCAGTTGATCCAATTACTTGATCACTTTGCAGAACACCCAAATGAATACATCGAACTAACCAATGACAACTATCTCTGAACTACCTGACTATGACGTCCTCGATGTCGTACTCCTGTGCCACGCAGCACTGGCCCAAGACTCACCAGAATTTCCTACGCACTATCTCAACCAGATACTCAACATCATGTTTGGTTATCTCACTAGCGATCAGCGCCAGGAAGTCGAAGTGTACCTTGCTGAAAAGAAGTATCTACCTCCACTGAAACTACACCGTCCTAACTCTTGATTTGCATTCAACAACAAGTTTGGATTACCAAAGAATCCTTTGAAGACGAGGAACTTGCAAAAAAAGAATTGGAGCTGCTCAATCGTCGTTTAATTAATGGTGAACAACGTACAGCCTTTCGTCTAATCACTAAATCATGACACTCTCAGTAATTGAACAAACCAACTTTCGTAACTACATCGTTCATCGATTGATGCTTGAAATCGAACGTCTTATTCCTGAGTACATAAACACTAATCAATATCTCATTGAGCATATTGAAGACAAAGGCTATGAGTCTGTCGAAGAATCTTACGTCCAAGACGCAAGCAACATCACCTTTACCTGGCCACCTGACCCTTTTGGAAGATCATGAACCTATCAACTGACCAACTCGAAGACTTTCGATGGCATCTACGCAATGCTTTAGACAATAACATTCTTGAGGAAATCAACTTCTATGTAGATCAAGTTGCATCACAGCTGCATAATGATAATGAAGCTAAGCGTGCACAACTTATAAATACATTGTGCGATGAGGCTCAACTATTACGTATTACCTTTGACGACGAATGAAAGACTTTGACGTAGTTTATGTAGACCAATCAGGTAACAAACAAGACTATGTAGTTACCGCTATCGATACCAATACAGCGATTGCAAATACATTAGAGCTTCGCTCTGATTGTCGTCGTGTAATTCGCTGTGCACCTAAACCAATGTTTGAAGATGACAATTAACCATCACGTAATTCTGACAGAAAAAGAACAATTGATTGCTGTCCAAGCAGTTGATTTTTTCTATCGCTACTTCAAAGGAACTATTGAATCAGATGACTTTGAACAAAGTCGTCTAGCTGCTCGTGAATACGGGCATGAATCAATCAGTGACCTAGCCACCAAAATTGCTACCTCTAACTAATGTTCAAGCTCAACACCGAGATGGAAGCAGTTCCTGTGACTGCTCCTGAAGTTCGCACTGTCTTCAATCCGGTCACACTAAATGAAGACGAGCACCTTGCTTACGATGCTGAAATCCAGTACAAACGTAAGCCACCTGCTGTTCGCATGATTATGTGCAGCAGATTAGATAATGTAAATGTCGGTGAACCTGTGATGATCTCCTATCACATGGGCATGCGTTGTTACCAACATGCGCGGCATTTAGTAATATCTAATAGTGAGAATTGTATTGGTGGTTTCTATTACACCAATGGACAACCTGCATAACTAATGATGAAAAATTACAAGCTCTATGTTTTTACCCAAGACGGCTGTGCTCCATGCACTCGTCTTAAAGATCACGTTTCTACCCTCACTAATGATGAGCAAGCTGAACTGGACTTTGTTCCTCTTAAAACGCCCACAGGCAGCCGTACAGCGCTTGCGGAGGAGCTTGCGGTGGAGTTGTCACCAACACTCGTCGTTGTACACGAGGAGGTCTCTTGCAAACTTGATGAAGATGGTGACGAAGACTGCGACTATGTCGAACAGTCAGTCGAAAGATTCGTTGGGGCGAACAGCATCATCGAACATCTCCAAGCAACATTAGACGCCTACACCTACGCACATCCTGAATGACAATCGACTTAACCCGACAAGGGATGATCGACCGGATTATTGAAGAACAATATGATGGTATGGATTACAAAGCTCTTTGGCACTTCTTTGAGTGGCATCAACAGCGTGAATACGCTGACTATAAGACAGAAGAAATTGAAACTGAATACAAAGAACTGTTTTCCGAAGAAGAAGAATGACACCTAACGAGCGCGAAGAGCTTATATTTGATTTAGCACAGGCAAGAGTAAGCAAACTATCTCACGCAGGCATCTTTGCCATGGCTGTAGATCAGATGTGTGATCTCTTGAAGAATGAACCTGATGAGCAATTGCTCAAGGTTTCACTTGGCTATGCACCTAAAGAGAAGAAAAAAAAGAAAGCTAAAGGATTCTAATGAAAATATATGTCAACTACAACGTGAACGTCTCGTACACGGTTCCAATTGAACGTGAAACTCTTCCAACTGAAGATGAGTTGCTTGAATCAATTACTAGAGACGAGCTTTGCGGAGGCGATGGTGAACTGACTTGGGATGCAATTAAAGATGCATGGAGATTCTCCGATCCTTCAGATGTCATCGTCACTGACGACGAATTCAATGAACTATATATCTGACAAATGGCTAAAGCAAATGTCATCCAAGCTAAAGGGGTGATTAATAAAGAAAGCGGCAACGGCTTCTTTCGTGTTGAACTCGAAGATCCTGCAGGACACCTGTGCCTTTGTCGTGCGTCAGGTAAACTTATTACTAGAAAAATTCAACTACTTGTAGGTGACAGAGTCACAGTAGAACTCTCTCCATATGACTTAGATCGTGGTAGGATTGTTCTCCGAGAGAAGTGACTCTCGTTGCTTATAAGATAAACAAACTGATCACTATATTATGTCCCGACTAGAAGAAGCCAAGCAGTTTCGTGAAACGTTTGGCCAAGAGATACTACCGAATATCTCCCGCTTTGGGTTTATCAAAACTCCACTGTGGAAAATGCAAATCAATCTTATCAAGGAAGAAGCATCTGAATTCCTTGTAGCAGCTGACGAAGTATATGCAGACCCTGAAAAAGATCCATTGCGTTCAGAGCTCCTCAAAGAGCTCTCTGACCTTGTTTTTGTTTGCTATCAGTTTGCTGCTACTTATAACCTTGATTTGGACGAGGCTTTACGTCGCGTTTACGAATCTAATATGAGTAAGCTAGACGAACAAGGCCACGTCATCTATCGAGAAGATGGCAAGGTTCTCAAAGGACCTAACTATAAAAAGCCAGATCTCAACGGACTATTCCCTTCCTCTAATACTCTCTACGACACTCATGGAAAATAATGTAATCGCCCGTACTGGACGGGTGCAATCTTGGATCGATGATCCCAACTCGCGCCTCCCCGTCAGCTGCACAGTTTTCGTGTGTGACGACAGCATGACAGGACCTAATGGAATTGAGGCCAGCTGGCGCTACGTAAGTCACGGATTGCGCTTCGGGGCAGGAGTTGCAGTACATCTCTCAAACATTAGAGCAGCAGGAACTGATAACGGAAACGGACTAGTTGCAAGTGGGCCCTGCTCATTCGGCAAAATTTATTCCTGTCTCAACGAACAACTACGTAGAGGTGGGGTATACAAAAATGGCGCAGTAGTTCTGCACCTTGACCTCAACCATCCTGACATCCTTGAGTTTGTCAGTATGCCTAGGCAAGAAATTCCTTGGGCAAAGCGTTGCGTCAACCTATCCCCTGTCATGTGGGACATGGCTATTCCCGCTGTCAAAGAAGCAATCCTTAAAGGTATTGCTCGTGGTGACATCTGGCTTGCAAAGATCAGACGTGACCAGCACGGTGAACGCATTTACGCGAATGTGTGCCTCGAAGTTTTCCTCCGTAGCCGTGGCACTTGTCTCTTGGAGCACATAAACCTGGGGGCTTGTTCACCTGATGACCTTCCTGCTGCATTTATTGAAGGTATGGAAGAACTCATTGATCTCCACGCAAAGACAGGAGTCGAGAACACTGGTGAGTATTTAACTCAAGCTGAAGATCGTCAAGTCGGTCTTGGAATGCTTGGTCTCGCCAATCTCCTTGCACTGGAAAAGGTTACATACGCCCAATTTGGTGAAGCACTCACTGCTCATAATTACCCCGAAGGCGATTACATCGTGACTCCAGAAGCCAGTAAGATTGTTAAAGCACTTCAGCTAGGAATTGATTCTGCAGCTGCTGTAGCAGCACGAGCCAACATGGATCGTGCCTTTGCTATTGCTCCTACTGCGTCATGTTCCTACCGCTATACAGACAGAGCAGGCTATACAACTGCCCCCGAAATCGCACCGCCGATCGGACGCACCGTTGATAGGGACAGCTCTACATTTGGCGTTCAACAGTTCGACTACGGAGACGTAGAAACGGCAGAAGAATGTGGCTGGACTGACTACAGAAAAGTAGTTGACGGCATCATGGAAATGCTTAACCGAACTGGCCTGGCGCATGGCTACAGCTACAACACATGGAGTGATGTAGTTCAGTACACAGACGAGTTCATCGAACAGTGGCTGGATTCACCACAAACCAGTATGTATTACTCACTTCAAGTAATGCAAAACACCCAAGCCAAAGACGACGCACTCGCTGCTTTGGATGGGAACTTTGGCACCATGTTCGGATTTGACGAACTAGATGCTGAACAAGATGATGTCCTTGACATTTTTAATGACCCCGCAAGTTGCGTGGGTTGTGCCGAGTAAACCACTTATTAATACCAATGAAAGCAGCAACTCCCTACCTCCATCTACACGGACGTAAGCGTACGTGGACTCCCGTCGCAGTTTCAGCAGGCACACTGCTGGAAGGCGGTGAGGAAGTCATTCAACGAGCACTTGCACTCCGTTGTCTTGAGATTCCTGTCGGAGACTTCATCAGTGAAGCAATGAAAGGCGATCTTCCTCAAGTTGAAGGTTGCAAAGAGCTGCTTCTATCTAATGTTGTCGATGAAGAGAATCATGATGTTGCCCTCAACTTTGCAGCAGCTGCTCACAAAGTGCCTACTCGCTTTGAAGCAGAAGCTGACAGAATTAAAAAAGCATGGCTTGAACTGGACCGCCATCCGGTCCTTAAGGCCGTGGTGCTTGAGCGTTCCGTCTTCTTTGTCCTACTCCCGATCTTCCGATTCCTCGGAGACACAGGATTACGCACGACAAGTGCCGATATCTCACGAGACGAACAGACCCACGTAGCGGCTAACACGCTTGTTTGTGAAGAGCTAGGACTTAAGTCTGACAAGGAGTTGAACAAACTGCGTCGTGCAACTGTTGCTTGGACACTCCAGTCTTTGCAAGCAAAAGCTGATCAGCGTTATTTGTCCAGTAACTTCTGGATGAAGAGTTCAGATTCTCTTTACACAATTGGCAAGGCTGAAGGGCTTGCTGAAACTAGAGCATCACGAATGCCTGCCTTCTTTGAAACCGCTAATCAAAACCTTCCGCAGTACGCTTAATGCCACCTATTGAATTCACACTGAAAGAAAAAAATAAGATTCAAATTTTAGATCAAGAAATTGTCCCAGATTCATTTGACGACAGTAAGTTACCTACTGATATTCATATCGTCACCTATTCCTTGGGTGGCGAAACTAAATATGATGTTGTTCGTGCCTATGTCAAAGTAGATATCTTTGACGCCTACTACGACAAACTGAAGGGACAAGGAGAATTGCTAGAGATTAAATCTGGCTATGGAAAGATCAGACCAAACCTATATGGCAAAATCAAAAACGAAGAGTGAGTTAATCGAAGACTTGCTAATGTTAGTTAAGACAAAAGCATCCTCATGCACTGTCAAACAACTACGCGTATTACTAACTAGTTATAAATAATGCATTCGGCAAACCTAGTCTGGATAACACCAGACGCTGAAAAACTTATCGGGAAAATTGCCCGAGTATCCAATCCAAACAACGAGGATAATCCCAATGTCGAAGGCTTACTCAAGTACCTCATCAAACACAAGCACTGGAGCCCATTCGAAATGGCGTCCATGTGCGTCGAGATCGAGACTACTAGAGCTATTAGCCCGCAAATCTTACGCCACCGATCCTTCTCATTTCAGGAGTTCTCACAGCGCTACGCACCAGCAATGGCAGTAGAGCTCCCTCGTCTACGTCGTCAGGACACAAAAAACAGACAAAACTCCATCGATGACATAGCTGAAGAGACTGCTGAATACTATGAGAAACGGATTGAAGATCACTTCAGAGAGTCAGAAGCGTTATATGAATCACTTCTGCACTCTGGAGTAGCGAAAGAATGTGCACGTGCGGTGCTTCCTATTAACACTGGAACACGTATGTATATGTCTGGATCTATTCGATCATGGTTGCATTACTGTGATCTCCGTGCATGGCATGGAACCCAGTGGGAGCACACACAAATCGCTCTTAATTGCATGGATATATTGAAGGATGTTGTCCCAACTGTTGCTCGCGCAATGTGGCCAGAGACTCTATAGTTGAGACTGGATAATGAACACCCTATATGAACTTTATTGCAGCAACTGTTGAACTCAAGTCTATTGTCACAGATTCAATTAATGCTTACGGGCTCGCTTATCGCGGTGCTGATGCTGTTATTCCCGCTGGCAGCAGTGGTAGTGAGGTACGACTCCGAGCACTCTGTTACGACAGAGCCGGAGCCAAGCTTGATTCCTTCCTTGACTGGAAGCCAGGCACACGTGCATTGATTACTGGATACGTGGTCTTCTCTGATGACACATCGCAGCCACTAGATCTGTTGGTAACAACTATTGAATTCAACGTCCCGCAAGAAATGTACTGCAACCAAGTCGTACTTGGTAATGCATTCTTTGCATCAGACGAAATTAAAGAACGTAAGAATGATCAAGTCGCAATCAAAATCGGTACGTCACTTGACAATTCAGATACCGTTACCTGGCTATTTATGGAACTCCATTCAAGCCGTAAAGCCAAGCTCGCTGATCGAGTCCGCAAAGGTCGCAACATTTGTGTTCATGGCTACTTGCGTGAGTACCGCAAAGAAGGGGACACAAGTCCTTATCGGGCTATCGTCGCGAATGACTTCAGCACTCGCAAAGAAAGAGAGCAAACTAAAAATACTAGAAGTACGGGCCAAGCTAAAGGCTACGCAGAAGTTGACCCCGTCCCGGACTACTAAAGACTACAACTGGATGGACTAACCATCTAATTAACATAAACATTATTTTTTACTATGAACATCGACATCAACAATATCTTCAGATCAGCAACTATTGCTGTTGTTGGACTACCACTGGCACTTTCTACAAGTGGTCTTATTAACTCTGCTGCATCAGCTGCACGTAATGCACAAGGCGTTCCTGAAGTTGTTCAGGTCAGGCAAGAGTTTGCAGGTAAAATTGCAAAAGCTTGCTATGGGTATGCACTGTCTAAAAATGACAGCACTTTAGAGCGTGAGTCAAAGACTGCAATCGATGAAGTATTTGGCGGAGAAGTTAACTACCAAGCTGTATGCAACGCTCTCGTTTTCTAATCGAGTAACGTTAACTAAAGGACCGAAGAAGAACTACGTCAGGTCCTACTAACGGTTGCAGTGTTTTTTGTAGTTTCCAACTGCGTAATTGATGGGGTTGCCAGTTAGCTACTGGTGATCCTGCCCCACAAGAAAGCCTCATGTGCGGGGCTTTTTTAGTATCAAAAATTTTACGCCTTACGAAGTCGTGCTGGAAGACTTGGCACCATTTCTTTCATGTGCTCATCGTACCTGTAATTAGTTGGAGCACCTCTTCCTGAATCTTTAATACTAGGCCATGCTGAATTCTCAGCTGCTGCAATAAGTTCTAGTACTTCTAGTGGAATACTTCCAGCTAAACGCATAACATTTATAGCTCACATTTATCTATTGTATTACTTATATTTGTAGAGTCTAATCATTAATTATATGACGCTACAAGTACTGCCTCCGGAGATGCTGGAAGGCTCAAAAGATAAAATTGAAACTAAAGAAGCACAGCCTTATTGGAAACCAAGCAGCCTTAAAGATGGAGAGTCAGAAGAATTTCGACTACTCGGTTGCTATGAGACAGGGCACGCAATCATGGGTTGGCAATATGCATCGGAAACAAATGGATCTGATGGCAATCTGCGCTTTAACGGTTATGTCGTTACGCGTACTCACCCAGGTCAGCCTGCTGACTTGGCTCGTGAAACTGATTGGAGCAAACCAGATCGACCAAAGATTGATGGAACTTATGTCAAGCCTCGTCGCTTCCTTGCTTGGGTTGCCACGAGTGCAGCTCGCGGTCGTCTAGAGGTATTATTCATTGAACAAAAATCACTACGAGAACAGCTCACCGAAATCCTTCAAGAGATTGAAGACTACACTTGGACAGAAGATGGGCTTGCTAACTTTTCGATTAAGATTAGTCGCAAGGGAGCCGGTCTGGAAACTTCATACAGCATTCTGCCGAAAGTACGTAAAGTGCCAGATAAAATTACAAAGGAATGGTCCACTCAAAAAGAATCAATCTGGCTTCCTAATTTCTTTGAAGGAAAGGATCCTTTTGACGGGCGTCAAGTTGACGAGAAAGGTCTTCCAGCTGGTGGAACCGACAAACGCGGTGCCCACGTAACACCTACTACAGCAAAGAAAAAAGTAGAACAAGAAGAACAAGAGTTCTAAGTGTCACCATATATGGCACCAGGCTTGTATCAACTACATAACAACTAGATGAATTAGAAAATGATCGAATTAAAAATTAGTAAAAATGAACTAGGTCTGTTCCAAGCAGACGCAGTGCTGACCCTGCCTCCTATCTGTGTCTCACGTCAGAAAGCTGATCGTGATGACCTGGAGTATGAACTCCGTAATGCATTCAGCCAGTTGGTTGAAGAAATCGTTTCTAAACAAATCAAAGAAGAATTCTAATGTCAAACGTAAACACCGATGGATTGCCTCCAGAAATGCAGGCACGCATTGCACAAATCATTGAAGGTGCAAAACAAAAAGCTATTGCACAACATCAGACCCAGTATCCACCCGAGTCACCACATCAAGCAGCAATTGCAATGCCTGCTGCACCTGTAGCTCCTCCAACTCCTCCAGCTCCACCAGTACCCAACTTGATGGATCACACAATCGCTCTTCGTCAGGAAGTAGCTGCACTGTCACAGCAAGTGACTGCAATGGGTCAAGTCGTTGAAGCATGTGGTCAGGCTGTAGGTTCGATGTACTCAATGTTTCAATCGCAAACCACACCTACAGATACGGGCGCAACGTATAGCCAGAACTTCCAAGAACAAGTAGACGTGGGGGACGATTACTAATGCCATACAAGGATCCGTCAAAGCAAGCCAACTATCGACGAATGTATCTGGCGGATCCTGCTAAAAAGGCAAAGCACAAAGCAACAAAGGATAAGAATCGCAGACAAAATTCCACAAAACGCAAAGAAATTTTATCCCGATTCCCTTGTGTCTTATGCGCCGAATCAGACCCAGATCTAATTGACTGGCACCACGTATATCCAGAAGACAAAGTCTTTGATATCAAAGGTTCACTGAGTCAGGCGTACACCACTTGGTGGGATGAAGTTATTAAATGCATACCTGTATGCGCTCTATGTCACAGAAAAATACACAAAGATAAACTATGCCTGATACCACAGAAGAAGCGGTAAATAAACCGTACAGGATTCAAACTGCCAGTGGCTACCGAAAGTATTTATGTTCGGGACTTTACATGCCGTCTGTTACTACAGTCTTATCTGCTACGGAAACAGAGAAAGCAAAAGCTGGTTTACGCAACTGGCAAGCTAATAACCCTGGTGCGTTAGAAGCTGCATCAACTAGAGGTTCAGCAATTCACCTTGGGTGTGAAAACTATTTACGTGGTTTAGATCCAGGTGTCCCAGAAGAATATCAAGATTTCTGGACGGGAATGACCCAATACCTCGACTGGTTTGATACACTTCATTGGAGTGAAAGACCACTCCGACCTGACTGGAATCACCTCCGCTCTGACGATCGTGAGGTTGCCTATGTCTGGTCAACAGAGCATCTTTACGCTGGATGCCCTGACTTGATTGGAGAAATCGGTGGTGTAAAAATTATCGCTGACTTCAAGACAAGTAACGCTCCCTACTCTGCTGTCTTCCCTGAAAAAGGTGACCGCGCTGGGTTCGGAGGATTTCGAAAGTATCAGAAGTGTGCTCAACAAATGGCGGCTTATCGCCTTGCATTGTTTGAACGTACCGGCTATAAATGTGATGCTGCTTTGATTATTGTTTCTACACCAGAAACATCTCAAGGCATATTCATCGATTCAGATCAGATGGATAGATTCGAAGCAAAGTTTCTGACGCGTTGTAAAATGTTCCACGATAAAGAGAGTGACGAAAATACTGAAGATCGCGGTCAATAAGAACTGCGTAAATAAACAAAACCCTCAGCTAGTAGCACGGGGTTGGTCAAACGTACTAGTCGATATCGACTGGTTAATGGGATGGGTAGGCAACGGCTATGGCTGGTGCGCTACCCATTTTCATCAGAAGCACAGGCTCGCTGATAATGCTGCTGGTAGCAACCTCGTAGTCATTGACTTCGATGGTGACACCACACTTGATACGTTCTGGGCTACCGACACCGCACAACAGTGGTGTGCAGGTACCTATACCTCTGCTTCTTACACAGAAGAAGAGCACAGATTCCGTGCTCTATTCCCTCTAGCTATAGATCTAGAGAGTTCCGCGCAGCACCGTGGTGCCTACTGGCTCATTGTCAATCGGTTACTGGCAGACCTAGGTCTTACAGAACTCAAAGACAACTGTGGTCAAAAGCCTGAACGGCTCTGGTATGGCAACCAAAAGACGCAAACTAAGTTAAATCCTGGCGCAGAAGTCCCTGACTTTCTGCTTAATGACATTGACTACAACGAGCCCGCAGAGTTTACTCACTCTGACTGTGCAGAGATCGATGTCAAACGCTGCCAGTGGCTACTGCGTGAGTTCCTAGAGCCCTCAAACGACGATGAGTACGAGTCTTACTACGTGCCCGTTATGGCCGCTTGTGCAGGCGTAGGGACAGTGATCTTTGATGACTGGGTTGACTGGGTAATCCGTGGTCATCATGGTCATAAAGAAGAAAATATCCGAAGGTTTAAGTGGAAAGGTCTTGGTAAATATGCAGGTCATACTAAACTGTATTCGCTTGCTAAAAAGCAAGATCCCAATTGGACTAGACAACTACCTAGTCAGCTCCGCTTTGGTGCTGCAGGTAGTGCCGTTGGATATACAGAGCTTGATCCAGTTATCAACTTTGGAGAATTCATATCAACAAGTAAAGGAGAGACGATGGATTTTGATGTAGAACCGCTTGCGGATTCTCAACAAGCGCCGAAGAAGCGCGGACGTCCCAAGAAAAGTAATGACGACGCTGCCAAAGAACGTGAGGCTGACGTAGACAAAGTATCTACGATCCTCTCTGGTTTACGTAAGAACCGTCTTACTAACACCATTGAGTACGACGGTCCCAATGGTCAAGTCGTACAGCTCGAAGGCAATGACCTCGATCTAATGACAACAAAGATGGCTTGTGAGCACGGGGTGTTTATCCCCGAGCCTCGTATCAAGTCAGCTATTCAGTATGCAGCTATCAAAAATAGTTACTGCCCTATCACCCGTTACCTCGATGGGTGTGCAGCTCATTCCACACCTCACCCCGAGTGGGAGCGTATTGGTGAAGTGTTCCTAGGTAACAAGCACCAGCTTGCGACCTTGGCAATGAAGCGCATGATGATTGGCGCAGTTGCCCGTGCATACAACCCAGGTCAGTCAATGTCCTGGCTTCCAATCCTTGTGGGTGCACAGGGTGTTGGTAAGTCGATGTTTGCTCGCAACCTTGTACCTGATGCACTGTTCTCGGAGATCACTACTCCACTAGAGACACTGATCAAAGAGCAGTATCGACTTCATGTGGCGTGGCTCCTAGAGCTTCCCGAGATCGATAACTACTTCAACATCAGGAACATTGAGAACTTCAAGAACCTGATCACCAGTCGGGTTGATGAAGTCCGATTCCCTTATGCATCACTGCCATCGAAGCTGCCTCGTCGCTTCGTAATGATTGGAACCACGAACCGTAACCAGTTCCTTGTGGACTCCACAGGTAACAGACGTTTCGTTCCTCTTGAGATTGGCGCAGGCTTTCAAATTCCTTGGAAGCAACTGATTGCAGAACGCGACAGCCTCTGGGCTGCTGCTGTTGCTGATTATCGAGCCAACGTTGGATACGAATTCAACAGTGGTGAGATCGCTGCTATCTCGGAGTACATCCAAGAGTTTGGCGATCCTGATCCATGGCTCGACAAAATCGGTGCTTATGTCGCTATCCGTGAGGAAGTGACTGCTGCAGATGTTCTATCGCATGCACTGGAACTAGATCCACGTAACCAAAGCAGACGTGAAGGTAGACGTGTTGCTGATGTGCTGCAGTCTATGGGCTGGAGACGATTAGTAACTAGCAGGAAAGATCCTGTTACTGGTAAATCAAAGTCAGTTCGTATATGGAAACGTCCTAAGGACGATCCGATTGACGAAACTCATATCCTTAACGATTTCTAATTACACTAATTAATACATAGGTATATAAAATGCAAGCAACAGATATCAAGCTGGGCCTTCGTGTCTGTGTAAAAACTAATGGCATGACTGCACTAGTTGTGGGTCGTCCGGAGTACTACACACCACGATCAAAACTTGTACGAATCAAATATGAAAACAGTACACGTTTTGAATACATGATTAGCAATCAACTCTCGCCACTGCCTACTGAAGATCAGTATCCAGCACTGGGAGGCACATACGTAAAACCTGAAGGAGAATTCTGATGGCTGAAGCTCAACCTCATAAAGGCCGTGGTGGCCATGCATATGGCAGGCGTGTCAAGCAACTCTCCAATACTGCAGAAGAGGGAGAGCTTTGCCTGTATTCAGGACACTCACTTGGCAGGTTCTCTACTCACAGCATGCGATATGACAGTCACCAAGCATGTGTTCGCTGTGTAGCTGGTGCTCGTGAAGGGCGTATGTCCTTTGACATCAGCAAACTGCTAAAGAAAAATCGAATTAAAGCTCTTAAATTTTGGTCACAAGTAGACATTGCATCACCCGAAGAATGCTGGGAATGGCAAGGCAACATCAACAAACACACAAAACAACCACAGTTTTCGTGGAGACGACACGGGATTAGCTCTTCTACACAGCATCATCCCCAGCGGGTTGCTACTTGGTTCACTTGGGGTGATCTTGGATTTACCGGCGTTAAAACTACTTGTGGTAATAAGTATTGCTGCAATCCTTTTCATCTTATTCCGCAAAATATTGGTGTCTTTGTAGATCACGACAGTTATCTAGAAAGCTTTGAGCTTGCATGTGAAATTCATACGCTGAAGCAA
>Ga0181418_1000056_pt1 | contig 30604 bp, 32 predicted proteins | sample 41SPOviralmetaG_FD_130143 | JGI IMG/M metagenome (GOLD analysis project Ga0181418, IMG submission 130143) | Marine viral communities from the oligotrophic San Pedro Time Series (SPOT) site, San Pedro Channel, CA, USA - 41 SPOT_SRF_2013-03-13 | ecosystem: Environmental > Aquatic > Marine > Strait...
AAACCAAGGGCGCACCCAGAGGCACACATAAAAGACCCCCTAGAGAAACACACAATCCCTAGAGGGTCACATATACACTATATAACACAAACAAAGTTATCTTTAAAAGTCTTCGTAGCTATCATCATCATCTAAGTCGTCATCCCACTCGATGTCAAGCTCATAATCATCACTAGGAAGTAGGGCATCAGAGACCACTTTATGTGCGACTGTAGAAAGCCCTAGAGCAGCAAAGCTGTTGTTATACTCAACCTCACACTCATGGGGTTTGTCAGCAGCCACTATCAGGTAGCTCTCAAAGTGTTCTCCGAGTATCACCTGACATTGCTCTATTGGGGTTAATTCATCATCCATATACTTAAAGTTCACTAATATTCACATTCATCCTAATACCTATTAACATAGTCAAATTATGAGATTCACTTATTAACACTTTAAGTGTACCATAGGGGCTATTTACCCCTCCTATTCCCTCTGTCTTGTAAGTCTTTGTTATTACTACTGTTATGAATGTACCTTTATATCCAATTATTAACACTAAGTGAACCCTTATTTCTCTTATGGAATGTGTTCTCAAACTCTAGGAGTTGTTCTTTAATAAGGTCGTGTTTTCTTTCTTGCATCTTTAGGTCAGCATCTTGGTTCATTTGTTCTACCCAATAGCTGACAGCCATAGATAGAGCATCAAGTCTATCATCATGAGTAATAGCCCCACGGTCTCTTGTTATACGAGACATCTGGTAGAACAGTTGGTACTTTAGTTGAGCTTCTGGTTTATATGAGCTGCAACTATCGTAGTCCTTACGGATAACCTTAGGGTCAACTACGAGCTTATGGTTAGCCATTACAGGCTCTAGGGTCTCAATAATGCGTAGTTCTTTTTGTTTAGAGTGACGGACTTCTTCTATGGTGCATGGGTAAACCTTATTTAGAATGGGTCTAAGTAGTTCAACGAACATACCATCACCGAAGTTAGACTCGACTATGATAGCGTTTACCTTGTGTTCCTTAGCTATCATTGTCAGATTCTTAAGGGTAGCCTCGTCGTAGCCACCAGAGAGACCACCTGCTTCTGGGACAAATAGTGTACCATTGAGCATCTTAACGACAGCATATCCAGTCTCATCCTTACCACGCCCAGAGGGGTCAATACTAAGGACACTGCCTGTGAACTCTACGTGGTCACCCACGGTGGTCATAGGGCGGTAGTATCTGTCCCCTGAGAGTCCGACGTTAGGGATGCTGCCGTCATACTCAAGGTCAGGGGAAGATGCCCACACGAGCTTCTCAGGTGCTACCTCTTTGTCTATAGGGGTAACGATGAGGTCACTGAGTTTTAGGGGGTATCTATCAACATCACTCAAGCGAGCATCCAGCATGAACTGCATGGCAAAACCAGCAGAACCGTAGGATATTTGGCGCTCTCTGAGGTCGATGTTAGAGAAGCGGGTGGGTTCAGTAGAATCTCCTTCTTTCTCAGAATCGACACAGAGGGGGCTGACGTTGCCGTTATAGGCGTTTTCGTGCTTGGTTGGAGTAATATATTGCGCAGTCCATATGCGCGTCTTGTAGCCCCTCTCAGACAGCTTATAATAGATTGTGTCTTCACACTGTGGTGTCCCTAGGACTAATACCTTAGCGTCATCGTTAGGTTTGAGGATAGCGTCGAACTCTTTGATTTGTTCTGACAGCTTGTCCCTCATGGTTTGGGTAGCACTATTGTTGGGTACTTCTACGTCGTCCGCTACAATGATGTCAGCACGACTACCTTTTAGCTGCGAAGTGACCCCAAGCGACTTGACGGAGGGTGCATGGGAGGCTGGGGCGAGTCCAACGTCAAAAGATATCTTAGAGAATCTCTGATTTGCTTTAGGTCGCAGGTGTTCCAGTATATCAAGTTCATGGATAATCCTAAGCGTAAATGTCGAGAAATCGTCCGCTCTAGTCTTTGAAGCCGAGACAACAAGGATATTCTTTCGAGGGTCGAGGAGCAACTGGTGTACAACAAAAGCAGAGCATATCCACGACTTTCCAACTCCTCGGAAACCCTGTATAATAGCTCTTCGGTCTCCTGATTGCATAAAGGAAGCAATCTCATATTGGATAGGGGTAGGGTCTGGAAGGTTGAGTTCTTTCCATACAATGTAAAGGAAGTTACGAAAATCCTTTAACTGTTCAGGGACTTCCATTAATCGTTATAGGCTCGTATCACTTTGTCTACAGCGTCATCTTTAAATGGCAATACTTTTACAAGTTCATTCATAGGATTGTCGTTGGTTACTGTAGCGGAGATGTTATTATCTTTGAGCATCTGCCGAGCAGCATTAAGGTCGCTAGGGGTAGCGTTGCCACTGTTAATACGACTGATAAACTCGTCAATAAGAATATCCTGTAAGTTATTAAGTTTAAGGGACTTGTCACTCATTATTTTAATTCCTTTATAATTTTAATTATTAGATAGATAAACGAGGCGAGACCTACGAATATAGCCACGACAACATTAATATCTGCTAATGTTAGAGTGCCGAGGATACCCATGAATCCGACAAGTGAGGGGAAGTGCTGTGATTCCATTTTATTATCCTATGATTCATACATAATGTTAACTGACCCTGCATCAAAAGCACCACCTGAAGATTGCTTTATTCTTAATCTGTCTACAGTTCCACCTACTGAAACATCTCCACCCCCAAACATACCATTGCTTGTATTGTATTTGCCAGAATGAGCATTAACATAAATATTTGAACCCATATGTGCTATTGTCATAATCCCTGACAAAATATTACCACTTTCAATTCCATACATATAAAAACCAGTTGCGTCACTACTTCCACCACTTCCATAATGAGAAGTAGAAAGATACCCTGATGTAACTAAACCACCACTTGTACCAAGTTGTACTAAAACACCAGTATCAGAACCACTTGAACTTACTCCTCTAAATATTACAGAAATTCGTTTTGCAGTTGATGGTATGCCAGTAAAGTCTATTGCTGTTCCAGACGTAGTAGCTACAGTTGTTCCTGTAACTAAAGTAGAAGTGTTCGTAAGTTGACTTCCATCAACCGCAGGTAGTTTAGCAGTGCCATCAAGTTTCACTAGGTTGTTCGCACTTGTTCCAACACCACTAGCAAGTTTACTGTCAGCAATACTTCCTGCTAACTGTGCGCTTGTTATACCACCTGCAAGCTTATCTTGGGAAATACTTCCTGCAAGCTTATCGTTAGTAATACCACCTGCTAGGTTACTGTTAGTAATACTTACATTCGCTAGTTGTGAACTGACTATGTTACCTATACCGCTACCACCTTCAGGGTCAGCATCTTCTGCTACCTCTTGTGCCACAAACAGTCCTTGTTGGTAAGCTGTATCAAGGTCACTCTCTGACAACCTTGAGCCGTTCTGGAAGTCTATCAATGGTTCCGTTGTGGAAGAACGAAACACACGTATCTTTGAGTAAGAACCAGAAGTTGGTGTAGCACTCAGAGTGACTGTTGTCGTTCCTCTTGAGGATATTGTTAGTTCTGTCCATGTGCTTCCATTTAATCCTTTTATGCGGATGTCATTGATGCTTAAGAACTTAGTAGGGGCAGTGAAGGTGGTCTGTGAGAGACCATTTGTTCCACTGCCTGCGGTTGTATATTCAACATATGAGTTTGCCATTGTAGTAGGGGGTTAGAATTTAGGTAGTAAGTCTTTAAAGGATTTTAGTTCCATTACTTCAGGTGGGTCGATTGTCGTAAACTCTTCGGTTTCATTAATGTAATCCAATATAGGTTTATCATTTTCATCTATGAAGTTTTCGAGGAAAGACTGGTCAGATAAGAGTTCATCTTTAATAATTTTATAGTGATACCGAAGTTCTTTATTGAAGTCTTGAAAGCCAAGATTGACTGTCTCATCACCTACTATTTGTAACTGTCCAGTATCTATGCGTTCTACAAAGTCATTCATAATATCTTGAAGACCATATTCAGCAACGCGTAACTTGAAGTGGTAATATAAGTCGATACCCTCTTCGTCCACAAAGTTTTTCATGTTTGTTCCTTCAAGAGATGAACTAGGTTCGATTGGGATAGCCGCTTCTTTGTCGGCTGCTACGATTTCTTCCCAAGGCTCATAAGGACGTTTGCGAGCGCCTGCATATCTATTGACGGTGTGCCAAGCAGTATGAGAACTTGTTTCAGGTTCACCCATCATGTTAAGTCTTATCTTCTTATTGCCCGCACCAAATGCTCCATAGACTAATCGTTCTCCAAAGCTTGCTCCACGTAAGTCGGCAATGCTCTCACCGTTCGATATCTTTCTAGTTATCTTTTTAACTTGTTGTGGATTAGGAACATATGAACTTATCCACTTAGCAACAACGTCCGCTGACCTTTCACTAACAAATGTTTTCATGTCGCGTACTACTTGGTTTGTGGGCATTTCGTTTGCCGCAGCTACCACTGATTGGATAGTCACAGTTAATGGAGTTGTATCCTTTGATAAGTTCTTAGGCTGTCCGTCCTGACCTTTGTTTTCTAATTCAGCAGCATACCGTCCTAAGTCGGACATAATAGCCACTAGAAATACAATAGGTGCGGCTGCCTTATAGTCCTGACCCATGAATTGAAATCTTGCTAGGTTTGGATTTCTTTCCTTCTGTGCGTCCGTTAAGAAAGCGTTAGAGCCTGTTGCATATCCTGCATAACCAGCACCAAACGCCATACCACCAACGCCAATTTGAAGCATAACATCAACTAAGACTTCTTGGTTGTATTTAAACTTGCGCTTCTCTGCTCTATCTATTCGTGTATTAAACTCATTAATACGTGTGTTAGAGTCAGCCATCTCCTTCTTAATTCTTTTTGTATTAGCTTCGTTAGGAGACTCTTTTAGTTGCTCACGGAACCTTTTGTAAGCAATACGTTCTGTTGCTACATTTCTATTTAAGTCGCTTATTAACTTATTGTAGGGGTTAAGCTTAAGACCTGTAACACGTAATGGATTTGCGAGAGTGAATGACTTCGTAGCTGTATAGACCGCAGTCTTATAGAAGGTAAATGCTACCGTCTCTAGAAGGGCTGAAGTAAACGAACCACGAATACTCGCGTCTGAATCAGGCATCATCTTTCTGATTGGCTCAATAAGTCTTTGTCTAATTAGATTATCTGCAACGTCTTCAATGTTGTTTGACTTGGAAGCCATCATAAGGTTTTCCGTAATCTTCATGTAGTCATACTCTAGCTCTTCTATCTTTCCGAGAATATGTAAACCGTCAGATTCCGTAAAAGCATTTTTAAATAACTCGTCGCTATAAGCTTTTGCTTTGGCAGGGTCATTAGGGAACTTAAGTGTCCCTTGCTGACGGAACTCTACAAGTGCTTTTTGTTCAAACAATACTTTCTTAAAGCCTGAGTCTGCCGCAAGAATACCTCGTGCGCCCATAGATAAAATATCCATAAAGCGTCCTAGTCGTAGGTTATCTTTGAGAAACTTATTAATACCCTCTATACCTAGTGCTGCGTCTTCTGCATCACGAATAGCTTTATCCATTACCTTTCGTGTACCGCGAGGCATTAACTGTTGGTCGATAGGAGTGTCATCCATATACCGAGATGACTTGTCGAACATTGGGTCTTCACCTTCTCTAAAGGCTCTTCCCATGTGTTTTCCAAGTTGCTTCCTCTTTTCTTTATTAAATAGATATTGAAATGCGTAACTAGCTCCTTCAAGCTCGTGCATCGCAAACTTGTCTCCAACCTTGCCTCGTTTCAATATGCGAGTAGCGAGCGCCCTTGGGTACTGCTTTAGAACTTCAATAGCTCCTGTAGCGAGTCCAGCTTCAACAGAAGTTATCGAGGCAACCAGCGAAGTCTTACGAATAAGTCTCGCTCCACGTATACCTTTAATCCAATTATTAGTAGCATTTTGAGCTATCTCGGAATCGGTGTAGTTACGAATTGCCTTGTATAACTCTAGCCTGTCGCGGGTCAATAAAGCTTTTTGCTCATCTTTAACCAAGTTTCTTAGACGCTCTCTAAAGTATTTTTTAGCTGCGGCTATTTGTCCTTTTAACTTCTTGATTTCTGGACTAGGTTCGTCTGGTTTTGGCTTACGCTTAGACCCTTTGAGTTCACCTTGCATTTCATCAGGGACATCACGCTTGGACACTGCGATTAATCTATCTGCTTCTTTTTGCAGTTTGATAATCTTCTCGTTCTCTGCGATGTATCTTTTTACATTCTTGATGCTATTCTTAAGTGCAGCTATTCTAGCGTCTTCGGTTCTTGACCCTTTGCCTTTACCTTTTTCTTTTGGTGTACCTTTAACAAGGTCATCAAGTTCTTTTTGAAGTTTAGCAATACGCTTTTCTAATATTGCTTGTGTCTTATCAGGACTGCTTGGTGTGCTTTTTCCCCCTTTACTAGCAGGGGTAGCATCGTCGCCATCAACTTTACCAGCAGGAATAGCGTCATCTTCATCAATTATTTTTTTAAGTGAAGGAATAAAGTCATCCCCAGCATCACCTAGTATTTCATCAAGGCGTGTTTTAAGGGCATTAAGAGCTTCTTTTAGTTGTGCTGTGTTTTGTGAATCAACACTGCGATTAGCAACTTGCTCAAGGTCTGCTCGATTGGCTCTCACCGCGCGACCACCTATAGAGTTGAGTTGTGCAAACACACTATTAAGCAACTTAATCTGAGTTACGATTGCTTCACGGTATTGAACCAAAGTTCCTCTTTCGATTGTCTCTCCAGCCATTTTGCGTAACGCTACGTTCTCATTGAAGATAGCATTATCAAATAACTTATTAGCTCGGATGATTATGTTTTCAACAACAGTAGAACCTGTGTTTCCTTCAACAGCTTCTTTCCAATCCTTATCCCATCGCCCTATCTCTTGGTCGAGTTTGCTTGTGGGAACTGGGGTGTCTTTAGGAGCTGGGGTAGCCTCTGGGGTTTCTTTAGGTGTCGCTAGAGCGTCTTTAGCTTCTCTCTCAAGCTTACGTTTAGCCACCCTTATATTATCCGCCATCATCCGCTCTACTTGTTTTTCAGCAGTATCTTTAAAACCTAGAAGAAAACCACGGTCTTCCCCGTCTACTAATATCTTAAAATTACCATCTTCGGTCTCTACTATTTTATATTCAGGTATCTCTAAACCTTCTGGAACATCTTTAAGTGCTGTAGATGTATCATAAGAAGCTGGTGTAGATAACTTCTCTCCTTTGATATTGAATTCTAGGTCATCTCCTAAAACAATGTCAGAAGGGTCAATTTCTGAAACCTGCTTGCTAGATGAAATATCAAGTAAAGGTTCTCCGTCGTAACCCTCTCCTACACGCTTACCACTAATTTCAAAAATCTTTCGGTTATCAGAAATGAGTTCAGGGAGAGTTTCTATCGACTCGCCAAACTCTGTCTCATCAAATGCATTGGGCTGTAGGATATACTTGCCAGTTTTTTCGTCCTTGTAGGCAAGATATACCGAGTGTCCTTTTTCATCTTTACCCGTTATGTAATTTTTAGAAGCTCCTTCAGGTAATTCGCCAAATCGAACGTAAGTACCCTCTGCCTTGTAAGGGATTCCTCCTGCGTTAAATTCTATCTCTGGGGTTTCTTTAGGTGTCGCTGGGGCTTCTACATCTAGTGTATTTTTAATAGATATATTTTTGTCATCAAATACAACATAGTTAAATGACTCTTTATCTCCTTTTCGGCTTGTCGCATCAAGATATTTAATACCCTTGTAACCTTTTGACTCAAAGAACTTCGCTACGTTTTTCGCTGCTGTTGTTTTACCTGCTTTAGTTTTGCCCTGCTTACTTATTTCACTAGATAACAAACCATTATGTAAGTCGCCTAATGTAGTATTTTTATCTACGACAAACTTAAAACCTCTTTGTTTTATTATCTTTTGAACTTCTTTTACTACTTTGTTAATATCTCCTTTTTGCTGTTCTAAAGGGACATCCCACAGTAACATTTCTGACTCCTTTAAATTTAAAGTAGCCTTATATAAATTGCCTTTAGATTTTTCTCCAAAAGTCATATCAACCCCGTCAAGAGCTTCTTGTCCTAACTCATCTAAGGCTTTGTTAATTCTTTTCCCTTGTTGGTAATCAAGAACGATGTTTTTAACAGCAATAAATTCGTTTAGTTCTTCGCCTGAAAGCGACGAAGTATCAACCTTAGAAATTTTACCATCTAACGGTATATCTATTCCTTTATAAGTTACTGAAGTTATTGGCTCTCTAGTTTTTTTTGATAATACTTTTTGATACCACTTTGCTATTTTTTCATCTGCTGCAAAATAAAGTCCATGCCCAAACGCTTGCGCTCCTTCACCCGTTCCTATTTTATTTACATCAAATGATTTAATTTCGTGAGGAGTTCCATGAAATACTTCAATGTTTTTATCTGAAGCGTCTTTAGGTGTCGCTGGGGCTTCTACCTCTGGCTCATCATCAAATGGCTTCGGTGGCTTCTCATCAATGTCTAAAGGTTTCTGAGCTGGCTGCTCTGTCTCAACCTTAGTATTGATTTCATCGGCTTGCTTAAACTGCTCTAGGTTATCTTGGAGTATTTCCCTTGCATCTTGGTGTTCTTTAAGTTTGTCTTTTAGTTTTTTTAAAGTAACTACATAACCTCTAGGATTGTTCCCTTTGCCTTTTGCTGTAAGTTTATCTATATCAGCAGTAACAAGCTCAATGGCTTCGTCCATGCGGTCTACTGCGCGTTGACTTAAGGTGTTGGCTTGGGTTCTGCCCCATGCGCCTGTCTTAGAGAAGACACCAAACATTCCGTTGATACCTGCACCTGCACCAGTAGAGATGATGTAGTCCCAAGCATTGCGTGACTCTTGGTCTTCAAATACTTGAATAGCTAACTCTTGGCGTAAGGCAGATTCAGCAAGACCTAGTGTAGCACCGCTGACCATCTTAGGTGCGCCCTTGATAACAACCTCTCGTGCTTTCCAAGCTCCGAGGTCTACCAAGCCATCACTGATTTTCCAGTTAGTGCTTTTGATTAGTCGTTCGCCAATCTTAAAACCTTCCATACCCTTCTCAATAGGTTGGGCAATAGAGCCAAACACGGCAGTAGAGATTAACTCACCTGCATATATCTTGTCTTGAACACCATATGCTTTACGGATGCTTTGACCAAATAAGTTACCAGTTGCCCATATAGCAGCTTCAGTCCCCGCGAAACCAACAACTTGCACCACTGCTCCAGGAATTGTGGTAGCTTTAGGCGCTGTAGCAACGTTAGCAAGTTGAACACCACGGATTGAATTATAAATATACTTAGCGTTACGAACTGAGTTAGCGTATCTTCCAGCGCTATTAAGTTTGTAGCTAAGTGCTAGACTTGTGGTCATCTCACCAGTAAATCCTAAACCATAACCAGCCACATAGTTTGCTTCTTGCTCTTTCTTCTGGTTGTAGTCGTTGACGTAATTCATCACCTCAATAGGCAACCCATCTCTTGCGATGTTTACGCTAGGCTCAATCGGAGGACTTACTGTATCAAGACTTTCATTGTCGTCTTGGAACAAACTATTTGCGTCAAATGTACTCATTATTTTAGAAAGTCAGCTTGGACTGTAGCAAAGTATTGGAGGGTTTCGTCATTAGAAATACCAAAAGATGTTATAACCTTGAGTGTTTCTTTTTCTTCATCAGTTAAACTATCAGGGTCGTTAGTTGCTTTTGATAATACGGGAGACCACTGGGTGTTTATTGTATTAACAAACTCGTCCCTGTCCCTAAAGAGTCTTACCTCATTGATTCCTAACTTAGACCTCTTAAGGTCGTCAGCCGACTTAGGGTCAAACCCGTGGCGGTATCCATAAATAAGCATAGTAGCCGTTAGCTCGGCAGTCTCTTTGTTTTTACGATGACTCTCGTAGGCATCCGTAAGGGTCTGCGGTGTAGGTATATACTTACCCTTACCAAGCTTCTTTACGTTAGAATATTTGATATGCTCATATTCAGTATCGTCAACAGTTTCTTCTATCTTAGCTTCAATAGAACCTTTTACAGTATCTTCCGAACCATCAAAAGGCACAAATGGTATATCCTCGTCGGTAACTAAATCTGCTACCGAACCAGTAAGAGGAGTTTCATCATATAGACCAATTAATAGATTACGTCCTTTGAACAACTCATTTTCAATCTCTACATACTCATCCATCTGTGAGTTTATAAAATCACCAATGGCTTTATTACGCACCACAGGGTCAGCGTTTATAATTGAGATGTCTTTTCCATCTTGTTTCACAATACCATTACGAGCAAATTCTCGTATGTCTGCAACAAGTAAACCATAAATTGAACTACTACGCGCAGATGACTCACCCGTTAAGTTTAGGTCTTTAAATCCTTGTTGTGTTCTGTTTAGTTGTGTTGTTGCACCAAAAGATAGTTTTAATTTATTAGTAACATCTGATTCTGAAAGGCTTTTAACAGCAGGAACTTCTGAAATATAATCAATTGCGTGAACCTCATCATATATCGTTTGTAATTCTGCTGGGACTTTTGCTTTCCCAAAGCCATAATTAGCAACCATCTGTGAGGGCAGCGCGTTAGGATTTGCTGTGAAGAAGTCGTATGCTTGCCCTGTAAGATTTTTTACTTGGGTATCGTTAAGACCACTGATGGATTCAGGGGATACACTATTAAGTTGTATTTGTGTCTCAAGTAAGTTCTGCGCGGATAAGTTAAAGACTTCTTTAGAAAGGTCTGAAGCAGCTTTACCATCAATGGTTCCTTGCCCTAACTCTAATAAGAAATCGTTATATAGACGAATACGAGCTTGGGTGTCTTCTGTGCCTTTTAGTGTTTCAAAGAACTGGCTTACACTATCACCTTCAATGTCTACATTAGGTCGTATTAGGGAAAACACATCCTTCATTTGATTTAATGATGCGTCTTTTATTTCTTTACCAAGTAGGGAATAGCTTACGCTTTCACTTGCTCGCCTGACCTCAGTAGCAATGCTTGATGTCTTACGTTCGGTGTCAGCCTCTTGTCCTCTTTCAATAGCATCAAGAAGGTTAGACAGTCCTTGTCGGTCTTTTCCAGCAAGCTTTGCGCCCTTGTAGAACTCATAATCAAGCGCTGCTTGGACAGCTTTCTTGGCTTCAGCATACTGTCCGTTGTTTTTAAGTTCAGTTCCAATAGCAGTTGTGTGTACGACAAAGTTTGCTTTAGCTAATTTATTATCAACACCATCAAGACTTTTAATTTCCCCAAGATATGCTTTGTAGGCTACTGTGGGGTCAGCTCCATCTTTTACTTGGTCTGCTAAGTGCGCTCCTTTAATGTCCAAGGTATAGTTAATCTTATTGGTCTCATACATCTCTGTAGTCTGTCCAATAACCTCAGTCATTATTTTGTCACCGAAGGCATTGAGAGCCATTACACGGTTAGGGTTATTACCAAACTTTTCTTGTAGTTCACCTATAAGTGCGTTCTTCTCTTCTGTGATAGCTGTGTCAAATTCTGCGTCACTGCCATACGCTGCTGGGTTAGCTGCTAAGTTTGTAAAGCGTTGAGTGATATCACCTTTAGTGCGAACAAAGTGGTCTTTAACAAGCTCTTCTTGGAACGTCTTGTCATACCCTAGCCACCTAGAAATCTTCTTGTCGTCCTCCATTGCTTCTTTCTTCTCAGCCTCAGTCATCTGAGAGAAGTCCTCTTTGGCTTGTGCTTGTCCTATATTCTTAGCAGCCCCAAGTATCTGTGGAACTTGATTCAAAGCCTTAGCGAAGTTCAACGCTTGGTTTGTTTGGGGCATCGCTTGAACAACCGTTCCGCTACCTCTGGTCTGTTGAACAGTGGGCGCTAAGGTAATCTCAGAGGGGTCGTAGCTTACTTGGACGCGCTCGTCTGAAATGCCTAGTAGTGATTTTAGAGTTTGTTTAGCCATTAACTATATGCTTTAAAGGGTGATTTATATACAGGGAGGTCTAACATTCCCATATTAGAAGATTTTTGACTTAACTTAGCGACACTTTTCATTGATGTTCCTGATGTGCTACCAGATGATTGTCCGAACCCAGAACCTTGAAGTGCGCCATAAGTTGCTAGTCCAGTTTGTGCGCCACTTACTAACGCACCTGCATAGTCTACTTCTGCGATTGGGCGATTGATGCGTAACATATTATTAGTAAATCCTAGTCCTGCACTTCTAAGTGAAATGTCGCGTCTTACGTCTAGCATCTGTGCTTGGGTATTTACCGAGTTATTATACATCGCTTCCTTACGAGTTAAGTCATTCATAAGTGCATCTACGCTAAGTCCTGCAACACCTGCTTCACCAGCAGATACTCTAGCGGTGGCTCTGGCTTCTCTAGCTTTTGTCTTATTAGCTTGTAACTTCTGAGCCATCGCAACTTGCTCTTGACCTTGCTGTGTGCGCAATGAGGATACTTCATTGAGGTAACGCTGCCTCTCAACTATAGAAGCATTTTTTTGTACTTTTTCTTGAGTTTTGGCTTGTATCTGCTGTCCTCTGATTGACACGGCAGCAGAAGCGATTAACATTCCTATTGATACTGGGTCACACATATATTATTGCTTTCTGTAAGTTATGATAAATTCGTAAAAGGGTTGATTATTAAATGATAGTGTTCGCGTAAACTTTGCACCACAAAACTTAAGCCACTTAATGGCAGTCTTATTTTCGGTATGAACAAAGTTAAAGGTTGCACCGTAGGGTTTAGTTAAAGACTGGGTTACTTTGCGGGATGCTTTAAGGAAGTCGTAGGATGCGTCATGAACGGCATCAGTGCCTAGCATCCAAATATACGCCATATCAATGACTTGTCCAACACCAAGCATGGCAATAGGGACATCACCGCCATCAACAATCGTGAGGGTGACATCATCAGTTTCAAAAGCTCTATGCAGGGATTCCTCTGGAGTGCTGCCCATACAAGCAACTTCAAGTCTATCCTCCTTGCGTATAAAGGGAACGATGTAGTCAATATGGCTTTTCTTTGCCTTTATTAACTTATGTGTCCCTTGCTGAAATACTGGGTTAGCCATATCGGTTAGAGCGAGAGTGAACAAAGGATTCAAACTCAGCACTCTGGAAGTTACTTGGGAGTGCGCTTCCATTCTCAATAGTAATAGTTGTATCCTGTGCTTTGGTAAGTATAGGGAAACGATAGAAGCCTGTGTCTAGGTTAAGAGTTCCTATTGTAGTGGAGCCTACAACGTCAGGGGTAAAGATATTCTCATAGGTATCACGGAACTTAGGAGTCACCTTGACCTTAAAGAAAGCCGTCTTGTCAAAGTATATAGAGCCATTGCGTATCAACAACTTAGCGGCATTAGAAGGACTTGTTCCGTTGCCTGATTTGGCTTTGAATAGTTGCTCAGAGAAGGTGTACTTCATGGTGTAGGGGATGCCTACGAATACAGGTGTATCCGATGTCACCGCTTGTGTAAGAGTAACAGTAGCGCCTGAGTTTGTAGCGTTGAGCTTGAGACCATCTGTTGTGTAAACCTCTACTGAGTTGTCTGCTGGGGTGTATGGTAGGGTGATTGTAGACGCACCGTTGGTGACTGTAGATGCCACTCGCATATCTAGGTGAGTAACAAAGCCAGCCGAGTCAGTTAAGCCAGACTCTAGGGGCATCTCAACGAGGTTAGTTTCTCCGTTGTTTACGATGACTGCGTATAGACTAGATTTAATAAACTCAATGCCTCGTATCTCACCAGTAAAGGTAAACTTCGACCAAGCACTCAGTACTTTTTGGTTGTTGTTCCAGAAGTAATTATAGATGTATAGCGAACCTTCCTCATCACCACTCAGTAACGCAATTACGTCCTCAGAGGTAGTCCCTGCCATATCTATGATGTTGCTGGGGATATAAGCAGGAACGTGTTCAGTGACCTCTGTGGAGTCGTAATTATCTGTAGAGGCATTTACGGTGAACTCTCTCATCCCTGTAAAGGCTCCACGAGTGAACGGGAAGTAGATGTAAGAACCTAGTGGCAATGGGTCTACTTGGTCTTCAAAACTGAAGTTTGTAATAGGGGTGACGCTGACCGTCTTAGGGGTCAACACATCTCCACCCTTCATAACGAACTGTCCATTCTCTGAGAACAACACGAGGTTCTCTTGAAACCCCTTAGCTGATTTAAGGTTAGTCACTCGGCTACTGGATACCGATACATCAATAGGGTCGGAGTCTAACAGAGCGGTCACTGAGGTTCGTCCAAAATTGAACACCAAGTCACCCGAAACGTCGATAGCTCCAAGACCGCTTTCTGAAATTATTATGTTTTCGTTTGATAAAAATCCCAGCCTATTTTTGAAAAAGAACATATTTTTAATAGTTTGAGAGACAAAAGAAGGGAGGGGATTAGTGTTGTCATCTCCAACTAGTCTTTCAGCGAATTTAGTTTCTTGTAAAAGAAAACTATTTTCACCAGTACTTATGAGAGAAAGAGGAAGACTTGAGCTTGCTACACCTATGCTGATTGAAGGAGCAACAGTTTCTATCCAACTACCTTTACCGACTTTACTCTGTACGCCATTACTTAATGTAGTTACACCTGTATTAGTTTCAAATTTAACGTAGTAATCATCGGCATTTAACTCAGCATCTCCCCTGACTTTTACAACAAAACCATCTGGTGCAAACATAGGTAGGTCTGAGAGAGAACTAACTTCCTTATAGATAAGTCCCAGACCTTGATTAGCTAATCCATCAAATCCAGATATCTGAAAATCAGTGCCATCTTTTCTCACCATTTCTATAAGATTATTAGTTCTCTTTATATGGAAAGCACCTGAAAATTTTGAGTCAATGTCCGTACTGCCTCCATTGTCGTGCAGTTTATCTATTATAGTTTCTGTCGATAGTTCGGTTCCAGTAGCGTTAGTAGAAGCAGCGGAGGTTATTGATGCTTCTACAGTTGAACCTGCTCCAGATACGTTTTCATCAACAATGGTCGTTGCGTAGTTACTCCCTGTAGCGGGTGAATTGAAACCTTGAATAATTGGGTAAGTGTTACCTGACCCGCTCTGGTTTGTACCTAAACCCGTAAAAAGCCCTTGATTATTAACGTCTGCGTTGCCAGCAGGTGAACCATTAGCGATTGGAAAAGTTACGTTTTGTTCTGTTTGAGTCGTCACTCCTGTAAGTTGAAGGGTTGCGGTTCCTGTATAGCTGCTTCCGCTGCTCGCAACAGTTGCACCAGCTATATACCAATCCCGTCTATAAGTGTTACCGTTCCGACCTCCCGTTACGAATACGTCATTGTAAGCCCAATTTACAGTAGCAGTTGCGCCACTACCTATAACTATAACTGCATCGCTACTTGAAGTTATTTTAATACCATACTCTCTTTCGTAGTCGGCTTGTTTAATGAATATTAAAGCCTTCTTTTCTAATTCAGGAGTGGTATCTATCTGGTTATTACTATCATTTTTTAAGCTGACAGATTTTGAGGTATTAAGTAAAAAGGTTCTATCAGCGACCGTAAGAGCCTTCATGTCGGTTCTCGGTGTGAGTGTATCTAAATAGCTTCCTGTAGCTGGTGTATAAGAACTAGCGTTGTTTATTGTTGCTGGGTATCCTGTAACTGAGTTCCACGCTTTTATTGTTGTGCCATCATGAATAAGAACATACTTCTCTGAGTCACTCCTATTGATAAAGTGAACAAAGCTATTACTGTCTATAGCCGTCGTAAGCAACCTAGCAATGTGCCTAGTATTAGGACGCTTCTTCAGTCCATCTGCAACAGAGCTAAGAGCGTTTTCCTGCTCCTCACATTGACCAGCAAAACGAGTTGCGTCTGGTTGTTGAGATACCCCTTGGATGAGGTTAGGGACACTTGTATTAATTAATGCCATTAAGAGATGTCGTAGTTACGATTGATGCCAACTCTAGCTGAGGTGTCATAGTTGTCAAATATAGTTCTGTCAGAGGTGCTTCCGTCGGCTTCTAATAGGTTAGCTCTGGCAACGTATTCATCACGAGCAATCAAAGCTTCTAATTCCCTAGACCCAATGATGCGTCCTTGGAATACTCTTGATGCTTTGAGGGTGATGTATCTACGTGCTACCTCTGGTAAGCTATCCCAATCTAGTAAACGCATTTGGTTTACCGTTAGGTCGCTTGTAAAAGTTGTTGTATTATTCTTACGGTCGAACAAGGTCGCTCCGCGTTGAACAATATCTAATGATGTGTCAATGGGGTCAAACTGTATAATGTCGGCAGGGACGGTAATAGCACCACCTACAGGTGAATACTTTACATCTATCTCAGTATTAAAATGCCACCCTTCTGATTGCACCTCTTTACTCACTTCATTAAGTGCAGCGATAGCAGTGGATACAGACACGGGGCGTGCTGCGGTGTCACTAATGCTATTCACAGGTGATTCACCTATGTGACCTAGCATTGAGTTTACTGCTTCAAGTTGGGTAGTATATGTAGCCATTATTATTTATCTTTCTTTTTAGGAAATCCTTTCTTCATATTGTCATATGACTTCTTAGAGACCGTGGATTTCTTCTTACTGCGGCTAATGCCTAGTTTCTTGCGTCGGTTAATATTTTCGTATAGGGACATAATTTAACATTTCCATCGTTTAAGGGCTAAAGCTTTACGAGTAGGGCGACCCTTAGAGTCTTTCATCGCTCCTTTAACACCTGACATTCTTGCACAGAAGCTACGCTTTCTAGCGCCTCCTTTGGGTTGTGGTGCTTTAAGGTTAGAACCCGTCTTCTTATTATAGTAGTCACGACCTTTCTTGGTGAGACCGCCTTTATCAGACTTATGTTCTTTTCGTAGTGATACGCCTTTTCGTTTCATAAAATAAAAAAAAGCCCCCCAAGGGATTAACCAAGGAGGGCTTTGACTTAAGAGGTTTTAAGCAGGAAGAATCTTCACTGCACACTCAGGGCGAAGGACACCATGACCCATTGCATATTTAGCAACGAATAGTGTACCTTGACGCTCGATTTGGTACTCGGACTCTGTAGCGAGGTCGAGAAGCTTAACTGTACCGATAGCTTCCTTAGTACCAACGAGGATACCATGTTCACCACTGTTGTTAAGCGTAGCGAAGTTACCATTGTAACCTACTCCACTTCCACCGAACACATCATTGTTTGAGGAACCATCATCATTGTCAGCATTGGTTTGGTCATTAGACCCACCAGTACCAGCAGCAGAGATGTTGCCTTCAGCGATAACTTCTAGGAAGTTGTTGCTCTTCTTCAGTTGGATACCTGCAACTTCAACTACAGTGCCTTTAGCAGCATCAGCAGAACCACCAGAGGTGTCCTTGTTGATAGCAACATTATCAGCAGTCAATAGCTTGTAGTATTGAGCAGGAGTTACGATAGCGAAACGTCCTTCACTTGGAGCATCTACTTCGTCAAGCTTAGTAGCAGCCGCATATAGTGCGTCAACGATACCAGAAGTGGTGTTAGTAGTTGCACCAGAGATGGAGTTACCACCAGCTTGTGGAGCAGAAGCGCCAGCAGAAGCAGCAGCGAAGAGAGTCTTCATTGTTGCGATGTCGAAGCGTTTTGCTAGAGCCTTACCAAGTTCAGAAGCATAAATGCTACGAACGTCGTAGTGACTCTTTAGTTCATCAATGTTAGCAATGAATGTGGACGATACAAGAACATCATCAATAGTGATGACACGCTCGTTCATTCCAATGCTGCTTAACATTGAGTTACCTGAGTCAGCGATGTTGACTCCAGGTGTGTGATATTTTGCAGAAGCAATTCCTGATACTGGGAACTGAGCAGACTTACCTGATGTGATTGTACGCATCAAGTGCAAGTCCTTCATGACATTGTTCTGTTCAAAAGCAGTCAGGATTTCTCCTGAGAAGACTTTGAGAAACAATGCATCATTGTCAGAACCACCAGAAATAAGACCACTGCGACTTGGGGATGTATTACCATTTGCCATAGTTTTTTCTTTCTTTTATTGGGGTTAGTTTTAGTTTATTGTTTTTGTCTTCGATTATCTGCTTACCAAATGTTATCCTCCTCGGAGGGCATTGTGCTTATTAATCTTAAACGAAAGTTATAGGAAGGTCATAGCTCGTTGAGCATAACCCTCCAGTCGTAATTGTTTACGGTCACTGATAGGATGATGTACTCGTCTCCAAGCACCACCACCACCGTTCCATATAAACAACCAATGCTTTACGGTCGGTTCTATTCCTTGTCTTTTAATATGTTTTGAATAGTGCGCCAGAACTGTATAAGCGATTTCTTTAGAAATTTTAGGGTTAAAACAATCTTCATGTACAAGACTTTGACCGCTGATACGATTGTAGTCCCTAACCATAATACTCGTGATTTGATAGTAGCCAAAAGCTTTCCCACCGTCGCCAATGACGTTAGGCTTACTATTCGGATACACTTCCCACAAAGGGATTTTTGACACGAATTGGGCGACTGACAGATTTTCATTTGCTTTTAATTGAGGGATTAGGAACGCAAGAAAAGATAATAGTATTAGATAGGATTTCATTCATCTTATTTCTTTTTTTTATTATGGAAATCAAAAAGAATTTTTACTTTTTCTGAAAGAGACTCGACGTTGTAGTGCATCCGCGCCATTACAATTATTAACGTAATGATACCAATAAGAACTGGTGTGATGGATGAGATAACATCAAGAACCTCTGTCATTTAATTTGAGATGAGCCAAAGTAGAAACCTACGATAGCTAAAGCGGTTTGTCTGATTTCAGGTAGGATTACAAATCCTTGAACGGTTTCCCATTTAACGCTCTTAAAGAACCCTAGAAAGCCTCCAGTCTCTCTGGCAACGCTGACACCCACATCTGTCCATGCAAACACGAACGGGGCAATTACTATGGCAAAGACAGTGGAGACCACTAGGAATCTGCGAACTAATACACCGCCATTACGTTTGGCAGCGGCATCAGCCGAGGCATCTGCTGCTTGCTGGGACTTAATCATACGCTCAAACTGACGAGCTTGATTTTCCATCTGTGTTCCAATGAGCTTCATTACGAAGCCACTGAGTCCTCCTCCGAGCATTGCTATTAGTTCTGGGGTCATAATTAAATTGCGGTTGTGACTGAGAGTCGTTGTTCAACAAGTTTTCTGTATCCTGCATCTTCAGCATACTTAGGGTCACGCATAGCTCTGGTAACCTCAGCGGCAGAACCATATGGTTTTACTCCAGCGTCAGCAGCAGAAGTTCCACCTTTTTCAAGGGAAGGCTCTCCACCACCTAGTGCTTTGTACTGAGCATATAAGCCTTTGACTGCAACATTTGCTTGGCTTACTGTGCCACTCTCAACAATAGTGTTGAAGGCATCTAGCTCATCATCAGCTAAGTTTTCACCAGCCCATCGAGCCATCGCTTCATACTCACCTTCACCACCCACAACCTTGTGGATGTTTGCAGTCTGAGCGTCTACTAATGACTGTTGACCAGCGATGTATGCGTTGACCATTTCACGGGAGAGACCAGCTTTCTCAAGACTTTCATAGGTCTTGTCAGATAGCTCTCCTTTATTAGAAAATTCTTCGGAGGCACTTGAGATAACACTGTCAGAAGGTTCAGAAGTTTCTTCAGTTTTAGCTTCTTTACTTTCCTTGGTGTCCTTTGGCTCTGATAGTTTCTTCTCAGCTTCGGAATAGGCTTTAGCCATATCTTCTGGTGTGTCAAACTTCTCAGGCAACCACTCAGGGCGCTCACTTTCAATAGGGGTCTCTGTCTCTTCAACCTTTTCAGATTCAGATACAATAGATTGACCTCTAGCTTTGGCGGCTTCGTCTTGCATAGCCGATTGTTTTTCTAGTGAGATATTTTCGTCCTCACTGTGTTCCTGTATAACTACTCTTTCCATTATTACTCGCTTGCTTCTACTTGTTGATTCATATTCGCTCCTTCTTGAGCTTGGCTTAACTGGCTACTAATCGCATTTACGCCATTAGGTACGGCAGCTTGCATCATCGCTGCTTGTTGGGCTTGTTGTGCCTCTTGCTGCATCTGTTCAGGACTCTTGATTAACTCTTGAGTCTTGATACCCAGAGAGGTTGCTCTACGTTTGAAGTATTCACTTACATTAACGAACTGAGCAACAGCTTCAGCACCAACCACTTGAGCTGCTCCAGCTAGGAACAAGTCAAGTTTCTGTAAATCATTACCACGACCTAGTGCTTCAACACCTGTAATGATAACAGGGTTCACCACATTCTTAGGTAGTTCAGGTAACGATTTCTTTTTCTTCATTACTACCAACAGTCGGTTGACCATAGGCATTTGAAGTTCTGTACTAAGTAGAGAATAGAGACCACCAAGGGCAGACTCTAGTTCAATACTTAACATTCTTATTTCTTCGGCAGTCACACGTTCGGCTTGGCGAACAACTCCTGAAGTAAGTAAGAAGGCGTGTCCAAGTCTATCTTTGATTTCTTTGATAGTTTCTTGGGCAACACGAAAGTCATTAAATTTATTAAGTTGTAGAACCGATACGTCCTGAGCATTACCTTGGGTGATAGCACCATTAGGTGACTCAGCTAGTGTCCTTGCTCTGGTTGTTCCGTTAGGATTTACCATGAATAGAACCTTGGCTGCTGCTGCGCTACCTTCAACGATAGCTTGGGTAAGGGTCTCAAGTGACTGAAGGTCTCCGAGGTATTCTTCTACATAACCTCGTCCATAATCTTCACCATCAATGCGAGTAAAGCGAAGAGGGATAAATGGGTTCTTGTCGAGTTTGTATTTTCCTTCAGAGGATGGGATACGAATACCATTGATGTCTTGGTATACAAACCAGTGGTCACTCTTACGACACACTGCTGTATAAAGATTGATAGCCTCGTCAGCACTTTCTCCTTGGATGCCTACGAGTTCTTTCAACTCATCGGATAAGGTCATATAGGAAAGTGTTTCCTTGGTGCAGATGTATAGGGTATTACCCATAGCATCACGCTCAACACAATAACGGTCGAGATGGAACACACGCATACCTCCGTCATCAGGCATATATACTAAAGCATTACCAGCAACGATAAGATGCTTAAGTGCTTCATGGATAGCAACGCGATAGGTCTCACGACTAATCTCATCCATCACAGAATCTTCTACTTGTTGAAGTCCTGCTTCGATTTCAGACAGTACACTCGCATCAGCGCCTTCGGCTGCCAAAGCATACTTGTCTATGTTTAATCTAAAAAAGGGGGCGTTGGGGGGTAGAAGTGCCAACAGTAATTTAGAAGCGAGGTTGTTTACTCCTCTTGCCCCAACGCCTTGAAATGGTGTCTCTAACCGTGAATGAGAACCGAAGCCCTCATCAGGCATTACATAAGGTAAAGTTAATTTAGATGCTTGTCTGGCTCTGTCTAGGTATTGGTAGCGCTTCCCCTCGAGGGAGGTGTATAAGCTTTCGGCAGATTTGTTACTCATAAATATATTAGTCCTCTTCGACTTCTAGGGGTGAATAGGTTTCAACAGTAGCGGACTCTTCGGACTCGTCGAGGTCATACTCAGAAACATCTAAAGCCCACATACCGTCAGCCGTAGGGACTGGCTTAGTCACCCAACGTGTTGTTCCTCCAGTAGTCCAATAGGGGAAGTTGCGGTCTTTGCCTTCTTCGTCGGCTCGCTCTAGGGCGGCTTCTTCGCTTGCGTAGATTAGATACATTAGTAGATGTCGTATTGATTGTTAATGTTAGCTTCGATGGCGGGACGGTTGGCTGACTGGTCGGAGGCATAAATGACAATTTCTTGGATTTGCCCTAACCAATTATTAACGTTACCAGAATGATTTTTGCCAATCATAATTCCAGACATTGGATAGTCGCCAACGTCTCCAGATGCCGCTGATGCACCGTTGATAAATAGCACAGAAGCAGCACCGTTGAATAACGCTGAAAATAAATTCTTATCATTCGTTGCTGTAACGCCAGTACTTATAACGTCGTCGGCAAAGAAACCAAATTCACCTGAACCATCGGTGCCAAGAAATAACATATTTCGTTTTGTGCTAGCGGTTCCATCATATACTTTTCTATTTATGTCAGCCGCAACGTCCAGCTTTGCTATACTAAAAATAGTGTTTGCTTGCACTAAGTCTCCTTGGGTAAACGCAGTTTTTGATAGGCACTCAGCTCCATCAAAATCAATTTCTGGGTGTCCCTTAGAATCCCTGACCAAAGAACCAGCATTTACAATCTTAGGTTGCTCAGTGGATGTGATTTGCACAGCATCATTGCTGTTACCTGACTGGTCATACCAAGTCTCTACAAAGCCACTCTTACCTGTTACTGTAACTGAGTTAATTGTAACAGTTGCTCCAAAACTTCCTGCGGTAGCCGTAAAATGAGGATAACCGCCAGTATAACCACTAGAAGCAATTAAATTAAACGTAACATCTTGATTGTCCCCATTATTAACGCTTGCAGTGCCAACGGTAGTATTACTGCTAGCTTTCCTTAGCCTAAACGTCATATCACCAACTATACCAGATACAGACATATTGAAGACCACTTGGTCTCCTGCTTCAGCTATAACATAATTGCTTTTGGGGAGAACTCTAGTTGTGCCTGAACCTGTAAACGAAACAGTAGATGTTGTAGCCGTAGAAGATGCAGATGTAATAGTAGCGGTGGAGTCATTGAACGTAGCTTGTGTGTTCCAACCAGTTATAGGAGCGGTTACCCAATCCTCTAGTGTACCATTAGATACCTCCTTGGCTAAGAATTTACGCGAACCACCACTAGAACGCCTTACTTCAACTACCTTGTTGTTCCCTGCTTTGTCGTTGAGGTCACGTAGGCTATATGCTGCTGCTGCTCCACCTACTACTTTACTTAGTAGTGGACGAGACTCACCCTTACGGTCTGAATCTATTACGGAAGCTGTGCGGTCTACTGTGATTGTCTCTTCAGCAGAACTAAGAGTAACATTATTAGATGCAAAGCTACTTGCTACCTGCCAAGGAACTATAACATTTTCAGCAACACTTATGTTGAAACTAGGTGTACCATCAGAGCCATCAATAAAACTCCAAGCAAAACCACTGCCAGTTGGTTGTCTATAAATAGCTCCATCACCTCCGACTTGACTCCAATTTAAAGATGTAGAGTGTGGTCTTGTGTAAGTTCCTGATAGTGAAGAGTTATCATTACCATTACTATCGGTACCAGTAACAGTAACTTGCATTTCGGTAGTGCCATCACTCAATGGAGTGGTAGCAGTCATAGTTCTTACACCTGCAAACCTATCACGATTAAATGTGAAGGGTTGACCGTTTACCGTTAGGGTTTTGTCTGCCATTTATATTAGTAAGAGATATTTGCACCTGTGCCACTTGAGCCAGTGTTGACTGTAGAGCGACGAATAGTAAGAGCAGCAAGACCACGCTTCTTAGACGAACCACTGCGATTCTTAAGAGCTTTATTCTCCACTGTCTTCGCTGTCTTAGTAGGAGGGGGAGGAGGTGCGGGTGGTGGTGCTGGGTCTGGTATATCTGGTGATGACATGCACATGGTATTATTCTTTCGTTAGGATGTTTTCGTTTTGAATATCGAATTGATGGGTAAGAAAGTTAATGACCGAGCGTTGTCCATTATGAAAGTCCATATCTCTTAATGACTTACTCGTATCGAAATCTTTTTGGGGGAAGTTTTCGACCAAAGCCTTAAGTATTTGTGGGTGTATTGGGGGAAATGAGTCAGCCATAATTACCTTTCTTCTTGGTTCGATACTTCATATTCCCTCTTCCTTATGTCATCTAACGACTTAGGTAACTTACCATTCTTAATCCATTCCTCAGTTTGAAGCATACACATGACGTTCCATATGATAGCACCTCCGTGGTCTTCATCTTGTTCATCTTCCATCCATTGCCAGAGGTGACGATATAAGCTGTCAACGTATCGGCTGAGAGGAATACCCTTTTGCCAGTTGTTACGCCCATAGTGAACCGCTCCATCTTCAAAGCGTTTAGCTGCGGCTCGTAGGGCAAAGGGCGGTATAAGACTTGGGATTCCATTGCCTGTCTTAGAGTCCCTTACAGCCCCAGTCTCATATTCAGCTTTAACACCAGAGTTTGGTAATGTTACTTTCTTGGTTTCCATAGCTTTATCTCTTTAGTTTCTAAGTTGTAATGTTGTTTCTGTAGGATGTAGGCTAGTCGTGCTGTGAGTAGGGCATCCTCTTCCGTGAGGTCATGCTTCTTATACTCATTAACAACGGTCTTCCACGTAGCACCATTCTTATCTAGTATCTTTTCTGCGGTCTTAATGCCAACACCCTTGAGACCTTTGTATCCATCAACAGGGTCACCCGTGAGTGTTTGGACAAGGTGAAAGCGTTTAGCTTTTCTTATTCCTGTCTTAGTAATCTCGTCCTTCAAGTGGTTATACCAAGTGATAGGCAGTGTGCCGAAGTCCTTGTCACCGCTAACCGCTATGGTATCCTTGGGGTTCCTAGTACAGAGAACACCGATGAGGTCATCAGCTTCTAAGTTATCTACAATCAACCCGTTATGGTAGTCATACATATACTCGGTTAATCCCTTGATGCCCAACGGCTTACGCTTGTCGGAACGGTTAGCCTTGTAGGCTGGATAGAGGTCATGACGGAAGTTAGTCTTACTACTAATACACGTAATGTAATCAGTAGCTTTTAACTTCTTCATAATACCCTCAACGAGTTCGTCTACCTTTGAGGTAGCTGCCGCCTCTGAAGAATGAAGTGTCCATATATCATCATCCCATTTAGTTTCCACCTCTGATGAAAACGCTGCACGATATATAATCATATCGCCATCTATCATTATTGTTTTACCGCTCATATTTCTTTTTTGAATGTTTCTAGTTTGGTTATAAGTTTGACTAAGTGAATACGCTGTAGCTCTAGACTACTGAGAGTTTGTTTAAGCTCATCAATCTTAACTTCTAAACCCAGCACAATAGATTCTTTTACTAAGTGTTCAGCCATTAGTGTGTATCCTTCCAGTTGTTTCCTACTTTATATTCACCATCAAGAGGACACTTGAAGTTCAAGTCATCACCTGCCTTGGTAATTGCTTTGACGAATAACTCTCCAAGAACTGGAGCATCCTTAGCGTCGCAACTAAACTGCACCTCGTCGTGAACATTGGCATGCATCAGATAGAACCTTGGAGCCTCCTCCGCAAAGTTCACTAGGGCTTGTTTCATTATGACTGCACCTGCTGACTGCAACAGTAAGTTGAGTGCTGAGTGTGCTGAACGACAGGGTAGCTTGCGTCCGTCAAGACCGATGAGTGAACCGACTGATGTGACCTTAGCTTCGACTGCTGTTACTAGCTTGCTGTATGCTGGTAGGTTCTTCTTGAAGTTACCCTTGAGGCGTTTGCCTTCCTTGGAACTACCACCAACAATAGAACCAATCTTGGCATCACCTGCACCATATAGTGTGGCATAGATGAAAGTCTTAGCTTGGTCTCTTGTCTCTAGTCCTGCTGCTTTTTGATTAGCTGTGTGGATGTCACCTTCAAGGATAGTCTTAGCATACTTGCCGTCATCCCAAGGGTATAGATAGTGAGCAAGACATCTTAGTTCTAATCCACTAGCATCACATCCTACTAATACTTTACCCTCTGGTGCAGTGAATAGTTCTCTACACTCACCACCATAGGGACTACGCACAGATGGGACTTGAGCTACGTTAGGATTTTGATGAGTGCATCGACCACTGATAGCACCATTAGTATTTATACCACCATGTATCTTACCCTCACGCTCTAACTTAATCCAAGCTTGATTACCCTCCATGAGTTGTCCAAGTCTTTTGGAGATGGTCAAGAACTGTAATAGCTTGAGAGACTCCGCAGTGTTAATATCTTTAAGAACGCTTTCGTTTATAGCAGGACGCTTACCATCAAACGCATCAGGCTTCCATCCTTGCTCCATTAACCTAGTAGAGATTTGGTCACGACTGTTAGGGTTGAATGGAATAGATTTAGTTTTGCGGTCACCCTTAATACAATCGTTAGCTTTGTAGCCGACCTCTAGCATAGCTTTCTTTGTAGGAAAGACATCACCGTTTCGGTTCTCCCATTGGAAACTTTTTGTTTCTTCAACGATAGGAGGAAAAGCTTTTTGTAGGTCGGACTCTATCTCACACCTCTCAAGCATCAGCCTCTCCATAAGCTCAACAGCTTTTCTATTATCAAAAGGAAAGCCGTTGTATTCTTGCAGACGCATTTGGGTAGCAAACTTATGCTCAAGCTCTATCATTTGTTCTGATGGATGTCTGGCTTTTAACCACAGATATAAAGCAGAAGTCACACGAACATCTTGCTCACAGTAATCTTGCATCTCTTGTGTCCACTGTGACCAGTCCGCTGTCTCACCATAGTTATCCTTGAGGATACCTAGTCGAGTTCCCCAAGCCTTCAGTGAGTGTGAGCCTATTAGCTTAGTGTCAAAGTCTACACGCTTGAAGTCATCGTTGCGTACATCTGGAAAGATGCACCGAGCCAACACCAAGGTGTCTATCACGTTGTCGTGAGTGAACCCATATAACTTCCGTAGGGCAGGGACATCGAACCCTATGACGTTGTGTCCTACAATAGTCTTAGCGTTCTTTAACTTCTCAAGTCCTTCTTCAATGTTACCCGCTACTGTGCTGTAGCTGCTCATCTCTTGAGTGTATGACTCGTAGATGGATAAACAATGTAGTGTGTCTAGGTCACTCAGTGTTGCCCAGTTTTTAATTCCGTTTGTTTCTATATCAAATGTCAGTGTGTTCATATGTTATTGTGTAGTTCTGTGGCATTATACCTGCGACATTGTAATCAATCCATTCTACTGCTTCCTCATCTGTCATGCCTTGCGACATAAATACCTTGATAAGTTTTGCATACGAATAGACTAAGTAACCTCTATTATCGTGCCCAATGATTGCATCATCGCAACCATCAAATCGTATCGCCTCGTCAACTAAGCTCTCCATTGTTTTTAAGTTCTGTTAATCGTTCTAGTGGTAATAGGATGCCCTTGCTAGAGTTCTTATCTCCACCTCGCTTATCCATAGTGCTTCCCTTCATTGGTTCAATCATCTCCTTGAGTTTGGTTGTCTCAATGAAGATGAAAAGATTCTCGAAAGCAAAGCACCAGTAGTCTGCCTCGGAGCGAGAGATACCAGAGGGCTTGCCCCGTGATTCATATTCAATATATAGGTTGCCAGTAGTCTTCGCTTTAAGGTCTCTTTTGACCTCAATCTTTTTGTCTTGTAAAAGGTCAGCCACTTGCTTCTCAGCAATCTGTCCCACCTTGAGGTCGTACTTGAAGTTTGAACAATATTCCATAATTTAAAAATAATTTTCACCTGCGTCTCCCTCTGTTAATTTTTCCTCCGTCAATCGTCCTGTCTCTACTTGCCACCGTAAGTTGCAAGCAACACCAGTATCGCCACTGAATCTATTCTTCAGGACTCTTACTGATGTGAGATGTTTACTCTCTGCGTCTTGTTGATTTCGTTCTAAACCAATAACCATATCGCTTAGTTGTGCGATACCTGCCGACCCACGGAGTTGTGCTACGGATGTCGTTGCACCATCTTCATGTCCTCTACCTTCTGGTCGCTTCAAGTGACTGACGAGTATGACACCCATCTTGCACTCTTCGACCAAGGCACGGAGCTTTGTCATTAGGTTGTCTATCATCCGACGTTCATCACCTTCAGAGCTACCTGAGATAACGATTGAGATGTGGTCGAGAACTATGTACTCAACATCTAATGACTTAGCCATGTATCTTATGTGACCAACAAGCTTGTCTCCTTCCAGAGAACCCCAGTGGTCATACAAAAAGAATCTACCGTTACCCACAGTAGCCTCGTATGCTGCTTTGTATTCCTCGTTAGCATCGAAGTTATCTAAGTGTAGTAATTTATTGAGATGTAAACCAATGATACCATTGCCAGTTCTCTCAACACTTTCTTCAAGTGCAATGTATCCAATCTTCTTATCGGTGGTGGTCAGTATGTTGTAAGCTACTTCCTTACATATCTGTGACTTACCTATGCCACTGCCAGCACAGAAAGTAATTATCTCTCCAGTGCGGATACCACGAGTGACCTTATTCAACCCCTCAAAAGGATAAGGGATAGACTCAAAGTTCTTAGGTGATGTAAGCCTTTCATATAACTCATCTCCACCTACGATTGCGTCTAGTCCCCACACCTTGGCGTTCCATATAGCCTTTAGTATTTCCTTGGGCTGCTCGGCTAACAACAATTCGTTAGCATCCTTCATGGGTAGGTTAGCAATCTTACACTTACCTGCTGGTATGATGTGAGCTACATCTTGCATGCCTTGCTTGCCCACCTCATCGGAGTCAAACATAAGCACAATCTCTTCAAACTTATTCAACCATTCAAGCTGACGTTTGAATAATGACTTGGCACTCTGCACTCCAGAACTAAGAGAAACCACTTCCCAAGTGTTATTCTGAACCTGACTAACTGTAAGACAATCTATCTCACCCTCGGTGACTACTAATCGTTTACCACCATTGGGGAATAGGTGCTGTCCGAAGAAGTGAGTAGGAGAACCGTTACACTTGAATGTCTTATCAGCGTAACGATATTTTTGGGCAACGACTTTTTTATTTAAGTCACAATAGTTGGCGATGTGGACGGTCTGTCCATTAACCTCTCCTATTCTATAGTTGTATTTCTTACAGGTCTCTTCATGAATACCTCTCTTGGGAAGTGGCATGATTTTACCCTTAACGAAATTGTCTGCTACCTCTCCAACAACAGTGTCATTGGTGGTAGTGAAGTCACCACACGAATAACATTTAGTTGTTCCGTTGGTGTTTAATGTAAGTGCGTCACTGCTGCCACAGTCTGGGCAAGGTTGGTGTGTTTTTAGTGGTGTTAAATCATCCATGTGTTTGGTATTTCTTTGTGACACCACATGAATCCATGAGTGTCACACCATTGTGCGTATGTTGTTTTACTCTTTCGACTAAGAGTGTTGTATGCGTTTTGAAATACAAACCTGATGTCCAACTCTGGATGGCACTCTTTAACGAGCTTGTGTTTAGTCCTATCGCTGGGTAGAAAATAACCTTTAACTTCAAGAATAACTCCGTTAGGTAAAATAAAATCAGGTTTGTAGTGGCTCGTTCTGTAATACTCCAACCTCAGAGTTTCGTAGGAGAAAGCAACCTTCGCATCTTTAAGTGCGCTAGCTACTCTCTCCTCGAAACCTGAACGGTAGGGAGATTTAGAACGGCGCTGTTTCCGATGATGTCTCATTCGTTTCCGTAAATGTTTCGTTGAAGGATTCCCCTGTATATCCCCCATCACTTTTACCGAAACCGTAGCTGTCAGAAGACCCACCACCATACTCAACCAACTCCATAATCTGGACTGCCTTGAGGCGTAGTGTGTATCCGAACCCTTGGCTTGGGATGAACCAGAAGTTTGGCTCAACAGCAAGTTTAAGTTCAGAACCACTGCCTACTTTTGGTGTGGCTATTTTGCTTCCTTGGCTATCAAAGCAGACAACAGTGAACTCAATGAGTCCTCTTGTTTTAGTCTGCCGTTGAGCTACCTGCTTGGCAAAAATCTCATAGTCCCCATCAGGAGTAATCCTTACTGGTTTGTTTGCTGATTTCTTCAGCTTCTTACCATGAGCTTTGCACTCAGCGTCATATGCTGCGTCATATAATTTATCAATGCCCAACTCAAAAGCTTTGAAGTCGTCCTCACTTACGTGAAGCTTGCAAGAGTACAAGCCGTCTTCGTTAAACTTTGTGTCTGGGGTGTCGATACGTGGGTAAACTGCTTTACCCTGTGGTGTTGTTATTGTATTTGCCATAATTTATTTGCGTTCCTTTTGTTATACAGAATTGTTGCTAGAGTTATTTCAAAAAAATTAATTAATAAATCAGGAGTGTATTCTCTCTGATACTGGGTACATCTACTTGTCCCTTTAACATTACCGCAGATAGAGCGAACGATGCCTTTCTCACAGTAATGTGTAGTCAAATCTTTTTCAGGAAGCGTTGGGAGTTGATTATGCTGTAACCCACAAAAGTATAGTTTAGTTTTTTTAGCTACAGCGACATGACCAAAGTCGTGCTGGTCAATTAAAATACTGAAGCCTCCGAACTCATCTTCAAACTCATCTGGATTTGGGAGAACGGAACCAAATAAACGAGAGCCTTCAGGGTGTTCTAGGATACCGCCAACTTCTCTTATCTTATCCACTGACCAAGTGGCTAAATCTTTTTCATTAGGTCTGGCTCTTGTAGCCATGTGAGACAACCTACCCCAAGCTCTGCAAGGTGGGTGACAAACTACTGGTAAGTCTTCATCATAACTAAGAGCATCTCTTTTTACATCATATACATCCCAAGCCTCTCGCTTCTTATACGCTGAGTCCTCTCTACAAAATAATGCTATGTATTTATGTGTGTTTGTCATGAGAAAAAGTATTCACTGTTCTTTAGTTGTGTGAGGTCAGCGTTCCCGTAGGCAGGCGGGTCTGGGAATGTTATGTCGGTGTTGTTGACTTCTAGTTGATGTTTCCAATCTTGAAGGAGGTCAACACTAAACATCTCATAGAAGACATT
>Ga0181418_1000058_pt1 | contig 30066 bp, 32 predicted proteins | sample 41SPOviralmetaG_FD_130143 | JGI IMG/M metagenome (GOLD analysis project Ga0181418, IMG submission 130143) | Marine viral communities from the oligotrophic San Pedro Time Series (SPOT) site, San Pedro Channel, CA, USA - 41 SPOT_SRF_2013-03-13 | ecosystem: Environmental > Aquatic > Marine > Strait...
AGAGAAACCGTTGGTCCGCATACATAAATCGTCACGCGGTCGGCATTTTGCGGCACAAAAACTTCTTTTTGCCGCGACTGGCTATTGTGCAAAATGAGCTGGTTTTCCATGCGCGCACCATAATAGCGCGCCCGACAGCCAGCAAGCGGTTTTGCCCGCCTGACCGCTTTCGCTGGTAATTTGGCCAATCTGGCCTAATATAAACCAAGTAAGACATATGGCTGCGACCGGTTGTCACCCGAAACGCAGCGCGAGGCGTGTTTGCATGTTTGCAAGACCTTGTGCGTTTTTTATGTGGCGGCGTTTTCATCGTATCATGGCATAAGGCCATGACTGCTGGGGCCATTCATTGAAAAGGGCATTCAGCGTGCCTGACGAATACCGGGGCGTATTCCCCGTAGGGTGAGGCAAAAATGGACGCAAGAGTTGATGGCAATAACACGCCGACAAATAGGGAACGGGACGTAAAAGTGGATAAACCTTCTCGCGAAGAGGCCGAAGCAGCGGTTCGCACGCTGATTTCATGGGCCGGTGACAATCCTGACCGTGAAGGTCTGGTCGATACGCCAAAGCGCGTTGTCAAAGCATATCAAGAATTTTTTGCCGGATATGAAGAAAATCCGGAAGACGTATTGGGCCGCACTTTCGAGGATGTCGAAGGCTATGACGATATGGTCATGCTGCGCGATATCTCTCTCGAGAGCCATTGCGAGCACCACATGGTGGCGATTTTGGGCAAGGTGCACATCGCCTATATGCCGGTCGATAAGGTTGTCGGCATTTCCAAGCTGGCCCGTGTGATTGAGATTTTCGCCAAACGTCTGCAAACGCAAGAAACCATGACCGCGCAAATTGTTGATTGTATTCAGCGCGTTATGGAGCCTGCCGGTATCGCCATTTTGGTGGATGCCAAGCACCAATGCATGACGACGCGCGGCATCAGAAAGCCGGATGTCGCTACCATCACCACGCAATTTACCGGTGTGTTTGCTGAAGATCCGAAAATGGAAGCGCGCTTCCTTGCCATGATTAACAGCTAGGTTTATAAGTCCCTCAACTTGATTGAGGTAAATCTTATGACCGGACCATTTGCGCCACGCGACACCGTTGAACAGGTTGAAGAAGGCCATGTGCTGGCACCAAAATTTGATGCCAATGGCCTGATTCCCGTTGTCACCACAGATTTTGCCAGCGGCGAATTGCTGATGCATGGCTATATGAATGAGGCCGCGCTGAAGCTGACCATTGAGAGCGGCGAAGCGCATTATTTCTCGCGCTCGCGCCAAGCCATTTGGCACAAGGGCGCAACCAGCGGGCTGGTGCAAACCATCGCCGAAATGCGGATTGATGATGACCAAGACTGCGTTTGGCTGCGGGTGAATGTCGGCGGCAATGGCGCGAGCTGCCATGTCGGCTATCGCTCGTGCTTTTACCGCTCATTGCCGACGGGCGCACTGCCCGACAGCCCGGTCGCGCTGGCCTATGAAGAAGATGAAAAAGTCTTCGACCCGCTCGACGTCTATGGCGACGCCCCCAATCCAACAAAGCTATAGGGTTTATGGGTTTTTCGCGGCCTAAATGAACTCGAACATGTCGATGGTCAATGGCTCGGTAACATCTTCGAGAACCATCAAAACCTTGCCGCCCGGCCTGGTAGAATAAATCACCACATCGTCAATATTCGGGTCATTGGTCGTATAGTCGGGCGCATCCCAAAATTGCTCGCTGCGCCAATCTATCTTGGCCAGTTTTTTCAATGTTGAGGGTCTGATATTTAACCCGTTGCGATATATTCCTTCAGGGCGCTGGCTTCCATCTCGGTTTGGTGGATGCGGTAATTCACCAAATCACCGATAGAGACGATGCCGCATAAAGTGGTGCCCGCAATCACCGGCAAATGCCGAAACCGCTTCTCGGTCATAATTTCCATCGCCTCATCGATCGAGGTGGTCGGCAAAATGCTTTGCGGCCGGTCGGTCATATGTTTGGCCACCGGCTCGTCGAGAATATGCGTGCCATTGCGGGCCAGCGCGCGCATGACGTCGCGCTCGGTGAAAATGCCCGAGCAATCCTCGCCCTGTCCGGCCACCACCAGCGCGCCGATTTGGCGCTTATCCATTATGCGCACGGCCTCAGCCACCGTATGCGCCGCATCAATGGCCACAACCTCAGCGCCTTTATTTTTCAAAATTGCTTGTATCGTCATTGGCCTATCCTTTCGCCTTTAGCATGCGGCAGGATGACGCGGCTTGCAAGTGGTAGCCGGAAAAATGGCAGTTATTTGCGGTTTTTCCATTCGCCATAATCGATATTGCCCGGCCCGCCCGATGCAGAAAGCGGTGGTTTCTCCAATAGGCCGATAAGCAGCAGACCGGCAAAAAAGCCGCCCAAATGCGCCACCCAAGCGATATTAACCGCCGCCCCGCCCGCGTCAGCCAGCCCATACGGGCCAAGCAGGCCAAAGCTCAAATTCATAATCAGCCAGATCGCGATGAATATCATCACCGGACGCCGCCGTGGCACTTCGCTGAGGCGCAGCAAACGGCGACGCGGCTCTTGCGCGGTCGGGTCGAGCCAGCGCGTATCGGAAAAGGCAAAGCGCGACGCCGCACCCATCAGACCGGCAACGCCACCCGAGGCGCCGATAATCGGCACAAGATAGCCCTGAAAATCAGTGATGAGTATCTGCCCCAGCCCGCCGCACATGACGCAGACCATATAGAGAAACAAGAATTTGCGCGGGCCGAGACGCCGCGCAATCGGCGCACCAAAAGCCAGCAGCCAGACCGCGTTTAAGATTAAATGCGTCCAGCCGCCATGCAGCATGGAATGGCTGAACAGCGTCACCACGCCCTGCACCCAAGTGCCGGGCAAACCGCCCAAGCCCTCAGCGAAAAACCGCGCCGGAAACAGTCCCAGCGCGACGATGAGTTCAATCCGCATGGCATTGCCGCCAAATACCGACAGCAGGTGAAAGGCGACAAGCACCGCCAGCAGCACCAGCACCACGGCGGGCGCGCGCAATATGGGTTGTTTTTCTTGGGGGCCGGTATCGCTCACGATTTTATCCGGCGGCCTTTAAGGAGGCTTTAAGGGCGGCTTCAACCAATTCAAAGCGGTCATTGCCGAAATACATATCGGTTTGATTGACAAACATGGTGGGCGAGCCGAAGCCGCCGCGCTCAATCAATTCCTGCGTATTGGCCCGCAGCCGCGCCTTAACTTCGTCGCTTTGCACGGCTTCAAGGGTTTTGGCCGCATCCATGCCGACCGCCTCGCATAAGGCGGCGATTTCTTCGGGCTGGCTAATGTCTTTCAACTCACCCCAATAGGCGTGAAACGCCGCTTTGGAAAACGCCACCAGCTTGCCTGCGTCCTGCGCCAATAATGCCACGCGCATAATGCCCGCCGCAGGCAAAGGAAACACCGACGGCTGGCCAATGGTGACGCCGCAAAACGTCGCCCAATCGCGCAAATCCTTGACGTAATAACGCCCCTTCACCGGATGCGGATTGGCGCGCGCCTCATAGACGCTCTCATTCACCGCGTTAAACACGCCGCCGACCAATATCGGCTTAAAGTCAATCTCAACACCGCAGCGCGCCGCCACATCCTGAACCCGCGTAAAGGCCAAATAGGTCCACGGGCTGGAAATATCGAAGAAGAATTCAAATCTCGTGTCAGATGAGGCCATGCCCTCTCCTATTCAGCCGCAATTTGTTGCGGTGCCAAGAAACTGCGCCCGCGAATATGGTCAGAGATTTTCTCCGCCATCATAATGGTCGGCGCATTGGTGTTGCCGCTAATCAGCGTCGGCATGAGAGAGGCATCCACCACACGCAAGCCGTCCAGCCCATGCACTTGGCCATGCTCATTGGTGACGGCCATCGGGTCGCTGCCCATTTTGCAAGTACCGACCGGATGATAAAGCGTCTCGCCCGTGCGGCGAATCCAGCCATCCAATTCCGCATCATTATCGACATTCACATCTGCCGACGGCTTCACTTGCGCGCCGCGATAAGGGTCAAAGGCTTTTTGCAGGAAAATATCCCGCGTGATGCGATAGCCATTGCGAATATCAATCATGTCCTGTTCGGCTGACAGATAATTCGGATAAATCGCCGGTGCATCGTCAGGGCTGGCGGTTTTCAGCGTCAAATGCCCGCGGCTTTCGGGGCGGCAGCCATAGACGATTGACGAGAAACCGTGGGTGGTCGGAATCTCATCGCGCCCATGCACATCCGGCACGGCAACCGAGACATAGTGGATTTGCATATCGCAAACCGCTTTCTCGGCGCTTGATTTAAAGAACGCACCCGCCGCTGTTGGCGGATAAGACGCATCGCCCTTGCCGAACAGCAAATACTGAATACCCGCCAATTGCGTGCGCCACCATACGGCAGAGCGGTGCAGCGTCACCGGCTGCAAACATTCAAACTGGCTGACAACGCCCAAATGGTCTTGCAGATTTTGTCCGACACCGGGCAGTTCATGCACCATTTCGAGGCCATGCGGCTTGATTTCACCGGACTGGCCGACGCCGCTACGCAGCAAGATTTGCGGCGAGTTAATCGCCCCCGCCGATAGAATAACTTCCTGATTGGCGCGCACGGTAAAGCTCTTGCCGTTTTTCTCAAACGACACGCCGGTCGCTTTTTTGCCGTCAAACTCGACGCGGTCAACCGTCACATCGGTTTCCGTATGCAGGTTTTTGCGGCTCAGCGACGGGTGCAGATAGCCCCGCGCCGCGCTGCACCGCTTCGACCCGCGAATGGTATGCTCATATCGCGACACACCCTCTTGGCTTTTGCCGTTAAAATCTTTGGTGAAGGGGATGCCCGCCTGCTGACCGGCCTCGACAAACACATCGAGCAATTCATCATTTTCGCGATTGGACTTCTGCACACTCAGCGGGCCGCCCGTGCCGTGATATTCTTCATCGCCATCACCGGAAAAATCTTCCGCCCGTTTGAAATAGGGCAGCACGCTTTCATAAGACCAACCGGCATTGCCAAGCTGGCTCCAATGGTCATAGTCATATGCATTACCGCGCGTATAAACCATCGCGTTAATGGAAGACGAACCGCCCCAGCCACGCCCGCGCGGCCAATACATTTGGCGACCGCCCAAATTCGGGTCAGCCTCGGTTTCAAAGCCGTAATTCTGGTCATTGCGCTCGGGCACAAGCTGCGAATAACCGGCCGGCATATGAATGAAAAGGTTCTTGTCTTTGCCGCCGGCTTCCAACAGCAAAACAGACTTGTTGCCGTCCTCGCTCAGCCGTGCCGCCAAGACGCAACCGGCACTTCCGGCACCGACAATAATGTAATCAACCGCTTCAATCATTTATCCAACCTCTTTCAAATCGCGCTTATAACGCTTCCAGTTCTCGACATAATGTTCGGCCGAGGCAATCATTATTTTCTCATTGGTCTCGTCCAACTCGCGAATAATTTTACCGGGCATGCCCAGCACCATTGAATTATCGGGAATTTCTTTGCCCTCGCCCACCAGCGCATGGGCGCCAATCAGGCAGTTTTTGCCGATTTTCGCGCCGTTTAAAATCGTCGAGCCAATGCCGATAAGCGAATTATCGCCAACCGTGCAGCCATGCAGCATGGCTTGATGGCCGACCGTTACATTTTTGCCCAGCGTCAGCGGAAAACCGATATCGGTATGCATCACCGCGCCGTCTTGCACATTGGAATTCTCGCCAATCGTAATCGGCTCATTATCGCCGCGCAGCACGGCGGCAAACCAAATACTGGCATTCTCTTCGAGGATAATCGCGCCCATGACTTGCGCGTCCGGCGCAATCCAATAATTGCCGCTATCCGGAAATTGCGGGGCGCGGTCACCCAAAGCATAAACGGTCATAATTCCCTCCCATTGAAGCTATTCCCTTTTCTCCATCTCATGGTAAACACTGTTTTCGAGCTGCGAAAGAGGAAACCATGATTAAGCGCTTATTGTCGCGGGCTGTGCCCGAACATGAATGGCCCATATGGGCTCTTCCGGCAATTATGCTGGGCAGCTTTGTGCTCAGTGGCTTTCTGTTTTACCTGTTTTATTTCGGGCCGGGCATTCGCGACCTGCAAGGGCTTGCCTATGCGCCCAGCGATGATGCCGGACGTGTGCGCATTGAGATTGGCGGCACATTATTTTCCGTGCCCGCGCATTATACCCGCAATGGCCAGTCGCGACGCGGCGGCACGCTGCAACATGCCAGCCTGCATGCCCTTTTGCCCAATCTGATGCCGTGGCGCGATGACCGGCGCGATGCGTTTCTTGATACCGGCATTGCCTCAAATTTGGTGACCATTAATATTCGCGCCGCCACCAGCGACCTGCCCGAGGAACGCATTTTTAAGGCGATTTATCAGCCCTATATTGCCGGGTCCGGGCAAGTGGGTGATGAGGGGCTGCAAAGTTTCAGTTTTCGCTCAAACTCACCCTATGCCGGCAAGCAGATATTTCGCGGGCTGAAAACCGGCAGCGCAGCCGACCGCCAGCGTCCGCCGCTATTTATTTGCGATGATATGGACGACGTCAATCCGACCTGCGAAAGCCGGTTCAATCTCGGCAATTCGGCGCAAGTCAGCTATGTGTTCAAGCGGGTTCACCTAGCGCAATGGGAGACGCTGGACCGCGATATTCGTGAGAAAATACGCAGCTTCCGCGCCGCTGCGCGTCGCCAAAATTAGGCTTAAAGCAAAGAGCCGAAAGCAAAGAGTCGAGAGCCGACAGCCTAGAGCGTCGGCAGGTCGAATTCCAAAATCGCCATATTAAACGCGTAAGAAATTTCGCCCTCTTCATCATCACGAAACAACGTGCCAATGAACTCATCTTCCATGAACACTTCGATCATGTCGTCTTTCGCGCCGCGCTTGAGCGTCAGCATGTCGTTTTGGAACTTCAGCCGCAAATATGTTTGCACGCGAATGATTTCATCATTGTTCATGGGATACCTCCGAATATAATTGCCGCAAGCTACTGGGCTGTGAAACCGCCGTCAATAACAAGCTCGGCACCGGTCATCCATTCGGACTCATCAGATGCCAAAAATACAATGCCATTGGCAATATCGCGCGGCACGCCCAAGCGTCCCGCCGGTGTGCCAAGGGTCAGCGCCTCAATGGCTTCATTCTCGCCATCCATCGCACCCATTTCAACCGCGCTGCGAATGCCGTCACGCAAAATATCCGTGCCGACAAAGCCCGGGTGAATTGAATTGACGCGGATTTTATATCCCAGACCGCCCATCTCAACCGCCATGGCTTTGGTCAGCAAACGCACACCGCCCTTAGCGGCGTGATAAGGCGCTTGCGCCACCGAGCCGACAATGCCGTAAATCGACGACACATTAATAATGCTACCGCCTTTTTCTTTCATGGCGCGGACACCATATTTGGCTCCCAAAAACACCCCATCAAGGTCAATCGCCGTCACATGACGCCATTGTTCCAAAGTGGTGTCCTCAAGCGGCGTCGAGTCATGCACAATACCGGCATTATTGACCAGCACATCAAGGCCGCCAAAAGTTTTTACCGTCGCGTCAATCGCCGCCTGCCATTGCGCCTCATCCGTCACATCATGCGCCATAAACTGCATGTTTTCATGGGCGTCGGCCAGCTCAATGCCTTTATCTTCCAGCACATCCGTGACCATGACATTGGCCCCTTCTTCGTGCATGGCGCGCGCCATTTCAGCACCCAGCCCTTTTGCGCCGCCTGATACGAACGCGGTTTTTCCTGCTAGTCTCGACATGTCAAATCCCCCTTTTGACTTTTCAGTTTTACTTTTTAAATCGTGTCGCCGTCTTCGCCGACCGAATGGTCCATTTGGCGCGACGGTTCCGGCGAGGTAACCTTGCCGACAATTTTGGCCGGCACACCGACCGCCGTTGTGTAGGCAGGCACATCTGTCAGCACCACCGAGCCACCGCCGATTTTGGCGCAATCGCCGACGCGGATATTGCCCAGCACTTTCGCGCCGACAGAAATCAAAACGCCATTGCCGATTTTCGGGTGACGGTCGCCGCCCTCTTTGCCGCTGCCGCCCAAAGTCACATCATGCAGCATGGATACATCATCGCCGACAACCGCCGTCTCGCCAATCACCACACCGGTTGCGTGGTCGATAAACACGCCCTTGCCGATTTGCGCGGCGGGATGAATATCGGCCTGAAAAACTTCCGAGGCGCGGTTTTGCAAATATAACGCCATGCCGCGCCGCTGATTGCCAATCAACCAATTGGCCGCGCGATAGGTCTGCAATGCCATAAAGCCTTTAAAGTAAAGCACCGGGTCCAAATATAAACGGCACGCCGGGTCGCGGTCGAAATGCGCCACAATATCGGCGCGTATCATCTCGCTAATCGCCTTATTATCGGCAAAGGCTTCCTCAAAAACCTCGCACAGGCTACGCGCGCCCATTTCTGAATTGGCCAGCTTTTCTGACAAATGCGATGCAATGGCCAGCTCCAAGCGGTCAAAATTCAAAATTGTGGCATGCAAAAAGCCTGACATGGCGGGCTCTTTTTCTGCCATTTGCATCGCTTCATCGCGAATTTGCAACCATACCGGATCGATTGTCGCAAGTTTTTCTGCCGTTTCCATTTGAGTCACTTCCGTTTTGGCTTTCGCCTGAAATCACTTCACGCTACCATTTTGCCGGATTCTCTGGCAAGCAGCGTTTCACAAGTCTTTTATGCCCCAAGACTTTCAAAAAATGTCACATGACAGGCAGGCTGAATAAAATGCGAGGATTTCATGAGTGATTTATTGCCCCCCAATACGCAAAATCTGGATAGCGGCGCGGCGCGGCTGGTGGCCGGATTGGAAAGCACCGCCAATGGCCTGATTGGGCATGTGCGTTTCAACCTGCCGGAAAAACATAATGTCATCGACCTTGAGGGCTGGCAGGCCATTCAACCGCTCATTCAGAGGCTGGCTGCAACGCCCGATATTCGCGTGATTATTTTGCGCGGTGTCGGCGGCAGGGCATTTGTCGCGGGCGCGGATATTGCCCAATTTGAGCAAGTGCTCAGCGGGCCGCCAGATGAAAATGGAGAAGGCACGGATTTTGACCGCGCCACCATTGCCGCATTTGACGCCATTGCCGATTGCCCGATACCGACATTGGCCGCCATTGAGGGCTATTGCATTGGCGGCGGGCTGGGCATTGCCGCGGCATGTGATTTGCGTCTGGCCCGCAGCGATAGCCGCTTTGGTGTTCCGGCCGGTAAATTGGGCCTCGCCTATCCGGCCAATGCTACGCATCAATTGGCGCGACTGGTCGGCGTGTCTGAGGCCAAGCGCATTATCTTCACCGCCGCCACGCTGGATGTGCCCGATGCGCTGAATAATGGCCTTATCAGCTTGGCCGCCAATGCGACAGATTTTGACGCGACGCTGGCCATGCTGGTGGCACAGATTTCGGCCAATGCGCCAATGAGTTTGCAAGCCAGTAAATTCGTGCTCGACAACCCACAGGCCGAGGCCGGTGCGGTTAAAAAACGCCTTGCGGATTGCCTTGCCAGCGCTGATTATGAAGAAGGAAGGCGCGCCTTTATGGAAAAGCGCAAACCGGAATTTAAGGGTCGTTAAAAGCCATCAGGGAGTCATTCATGAATTTTTCAGATCAAGTCGCCATCATCACAGGGTCTTCAGCCGGTATTGGCGAAGCGGCCGCCATCGGCATTGCGGAAGGCGGCGGCAAAGCCGTCATTAATTATTCCAAAAGCGCCGATGCGGCAGAAAAAGTTGTGGCCGCTTGCCAAGCCGCCGGTGGCGATGCCATTGCCGTGCAGGCCGATGTCTCCGACGATGCGAATTGCAAAACACTGGTCGAGGCCGCCTTGGATAAATGGGGTCGCGTCGATATTTTGGTGAATAATGCAGGCACCACAAAATTCATGAACCATGATGATTTGGAAGGTCTGGATGCGGCAGATTTTGAGCAAATTTATGCGCTTAATCTCATCGCCCCCTATCAGATGATTAAACATGCGCGGCCATATTTGGCGAAAGCCGACGCGCCATCCATCGTCAATATCTCATCCATTGCCGGTGTGCGTGGCATTGGCTCGTCACTGGCCTATGTCGCCTCAAAAGGCGCGCTCAATTCCATGACAATGGCTCTGGCGCGCTCATTAGGGCCGGAAAATATCCGCGTCAATGCGGTATGCCCGGGCTTTGTCGGCACGGATTGGTTTCGCAATGCCTTTGGTGATGAAGTATTTGAGCAAATCGCCGAAGGCCAACGCCAAAACACGCCTATGGGACGCGCCGGTAGCCCGCAAGACACAAAAGGGCCGATATTGTTTTTTGCCAACCGCGCCAGCGCCCATGTGACCGGTCAATTGCTGGTCGTCGATGGCGGCATGCTGCTGGGCATGCCATTTAAATTCGGATAGGAGCCGACAATGAGTGCCGCATTGAAGAAAAAAGTCTGCGATATGATTGACGCCATGGCGGGGGATTTGGTCGAGGCCAGCCGCGCCATTCACGCCAAGCCGGAAGTCGCCTTTGAAGAAAAATTCGCCCATGGCCTGCTGACCGATAAGGTGGAGGCCGCCGGACTTTCTGTCGAGCGTCATGCCTGCGGCTTGGACACGGCATTCATCTCCTCTTTCGGGGCAGGCGATACGGAAGTCGGCATTTTGTCAGAATATGACGCCCTGCCCGGCATTGGCCATGCGTGCGGCCATAACATCATCGCCACCACCGGCCTTGGCGCGTCTTTGGCGCTGGCCAAACTAAACGGCGAACTGCCCGGCAAGGTGCGCTATCTCGGCACGCCGGCTGAGGAAAGCGGCAATGGCAAAGAACTGATGGCGCGGCAAGGCGCGTTTGAGGATTTGGACGCGGCGATGATGGTGCATCCCGCCGGTATTGACCTCATCACCATGCCCAGCTTGGCGGTCAATGAGGTGCGCGTCACCTATACCGGCAAGGCGGCGCATGCTTCGGCCATGCCCTTTGCCGGGGTCAATGCGCTGGACGCGCTGGTGACGGCCTATCAATCCATCGCGCAATTGCGTCAGCACATTAAGCAAAGCGAGCGCATTCATGGCATTTTCAACGAGGCCGGTTTGGCACCCAATATTGTGCCCGACCATGCGGTCGGCACTTTTTACGTGCGCGCCGAAAACGGCTTGGCTTTGGCCGAGTTGAAGCAACGGGTCAAAAATTGCTTTGAAGCCGGTGCGCTGGCTGCGGGCTGTGATGTGCAGATTGACTGGGCGTTGGGTGATTATTTGGAAATCAAAGAAAGCTGGGCGATTGCCGAGCGTTATCAGCAAAATGCCGAGAGCTTGGGGCGGACATTTTTCCCGCTCGACAAAATGCCGACCAGTGGCGCGGGCTCGACCGATATGGGCAATATCAGCCACCGCGTGCCATCCATTCATCCGATGATTGCCGTCGCGCCGCCCAGCGTCGTTATTCATAACCCTGAATTTGCCAAATGGGCCGGTTCGGAAAAAGGCGATAAAGCGGTGATTGATGGCGCGAAATCGCTCGCCATGACGGCGATTGATGTGCTGACCGATAAGGCGCTGATGCAGCAGGCGAAAGATAATTTTGCCGAAACGGCCGATTTTTCGACGCAATCCATCGCGCAAGCATGGCACGGCGAAGGCGGCCATGGCGACGGCGATGTCGGCCTTGGCGGTTGCGGCTGCTGCTGATTTCTTGCGCTGCTATCGGCAACCGTTTATAAACGCGTCGAGTCACAAGAGGTAAATCATGGCGCAATTAGCGACCCCCAAAATCAGCAATGATGACGGCGCTTCGGAAGTTTTCGTAAGCGTGAAAGAGTTTGAATGCATTGGCGCTGAACCGCCTTATGACCATCCGCATATTTATTTGGATATGGGCGGCGAGGACGAGATTATCTGCCCCTATTGCTCGACCCGCTTTCGGTTTCAAAACCGCGCCGACTAGGGGCCAATTTCAATGTTCATGATTGAAAATTCTTGCGGTGTGTCTCGAACACACGCAATTTAGGCGTTATGGGGAAACTGCTGCAAAAATTGGGTTATGCGGTGCTGGCAGCGATTGGCTTGCTGGTCGTGCTGCTATTATTTTCCAGCCTGATGATTGCGACCGACCTTACCAAGCAAGAACTTATCGACGAATATGCCAATGAGACATCATTCTTCTATTTTCTGCCCTCCGGCGCGGAAGTGCATATTCGCGACCAAGGTGACAAAAATAAACCGCCGCTGATTTTAATGCATGGTGCCAATGGCTCTTTGCATAATTGGGAAAAGCTGGTTGCCGAACTGAAAAATGATTATCGGCTGATTAGTTTTGACCTGCCCGGCCACGGGCTGACCGGCGCGACCCCGCAAGAGGATTACAGCAATATCGCCATGGCCAATTTCACCCGCGAGGTGATTGAGCTCTACGATTTTGATACCGTGACCTTGGTCGGCCATTCGGCGGGCGGCGGCGTCGCCTTGCGCTATGCCCTCATGCATCCGCGCGCGGTTAATGCGCTGGTGCTGGTTGCCTCAAGCGGCATGCAACGCGACGAAGATGACAGTCCGGGCGGTGCCTATGCGCTCACCCGCTCCAGCATCGGCCTCAGCCTGTTGCGCTATTTCACGCCGAAATTCCTGCTTGCGGGCACGCTGAAAAGGCAAGTCGGCGATCCCGATAATTTTGTCACCGATGAGATGGTGACGCGCTATTGGAAATTGCTACGTATGGCAGGCTCTCGCGATGCCGCCATTAAACGCTATTCGGAAAGCCATCTTGAGCCGCCCTTAGAGCCGATTTTGCGCGCCGTGAACCCGACCACTTTGCTGCTTTGGGGTTCACAAGATACGGTGATTGACCCGAAATACGGTATTGAGATGAACACGCAAATTATCGGCAGCCTGCTGAAACTCTATCCGCAAGCCGGTCATTTGGCGCATGAAGAAATGCCTGAAAAAGCTGCCGCCGACATTCGCCAATTCCTCGCCCGCGCGCTTTATACGCAATAGGGCGGACGGGTCGAGGCGTCTCGCGGGTTTTACTTCGCAAACCCCGCTCGCTTGCGCAGGGCGCGCTGGGGCAGCTAGGCTGCCAGGCGCTTACAGCGTGGTGGCCTCGGACGGACTCGAACCGTCACGCCTGTTACAGGCCGCAGATTTTAAGTCTGCTGTGTCTACCAATTCCACCACGAGGCCATGCCGGAAAGCGCTTCTATACCATGATTTTTTGCGACGTCAGCGGGAAATATCCTGCATCGTTACGCTTTCCCCGATTTTCATCACCAGCGCCTGATTGCCTGCCGCCTGCACAAAGCGTTGGCGCGGCTCCTCAAACGGTTCAAAGGATAAAATAAACGTGCCCCAATGCATCGGCACCATGCGTTTGCAGCCGACATCGCGGCCCATATCAACGCCGCCTTCCGGATCCATATGCGCACCGCGCATAAAGTCACGCGGCGCATAAGCGCCTACACTCATCAGGCCGAGGTCGCAGCCGCCATGATTTGCGGCCATATGCTTGCCAATATCGGCGAACAGGCTGGGATGGGTTTCAGTGTCGCCCGTATGGTAAACCGCGCGTCCACCGGCCGAGAAACCATAAGACATCCACAATGTGCGGTTAATGTCGAACAGTGAGCGGTTCGACCAATGCACAGCCGGATAGGCGGTCAGCTTAAAGCCGCCATTTGGCGAGGGCAGCGTGACCTCATCATACCAATCGACTTCGCGTACATCGCCATAGCCTTTGAAATATTTGCCGAGGCCCAAAGGCACAATAGCGGTGATGCGCTCCTTATTGGGCAGCTTGTCGAGCGTCGCCGTATCGAGGTGGTCGTAATGCGCGTGGCTGATGACCACCACATCAATTGGCGGCAAATCTTCCATCAGCAGGCCGGGCGGCAAGAGACGCGCCGGACCGGCAAATGACATCGGGCTGGCGCGGCGCGAAAACACCGGATCGGTCAGCACATTAACGCCATCAAGGCGCACCAAAAATGTGGCATGGCCAATCCAGCTTACAAAATCTTGTGTGCCCATGGCGGCGAGTTGGGCTTTGGCCGCGTCGCGTGTCACCGCATGGTCGGCGGGAATGCTGGGCGGCTTGCCGACGGCATTGCGCCAAACGGCTTGGCTGAAAAACTTCATGCGGCGGCTGAACGGAATCGTCCGTTTCGGACTATCGGGCGGATTGCGAAATCCGTTTTCGAGGTGATGGTAAGGCGCATCGCCCCCCATAGGCTTGCCGACATTGCTGCTGCATGCCGACAACAATATCCCCAATCCCAAAACCACTGTGAGCCCTGCCAATGCCGTCATTTTCATTTCTGCCTCATTATTTCTGCGCCATGAATAGCATAAAAAACGGCGGCCCAAGGGACCGCCGTTAAATGAGTTAGGTTATAAAACCTAGATGTCCAGCCTAGTTATCCAGACCTTGCCATACAGGCCAGCATTTGCTGCCGGCTTTGGCGGCAACAGCGGCTTGCGCAGCTTTTGCATTATCGCCTGACTGAGTGGCTGTGTAATCGTCTTTACCCGTGCACCACACATAGAATTTGTGGCTGCCGGATTGTGACATGGCGTCAAAGCTCGAATCCAAGGCAATAGCGGCATTCGGCAGAGCGAACATTGCGGCCACGGCCAGAGCTGATACAGTTTTTTTCATAAGAACCTCCCTAATTGGTGAAACCACCATGCGCAGTTTCTCGGCAAATTAAAATTAAAATTTTTGTTAGGTTCGCGCTTTGGCATTATCCTTTGAGAAATTCAGCAGGCGGTGGCCGCTGAATAAGCGGCATGCCCATATCGTCAAATTGCTGCTTCACCGCCGCCTCAACCTCTGCCAACGCCGCCACATCGCGCCCGCGCGCGACAACGCTGACCCCGGCACCATCGGCGCCATAAAACGGATAAAGGCCGATATTAACCTCGGGATGGTCGCCTTGCAGCTTCTCCATCGCCGCAGCAATCGACCCTTCCGGCACTTGCGCCGTAATGGTAACCGAGGACAGTTTCTCGCCGCCCTCAAGCGTCGGCAAAATATTTTCCATCATGGCCTGCATGATTTTCGGCACACCCGCCATGACATGCACATTGCCGATGCGAAAACCGGGCGCGGTTGATACCGGATTATCAATCAGGCTCGCACCCTCAGGTATCCGCGCCATGCGCGCGCGCGCCACGTTAAATTCAATGCCTTGGGCTTCATAATGCGCTTCCAAAAGCTGCGTCGCCAGCGGATGCATTTCCAGCTTCACGCCAAAGGCGGCGGCAATGCAATCGGCGGTAATGTCGTCATGGGTCGGGCCAATGCCGCCCGAGGTGAAGACATAGGTGTATTTTTCGCGCAACGCATTAACCGCGCCGACAATCTCAGCTTGGTCATCGGGCACAATCCGCACTTCTTTCATATCAATGCCAATCTCGCCCAGCGCATTGCCGACAAATGCGAGATTTTTATCCTGTGTGCGTCCCGACAGCACTTCATTGCCGATAATCAGCATGGCGGCGGTAATCAGTTTTGTTTCTGTCATTGAAAAAAATCCTTATGCGGCGCAATTTAGCCTTACAAAGCAATAAGACAAGCGCTGTTATGAAAACGCCGCTTATCGACAGTCCGCCAGCCAATGTGCTAATGGGAAGGTAATGAACGGGTCGGGGAAGAATAATGAATTTTATTGATGCCAGCCATGCGCCGTTAAAAAACACGGGCCAGATTAAAATCCACAATGAGGCGGATTTTGAGGGCATGCGCACGGTTGGCCGCATGGCCGCGCAAACGCTTGATTTATTAGGCGAATTTGTGACCCCGGGCGTCACTACCCAATTTCTGGATGATAAGGCGGTCGAGATTGTGCGCGACCTTGGTGCGGTGCCTGCGCCGCTTAATTATCGCGGCTTTACCAAATCCATTTGCACCTCGATTAACCATGTGGTGTGCCACGGCATTCCGGGCGACAAAATTTTGCGCGAAGGCGATATTATGAATGTCGATGTCACGCTGTATCATGCGGGCTGGCACGGCGACCACAGCCGCATGTATGCGCTGGGCAAAACCTCGGTGAAATCGCAAAAGCTGATGGACGTCACTTATGACGCGATGATGCAAGGCATTGAGGCGGCGCGCCCGGGCGCATCTTTGGGCGATATCGGCCATGCCATTCAGTCTTATGCCGAAGTGCAACGCCTCGCCGTGGTGCGCGATTTTTGCGGTCACGGGCTGGGGCGGATTTTTCATGATACGCCGAATATTCTGCATTATGGCCGCCCGGGCGAAGGGCTGACCCTGCGTGAGGGCATGTTCTTCACCATTGAGCCAATGCTTAATCTTGGCAAAGCCGCGGTTAAAATTCTCGGTGATGGCTGGACAGCCGTCACCCGCGACCGCACTTTGTCAGCGCAATTTGAACATTCCGTCGGCATTACCGCCAATGGCTGTGAGATTTTCACCAAATCACTCAATGGCAGTGACACGCCTCATAAAAACCCGTCGGGCTGAGGAGGCCGAGCCATTGCAGGAAAAACAACAAAAACCGATACCTGCCAAAAAGAAAAAAGACCCGAGAGAGGGTCATAGGGAACGTTTGCGCGATCGTTTGCAACGCGCCGGGCCGAAATCACTTGCTGACCATGAATTGCTGGAACTGGTTTTGTTTCGCGCCATTCCGCGCCGCGATGTGAAAGAAATCGCCCGCGAGTTGATTACCCATTTTGGCGATATTTCCGCCGTCATGTCGGCACCGCCCGACGAGCTGGTGAAATTCGACAATATCACGCCGCGTGTGGTGCATGAATTTTTGACCATTCAAGCCGCCGGCTTGCGCCTCGGCCAATCCAAAATATTAAAGGGCGACTTGCTGGCCAGTTGGGATGATTTGGTGATTTATTGCCGCACCAAAATGGCCGAGAATGAAGTGGAAGAATTTCATGTGCTGTTTCTCGACAAGCAAAACCGCATCATTGCCGATGAGATGATGGGGCGCGGCACGGTGGACCATACGCCGGTCTATTCGCGCGAAGTGCTGAAACGCGCGCTGGCATTACACGCCACCGCCCTCATCATCGCGCATAATCACCCCAGCGGCGACCCCTCGCCCTCTAAGGCTGATATTGAAATGACCTATAAGCTGCGCGACCTCGCCCAGAGTTTCAACATTGCCCTGCACGACCATCTCATCATTGCGCGCGGCGAAGTGCTGAGTTTTAAATCGCAAGGTTTGTTGTGAGGCATTTTTATACGGCTACACACACTTAAATCGCCTGCTCGCCTTTATTGCCTTGTCCGACTCTGGTAAGCCGAGACCATAAGGAGAGTATTCATGATTCCACGTTATGCCCGCCCCGATATGACCGCCCTTTGGGAGGCCGAAAGCCGTTTTTCCATTTGGTTGGAAATTGAAACTCACGCCATGGACGCCATGGTGAAATTGGGCATTGTGCCGGAAGACGCCGCCAAAGCCCTGCGCGAAAAAGGCGGCTTTGATGTTGACCGGATTGATGAGATTGAGCGCGAAGTAAAGCACGATGTCATCGCCTTTCTGACCAGCCTGTCGGAACATGTCGGGCCGGAAGCGCGCTTTGTGCATCAGGGCATGACCTCATCTGACGTGTTGGATACCTGCTTTAATGTGCAGCTTGTGCGGGCCAGCGATATATTGCTGAAGGATATGGACGCCCTGCTGGCCGCCCTTAAAAAGCGCGCTATGGAGCATAAAATGACGGCCACGATTGGCCGCAGCCACGGCATTCACGCCGAGCCGACAACTTTCGGCTTAAAGCTGGCGCAAGCCTATGCCGAATTTGACCGCTGCCGCGACCGCCTCATTGCGGCGCGCAAAGAAATCGCCACTTGCGCCATTTCCGGCGCGGTCGGCACTTTTGCCAATATCGACCCATCGGTTGAAGAACATGTTGCCGAGGCAATGGGGCTTGAGGTTGAGCCGGTCTCGACGCAAGTCATTCCCCGCGACCGCCATGCCATGTTTTTTGCCACTTTGGGCGTGATTGCCTCCAGCATGGAACGGCTCGCCGTTGAAGTGCGCCATTTGCAGCGCACGGAAGTTTTGGAAGCGGAAGAATATTTTTCAGAAGGCCAAAAAGGCTCCTCAGCCATGCCGCATAAGCGCAATCCGATTTTGACCGAGAACCTGACCGGCTTGGCGCGCTTGGTGCGCGGCATGGCCGTGCCGGCGATGGAAAATGTTGCGCTTTGGCATGAGCGCGATATTTCTCATTCCTCGGTTGAACGCATGATTGGCCCGGACGCCACCATCACGCTGGATTTTGCGCTGGTGCGCCTGACCAATGTGATCGACAATTTGCTGGTCTATCCGGAGCGCATGCAAGCCAATCTCGACAAGCTGGGCGGTTTGGTGCATTCGCAGCGCGTGCTGTTGGCGCTGACCCAAGCCGGTGTCAGCCGCGAAGATGCTTATCGGTTGGTGCAGCGCAATGCCATGCCGGTATGGCGCGGCGAAGGGCAATTCCTCGATTTGCTGAAGGCCGATGAGGAAGTGATTTTGAGCGATGATGAATTGGAGGCGCTGTTTGATTTGGGCTATCACTTCAAACATGTCGATACGATTTTTGCCCGCGTTTTCGGAGCAGAATAATTGCTCGAATCACGCGTATTGATTAATTTAGCGGTCATCTGACGGAGACAAATTATGTCGCAGCGGCGTCAAATATATGAGGGTAAGGCCAAAGTTCTGTTTGAAGGGCCTGAAACCGGCACGCTCATTCAGTATTTCAAGGACGACACCACCGCCTTTAACGCTGAAAAACATGAAATCATGGACGGCAAAGGCGTGCTGAATGCGCGCATTTCTGAATATATTTTCAGCCAGCTTGAGGCGTCCGGCGTGCCGACGCATTTTATCGAGACCCTCAGCCCGCGCGAACAGCTTGTCCGCCAAGCTGAGATTATTCCGCTCGAAGTGGTGATGCGCAATGTCGCCGCCGGTTCTTTGGTGAAGCGTTTGGGCCTGACTGAAGGCGAGACCTTACCTCGCCCGCTGGTTGAGTTTTATTATAAAGATGATGCGCTGGGCGACCCGCTTATCTCAGAAGACCATATTGCGGTATTTGGCTGGTGCAGTGCTGATGAGCTGGCTGAGATTGTGACACTGGCGCGCCAAATCAATGACCGCATGGTTGAGATATTTGCGGCTGTCGGCATTCGGCTGGTGGATTTCAAATTGGAATTTGGCCGCGTGGCAGATGGTGCCGGACAAAAAATTGTGCTGGCCGATGAGATTAGTCCCGATAGCTGTCGGCTGTGGGATATTGAATCCAATGAGAAAATGGACAAGGACCGCTTCCGACAAAATTTGGGCGGCATGGTAGATGCTTATCAGCAAGTGGCGGAACGCCTCGGCCTGACAAGCGACATTAACGATAATTAGGAAATACGATGAAAGCGACCATTCACATTACCCTCAAAAACGGCGTGCTCGACCCCCAAGGCAAGGCGATTGAAAATGCGCTGAGTCAGCTTGGCTTTCAGGGCGTTGACGAGGTGCGTCAAGGCAAGCTGGTTGAAGTCAATCTGAGCGAGAGCGATCCGGCGAAAGCCGAAGCCGCGCTGACCGATATGTGCGAGAAGCTGCTCGCCAATACGGTGATTGAGAATTATCACATCCATCTTGATAGCGAGTAGGCAATGCAAGCATCGGTTATTGTTTTCCCCGGTTCAAACTGCGACCGCGATGTCGCCGTTTGTGTCGAAGCGGCAATGGGCAAAGCGCCCCTCATGGCATGGCATGGCGATGCCAGCCTGCCCAAAAGCGATTTGATTGTGCTGCCCGGCGGGTTTTCTTATGGCGATTATTTGCGCTGCGGCTCAATGGCGGCCAATAGCCCGATTATGCGTGAGGTTGTCGCGCAAGCCGAAAAAGGCGCCGCCGTGCTGGGTATTTGCAACGGCTTTCAAGTCTTGACCGAATGCGGCTTACTGCCCGGCGTGCTGATGCAAAATCAGGGACTGAATTTTGTCTGCCGCAATACGCGCCTCAATGTCAGCAATAATAAAACCGCCTTCACCGCCCAATATGAAGCCGATGAAGAGATTATCGTGCCGGTGGCGCATAATGAGGGCAATTATTTCGCCGATGATGACACGCTGAAACAATTACAAGATGAAGACCGCATCGCCTTCACCTATGCGGCGGGAGACAACCCCAATGGGGCGTGTCTCGATATTGCGGGCATTTGCGATAAGGCGGGCCGCATTGTCGGCATGATGCCGCATCCTGAACGGCGCGCCGAAACCGCATTGGGCGGCGAAGACGGCAAGCGCATGTTTACCGGCATTGTGGAGGCGCTGTCATGAGCGGGCATATTAATGATACGGAAATTACCGATGCGCTGGTTGCCGAACACGGGCTGACGCCGGATGAATTTAAAATGGTCTGCGACCATATGGGGCGCGTGCCGAATTATACTGAATTGGGTGTTTTCTCAGTCATGTGGTCGGAGCATTGCTCTTATAAATCCTCACGCAAATGGCTGAAAAAACTGCCGGTCGATGGGCCTCAAGTCATTCAAGGGCCGGGCGAAAATGCCGGTGTGATTGATATTGGTGATGGCGATGCGGCGGTTTTCAAAATGGAAAGCCATAATCACCCGTCATTTATTGAGCCTTATCAGGGCGCGGCCACCGGTGTCGGCGGCATTATGCGCGATGTATTCACCATGGGCGCGCGTCCGGTTGCCAATCTTAACGCGCTGCGTTTTGGCCAGCCCAACCATGCCAAAACCCGCCATCTTGTGGCCGGTGTCGTGTCGGGCATTGGCGGTTACGGCAATTGCATGGGCGTGCCGACTGTCGGCGGCGAGATTAATTTCGACCCCAGCTATAACGGCAATATTTTGGTTAATGCCATGTGCGTCGGCGTGGCGCGCACCGATAAGATTTTTTACGCTGCCGCCACCGGCATTGGTTCGCCGGTTGTTTATGTCGGCTCCAAAACCGGCCGCGACGGCATTCATGGCGCGACCATGGCCTCGGCTGAGTTTGACGATGCGTCGGAAGAAAAACGCCCGACCGTGCAAGTCGGTGACCCGTTTACCGAAAAGCTGCTGCTCGAAGCCTGCCAAGAATTAATGGCGTCTGATGCGATTATCGGCATTCAGGATATGGGCGCGGCGGGCCTCACCTCCTCCTCGGTTGAAATGGCCGATAAGGGCGGCGTCGGTATTCAGCTCAATCTAGATAAAGTGCCGTGCCGCGAAACCCATATGACCGGCTATGAAATGCTGCTGTCGGAAAGCCAAGAGCGCATGTTGATGGTGCTGAAGCCGGGCCGCGAGCCGGAGGCCGAAGCCATTTTCACCCGTTGGGGGCTGGATTTCGCCGTGATTGGCGAGCTGACCGATACGGGCCGCATGGTGGTGCATCATGAGGGGCAGATGATTGCCGATATGCCGCTTGGCCCGCTGGCCGATGGCGCGCCTGAATATGACCGCCCGCATGTGGCGACCCCGCCAGCTGCCGATTTCGACACCGCTCTGCTGGCCAATGCGCCGGATATGGCGACAGCGTTAACGACGCTCATGGCGTCATCAGAGATTGCTTCGCGCCGCTGGGTCTATGAGCAATATGACTCCATGGTGATGGGCGACACGCTTGCCGGACCGGGCGGAGACGCCGCTTTGGTGCGGGTGCATGGCACGCAAAAAGCCTTGGCCATCTCAACCGACGTGACCCCGCGCTATTGCTTTGCTGACCCGATTGAGGGCGGCAAACAGGCCGTCGCCGAAGCCTATCGCAATATCTCAGCCACCGGCGCGACGCCCTTGGCGATTACCAATTGCCTGAATTTCGGCAATCCGGAACGCGCCGAGATTATGGGGCAATTTGTCGGCTGCCTTGAGGGCATGGGCGAAGCGGGCCGCACGCTCGACTTCCCCGTCGTCTCGGGCAATGTGTCGCTTTACAATGAGACCAACGGCACCGGCATTTTGCCAACCCCGGCCATTGGCGGCGTTGGCCTGCTAAAGCAACTCGACAAAGCCGTGGGCAATCGCTTTACCGCCGAGGGCCAGATGATTTATCTGCTCGGCGAGACCAAAGGTCATTTGGGCGCGTCGCTTTATCAGCGTGACATATTGGGCGATGACAGCGTCTTTGCCCCGCCACGGGTTGACCTTGCGGCAGAAGCCGCGCATGGCGCACTGGTGCGCGCGGCGATTGATAAAGGGCTTATTGCGGCGGCGCATGATATTTCCGATGGCGGCCTGGCCGTCGCTTTGGCTGAAATGGCCATTGGGCAAAATATCGGTGCCGAGATAAGCGCTAAGGGCGATACCGGCTTCTGGTTTGGCGAAGACCAAGCGCGCTATGTGCTGGCTGTTGATGCTGATAAGGCCGCCGCATTTGAGGCGCTGGCCGCCGGTCTGCCTGTGCAGAAAATCGGCACAACCACTGGCGCAGAATTGAAATTCGGTGATACAGTCACCATATCAGTCAAGCAACTGCATGACTTGAATGAGGGTTGGTTTCCGGCCCTCATGCAAGGATAGCTGCAAGATAGGGATGCCCCCATGCCGATGAGCGCCGGTGAACTGGAACATATGATACGCGCCGCCCTGCCCGATGCAGAGGTGGAGATTACCGATTTGCGCGGCGATGGCGACCATTATGCGGCGCGTGTTGTCAGCCCTAGCTTTAAGGGCAAGACGCGCGTGCAGCAGCATCAAATGGTCTATGACGCCATTGAGGGTGGCATGGGCGAGGAATTACACGCATTGGCCTTGCAAACCGGCGTACCGGACAACATATAGCAAATATGGCCGTCACATGAGATGGCTGAGGAGCAGATTATGAGCGAAATTAACGAAGTCATTCAGGGCGAAATCGGCAGCGCCGATGTGGTTCTTTTCATGAAGGGCACGCCGGTGTTTCCGCAATGCGGCTTCTCCAGCCAAGTTGTGCAAATTCTGTCACATGTCGGCATTCCCTTTAAGGGCATTAATGTGCTGGAAGATGATAATTTGCGCGAAGGCATTAAGAGCTTCTCAAACTGGCCGACCATTCCGCAGCTTTACGTCAAAGGCGAGTTTGTCGGCGGCTGCGATATTATTCGCGAAATGTTTGAGGAGGGCGAATTGCGCCCCTTCCTCGATGAAAAAGGCATTGAAGCGGCGTCTTAACCCCCCGTTTCACGCAAAGAAAAAGCCCGCCAATTTGGCGGGCTTTTTTGTCGATACGAGCCATAAAGCTCTAATTGCGCGAGTAAAACTCGACCACAAGATTGGGTTCCATCTGAACCGGATAAGGAATATCGGTCAGTTGCGGCACTTGTGCCAGCGACGCTGTCATTTTGCTGTGATCAACCGACAGATATTCCGGAATGTCACGCTCAGCGCTTTGAATGGCTTCCAAAACAAAATTGAGGTTACGTGACTTCTCACGAACCTCAACAACATCACCGATTTTCAGACGACGGCTTGGAATGTTACAACGGCGACCATTGACCATCACATGACCGTGATTGACAAATTGGCGCGCTGCGAAAACAGTGGTTACAAATTTGGCACGATAGACAATCGCATCAAGGCGGCTTTCCAGCAGGCCAACGAGGTTTTCGCTGGTATCGCCCTTCACCCGAACCGCTTCGGCATAAATGCCTTTAAACTGCTTTTCGGTAATATTGCCGTAATAGCCTTTAAGCTTTTGCTTGGCGCGCAGCTGGGTGCCGAAATCCGACAATTTACCGCGGCGGCGTTGGCCATGTTGACCCGGGCCGTAATCACGGCGGTTTACCGGGCTCTTAGGGCGACCCCAAATATTCTCGCCCAAGCGGCGGTCAATTTTATACTTCGTCGAAAGGCGCTTGCTCATGCGGCGCTGTCCTTACATTTGCTCAAATAAAAAGCGCGAGACCATTTCTCGCGGGATTGGCGCGTAATATACGCAAGAGAAGCGCGTTGTCAAACAGGATTTTCATCCTTCTTAAGGTCTTTTTTTTCTGACCCCTCAGGGTCGGCAAGACCGCGTGAAATCGCGGCGACCCGCGGCTTCAACAGTTTGTCCTGAGCGCCCCGTGGCCAGCGCAAAAGCGCGTTTATTATGCCCCTCAGCGTCTGTACATCCTGCTCGGTCAGTCCGGCGCGGTTATAAATATTTCGGATATTACGCGCCATGGCCGGTTTTTTTTCAGGCGGCGCGAGAAAGCCCGCCGCGTCCAAAGCCGCCTCCATATGCTCAAACATGGCATTTATCTCGCCCCGAGTCGCAGGCCGCGCATCTTGCATATCAAGCTGCGTGTCCGGCGTCTCATCGGCGGCTTGATAATATTCATAGCCCATCAGCAAAACCGCTTGCGCCAAATTAAGCGATGAGAAATCCGGATTGAGCGGCACGCTGCAAATCGCATCGGCCAGCGAAATATCTTCATTATCGAGGCCGGTGCGCTCGCAGCCGAATAAAATGCCGCTTTGTGGATGAGTGTCATTCTGCCGTGCGCGCATCTCAACCGCCAGCTTAGCCGGGGTCAAAACCGGCTTGACCATATCGCGCTGCCGCGCCGTAGTAGCCACCACAAAGCCCAAATCGGCCGTGGCATCGGCTACGCTGTCAAACAGGCGATGATTGTCAATCAGCCCCTCAGCGCCGGCCGCTGCCTTGACCGCACGCTCCATTTGCCAGCCCGCGCGCGGACTGACCAAGCGCAAATCAGTAAGGCCAAAATTCAACATGGCGCGGGCGACCGTGCCAATATTCTCGCCTAATTGCGCGCCAACCAGTATAATGGCCGGAGACGCGTTAACAGCCTGTGTCGATTTTTTTTCCATTTGCGTGAAATAAGCTAAAGACAGGCTTTAATCAATGCGGGCATTTTGCTATACGCTAGTCAGTCGTAAACGAGGGAAAACCATGTCAAAAATAAAAGTTGAAAATCCAATCGTTGAACTGGATGGCGACGAGATGACTCGCATCATCTGGCAGATGATTAAAGATAAACTCATTGACCCCTATCTCGACATTGACCTGCAATATTACGATCTGGGTATTGAAGCGCGCGATGAGACGGATGACCAAATCACCATTGATGCGGCTGAAGCCATTAAAGCCGTCGGCGTCGGCGTGAAATGCGCCACCATCACCCCCGATGAAGCGCGGGTTGAGGAATTTGGCCTGAAGCAAATGTGGCGCTCGCCCAATGGCACCATTCGCAATATTTTGGGCGGCACAGTGTTTCGCGAGCCGATTATTTGTCGCAATGTGCCGCGCCTTGTGCCGGGCTGGACCGACCCGATTGTTATCGGGCGTCACGCCTATGGCGACCAATATCGCGCCACGGATTTTGTTGTGCCCGGCAAGGGCAAGCTGACCATGAAATGGGAAGCCGAGGATGGCAGCGACACGAAGGAATTTGACGTATTTGATTTTCCGGGCGGCGGCGTCTCAATGGCCATGTATAATCTCGATGACAGCATTCGCGATTTCGCCCGCGCCTGCATGCTTTATGCGCTGGACCGCAGCTGGCCTCTTTATCTATCCACCAAAAACACGATTTTGAAAGCCTATGACGGGCGCTTTAAGGATTTATTCCAAGAGATCTTCGACACTGAATTTAAAGACCAATTCGCCAAATTGGGCATTGATTACGAACACCGGCTGATTGATGACATGGTCGCCGCCGCGCTGAAATGGAACGGTAAATTTGTCTGGGCGTGTAAAAACTATGATGGCGATGTGCAATCCGACACGGTGGCGCAAGGCTTTGGCTCATTGGGACTGATGACCTCCGTATTGCTGACGCCCGATGGCAAGACTATGGAAGCCGAAGCGGCGCATGGCACGGTGACGCGACATTATCGCGCCCATCAACGCGGCGAAGAAACCTCAACCAATTCAATCGCCTCGATTTTCGCATGGACGCGCGGCCTGACCAAGCGCGCCGAGCTGGATAATAATCAAGCGCTGGCCGATTTCTCGCTCACGCTTGAGAAGACCTGCGTCAGCACAGTGGAGCGCGGATCCATGACCAAGGATTTGGCGCTGCTGGTCGGCGAAGGCCAAAAATGGCTCAGCACTGAGGGCTTCCTCGACAAGCTCAATGAGAATTTGGAAGCCGCGCTCTCTTCGAAATAAGCGGCGAAAGAGGTTGCGCTAAAGCAGCTTTTCAATCGCGGCAATCGCGTCATCGGCGGCACTGACATCGGCCCCACCGGCTTGCGCCATATCGGGCCGCCCGCCGCCGCCCTTGCCGCCCATGGCCTCCGAACCGGCCTGAACCAGCGTCACCGCATTAAATTTTTCGGTCAAATCATCCGTCACGCCAACGGCAATACCCGCCTTGTCGCCATCAATGCCGATAAACACCACAACGCCGCTGCCGATTTGTGCCTTGGCATCATCAACCAGCCCGCGCAATTGTTTGGCCGGCAGGCCGTCAAGACAGCGCGCCATAAAGGCCGTGCCATTGACCATGCGCGTCAGGTCTTCCGATGCGCCCGCGCCACCCGAGGCGGCGGCCAAGGCCAGTTGTTTTTTGGTCTCGCTCAATTCGCGGTCAAGGTTTTTGCGTTCTTCCAGCAGTTTGCTGATGCGCGTCGGCAGGTCTTCAACCGCCACTTTTAATTCACTGGTCGCCGCATGCAGCACATGCTCATGCGCCGCAATATGCGCCAATGCGCCCGCGCCGGTGCGCGCCTCAATGCGCCGCACACCCGACGCCACCGCGCCCTCTTGCGAAATTTTCAGCAGGCCGATATCACCCAGACGCCGCACATGCGTGCCGCCGCATAGCTCAACCGAATAGGCGGCATCGTCTTTATCCTCGCGGCCCATGCCCATAGACAGCACCCGCACTTCTTCGCCATATTTCTCGCCAAACAGCGCCAAGGCCCCCGCATCAATCGCCTCATCCGGCGTCATCAGGCGCGTCGCCACCTCGTCATTTTGACGGATAATGCGATTGACCAGCGCCTCCACCGTGTCGATTTCATTATCATTCATGGCGCGCGGATGGGAAAAATCGAAGCGCAAATGATGCTCATTCACCAGCGAACCCTTTTGGGTTACATGGTCGCCCAAGACACGGCGCAACGCCTCATGCAGCAAATGCGTCGCCGAGTGATTGGCGCGAATGGCATCGCGGCGCGACGCGTCAATTTGTTGATGCACCAAATCGCCAAGCGCAATCTTGCCCGCGCTGATGGTGCCGTGCAGCACATGCACATCGCCCAAACGTTTTTGCGTATCGTCAATATTTACCGCCAGCCCGTCTTCGCTCGACACTGTGCCGGTGTCGCCCACCTGTCCGCCGCTCTCGGCATAGAAAGGCGTTTGATTGAGCATCAGCGCCACCGTGTCGCCCTTACCGGCCTCGCTCACCGGCGCGCCCTCTTTGACAATGGCCAGCACTTGGCCTTCGGCGGCGGCGGATTGATAGCCGACAAATTCGGTCGCGCCATGCGTGTTACGCAAGTCGAACCAAACCGCTTCGGTTTCTTCCTGACCCGAACCGCTCCAATTGGCGCGCGCCTCGGCGCGTTGTTTTTCCATAGCCGTATCAAAGCCATCCGTATCCACCGCCAGGCCGCGCTCGCGCAGCGCGTCTTGCGTCAAATCCAGCGGGAAGCCGTAAGTGTCATAAAGTTTAAACGCCACCTCACCGGCCAACGTCTTGCCCGATAAATTGGCGAGCTCATCATCCAGCAATTTCAGGCCGCGGCCCAACATGTCGCGAAAGCGTTCTTCTTCATGGCGCAGCGTCTCGACAATCAGCGCATTGGCGCGCTCAAGCTCAGGATAAGCGGCGGCCATTTGGGTTTTCAGCGCGGGCACAAGCTGCCACAGCAAGGGCTCTTTCGTGCCCAGCATATGGGCGTGACGCATAGCGCGCCGCATGATGCGGCGCAGCACATAACCGCGCCCCTCATTGGACGGCAATACGCCATCGGCAATCAAAAATGCCGATGAGCGCAAATGGTCGGCAATGACGCGGTGGCTGACAGCCAAATCGCCGCTCGCCGATTGCCCCGAATGATCGGCCGAGGCCTCAATCAGATGATACATTAAATCCGTATCATAATTATCGTGCTTGCCTTGCAGCAGCGCGCCAATGCGCTCCAGTCCCATGCCGGTATCAATGCTCGGCTTGGGCAGGTCGATGCGCGTGCCATCTGCCTGCTGCTCAAATTGCATAAAGACGAGATTCCATATCTCGATAAAGCGGTCGCCATCCTCATCAGGGCTGCCCGGGGGGCCACCGGCAATCGCCTCGCCATGGTCAAAAAAGATTTCCGAACACGGCCCGCAAGGTCCGGTATCTCCCATCGACCAGAAATTATCTGACGTGGCGATGCGGATGATTTTCTCATCCGGCAATCCGGCGATTTTTTTCCAAAGGCCGAAAGCCTCTTCGTCATCGGCATAAACGGTCGCCAATAATTTATCGCGCGGTATGCCCAATTCCTTGGTTAAAAACGTCCAGGCATACTCAATCGCGTCTTCTTTGAAGTAATCGCCAAAAGAAAAATTGCCCAGCATTTCAAAAAATGTGTGGTGACGGGCCGTATAGCCGACATTGTCGAGGTCATTATGCTTGCCACCGGCGCGCACGCATTTTTGCGATGAGGTTGCGCGCTGATAGGGCGGCGTCTCTTGGCCGGTGAAATAGTTTTTAAACGGCACCATGCCGGCATTGGTGAATAGAAGCGTCGGATCATTCAGCGGCACGAGCGGGCTGGACGCCACAAGCTCATGGTCTCTGTCGCCGAAAAAATCCAGAAATGCGCTGCGGATATCCGCCAGACCTGTTGACATAATTACCTCACTTCTACGCTGTTGTAACCGCTCCGAGCGGAGGCGACAAGCGCAACGGGCTGACAAATTGCCTCGATGAGCCCAATTAGGCCGCCAAAACAAAAAGGCCCGACATAAAGCCGGGCCTTTTCAAATTGCTTGGTCTCGGATGCTAGCTCGCCGCTTCTTCCATTGGCGGCTCGTCATCTTGACCCTCAGTCATTTTGCTTTCCTCTTGGGTCAGCTCTTCAATATCGACCAGTCCGGCATCGGCGCGGACTTTTTCTTCAATCTCATCGGCCATGTCAGGGTTTTCCAGCAGGAATTTGCGGGTGTTTTCTTTACCCTGCCCAATACGCTGCGTGCCATAGCTATACCAGCTACCCGATTTCTCAACCACACCGGCTTTTACGCCAAGGTCAATCAACTCACCCATTTTGGAAATGCCTTCGCCATAGAGAATGTCAAATTCAACGACGCGGAAAGGCGGCGCCACTTTGTTTTTTACAACTTTGACGCGGGTATGGTTACCGATAACTTCATCACGGTCTTTAATCGCGCCAATGCGGCGAATATCCAGACGACAAGATGAATAGAATTTCAGCGCATTACCACCTGTCGTGGTTTCGGGCGAGCCGAACATCACGCCGATTTTCATCCGAATTTGGTTAATGAAAATCACCATTGTATTGGACCGCGAAATCGAACCGGTCAGCTTTCTGAGCGCTTGGCTCATCAACCGTGCTTGCAAGCCCGGCAGGCTGTCGCCCATATCGCCTTCCAATTCCGCGCGCGGGGTTAACGCCGCCACGGAGTCAATGACCAGCACATCCACCGCGCCGGAGCGCACCAGCGTGTCGGCAATCTCAAGGGCTTGCTCGCCATTATCGGGCTGCGAAATCAACAAATCTTCAATATCAACGCCCAGCTTATTGGCATAGGCCGGGTCGAGCGCGTGTTCCGCATCGATAAAGCCGCAAATGCCGCCGGTCTTTTGCGCCTCAGCCACAGTGTGCAGCGCCAAAGTCGTTTTACCCGAACTTTCAGGCCCGTAAATTTCAATAATCCGGCCCCGTGGCAAACCGCCAATACCCAACGCGATATCAAGCCCCAGCGACCCGGTTGAAATCGACTCGATTTCAACAATATTCTCGGGATCGCCCAGCTTCATCACGGAGCCTTTGCCGTAATTTTTCTCAATTTGAGAAAGAGCCGCTTCCAGCGCTTTCTTCTTTTCTTCACTCTTTTCCATGAGTTTCACTACCTCAGCCATAACGTCTCCTCCGTTATTTCATAGCCCACCCCAGTGGGCAATGAGACA
>Ga0181418_1000059_pt1 | contig 30057 bp, 54 predicted proteins | sample 41SPOviralmetaG_FD_130143 | JGI IMG/M metagenome (GOLD analysis project Ga0181418, IMG submission 130143) | Marine viral communities from the oligotrophic San Pedro Time Series (SPOT) site, San Pedro Channel, CA, USA - 41 SPOT_SRF_2013-03-13 | ecosystem: Environmental > Aquatic > Marine > Strait...
AATAGGGCTAATCAAAAAATAGTAGTAAAAATTATTCTCATAATACTTTCACTGTTATTTTATTTCATAGCCGAGTCTTGCCAAAAGTGACCGCATTCTTTACATTGAAGTAAAGTGAAACGCTCACGCTCACCATCAAGATAACGAGCAGTAATTCTTCGTGCTATGTGTTTATGGCTACAAGCCCTACACTTTACTTTAAGCCTATCAATCAAGCGACCCATGCTTACTCCAACGGTCTTCTTGCTACTATGTCGTCTATCCTTAGAATAGAGTTAGTGACTTCACTTGCACTCAATACTGCTTGACGGACAAGTTCAGTAGGCTCAAAGACACCCATAGATGCTAAGTCCTTTACCCCGCCATCTTCTACATTCGGTCCAAAATTGACATTACCTCTAAGTATCTCATGTCTCATAGCGAGTATGGTATCTAATGGGTCATGTCCGGCATTCTCGGATATAGTGGCAGGTATGACTTCTAATGCGTCTGCAAAGGCTTCTATAGCCATCTGCGCTCTACCACCTATCTGTGCGGCGTGTTGCCTCAAATGAGATGCCATACGAGCATATGCTATTCCACCACCGATAACGAAGTTCTTGTTCTTTAACACTAAAGATACTACACCGAGTGCATCATCGAATCCTCTCTCTACTTCTTCAAGTGTATGACTTGTTGCACCACGAAGAATTAGTGTTGCTTCATTATGTTCATTATCACTTTCAACAAACAGATACCATACATCATTATGCTTTTCACGCTTAATTGATGCTATGGAAGATTCTTCTATTTCATCCGGTGTTTGATATATAGTCGCACCTGTAATTCTTGCTAATGCTCTAAGAGATGATTCGGGTACACGGCGTACTACCATAATACCATTCTTCTTTAGATACGCACATACATGGTCGTTTACTGCATCACGAACAAACACTACACCACCTTTGGGTAATGCTTCAACAATGTTCTTTGCGAGTGAAATTAATGTTGTTTTACCCGACGCTTTGTAAGACTGAAATGACTTTGCATCAAGTTGAACTTGAATGTTATCTTCATTCTTTTCATTCTCAAGACCTGTGTTAATGAGTAGTAGATTACTGTATGTATCTTCACCATCCAATACATAATCCTTGTTTACAATACTTCCATTGTAAAGGTATGAGTCCTCAAGTGAGCCACCGGGGAATGATACTACTTTTACGCTTTCTGCATCACCCGCTTTCTCTACTGCTGATACGCATAGTTCTGCTACGGTATCAATAGCATTCTCTAATGTCTTACCTGTAATAGCCGTTTTAGCAACTGATACCAATGTATCTCTTTTCTTATTAGATAAAGAAATTTCATCGTTAAGGTAATTTATAGCCATTTGAGTAGCCTCATGATAACCACGACATATTACATTCGGGTGTAGACCACGCTCAAACAATGCTTCGCTATTAGCCAACAATTGCCCTGCAAGAATAACAGTACTTGTAGTACCGTCATAGCATAGGCTTTCTTGGGTCTTAGCGACCTCAACAATCATCTTACCACCGGGATGCGATACATCAAGTTCACGCAATATAGTAGCACCGTCATTGGTGACTATTACATTTCCGTGTCCATCTAACATTAGTTTATCCATACCCATAGGTCCAAGCGTAGACTTTACCGTTTCCGATACTGTTTTTGCTGCCCTTATGTTATGTATCTGTGCTTTACTTTTCTTACTCTCTATTTCTGTCATCACCAATCAACCTCTATTGTATTTATTTCTCCTGTTTCTAAATTCCTCGATTTGATATAACCCTCACTTTTACCAAAATTATACAAATCGAATGTAAGTTGAGCATCACTTAGACAATACTTTGCTACATCGTCGTACTGCCCTGCCCTCCATGCTATAGGGGCATCCTCACTGTTCATTAACTTATTGTCCTCTAAAGTGGTCTTTGTGAGTATTCCTAATGATGTATCTATCTTACCGACACTTGATGCGGCCTTTTGAACAAGATGCTTAGTATCAATAATACTTTCAGCCTTACCTAATAAATCACCCGCAGTATAACAATCAAGAGAATCACGAAGTACGGGTAAATCAAAACCCTTTATGTTATGGCCTATGATTTTCCCACCCTTCTCTACATGGTCGGCTAAGTCTTCTCCGAGTGTACGGGGGTGTAATGCCTTTACTGTGGCATCTATATCTAAACTTTTATTACAATATATAGTACCATTATCGCCATCCCAAGTAGCAACTACCGAAGGGTCAAATGAAGCGGTTTTATCCCAACCACCTATCTCCCAAGAATAATTACTTGTTTCAATATCTAATGCTAATATATCACTCATGTTTCTTCGCACCCTTTCTACGGAGATAAACTCTTCCACCACTCATTTTCCGATTGAATAGTTTACTTGAATGGTCTTTAAAGTGCCTTTCTACTGTACTTTTAGAGACACCCACATTATCCATATACATTCGCCACATGGATGCTTGCCTTCTCCAACCATCACCTTGACCGTCAATTTCATAGCCTGTGCATTCATTGTATACCTTGAGCATATCTTCATGGATTTTACTTTCTTTACCTTTATTACCACCAATCTCAACTGAATCTTCCAACCAAGATATAAGATTCTTGAATAAGTCAAGAAGTATATCAAAAGCCATATCTACATGTTTAGCAGTTATCTTCCATTTGTTATCTAATACCGCCATATGGAGGGAGATAATACCGAGATAATTTTCTACCGCCGGAGTAAAGGATGCTACAATCTCGGACATACCGGCTGACATGTTTCTTAGCAAATCAAATATCTCATCGGATGCTTGATAGAGAGCAGTTTCATAGTCATCATCAGCACTAAACATTTCCCACATATGCGCCTGTGCTATCTCTTCTTGTTCATCACGACTCATTTCTGTCCATACTGTAAATGATATTTCTGCAAAGTTAAGTAGTCTATCTCTTACTCTCTTTTCTGTACTTTTAAAATAATCGTATATATCATCCTTAGTCAAATCAGTTTCAATAGGTTTCTTCCAAAAAGTTCCAAGTCTTGTATTACTTACATCTTGCCTCATATCCATATCCCAATGTGACCAATAAAGTAATACACGCTGAAAAATACCTTTAGTGAGTACATATTCTTTAACACCCTTTGGTGGGTATGTAGTAATCCAAAGTGAAACCAAAGATTCACATTTAACTATATCTCCCTTCATAGGTTTAGTTAATACATTTCCACCACTACCTACTGAATTGCATGCGGTTTGAAGATAAAGTACTGTTTCTTGAGAGTGTTTACCCGGATTAAGAATGATTGACCCTTCATCCACATTCAATCCTTTTCGCCCTTCTAATAAACCTTTGACCTTTTCAGTACCGACTTGTTGTTTAGTTTTTTCATCATATACGGGTTTATTAGAACCTATCAAACCTGCATCTGTACCTGTAGAATAAAATTCATAATCAAGTTCTGCATTCTTCATTACATCTCCAATAAAGTTCCATGCAACGGATTTACCTGTTCTTGACGGTTGAATCCAAAATACATGCACTCTTGGGTCAAGGTGTGAATCCCCCGTAGGTATTCTTACATATGGTAGTAATGCTTGCCCTTGAATGAAAAAGAAGGAAAGTAAACCCGGTATCTCATTCTTCATTGAAGTTTGAGAAAAATGGTGTAAGTATGCCTCTAATGTATCAAATCTTTTTAACGCCTCGTAATTCTTGTAATTCATATTATCATCTTCCTTTTCTTTAACAGTTTATATATTAAATTTTATTTTCTAACCCTTCTTTCCTGTCGAACTTCCTCTTCACTCGTTAATACTTTAATTATTAATTTTCTTCGCACTTCGCCAAGTCCTTTAATTTTCTTTAGTGATTCGGGAAAGCACATCTCTTCTATGCTACCGCACTTCTCAAGTATTCTTTCTGCTATTTCAAGTCCTATACCCGGTATAGTCATTATCATATCTAAGCGTAAATCATTACTCCCAACCCTGCGTATAGTTTGCGCCCCATGCCTACTTGCGGGTTTGTGTAGTTTATCGTGCAACTTTACAATGAACTGTGCGGCCTCACTTGTGTTTGTTGTAAAGAATACTTGGCAATCAAAATCAGCCATGATTCTTGCCATGTACCCTGTGAATGTTTCTTGTAATTGTGATATAGGAATGTTAGAGTTAAATTGGTTTCTCATAAAAGTCGCATGTTTTGAAAGTGTACCATGTACTACAAGAAAGAATCTTTCTACATTAGCATCCATATTATCTAATTGTTTTTGTAGGTGTCCACTAAACATTGATTGGAAAAAATCAGTGACACTCTTAGCCTCTACAAGCGCACCACCTAATTTGTAGTCACCTACTACCAAAGCCTGTCTAACTACCGTTAGCCCTGCACTCTTGGCTCGCCTATTAATGGCTTCACAAAGTACGCCTCTTTCATTACTGTCTATTATTAAATCAATTTTCGCCATTACTTTCACCTTGACTTTTATGATGTGAACAATAACCATCTATGAAAATCACTCTACATCTTTTACCTTTACTGTTTATACCTTTACAAAAAAACCTTTCCGGTAAACTATCTCTATCATTCACACAAGTATGACATAAATCGGTTTTACTTTCTCTTCCGTTTATAGGAGGTCGCATCCCCTTACCACAATGTATACATTTTCTTGCGTTTATTGTGTGTTTCTTTTCTTCAAAATACTTATCAAATATATTACTCATATTATTCTCCCCAATCTCCACTTCCGTCATAAAATTGACACTTACCTATACAAAATCCTTCATCGTATAGAGTAGTACATGTAGCGTGTGGATAACCCGCCATTACTATGCTCGCAACCTGTTGTTCAGTCACCTCTTTATTATAATCTACCCAATTTTGCCCTGCACAAAATTTAGATATAATGTTTGAATGTTTCTTTTTATCTTCATTGGATATTTGCCAAGCAGGGAAGAACATACGAAACCTATCTGCTAAGTACGAAGCAAGATGGAATCTCGCTCTATGTGTAGGGTTTCCCCCTCCTAACGCCGCCTGTGATAAGCAGGGTAATATAATCACATCATCCAAAAATACTGTAGGTATCTCGATAGGTTTTACATCAGCCATATTCATAATACGGCTCTTAATTATTTTCAGTTCTAATTTATTCTCTCCGAGTTCAATATACCCCGAATGGCTTTCTTGTGCTTTATCCATATAGTAATCAAAATCACCATTTAAAATATCCTCACTTGAAAGTGGTATACTCCAACATTCTCTTCTCGCATTATACGAGTTAGGTATGCGTATCATACCGCTTGTATCGAATGCTACTGTAGGGTCATTACATCTTAGTGTACCTATCTTCTTCTCCCAAGAGTTAATCAATACCCTACCCGAATGTTTTATCCTTGATAATTCATTTCCACTCTTAGGGCTTAAGGTTTCTTTAAGTGGAATCCATACATGGAAACCACCACCACTAAACCATATGAAATGAGATATATTATCATTCATTAACATTCTATGGAGTCGTTTTACTTCTGTATGAGGTTTTTCAAACTCAACATCTTCTCCCCCACTCTTGAAATCTTTACAATCAAAATCCATTACAAAGTGATGGATAAGCGGAGTGTTATATTCTACTCTATGGTGCTTAGGTGCTTTAGTTTCAGTATAACCGTAAGCGGTAAAATATACATTACCACTCCCACTCTTACCCTTCCAATAAGATTCTAATTCCCTACTATTCTTAACAAGCCTTCTCCACCCACCTACTCCCGAACTCGGTAGTTCTAATACTTCACGAGGGAAGTCAATAGGTACAAAGGGCATAGTAATCACCGTAGCGAAAACAATTTATCATCAAGATGTTTTTTAATCTCATTATATGTATTAATTACATTTTCTGTTTTAAGTAAAACAGGATGTATACTGTATACAAACTCATTAGGATGAATTATATGTTTTGTACCTAAGTCAAAACCGTATTCATCTAATGTGGTTTGACGCATTTCTTTCATATCCCACTTTCTACTTCTAATGCTTTTAGAAATATGTACTCTAACGAGTAAATTATCTCTATCCACAAAATCATTCATTACCTTTTCCATTAATGTTACTACTTCTTGCATTTTATTCTTCCTCCATTCTATCTAAATATTCATCTGTTATTGTCCAAAACTCACAATGGTCTTCAAAACTACACCATTGGCACTTTAGGTTCTGTTCTTCCATAGGTAGACCCTCTTTGAATCTACCAAGAAAGGGCATAGGTGGGAAGTCCATATCCATGTGTGCTTTGATAAGTTTAACTAAACTTTTCTCTACACTTCTCATAGCATACTTACCCCCGCCCTTTGCGTCTTCATAATGTATTGTTGGACCATCACCACCGTTTATGCCTCCACCCGGAAACTCCCACCCCCAATGGGTTATAGGTAAAAATTCTTGATGTGGGCTATGCTCCAACATCATTTTGTAAAACGCCATTTCTTTTCTCATTGAACTCGGTTTGTTCTTATTGTACTTACCCGTCTTCAATTCCATGAGAGCAAAGCCATCATCGTCAGCAAATAGTGTATCAATAAATCCGTTCATGTGTATGGGTATCTGCTCACCATCAACCTCAACAAACCTTGTTGCTTGTATGTTAGCCTCTACCCCCACAGGTCGCCATTGTTCACCTTGTGTGGAAATCAATCTTGTAAACTGCCAATTCATCCATTGTTCTATTTGTTCTTCTTCACCAAACTCATAAGGTGTAGGTGGCGCAGGTACAACACTAACGAATAATTTCTTTGCCTCGGTTATATCATTTTCATTAATTAACTTTAACACTGATTTTTCTTGTTCGTCGGTGAAATTAGCCCAAAACCATTCCATCATATCGTGAACATTCAATCCTCTAATGTGATGGTCTACTTGCTCTCCACGCATACCTTTGAACTTCTCTATGTAATATTGTTGTGGACACCAAGCAAAAGTTCCTATGCTTGACTTTGTGATTCTTATAATACTCCCATCCTGTAGATTAGGATTCCATGCGTATGTACTACGCTTATATGATTCAGCCTCTTTTGTATTACCTGTAGCCTCAAGGTAATCATCTATTCTTGGGCGACTATCATCACCATTGGGGTTATATCTCATACATTTTCACCTTGCCATTCTTTCAATCTCTTTTCTTTACAAGATTCACAAAGCCATTCTTTGCACTTTTCTTTAGCATATCCGTTGTACTTGAAACATATACTACCACGAGGATAACCACTACACCTTCCACTCATTTTCCCAACTCCAAATTATTCTGTTTGATTATCTTTACAAGTTTATTATTCAATGATAATATATTATTTTCTAAGTTGTCAATATTTTTATTATCATGCTTATATTTATTTAAGACTGAAAGTAGTTTAGCATTAATAGAGGATTCAATTAAATCTTCCATGATAGAATTTACCTTTTCTAATTTCTCCATCCTATCTTCTAATGCTATTACCTGCGCTTCAAATCTTTTCTTCATATCTAACATAGCCTTAGTATCAGTCTTATGCCCGAAGCATGTAGGGCAGTATTTTTCAACACCGTTTAGGCTTTTACATACAAAGTCTACACTACATACAACACATTTCTTAGTGACGCTCATTCATTCAACTCCTTTAACAAATTTATAATCTCATTACTTGATGTGAACTTCTTGTAATCTTGGATGAGTCGTTCTACATATACCGCCGCATCCATCAGTTCTTCTTGTAAATGTGTAAGCCAACCCACTATATCTAAATCAGTTCTTTCCATAGTCACACCATACTTGGCTTTACCTACTTTCGCTCTTTCTTGTATCTTCTTGCATACTTCATCTTCATGTTTACTCATTTTATCACCCTCAATCAATTAAATCTAAAAACAATTCAGCCTCAACCCTTGCTTCTTCTGCACATCTTTTACAGTGAAACTTACCTTCAAACTCCGGCCTGTGTACTAACGGCTTTTTACATATTACTCTCTTAAGCGTACTCATCTTCAAACCTCCTTCTAAATTCAGTCTTTCTATTTATTTTACCTGTCCTGTGCATTTCTGTATTTAACTTAGTAAATTCTTCTTCTATCACTTCATACTCGTCTTCAACCATATTAAGATAACAACAAAGCCATTCTTCAAAAGTATAATCTTTTTTATCACTTTCATAATCCTTACGATATTTGTCTACTAATTCTTTCTTTCTGTTTTCCCATGCTTTTCGCATTTCATTCTTACAAATTTTATCTTTATCTTTCATTTTAATCACCAATATGTTTTAGGAATACGCCTATCCGTTAATCTATTTAAATCCCAATCTAATGTTTCATAGACAAGTTTCAGTTTCTTAGTAATTGACTTGTCTACGATGGTACTCCAATCTATTTCATAACCTTCAAGTTGAGATTCATCATCATAGGCTATTACATTACATGGCGGTTGTCCTTCCGGTACACCATCTATGTGTACCCACTTGATACCCTCACCCTTACCATACTCGGTATCAAGGTGTGCATTAGAATACATGGCCGCCTTAGCGGTCATAGGAGTATGACTTGGTTTGTATTCGTGTAAGTGCTTAGACAAACGCCCATATGCGCTTACATCTTCGATAGATACATCACCATTGTAAACTGATTTTACTATCGGTCTTACAATTTCCCATACATCATTTTCACCTTTACCTGTAGCGATAACATTGAATGCTAATCCAAGAACTTTTCTACATATAGGTGAAGAACTCGATGCTTTGATTGAGAAACCTGTCACTTTTAATTGACCTGCTTCTTCTTCCGGCCATACTTTAACTCCGAAGTTTCTATTCTTTACGGAAGCAGTAAGCCAATAGTCGAAATAAGCCTCAAGTTCAACATCAAGATGTTTCAAATTCATTTCAGTTTGCGCTATGTTAGTTAGATACTTAGCAATCTCTTCTGCTTTATCAAATGGAACTTGAATGTATGCTGAATCAGTATGACCCGCTAATGGTATAAATCCCTTTTCAGCACTCTTCTCCGTAAGCATGGTAATAGACTCTCTACCTAAGTGAGTAATACATTGAGCGATAGGATAACTGCCCCATTGACCTGCTACTGCCTTACTTCCCGTCATGCCGTAAATAGCATTGACCGCAACCTTAACCGCCATTTGTAGCATGTTATATCCGAGTTTAGTATCAGCATCATCAGCCTCACGCATGAGTGATTTGTATTTCTTCCTCAAGTCTAACATATCTTTGACTACAGAAGGCAACAAGCCCATCTTGTCTTGTCGCCAATGGAATGTACCACCTGTACCGGGAATCGCAGTACCCGTCTTACTGTCGTATTTAGGCGGTACTTTAATTGTTAAAATATTCTCGCCTCCCGAATCTACCAATGTTGTATAACATAAATTAGCGGAGAGTATGATATTAGGATATAGAGAAGCAAAGTCTACCAATGCCACCCCTTCGTGCCTACCCGCTACAGGAGGCATAACCCATGCAGCCTGTAGTTCGGGTCTTTGTTCCATGTAGGAGGAAGGTGCTTTCAAATCTGTACGCCTTCCCATAAGCCCTCTAAAGTATCGTGTGACTTTATGTGTACTACCGAATGATACTCCGGCTAATTGTTGCATGGCTATGTGATATGAAATGCAATTAAGTTTCTCATCACAGTCACGGAGTAGTGTAGTATCTACTAAACAGTAATCTACAAACTCATCATAGTATTCTTTCCAACCATTGAAAACAGTCATACCTTCAATGTCATTTGTAAGTTTACCACCAAAGCCAAGTTCAGTAGCAAACCAATCTAACTTACGAGATTGAGCCTGTCCTCTACCGGACTTCTGCCATATACCCTCAAAGCCACTACCGTCTGTCCACTGCGCCGCAGTATCAAATATCAGTCTACCCTTGATAGGTTGTGCCGTAGTTCTGTATGCGCCTGTCTTTTTATTAGGTGCAATAACCCTGTTTACAGGAGAAAGTCTTTCTCTTAGTTCTCCTAACTGATTGAATAGATGAGGTAAGTCAGCCCAAGCAATAGCATGTGCAACTAACATATCGGGATTACATTCATCGAGATAGTCAAGGAAGCCTTCGTGCATCTTGTGTACATTAGGATATGTCCTAAGTTCATATCCTTCGTACCTGTCAATCCATTCAGTCTTAGTAATAGTATCACGGATAGATTCTTCACTCCATGCGAAGACTACAGGATGCTCACTAAAGTTATCCGATACCGCCATGACTGTAGTGTATGGGTCGCTTTCATCTGTATTCCATTCAAGGTCGAAATACCATATACGAGGTTTAAACTCCGGCAACTTATCGGGATAGTTAGTAAGTAGGATTTGGTCTAAGTAATTAACATCAGCCTCATAAGTCCACTTAAGGCATTTGTCTTTTATCTCCCAAAGAGTGTTAGGGTGTTGAACTGTCACCTTTACAAGAGTCTTATTATCAATACCTTTAGCCTTAATTTTAGGATGAACTGTAGCACGATGAGCCTTTAGTCTATTCATCACCCATGTAGGTGCGGCCTCCGCTACCCAACAATGGGGTACAACATAATCCTCATCACCTTCCATGATGTACCTCTCATGAAGCACACCATCAGCCCCACGAGTACGCTCATAGAGTACAGGTGGCTCATAAGGGTCATCAGTAAACCAATCAATAATCATCAGTCATCACCTTCGTCTACAATCATAAGTAAAGTATTGGTCTGCTCAAAGATGACACAGGTACTCTTACCCATGTGCATGCGAGCATCTTCTTCATCAAGGAATTGTAAACACATAGGCATCTTCTCACTAAAGAAAGACTCTACAGTAGTAGCAGGTCCATCACTATCCCATACAGGTAGCGTAGTAAACAGGCGACCACTTGTAGCCTTCCCTGCTACTATCCCCATCTCATTCTCTCCACAATGTATACGCAGTTTAAATTGAGTATCTTTAGATACTAACCCACGCATACCTGCGAGGGAAATCAAATCCTTAGTTGCTATAGAAGCATGAGTACTTAGACTAATCTTACCAAACTTAGACCAACCCGATTCTTGACATTCCTTGATTAGTTTTCTAATCACTACGGTTTTTGTTGCCGATTGAATATCATCAGTACTTGGTAGTTGTAGTTTGTTTCCACCGCCCTCTATGTATAGTGGCTTGGTAGGTGCGGTTTGTCTAATGACTACTTCATCTTGTTTACTTGACTTTAAGAATAAAAGTAATTTATCTAAGTCAGCGATATGAAGTACTCCTTCTGTATTTACATCAGTAAGGAATTGCTTTCTAAGGTAATACCACGCATAAGCAATCTCAACAGTAAGACGACCACCTGCACAATCTATACGCAAGTCCGGTATACCTTTACCGAATGAACTTAGGAAACCTAAGAACTCTTTTCTTTTAACTGTTATTTTTGTCATAGTATCACCTTACATTTGAAGCGGGAATGGTGTTGGAGGAAAAATTTGCCCGAAAGAAAAAACCAATCACCAAATTACAAGCACGACCAAAACCCACCTCAAAAGAGTATCATAGAGTACCGTCATAGAGGTCGGGTAGACCGTACCATTTCGGTTCTGCATCAGTATATGTCATCATTACTGTCCTTGTTTGATTGACAAGAGAAGGATTAGTTTTACACTTAGTATAAGTCGCAGTATATTTAGTAGACACTAATTCGTCTTCATCATCGTATTCATTTGTAGCATCCATGCGGATAAGTGTAGGTAAGTAGTTGTTAGTTTTCTTCTCCCATTCCGGTTGCCAAGATGTTTCGGCATCCTTACTGAATGAGAAGTTAGTATTGCGTAGGTGAGTTTCCCAAAACACTCTAACACCAAGTCTAACTAAATCACGGCTTAGTTTGGTTAGTTGGTGAAACCGAGTATTACGGATAGCCCAATCGGACTGTCGCTCTACACGCTTTGCTTCACCTGCGCCCCTGTTGTCTGCCGCATCAATACCATCCTTAGCCAATCCTAAGTCAATGATACGCATGTTGTTAGTACATATCTCAAGCCATGAGTCAAGTCCACTTACGAGTACACCCCATACAGGTACACCGTTCTCTACTTCACTAATGATGAACTTCATTATATCCATAACACGCTGATGTGTACCCGGATAATCGTATGCCGTTCTATCTCTAATACCCATCTGCCACGGATTCCATGACTTAACATTAGGGTTATCATAGATAGCCGAATTAAGCATACCTACACCATTGTCAAAATCAATAGCATGAGTCACCGCCCCTTCCGGTTTAGTAGTATCTTTGTCGAATGCGTCTAAGAAGATAGCCGACTTTGCCGTACCATCGTGACCCGAACAACCAACAAAGAAATGAGTCTTAAAGATGTGACTCATTGATTCTTGTTCTTGCCTCAAGTAAGCATAGGGGTCTTTGGAGTTAGTAGGTTTACTAACTACCTCTTCCTTAACTTCTTCAATCTTCTTCTGTGCTTTTACTGTCTGTCCAAAACCTGCCATAATTATTCCTCCTGTTCATCAAGAAATTGTTGTATATCTTTCGCAAGTTCTTTTTCAAGTTCTTCATGCGTCATATCCCAATATTCTCCTTCTTGAATTTTATATATCTCATTAGCGATAAGTTGCTTTTGTTCTTCTTCTGTCATATTCAAAACGGTAGGGTCGCTTAAATGCCTAAACAATCCATCCCATCTATTAGAGGCTAATGCCTCATTTAGAGTGTCTATTTGACTATCGCTAAATGTATCAAGTGCATTAGATATTACATCTTCTATGGTTATAGTTTCTTTTAACTTTAAAATACCATTCATAAGACCTTGTAGTACTGCAAGAATACTATCTCTATGTATATCTGTTTCACCGCTAACTTCTATGTGTTCATCTGTCATAATTATTCCTCCTTTTTTGTACACTCTTCACAAGTCCACTTGACGGGGGGTATTCCACTATCAGTCCAACACCCGCACTCCTTTTCATCACTCAAATTGTCCAACTCCTGTATCTCCACCGCTTGCTCTCTTACGGCATCTACGAGGGTGTCCATAGACACCCATGACTGTAATCTTAGGACTCATCAAACCATCACGGTCTTTCATACCTAAACGACCAAAGACAAGTACTGTAGAGTTTTCAGCATAATCGAATGATTGCTCTCCCCAATGGGCAGTAAACGGTTTAGTCATCTTACCTACTGCACCGGGAATCCAACAGTCAATGTCACCGTTATTACTCCCAAAGGACATGAAATAGTTGAATCCTTCGGGGTCATACTCGCTATCACGAGGCTCGGTATTGAGTCTGTTGATTGTACCTTTAGTAATGATTAGTGGACCATATGTGACGCTTCTACCATCAATGTTTGTCTTAGTCTTGCGACTGTCGAATGCTTCTTCAATTTCATCTATTGGAACATATAAGTCATGGTTTTCATCATCAGTCCAATAAGTGATAGGTTGTAGTAGTGGCCTGTATTCTTCACTGATGAACTCATCTGTATAATTAATTTCAAAGTTAGAGTATGTACCAAGTACAGTCTTGAAGAACTCATTTGTTTGTCCTTCTCTTGGAGGCACTACAGGAATTTTACAAGGTCTACCAATGTCTAACTCCATGTCTGCATTCTCACCTGTAAGGTCTACTTGCCAAAGAGAAACACTACCATTCTTAACGAAGTCGCCTTCTTCTCCACCTAAGAAGTATGCGTATCTACCCATTCTTGTAGAAGGGGAAGGCATACCTTTACGAGTAAGTAAACAAACTAAATCACTACCTGCTTTGATAGCATGGGTAGGCTCACTGTCTGCTGATTCATCAAGAGGGGTTAATCCTTCTTTAGTACGAACCGACCATAGGCCACCGTCTTTTTCAAACACACCAAGACGACCACTGCTAATTGCATCATTAGGGTCATCCTTGAACAACTTCAAGTTTGACCTTACAATGTTAGTAAGTCTGTCTTTCTTTCTATCTGCAACACCCAAGAAACAACCTACCCAAGTAGATGTACCCGATGATGACGCTTTCTCTTTTCTTGTTTCGATGAACAATTGTTCAGCCCAATCAGTAAGTAGTTCTGCATCTTCAATAGTGTAGTCTACACAATCGTATTCTTTTTCGATGTAATCAATAAACATCTTCTTAACTTCATCCATATCTTTTTTAGTTCTACTACCATATGCTACCATTCTTTTTGCTACACTCGGAGGGAATGTTTTATTTTCACTCTCACCTGTGTCTTGCTCATCTGCATCCGTATATTCATCTTCTTCTTTCCAACTCATTTTATTCACCTTTTATTTCTTTTTTCAGTTTAGCCACCAATACATCAACATAGGCACTATCGCTACCCGGCCACTCATATACTTGTTCCATCATACTCCCCCATACGGTCAGTACGCTAAACACAGTTTCCGAGTCCTTGTCGAAGAACCCTCTAATGTATTGGTGAAATTTATTCATAAATGGAAGTCGGCCACCCGACTTCTCAAGGTTGTTTTGTAAACTTAACCTTAGTTCATTATACTCGCATGAGATAAAATTATCCCACCAAGCATCATCATCAGTATTTACTGATAAGTGTTTCAAAGCATCCGGTTTCTTCGGTGTGCTTTCTAATAGATTAACGGCTTTTCTTAAGTCACCGTCACAATTAGTAATCACATCTTCATATGATTGCTCCCATTCAGTAGGCGCACCGCATGATTCTGTGGCTCGCCTCAAGTGTTTAGCACCCTCTTTAGGTGAAACACGAGTGAATACATATTCTGTACACCTACTCTTAATAGCAGGTTTAATTTTGTCGGGATAGTTAGCAGTAAGAATAAACAATACTTTCTTAGCATACTTTTCCATTATACCCCTAAGAGCATCTTGGGATTGGTGGGTGAGTCCATCAGCCTCATCTAATACTACAATCTTACGAGATACCCCTATACCACTTAACCGTGAGAACTGTTTAATTTCCTCACGGATATGTGCTATCCCCCTGTCATCACTCGCATTAGACCATAGAACATTCATCTCATTGTTCCACTTGTCAAGCATAGTATGTACAAGTGCATTTGCCGCACTTGTCTTACCTGTACCCGATGGTCCTACAAACAACAAGGCTGATGGGTACTCACCCGTTCTCTCCCATTCTTGGAAGTCTTTGACGAAGACATTATTACCTACAATCTCCACCGGAGTCGTAGGTCGTAATTTTTCATTCCAATTCATCTTCATCAAACTTCTTTTCTATAACAGTTTATATATCATTTCTCAAAAACAAGTTGTAGTCATCCCATTTTTGAACCCAAATATAAAATTCATCTAACGGTTTATTCTTATTTGCTCTCGGCATAGGGTTATCTAATATCCATTTCATACGCTCATATCCATTCTTGTCTTCTATGAACATATCATATTGAGTGATAGCATCTATCCATGCTTGTATGTCTGCTTTTTTCTTTACACGATACTTTAGTGTTAATTTATTCTCATCACAAAATAACTGTATAATCGCCTTAGTGTGAGAATCATGTACATCTATCTGTATGTACTTCTCTACTCGGAATCCATACCCATAATGTACCTTAGATACAGATACCGAGAAGCGCATCTTAGTAAGCACTACACCTAAACCTATGTCCATTAAATGCTTACTCATTATCTACACCTACCAAAGATATGTATGTTGTATAATCATCTACATCGTGTATAGATAAGTCTTCATGAGTAGACATATACCGCCAACCCCACCCATCTTCTGCTCTCCATGAATAGGCTACTTCTAAAACTAAAAATTCTATATCATGTGTAGCATGAGAATTTTGTATAGGAATTTTTTGTTTCTTTAACATCGTTTCTAACTCAAATGGTAGGTTTTGTATCCTCATTTTGTCTACATCTATTATATCTGTTAAACCATCTTTAACACCTAAAATAAATTCATACCCAATACCCTTAATCATTCTTACAGATAACGCTTGAACTTGTAGTGCGGGAGTACCTTTAGTGAACAGATAGTATTCATTATGATATTCTATCAAAAAACCACCCTTCGGGTAGTCATATAAAATTTTACTAGCCTCACGCCAAGATACTTTCCCCGACACTAATCCACCTAATGGTTCTTTATATTTTGAAAATGGAATATATTGTTCATGGTTATGTAATCTTGTAGTTCCTAACGCATCTACCCAACACCAACAATCTTCGGCTTCTCCTACCTGTGGTGTGTACTCACGATTCACTTCACCATTTCTATTTCTTACCATGCAATTTTCTATGAACAACAAAGTACCACAATCGGGAATGAACCAAAACTTATGAGGCGATGCAATAGGACTATCCCACGCCTGTAATCGTTTGAATTTACTTGTAGGTTTATATACTTCTTCCTTAGATATTAAACCATAAATTACATCTAACATAGTATAAGTATCTACAATCTCATCGTGCATGTTGGATAAAATTTTAGCCCACTTACGCATTCTATATTTGATTGAACGCCACCTTTCATTCAACGCCCAACGCCATACAAATTCGGCTTCTGTTATATTCATAAAATGACATAATCCTATAATCCATTTTTCTTCATTATTTATAGAAGCGAAGTGACTTTTAATTTGATTAATTGTTAGCATATCTCCTTTAGAATCGGAAGACTCCATTACTAATACTTCTGCTAATGAAGCACCATTGGCTACCGCATCTAATTGTTCAATAAAAACCCCGCATTCATCTGCTAGTCTTACTTTCAGTCTTGTTTTTGTTATCGGAAGTTTGTATTCTTCATCAAGAAAATCCCATAATTCATACGCTTCTTCTTTAGTAATTTCATCTAATGAAAGATTAGGCATCTTTGATATTAGGACTACTGCTCTTTGAATTTTCATTACTCTACCTCCAATCCGATATAGAGTTCATCTAAACACCCTATGAGATATTCACAGTCTATCCATCCCATGCCGAACTCATCATTAGAATACTTACCACCCATTCCTTCTTGAGATATTAAATTAAATTTGAAAGTATTAGGTTTCTTAGAATCACTTAGAATTAACATACAACCATTATGTAATGCTCGTCTGTATTTTACTGCACCTTGTTTTTCTAACAATGATGTAATGATTCTATCGAATCCGAAATATAACGGTTCATCTTTCAACGCACCGTCATTGAATATCCAAACCCTGTTAGGGTGATACCATTTAATGTGATAAATTTGAAGCATCCTTCTTATCCCCTACAACTACATGGAAAGGACTTGGTATCATGTAGATATTACTAGGGGGTAGCATATCTACAACTTCCTTTCTTAATTGAATTAAACTATTTTCTTCATTAGGATATAGTGAAAGTAAAAACTTCCATCTTACCTCATCGGGTTTGTGAGTTTCTATAATATACCCATTAGAAAATTCGTATTTCTTGTCCATGTTATCAACCCACTTATCTATAACAGTTTAAATATCATTTTCTCGCTCCGCCTTCTCAATAGCATCATCTATGTCACCTAACAATTCATTTAGGATAGGTAGCATATTGCGTAATTGTTCGGGTGTAAGTCTTACTCCTTCTTTAGAATGTATATATCCGTCTTCTTCACGCCTAAGTATTCTTAGGTCAATCCAATCTCGGCCTCCCCACTTAACCCAAGCAAGGCGAACCTTACCTTTACCGGAAGACCACTTCCTTACCTTTGAATCATCTTCCCAAAAGTTTCTTTCAAAATTACTCATCTTCTTCACTCTTAGTAATAGTTCTCTTTATGGCATATGAACCCCATAGCCACGGAGGAACTTTCTTACCTTCGTAATTACTACCAAGTACTTCACCGTTGAGTACCCCTGCGTCTTGCATGTCCTTCATCTGCGCTCTTGTTAGTGCCATGAATTGATGACTATCATCAACATACCAACGCATGAAGTATTCATCACCTGCAAGTAAATGGTAATCATCGGGATTCATTTTTATCTCTTCACTACAACCGCCACACTTGATAGTGCAACTCCATAGTTCCACTTCGGCACTATCTCCTTCTGTAAGTTCAGCATCAATAACTTCAATGAACTCATCTTCTCGCTCATCAAGTTCACAGTTAGCAAGTGGGTACTCACATGAAGGACACAACCAACCTCTCGCTTGCTCTTGCTTCATTTCAAACTCTTGTTGCATTCTCGCCATAGGGTCAAGTGGTGGAGTAATCTTCTGTACCCCGTCACCTTCAAGCACTTCATATCCGCACTCACCCATTATCGCTCGATACCTTTCGTGGTGTACTTCACATTCGGGATGGTTGTACATAAACATAAGTGCAAAAGTATTCTCTCCTGTCTTTCTATATTGTACTCCGCTACCATCCGGCGACCATACCCCATCTACGAGTATTGCTCCCAAGTGTTCTTTTCCCCAAGTTATCATTTCAGTTGTCGGTTGCCATTCCATTGTCCTCACCATTGACCTCACACAGTCCAAACATGCCACAACATACCCCTTTGTAAAGGTACTGTCCGTTGCTTAGTAAATACATTTTATTTTTACTGTTAATTTTATTACAAGTCGGGCAGTTAATCCCGTTATCCCAAATGGGTATTTCCATTACTACAGTATGGAACTTCCCATCTAATACTATTTCATAATCTCTCATGTCACCCTCCGCATCTTCGGGAGTGATTGTTTCTATTTCTTTATCATTCATTTTTATTCCTCTCTTTTTCCTTCGCAAAATTCTCTCATAGTCGTCAAATCTGCTCTATTATATTCATGGGTCACTTCATGTAGGCTCATGAATTTGCCCTTCATCTTCTTCCTTCTTTCTAATTTGAAGTTAGCCCTATAATCCATGTATTTTTCCCAAGTGCCATTTTTAAGCATCCTTGTTCTTAACTTATTATATTCTAAATATTGTTCTTTTGCTTCGGGGCTTCTATTTTTATGATTCCACTTTCGCTTATGCCTCTCCGGTGATTTCAGCCTCAATCTTTCATATCTTGTTCTTGGATATGCGTTTAATTTTGTTAGTTCTTCTACTATTGAATTTACATATTCACTAACTACACCCAACGGAACTAACTCTAACAATAATCTAATTTTCTCTATTTGTTCTTCAAACTCTTTTCTAATTTCTTTTTCAGTTTTTAACTTAATCTCTTTTTCCATTATCATGTCACCTTCTCGTATCTATCTAACAACATAGAAGCCAATTCATCTTGACCTAAATGTTTTATAATTGTTATTGCATCTATCGCTATCTTGTATATTGAATCGTTCACGCCGTCACCTCCCCTCTTCCTTGCATTCTTCCACGCATTCTTTCATAGTGTCTTTATCATCATACCAAAGACCGCATCTATAACATTGGTAATCTTGTTTCACGCCGTCACCTCCTTATCAGTATACCCATATAATTCCCGATGGTTATTACAGTCGGGGCATTCTTTATTTGCTTCTAAATAACAATCGGGGCATATGTCACAATAACAATCTAAATCGGGATGACAAGCATCATTAAATCCTTGATTACAAATTTGACACCATACATTATAATCAGCAGGGCTTCCTTTGTAGTTTATAGGGAAGTCTTCTTCGTCACTCACGCCGTCACCTCCAAACTTTCTTGATAACAATAATCGCAAGTATCTATATCACCTTCGCAACCGTACTCTTTCCATGTTCCGTATTTATAACACAAGTGTCTAATGTAAGACCCTTTTTTATTATCTATGTTATCACCTAATCCATCTTCATTATAACAAGTTGAACAACATTTTTCGGTAAGTCCATCTATCGCTGAATCTATACTACTATCACCGTTAGCCAAGTTTTGATACACCTTGTGCATTTCTGCATCTTCAACATACCTAGCCCACTGTCCTTCATAGACCCATTCTATTTTACAAACAGGACATAGTTCTGCATCATAATCCCCTTCTTCAATTATTTCTCTTATTTCCTCTTGGGCTATTTCTTCTTTCCACAACCAAAGTAAGGTATCAAAACAAGGTTCAAATCTTTTACTCACGCCATCACCTCCACGCTTCGCTTGTAAGGATATTTAGAAGATACTCTTCTACTCTTACAGAATGAACAATACCATTCATGTTGCTCTCTACCCGTAGGGGTGTAGCCTACGGGATTTATGTTGAGTCTTTCCCAATCACAATCACAACTCATACCGTCGCCTCCAATCTTTCTCTTATCATATCACAATAACCATTTGACTGTTCAATACTAATACTGTTCCAACCTAATTCTTCTGCCGCCACTGCTAACCCACCGCTACCTGCGAAGGGGTCAAGACATACCCCTACATCTCCTGTGTATGTAGATGAGGTAAGTATTCTTCTTGGTAGTTCCAAAGGCCACGGCGCAGGGTGTGGGTTCTTAACTTCTTGATGCACTTGCCATACATCTCCGTAAGCATTAGTTTTCGGTTGTAGTTTAAATGCGTCTTTACCTTTAGCAGTTTTAGGCATCATGTATATCACTTCATGCGTAGGTAGGAAATACCCTTTGTTGAAATTGATACCTCCCGACCTATACCATATAATCATTTGACGCACATTGAATCCATCAAGTATCTCATCATGCCCTTGCATTAATCCGCCTTGAACTCTAAACTTGTGATGGTAATATAATACACCTGTAGGTTTGAGAACTCTAAAACATTCAGCGATAACTTCCCGTTGCCATTTGACATACAAATTACGAGGCATGTTATCATCGTAGTTATCGTATGCTCCTACCTCTAAGGCATTACCTTCCCACTTACCACCTTTACCATTCTTCATACCATTACCTGTACTGTTCTTTAGATTGTATGGTGGAGATGTAAATATAACATCTATAGTATTATCAGCCACACCCTTTAACCCAACTAAGGCAGTGCAATTTTGTATGTCGTGATTCACGCCGTCACCTCCCACCAAGTAGGAACATCTGCTCGGACATATCGTACACCGCCCTTACTGTGTTGCTTAGACTTGTAGTAAGACCTGTAGGCTTTGACTACATCATCGTCTTTGTATTCGTCGGGCATAGCCTGTGCAAATGTAGTAAGTTTACCTTTAGGTACAATAATCTTTGACGCTTGTAAAGCATTCATTTTAGCAATCGGTTCTAAACACGCATGTTGTTTACCGAAGCGACTTGTGTACTCAACACACAAAGCAATAGCATGGTCGGCTAACCACATGAAATTGTCATGACTGTCGCCCGCCCATACTGTACAAGGGTGATGCTTGTAGCCTCCCTTGTATGGCTTACCTGCTTTGGTAAGTGGCATTTGTTCATCAGTAGCACCATGCCTACGCAGGGCTGATGCCATCATCTGTGCTGACTCTACGCACATCTTAGGTACTCTAACATCATCCATACACTGCGCCGCAGTAATAGGGTTTTCATCTAATACAAATATGTTCATTCAATCACCCCTCCTTTCTTCGGGTGTCAAAAAGAAATTCGCATATTCGGGGTAGTCTCTTAGTATGGCTACTACTTTACTGTGCCAAACATCACGCCAAGTACCATTGTTCCCGCTATGTATGAGGCTGAAATACGCTCGTATAATAGTATCAAACTCGTCTTTAGTTATCATTCCGATTCCTCCAATGGGTATTTTTTATCTATGTATTCCATCAAGTCGCCATACAAATAATGAAGTTCATCTTCTGTCATATCTCTCGTTTCTATATAACTAAACATTTCATTATCCATATAACTAAACAACTCTAAGATATGATGCAACAACTCTTTCATTTCTTTCTTCATATCTAGTCCTCCTGTATGTCTACCTCTACTGCCTCGAACAAGTAGTCCTCGTATGGTTTACCAAACAGTGTGTGTAGTACCCACAACTTCTCTTCTAATTCGTCTTTATCTTCTGCCTCTATCTCACCTGTATAGGTGACTCTTACACTATATGTTTTCTTCATTCTTATACCCCCAACTTTTTCTGCATCCATTCAATACAGAAGTCTACTTCTTCTACAGTCCATACTCCCAAACTTATTTCAGTAGTCAAGTTTTCATACAAGTTAGGATTATCTATACCCTCACAAAGTATACTGTGTACTAAATCTCTAAGTCTATCTGTCATTCTATTCATCTTCATCAACCTCTTTTTCTTTAACAGTTTATATATTAAATCAATAATCTCCCGTAGTGTAGTAATCATCTAACGATGATTGATTTGCATACGGCCTGTGTTCTAACCCATACCTGTACATCACATGCCATACGCTCATTAGTGAATCGTGATACTCGTTATCATCTACACTTGCTTTGAAGTTGTCATAGTCTATACCTAATATATTGTCACCAATTATTCTTGCCACTACAACTTCTTCTATGTCTGCCCTGTAGGGGTAGTCTGCCTTCTCATCAACATACACTTCTGCATCTTCAAAGATACTTTCAATGTGATTTTTATTTCTCGCTCGCACCAACAAAGTATTCTCTTTATCCCTGTGCCTTACTATACTTAACCATCCTTTATTCGTCGCTATCCACATCTTCTTCACCACCTATATAATTCATTACTAAACGGAATAATTCTAATACTTCTTCGGGTGAAGAATTACAAGCGATATAATATACCAAATCTTCGGGTTCGTGCGCTGACACAATTTCGTTTAACGACCAAACATTATCAACATCTATGCGATTCCATGAATCAATAAACTCATCAGTTTCGCCCCTATCCGATTTGGTTTTGATGAATAGTTTGTCAAGTATTGGCCGGACTTCTCTAATAACTTTGTTATAATAACTAGGGTTCTCTATACTCCAAAAATAAAACTCATCATTTATCATCGCTCCGCACATACGACTACGGAACTTTTCATAAGGCTCATGCCCTTCCCCGCCTCTAAGTAAATAATCCCTATAACTATACATGAAAAATTCTTCATCTTCTTCATATCTATTTTTCATTCTTCCTCACCTTCATATTTTATTGTGCTTTGAATTACATATCCATCGCTATCTGTTTCGTATGAGATAGGTTTTCCTCTTGGTTCACCATACTCACTGATGAGTAGTTCAAGGAATTGTTCGTAGTCTTCTTCATAATCCCACCAATGCAAGACACCCATTATGTCATGGTATGTTGCATCTCCCCAATCAGCATTACACCAACAACAAGCAACATAAGCCCGAACCAATTTGTTGTCTTTAATCTTCAATTCTAAACTTGGGTCGGGGAGTTCTTCGCTACCATCACAATATTTTGTGGGCGAAGGGCATGGTCTAGGGTAGCAACCTGTGAATCCACCGATAGAATATATTTTTATTTCAGTCATTCTTCTTCAACTCCTTCACGATACTCCGCCCATTCATCAAGTAGAGTTTCACTTTTCACATCGAAGTATCGTATCATAGTCATACCACATGTAGGACAAAAGTATCTCAACTCTAACTTGTCTATTGAATCCATAGGTGTAGCATGTTTACCAAGCATCCAATTGTGTTCTATACAAGGTGTACTTTGATAGCCGGACTCTTCCCAAAAGTTTAGTTTGTCCAACCTGTTCTGCAAGTCTACCATGTCTTGTTTTATTTTATCTCTCAATGTTTCTTTCTTACTCATCATCAAAACCCCAATCTATTGCATTTATCTTTTCTTCCAAGTCACTTATGAAATCCCACACACGGCTTACACTCAAGCCCCATGCGCCACCTTCCTCATCTGCTAAGTACCCGAAGTTGTTTCCATCTATTGCATCTTCAAGAATCCACTTAGCAAACCTTCTCCATTCATCATTAGGAAAATCTTTGAATGTATCTAACACTACCCTTGATGGTATTACCATAGGGTGTTTGTATGTGCAAAACTTATCTGTAATAAATTGAGAAACAAAATAATAGTTATCACCATCATAAGTATATACAATATCATTAGTATACTCATGATTAGGGTCATACTCACTTTGACATTCAAAGAAACATTCCGACATAGCATCCTCACTAAGCGAAAGTCTTTGATTGAGTACTTCTATCTCTCTCTTACCGAATACCACCTTCATGCTATCACCAAATCCTCTTGATTGTCATTCACTTCAAAGTGTTCAAATGCCTGTTTCCATACTCCATCTTCCATGAAGTATTCAACCAAAGGGTGAAGCAACATATTGATACTACCACTCTTCTGCACCTTGTGATACTGTCTCCACATCTTTTTCGTTATAGTGTATGGTCTGTTCATGCTAACATCTCCATAGCCAAGTTCCACGCAGCGACCTTCCTACGAGCGAGTGGTCCGAACATAGCCGACTCCAATCTCTTAGTGCTTATGTCACCGTTTCTAAGTTGAGTTAGTTTGTGGTCTATGGATTCTGTGATAGCATTGTACGCCGCCCATACAGAACCACTCATCTTACCTACATTGTTTGAAGGTGACATGAGTAGTATGTTAGTAGTGTGTAGTATGTTCTTACCTCTTGTAGCAAGGTTGCCTTCATCATCACGCTTAAGTTGCATTACATCTATGAAATACTCTTGGGATTGTTCAGCAGTAATCTTAGTGTTAATCATAATCTCTACCTTGTAAGCCCAATCGCTAAAGTCTTGCTCTACATTCTTTAGTGCTTTCTTGACTTCATCCATTCTTTCGTGCATCTTACCTGTGTGCCTAATGGCATACCCTTGACCTGCACCTTGTCTAAGTGCCATTGATAATGTATTGAAACAAACCACACGGATAGGTGTAGGTAGTATGCGTACTGAACCTGTACCATCGTGAGTGTTTGATATTAGGATATACTTGTGTACAGTATCTACTCCATCGAATACAATACTCGTAGGTAGTCGTGCCAATATCCATACAGTCTGTCCGTTTCCTAACGCACCACATACCTCAACCTTCGGCTTGTGGTCACCTGTAAGTTCATCAAGGAATGAGAAGGCTTCTACATTCTGTAGTGCTTTCCATACCTTACCTACTGCTTTACCGTTCTTAGTCAATGGAATCCTCTTGCCATCTTCTGTACGGAATACTCCGTAGGTAGCAGGTAGTACCTCCATCTCATCGTTATCCTCATAGTACAACGGCTCTTTGACAACTCGCCAATCCAAGTGCGCTTTCTCTAACGCTTCGGTTGTTGTCATCAATCCTTGTGCCTGTGTACCTAACTTGTGCCACGGAGTCGCCCCCGCCCAAGCCGTCATCCATTCTCCTTCTTTTGTCTGTGCTAAATTGTGCATTATTCTTCCTCTCCTATCATATTATTTTTCTTCATCGCTTTCGCTATACTCTTTCTAAACTTAGCCAAGTATCTACCTCGCCTCGCTTTCTTCTGTCTACTTGTTGCCATCTTTCTCATCCTTCTTTTCTTTAACAGTTTATATATCATTTCTTTCAGTCTTATTTTTATTCTTTGTTTCGTGAATCATATTGTGGCGTAGTTCTAATCCGATTTTATCATACAAGTCCTTGTTCTCATGTAATATAGTAGACCATTCCTTTACCATAGATGGCCTCGCAACCATCATCTTACTAACAGTTTGACCTACATCATTACCGAACATGCGTAGTGTACAATACGCTACACCACCTGTTCTATCCCTGCCATGTACACAGTGCAACAGTACATGTTTGCCATCTTCCAATAGACCTGTCACCAACTCTACGGCATGCGCCCAAATTTCCGGTGTACTATTATTAGCCCTAAAGTAATAGTGGTGTCGCTCATGTTTGTCCGAGTCTATATACTTAGGTGGATAGCGAGAGAGTGTGACTACTGTATGATATGGTTGTAGTGTATCACGGAAGTCACTAAGCCCACACATAGTAAGTGAGCCATTACTTACTTTGATTGATTTGTTCATTCTTCTTCACCTTCCCATCCTTTAATCAATATCTTCTCAAGTCTATTTATAGCATCTGCTCTATTCTTATTCCACCCATCAGTCTGTAAAACATAAAGCGCATCATAAATTACCCCACGCAACCGCTTGACTTCTGCGAGTAGTAGTGGTGCGTCTGCCATGAGTAGTCTGTCTTTTTCATTGGAATATACATCATTTCCAATAGACGAAAGCCATGCAGTATTCAAGAAAATCTTTCTTTTTTCTTCAGCCACAATTTCTCTACCCCATAGGTTTGCAGGTTGGTGTCCTTCGTATTTGTCTGTGTCAATCATTCAATCACCTCTAATAAATCCTTAATGAATCCCTGCAAGTATGACGGGTCTGCCGCCTCCATGTTGTTAGCAATATCAGCAATCGCTTCACGCAATCGCTTGACTTCCTGTAGGAGAAGTGGTGCGTCTTGCATGAGATTTTTGTCTACATCTTTTAATGTCGCAGGTAATCCAATCCAATCTATCCACACCCAATGAGGGGGCGTGTGTCCTTCGTATTTGTCTGTGTCAATCATTCAATCATCTCCTTTTAGTATAGTTTCTATGCGGAATAACATTTCCCACTTATCAGTTTTCTTTATTTCAAAATCACTTACTATCTCTCGTAGCCCTTCACGCAACCGCTTGACTTCTTCGAGTAGTTTAAGTGCCATCATATTGTTTCTTCCATCAAGCCTATATGTTTCGTCTTTGAGCATACGCTCGTATTTGTCTGTGTCAATCATTCTTCTTCATCTCCTTCGCTTGCCATTTCTCGTAGCCTATTACATCATTAATGAGAGTGTGCATCCAAGAATCATACGGCATCTCTTTCGCTATGAGTTCAAGCGTCTTAGTCAAACCCTTGACATACTCAAGGAGAAGTGGTGCGTCTGCTATGAGTTGTGCGTCAATCTCATTCAGTTCTCCGACAACTCTAATGTCTTGAATATACTCAATAACTTTCCACGATTTATTATGCCCTTCGTATTTGTCTGTGTCAATCATTTTTGTTCATCTCCATATAATTTACTCATCATCATTTCATCAAACACCTTCGGGTAATTTGACTTCAACCAATCATAATCTCTATGAATCAAAGCATTAAGTCGCTTGACTTCTGCGAGCAGTAGTGCTATCTTTCTGTAATGTATGTCGGGGTGTCCATCGTTCTCATCAATGAGTCCGGCATCTTGAACTACCTTCTTTGCATCTTCGTATTTGTCAATCATTCTTCTTCCACCTCGTTAGTCATTATGAAAAGAGCAGTATCACGATTAGGGCCATTCATGGTTCTACAAATACGCTCTACTTCTGCTTTCCATTCACGCAACCGCTTGACTTCTGCGAGAAGTTTTGGTGCGTATTCAATCAACAGTCTGTCATCATCGCTAAGTTCAATCAACGACTTACTCAACCTACGCCATCCATCGGGTGAATGTTCTCTTGTATTGTGTAATATCCAATCCATCTGTGTTGGTTCGTGTTTGTCTGTGTCAATCATTCTTCTTCACCCCAAATAATTCTTTCCCAATGAGTAAATACATCATATCCTCTAACATCTAATTCAGTTTTCAAACTGTCCTTAAACTCAAGCAACCGCTTGACTTCTTCAAGGAGAAGTGGTGCGTCTTGTATCAAGTCCATGTCCGGTTGTGAAACCTTCACACCTGTTTTATAACGGGTATCAAACTTCGCTACATTACCTGTTTTATTTTTCATAATAATATATTTATCATCAACTAATATCCATTCATCTTCACTATGTCCTTCGTATTTGTCTGTGTCAATCATGCTTCCACTTCCTTTTTGACTTTCTTAGTTAGAGTAATCGCACTTGGAGATGTAATAAACTTCTCATCGTTTTTATAGTTCCATTTATTTCCTAACAAATGATGTTGCTTCATAATCTGTTGGGGTGTACTATAACTTTCTACATCTGCTTCTGCTACCAATCTATAGGTAGGAGTTTTTCTGCTTACATTAAGAGATGGTAATATAGGATGAGTGTTGAAGTCTTCATCGAGTGTATTAAACTTATTAATACCACCATGTGACAAACTAAGCATTTCATTCAAACTATTGATAAGGGATTGAGCAGTACTTTCATCGTAAAAGATTTTACCCATACAAGAACAACTGTGCTCGGTAGCAATATCATTAGCGTATAATTTAATACCTGCTATTCTAACAGTAAAAAACTCAAGTTCTTCTTTAGGCTTCCAACCGTATGTCACAATCTCCATGCCGAATGATTTAGTAGTATTCATCTTGTAGTACTCCCAACCATTCACTACATCACCTAACTTACGCTTCTTAGAATTAGAAGCCATAATTTTCATCCGTTGGTTTTGTACCTGTTGCCATTTACTATCGTACCATTTGAACTTGCGACCTCTACCTTCTGTAGTTTGTTTAATCACATAACGCTTGAGCATTCGATTTAGTGACTTGTTAATACTTCGGAGTATATATTTGTCTTCAACAATATTTGTGTAAGCACGATTGGAGTCTTTAATATATTCAACTGTACCACCAATCACATGCCGACTATGTGGTTGAAAATTACCTTGTCTTGTAGGTGAATTACCATGATGAAGTATCTTGAAGTCTTCGGTGTGTACCCATACTCTCTTTTTAATACCATGAATCTTATGTATAGTACATGGTTTATCTACAGAAGTATCATTACATATACCATCTTTAGTTATCCATCTACCATCCCCTAATGATTGAATAGAAACTGTACCACTTGTTGTATAAGTAGTACTAATATAAATTTTGTATTTAAAATTTAAATCAGCAGTATCATCTGCTAATGCTTTGATAGCATCTTTATAATTAAATTCAGTTTCATATCTATTCCAACCACACAATACTTGTGCGTGTTTTTCAATCAAATCTATCCGTTTCTCTTCTATTAATCCTTTTGTTATACTTGAAACATAATTTAGTTTTCTTGCATCCCAATAATTATTTAGGTTGTGTTTGTTATGAAACCCATCACACTCTACGCTACCTTCTACATTGAGATGGCCGTCTATTATTCGCCCCTCTTCAAACAAGTATGCCAATCTTGTATAATCGTTTAGCATATCCTTAGCCGTTAGTTCTACACCCTCACCCTCATTAACGATACTATACAGTACCGCTACATCCATTGGGTTGCATATACCCGCAGTATGCTTAGTATAACCTAACGCTTGAACTGTAAGTATTTCCTCATCAGTATATGATAAGGTATTACCCATAAGTCCTAGTTCTTCCCATGTTTTCGCTTTTCTATGTTTTTCAAATCTCATCTTAATCATCTTCCTTTTCTTCAATAGTTTATATATTATTTCTTTCAGTGTCAATTTTATTCTAATGGGTGGTCTATATGTTTATCACCCAATGTCCATCGCAGGGCTTTGACTACACCCTCCAATGCTTTGTAGTTCCTCATGTGATAGATACGCTCTTTCTTCTTGCCTGTCTGCATCTTTGTGAAGTGCATGTTCTGTTTACGCTCGGCTTTGTCAAGCATAGCGAGGATTGTTTTGTCATCCCTTACGCCCATGAATGATTCGCTATCTTGATGGTCGTTCATTCTTCTTCACACTCACATTCATTATCTTTACAGTCGCATCCTTCATCGAAGTAATCATCGTATGCTCCCCAATCCATACCATCGGGATAGTTGTCTACCATGATGCTACCTCCTTAATCGCATCTTCAAGTGTCCACTTGTAATTACCTACTAAGTCCATTACCTCTCTTAGAGAAGTATCACCTAAGTTATTCCTATCTAACCACTTGAGTACATGTATTGCTAATGCTTTTGTTTCATTCATCAACTATCTTTTCTTTGACAGTTTATATATTATTTCTTTCAGTCTTAATTTTATCCAACTCTTCTCGCAATATCTTCTGCCCGTTGTTGAAGAATATCTTGGGTTTGTTTGTCTTGTATTGTTTGTGAAATCGCATCACTCATAGCCTCTTGTCCACCGTAAGTATCGTATGACCTTCCAATATCTTGTTCAGTAATGTGTCCAAGTTCGTAAGGATTCTTTTCTCTTAGAGTATCAAGTTCACCTACGGTACTACCGAATGCTGAACCTTTGGGTGCGCCCTGCGCCCTGTATTTACCTCCCCCTCCTACATCAACATAGGATATGCTACCATCGGGTAGCACGATAGCATTGTCATTGTGCATACCTAACATATCCCAATTGGCTATTAGGGA
>Ga0181418_1000062_pt1 | contig 29952 bp, 53 predicted proteins | sample 41SPOviralmetaG_FD_130143 | JGI IMG/M metagenome (GOLD analysis project Ga0181418, IMG submission 130143) | Marine viral communities from the oligotrophic San Pedro Time Series (SPOT) site, San Pedro Channel, CA, USA - 41 SPOT_SRF_2013-03-13 | ecosystem: Environmental > Aquatic > Marine > Strait...
GACCATTTTTGGTTAAAGAACAAAAAGTATTAATGTTAGGTTATGAATCACAAAACAAAAAAGAAATACTAAAGGCAATTATAGAAACAATTGATGCATGTGTAAGTGGAGATGTTGATTTAAATCGATTAACTACTTATGATGTAGATTATATGTTCACCAAAATCAGAGCTAAATCTGTAGGTGAAACAGCTGATATTCAGATTTCTTGTTCTAACTGTCAAGAAATGAATGATGTAAAAGTAAATTTAGATTCTATTGAAGTAAAGGATAAAAAGGAAACAAACACAGTAAAACTGACTGATGAGATTTCTGTTAAACTGCGACATCCAACATATAATTATTTTATGACTAGCAGTACATTTTTTACAGAAGGTAGGTCTGAAACTGATATGACTATGGATCTTATTGTGTCATGTTTAGACTCGGTATTAACTGAAGAAGAAGCGATAAAAATTAGTGATGAATCACATGAAGAAGTATTAGCTTTTGTTGATTCGCTATCAACTAGTCAATTTGAATTAATTACAAAATGGGTAGAAAATATGCCATCGCTTCAGACAGAAATTAAATTTAAGTGTAAACACTGTGACACCGAAAACACTAAATTATTGAAAGGACTTGATGATTTTTTTTAATAAACCTCTCTCACGATAGTCTGGAAAATTATTTTAGAGTTAACTACCAATTATTGCAAAACTTTCATTATGCTCTTTCTGATCTAGACTATATGATGCCATGGGAGAGGGAGATTTATGTTTCTATGTTGATAGATGAATTAAAAGAAAAAGAACAACAAGCAGCGCAACAACGAGGATAAAATGGCTACATTAGCTGACGTCAAAGAACAACTCGAAGCTTCTAACGAACAAGGAGAAGCTCAACGCAAAGAATTAAGCGAACTTAACGCTAATTTTTCTGCATTCTTACGTGAGATTAATGAAGACGATAGTCAAGAACTCGAAGACAAAAGAGAGGCTGCTGCTCGTGGAGGTGCATCTACAAAGGCTCCTGGCTTTATAGGTCAAGGTGTAGATGCAGCACGAGGAGGTTTAGGTAGCTTCTTAGGATTTGGTGCTGGTCTCGGTTTAAGAATGTTAAAGCGCGGAATACCAGGCTTGATTGGTACAATGTTTGCTGATGAGATAGCAGACTATGTAATGGGAGAAACAGGTAACGCAGAGCTTGCAGATGCTGTTGGCCGTGCAGTTACGTTTGGTGGCATTGGTCTAATATTTGGTAAAAGATTTGCATTACTTGGTGGGGCTCTCGGTGCATTGATGACTCCTAAAAATAAGGAATCAATAGAAAAATTAGGTGAGCAAGCTAAAAAGTTATTTGAAGATGTAGGATGGTTTAAAGACGGATTTCCGAGCATATCAGGAATATTTGATACAGTTAGTAAATCATTTGGTAATACTCTTGATAATCTAAGAGGTTTATTAGGCGATGAACAACAAATGGCTAAAATCGGTGCAGATCCTATTGCAGCAGTTAAAGATTTGGGTATTACTATGGGTGCACTCTTTGCTCTCTTTGCCCCAGGTGCTGCAGTATCTTTAGCATTAAGAGCATTAATGGCACCATTCAAAATAACAATGAATGCAGTTAAAGGAGCCACGGCTGCAGCATTAGGTACTGCGGTGACGGCTGCTGGAGTACGAACACAAGTAGCACAAAACGCAAGACCATCAAGAAACTTTACGCGTAATGCTCAAGGCCAAATGACAAACTTAAAAGGTGCTAGATTATCTGGAGCAGCATTAAATACTGCAATTGCAACAGAAGCCGCTGATAAAGCTGCTCAATTAAATGAAGGAATGGCAAATAAATTCCCTAAATTAAAAACCTTCATGAAATTTTTAAGAGCTGGTGGTCCAATCTCAGCCTTAATCGGAGCTGCAGAAGTAGCAATGATTTTATCAAAAGATGGACCTGTCGATAGTAAGATTGGTGAATTAGGTGGTGCATTAGGTAGCGCCATAGGTGGACTATCAGGATTTGCTGGAGGTGCAACGCTTGGAGCAATTCTTGCTGGTCCTGCAGCACCCCTTGGTGCACTAGGTGGTGGTATTTTAGGTGGTGTGTTAGGATCACTCGGTGGCGACGCCATCGGCATGGCACTTGCGCAGTATCTATTTGATAAAAAAGTTGATGCTTTTGGATTTCCATTTGGATTTGTAAACGATATGATTAATAATAAAGTATCGGCTGGTGCATTAGGTAGCTCTATAACACCTATACAATCTGGTGGAGCAGGTGGTGAATTTGGTACATTATCGCCTATTAGTCAAAATACTGTCAGCGGTGTAACTTTAGATAATGGTATGACACTTGCAGAATTTAATTCAATGAGAAATTCTGGTATGGGAAATATGGCTAGTGCTGGTATGGGAGGAGGAACTGTAATGGTAGATGGATCTGATCATTCTATAAATCATAATCAGGCTGCCATAACAGGATTTGGTAGTTCGATAGACCCATACGCTCATATGTATGGGTCTATGCATAGTGTTTATGGTAACTAATTAACCTTCGTTAGCTAACTTAGCAAAATACGACATAGTATCATCTGCATCATCAGAACTCATTTGTTCTGCTGTAACAGGCTCTGCTGTAGCCATTTGAGGAGTAGGAGTAGGTGTATTCATCTGCATTTCTTGTTGCATTGTAGCTGCACCCATCATCGCTTGTTCTCCAAGAACTCGAGATAATTTAGCTTGCAAATCATCATATGATTTATAGTTTTTAGGATCTGTAAACTCTGCAAGAGGGTGAATCTTATTATAGATGTCCTCTAATTTTGCATCGTCATCAGATACTGTAGAAGGTGAAGCAAACTCTGATTTGTCATAGTTACGATAACCTTCAACTTGTCTAATCTTTAACTTAAAGTCTGCGCCTTCCCAGAAATCAAATGGGTTGACTGCTTTTTCGTCTGCAAATTGTGGTTGCATAACATCCATAATTTTATCAAAGATTTTTTTACCGAACTTATATAGAACTACACGACCTACATTGTGTGGAGCCGAAGGATCTTCAACTACAAGAGCATTAACTACATAATGCAGTCTGCGCTTTTGTGATCGAGCTTTTTCTTTATCTTCGTCATGCCCAGAATTCCACAATCTGGAGTTGAGTTCGCCAACAGGGTCAGGTTGACCAATAGAAGTAAGGCTGTTTTCGATATACCATTGACCTGTAGGACCTTTGAAGCCATGGTCCCAGTATCGTACCCATGGTAGATCTTCTCCTTCTGCGGCTGGAAGGAATCGTAGTACTGCATATCCATTGCCTGCCTTATCTACAGTTGGTTTCCAAATTCGTTCATCATCATAATTTTTCTTTTCACCGCCACCACCAACAGCTTCTGCTGCTTGAACGAGTTTAGAGATTTGGTCGCGATTGTTTTTTAAATTGCTAAAAGACATATGTTTTTCCTTGTATTGCTGAAATATGTTTTATTATAACACAGTATGACTGTAATGTACAACTATTTATATTCGACTTATTCAAAAAGTGCCGAATCAATAGCGTTAGTTTTTGGTAAGAAGTTGAGCGCCATAGCCTCAGCTTCAAGCTTATCTTTAATAACCGGTGATACAAACTTCTTCACATCTTCTGGTTCGATCTCGTGTTTTGTACATACATGAAGTATTGCATCCATATATGTGACACGCAAATCAACTACAGTTTTTTCGATTAATTTAGAGAATCTACTTTTATTGAGAAATTGCTCTTCAACTGTCATTTATCCAATACCTTTAATAGTACCGTATCGACACTCATTCGACCATTAGGTACAGTTGTTTTTGTTGTGAGTGATTTCCATTCATTATCAATTTGCTTAGTAGTCTTACTAAGAACAATAGGAAGAAATGCATCGGGCTTTCGAAGTCGAGTAGATCTACTCAATGATGTATCAATATTTTTCAAAGTAGTACCACTAACTTCGAAGCCCTTTGCGGATGAAGTTACAAACTCAGTAATTACCCGTGTTTTCACATTAAAGGTAAAGAGGCGATGACTACCGATCACCGAGAGAGGAGCTACAGATACGATCTTGTAGTCATGATCCTCTTTTTTGTACTTGAGTTTTGTAACTTGCTTGTCTGCTGCTTTTGGCTTTTTAATACGTGATTTACGTACAGCCTTTGCAGCAGACTGAAGACGGTCAAGATCAGCTAGCATTGATTCACATGCTTGTACACGTTTACGTAATTGCACGCGACTTAAGTGTGAATAACCCTCAACTGCATCAGGACACGCCTTCGTATAGGCATCATTGTAATCTAACAACCAACCATCGACTACATAACGAACAGTTTTGGTTGCAGAATTTGGTAAACCATGACGCCTAAATTCTTGGTATAGATCTAAGGTAGCATCTTCACCTTCAATCCATTTATCTTCAAGATCGAGAAGATCTTGCATAATAGTATTACTAATCTTGCGCTGCAATCTTTCCATAGGAGAGATTGATTTGATAGCTGCAGAATCTTTTAGCTTAGCTTGTTTTTCGAAATATAAATCTTTTCCTATGGTTACAAGCTTAGAAAGATATTTTGATAAAGCATCTGAGTATGAGCGAGTGCGATCATCATCATCTTTTTTTGGTGCATGTGTTAACCAAAAAGCAGTAGCAGCTTGATATGGCATAGTAAATTTATATTCTGGACAAGCAAGAACATAATTTTTATTAGCAGAGTTTTTAAGTTTCTCTTTAATATATGCTTTTAGCACCTTTGATATATCTGCATTCGATACTTCAGTTTGAAAATAGGATTGTACTGCTTCAAACCCTTTGTCAAGAGGAGCAGCTGCCAATCCAGTACGATTACGACGAGGTAATTTCTTTTGTTTTTTCCGCATAGCCATTATGCTGCACCTCGCTCGTCTTGTTCTTTAATCAAATCGAGTACAGATTGTGCACGACTCTCAAGAAATTTAATTTCGAATTCAGTAAGAAGACGATCATTAAGATGTTTAAAATTTAACATAGCGTTAGCTGCAACCTCAGCTGCAACTTTTAATTCGCCATATTTGTAAGCGTGTGATTTTGTAATAGACATTGTAGCTCCTCAGCTAAGTTTCATTTTATAGATCTATTCTACCACAGTTTTAGCCGTTTGTACATGCCTAAAACGCATTTTGTTAAAATTAATTTCGTCTCATTTTGGCGTATTCTTCAGGTGAATCACCTTTGCCGACTGGGACGGTGTTTGATTTGTGAAGAGTGGCAAGTCCGACGATGTAGTCTCCTGAGTACTCGTTTGCTGCTCGTTTCCCCGCGATTGGCATGACGATGTCCGACGTTGAGACTGACGTACATTCTGTTGAATAGCTCGGAATTGACGTGACATGGACTTTCTCTTTCTGTTTGAGTTGAGTAGGATGGACACCTCGTGCCATCAACCATTTATCGTGTTCTGCTTTTGCTTTCTGCCATCCTGGTTTACGATTCTGTCTTGACTTCTTTGTGTTGAGACTTGACATTCCTCGTATTAGATGCATTCCGCTCATTTAGATCTCCAATCCTTTTGTATGCAGTATACAAACATTTTTGTAATTCTGCAACCTCTTTTTCGAGAAGAACTATACGTTCTTTATCCGAAAGTTCCATGATTAATCCTTTATTCTAGATCTATTCTACCATAGTTTTTTGCATTTGTACATGCTTATTTTAATCCAATTACAGCTCTACCAGTTTTTGCATTAGGCACTTCGAGCTTTTCAATCAAATCCAAAGAATCTGATCTAATTAATAATCCTCCGTATATAAATCTTGGGTGTGTATTACCGCTAAATTCTTGTGGCAAATGATATTCATCTACATCAAAAATAACTGCCCTACCAGGTTTATTCTCGACTCTTGTAGCGTTCTCAATAAAAACTTTCTTACTGGTACGTGGTGTATATCTATGTGTGCATTCGTATGCTTCAAATGGAGAAAAATATGTACCTCCACCCCATGAATCATCCCAGACTTCGTTAGCGTATACCAATATCCTCTTTACTCGCGAGCGTAGTCTGGTGCAGTCTTTTGGTTCAAAATCTATGTGTGGCCACATGGTGGGCTTATCTGGTTCTAATTTGAACATAAATCTAAATTCTTGTAAACGAATCCAATCTTCGTAAATAGCATTATAGTTATTTAAAAAACTAATAGCTAATGATTGATTTTCAATAAAAGAAGCGTGTACATGTTTTTTTACTGGATGTTTTTCGTCCACTTCTACATGATTATTTTGAAAAAAACTTTGATATTCTTTTAAGAATGAAACATTATCTAAATCATATATTTCTATCATTGTACACCTATGACCATCGAAGCACATTTACCACCAAAGCCAAATGAATTATTTAAAACAAAATCAACATCTGTTTTAATTGGAGATTTTACTATGTTTTTATACTCTGTATTTATGCAATTATGGGTGTGCGGTATTATACCATGTTGTATAGATAAAATTGAATAAATTGTTTCTAAAATTCCAGCTGCAGCAAACGTATGGCCAATTTTTCCTTTATTTGAAGTAACTAATAAATCACCTATATCTTGAATAGCTTCATACTCTACTTTATCACCAACCGGAGTTGATGTACCATGAGCATTTACATAGTCAACTGTATCTACTTCTGCACTTACTAAAGCATTATGCATAGTAGTTCGTGCACCAACACCACTTGGACTAGTACGATTAAAGGCATCCGAAGCATGAGCTACAGGATGGAGATAAGCATGTATTCGTGCTCCTCTCGCCCTAGCTTTTTCTTCAGTTTCTAGTATTAGACAACCTGCACCTTCTCCCATAACAAACCCTGATCGATCATCATCGAATGGCATTGATTTATTGCCTAATGCTCTTAAAGAACTAAACACATCAAGATCTACTTCATTGACACCATTATCTGATCCTCCACATATCACATAATCATAATCATTTAAATATTTCATAGCTATATCAATAGTGACGAGACCAGTTGCGCAAGCAGACTGCGCTGCAAAATTAATTCCAGTAAATCCCCAATGTTGCGATATCATACTTGCGCTTGAATCTACTGGAAGATTTAAAGAATACAGTGGGTGAAGTTTTTCTTTAATTACAATTGCTTCATACATTCCATCTTTTGCAGTACACGTAGAATAAAATACACCTACGTTACTACTGTGCAGTACACTAGCGTCCTTTAATGCGGCATTTACACTATGTAACGCGGTATGCATAGAACGAGGCATATATCTTAATAGCTTTGGATTAAAATCTTCTGGTATAATAATGTCAGTAGTAGGCATGTGACATCGATCTACCTTTACTGATTTTCTAGGTAAAACGATATCATCAAAATGTCTATCATAGGTTTTGTCATTTAATAGGTTATCGAAACATTGGACAGGATTATTGCCCAACGCATCGATCATACCAATACCAGTAACGGCTATTCGATTCATGAATCGGCAAGTACCTCTAGTTCTTTTAGATCGGCCTCGTTTTGAGCTTCTACATTATCATCGAGTTCTTTCCAAGCTTTAGTAGATTTAAGCTTAGATAATAGTGCAGCATTTTTAGCGACTCTAGTGCGAATTACATTTGCTGCAACTTCATTACGATACTCTAATAAAACGTATGATCGATATTGTGTACCGTTTTGTACAATGACATTTTCTTTGATTGTATAACCAGCCACGTCTGCGTCTGCAATCAAATTACGTGTTACTTGTTCAAACTCAACAGCAACATTAGAATCAAAATCAGTAGCGCCTAATTTAGATTTAAAAGTTTTTAGCTGAGATCTGATGCGGCTATCAACACGATCGGCTAGTGTAGTCTTAGCTGATAGTACTGCTATATCTACTGCGAGTTGAAGATCTGGTGTGACTGCAGTACCGACTGCATATACAGCTTCATCTTCTTTTGGAATATCGGTATACCATTTAGGCATATCATCGATTTGGTTCTCTACCTGTTCAACACGATATTCAAATTCTTTTTCTGATATTGCCAAATTTGGTGGCAACTTTTCACTACACGCAGATAGACCTAATACACCTGCCATTAACAAAACACTTCTCATTTTATACTCCATTTAATCCTTCAACTATAGCATCTCTCAAACCAGAATCTACAAATAAATTCTGCATATCTGGGAAAAATATCGTCATACCTATACCTATAACAATTCCCAACAACATATTAAACATTACAAAACTCCTAGACTAAGTATTACTTCAAACATCTTACTGATGGTTTGGTCATTTTCCTCTGCACCAAATAAGAATTCTCCAATGCCACGATCTTTTGATGGCACTTCTTTCTCAATAATAACAACTTCTGGTGGAGAACTACAATCGTATTTTTTAATGTCATTTACAACTGTGCCATTTTTAAATTGCGTTTGTTGAGAATAAAAACAATCTTTAGCAACTGCAGGATTGCAGCCACTAATTCCAATCGTTATCCATAGCAATAGTATCGCGCATCTTTTCGCCATAGTATTTCTCCGCATATTGAGGTGCATCTTGCCAATGGTTATAATTTTCGTCAAGATCTTGACCTTTTTTTGGTTCAACTTCTTGACGAGTGTAGTAAGCTTCACGCCTTTTTAATGCATCTAATCTTTTTGATGCAGCACGAATAGCATTCATACGCTCTTCATAAGTTGACTCTTTAGTAATAACAAACTTAGACATTATAATCGCTCCAAAATTCATTCCAAATTTCATCTACAAACTCAAGCTTTTGTGTATCAGTCATATGTACACATAGCTTCATATCGCCACTCTTTTCGAGAGTTTCGAGTAGTTCACCTACACATTCACATCCACCAATAACAGCATTAGCTTTATCGATAAATGTATCTTCAATATCCATAACGTAACTTGACATTCCCATATTATACTCCTCTATATAAACATCAATATTGGCAAACTAGCCATACCAATTACAAACAAAATTCCACCGATCCACTCAAACTTAGACATTATATTACCCTTCCACATGCAACGATTGAAGACATCATCAACCGAGCTTGCTTGAGGCGAGACTCGAGATGCTTGATAACTTTCTCGTTTTGGATTGGACGTGCTGCTTCTTCCATCAACCAACGTGGAAGGACACGAAGCATACGCTCAACACTTTCACGCTGTCTGTCAGGTGTAAGAGTGTTAATCATCCGCTTATAGGCTGCATTTGAGATTGGCTTTGACATTTTTTGCTCCTCAGCTTTTTTCATTTTATAGATCTATTATACCCTGTTTTTTAGCATTTGTACACCAAAAAACGCACTTTGTTTTCGAATAAAAACAAAGACTTGTCATTTTTTTTAAAAAAAGTTTTAGGACTGATAGATTTTTCGAAGCATATCTTCGAATTGATCTACCTTTTCTACTCGATTTGGCCATAATATATATTCCTTTTCAGGATTTTTCTTCAAATTAGTCAAGAGCGGTGCAATGGCATTATATAATTTATCAAGTTTTTCCTGCGTGTTTAGTGCTGTAGCGCCAGCAGTTTCAGCCTTTGCAGCAACTTCTTGTACTGCTTTTAATTCTGTTTCGTCAACAGCTGTAAAACCAAAATCGAAAAAATCGTCAGACATTTCCAATCCTCCTCTGATATGCATAATTTACAAATATAACCCAAGCTACAGCAGCCCACAATATATTATATAATATGCCTTGTGATATAATATGTGCAAATATTGTAACCATTATATAGTCATACCATTTTAACATATTTGCTCCTATATATTTATATCATATTGGCGATTCCGGAAGGATTCGAACCCTCGACCCACAGCTTAGAAGGCTGTTGCTCTATCCATCTGAGCTACGGAACCAAAAAACCGGGTGGGGCTAACCGTGGCCCCACATGCACTATTAGGGAGTGACCCTTATTAAGCAGAGCTCTCGTATAAATGAGAGGTGCATCTCCATGGTTGAAGCCTTTCTAATGAGGGCGCTCTATAGTTCCCACCTGCGTCTTAATTTTTCAGTCGTTTACAGGCTTAACCGCGTTTATCGCTCGACTTGGACCATTTTTGCGTTATTGCTAGGCGGTGGTCCTTTCACCTATAGGATTAGTAAGAAAGCATCAACTGAGAGAGGAGCGAGACAGGAGCTTCCTTACTAAACTTTTTACCATATCCACTCAACCTCGACACCAAACTCAGGTTCTTTTTCGTCTTGTTGAGTAGTATGATTAAATCCACTATTATAATAAGTACGCATATTTAGAATATTTTTACCGTTCTTCTCGTATTCCTCTCTAACTTCTGCAAACTTATCTGTTAAGCTTACACCATCACCGTTATATTCGTCGTAAGGGTGAGTAGTGAAATAACTGAGTTCTCCTTCGTCATTATATATTTCAGTTGTTCGTACCATTATGCCACCTCTAGCATTTTACATGCAGCTTCAAGCTCAGCCTCAAGCTCCTCGTCAGTCCACACACTGAGGCGCATGCTACGAGCGTAGCCTTTGCTGTAAGCATCTGCTACAGCATAGTAGACACTCTCCTCGAGCTCGATGCGGTTGTACTCTTTAAGAGTACCACTAGGAACACGTGACTCCCAGTACTCGAGCTCTGTTGCTTCGGGCATCATACCCATGAAACAGCCAGGCTGCTTGCTGAACTCTTCAGCTTCAGCGCGCTGGGCGTTGATGAGATCTACTAAACCTTTTTCTAACTTAAACATAATGAACTCCTCTTTTCATTTTATAGATCTATTATACCCTGTTTTTTCAGCTTTGTAAACCCTAAAAACGCACTTTTTTTATTTTTTTTCTGTTTTATTTTTATCACCACACCATGGACAGAAAAAATCTCGTTTTATTGGGTCAAAGTTATCGCTTGTGGCTATAGAAAACCATGCTAAACATTTCTTACAAGTAAAATGCCAAATTGTTTCTTTTTGTACTTCCATTATAAATCCGATCCATACATAGTTGGTAAATTCATCCATTCTCTCCAATCAGTAGCATAATCTTCTTCGTAATCAAACATAATTTCTGCTGATTCTATATATTCTATATTTTTAAGAGGTACAGAAGAAGAATAACCAACATCAATTAATCCCCATGATCGCGGTTTTATTTTATTATATTCACACCACTTTTTAGCCTTTAAATCAAAGGGTTTATGTTTATCATGATTGTATATGATTGTAAAATCTGCAGACCATTCAGATTGATTAACAATCTTTTCTGCAATTGAGTCGTTATCATGATATATGTCATACATAGGTTTACCTACGTGACAATAATTTATACACACTGTACCAGGTTTTTGATTAAAATTAAATCTTTTTTGATCAGATTCTTCTAATAAAAACTTATCTGGATTTTTAAAAGAACATACAATACGTTTGCTATTAATACTTTCAAGATGGTGAATATTTACATTATACTTAATAATATGATCTTGTATTAATCGTGGAGCTTTATTAAAAAACTCTGGTTCCATCATTCTTTCGAAGTGTGTATGAAGCTCATTAAGATCTTCAGTATCTGGCAAATCTTCATAAAATTTTATGATACCAACTGATTTGCGTAGCTTTTCATAAATAGTATCATATGATACTTCATCATTTAAACCATAAATTCTATCACGTTCCCATATATTATTAATATTTTTTCGTACTTCGTTAAACCATCTTTGACTTAGTTCATCTTCATATGGATATATGTCAATAGATTCATTATTATCAAACTTTAGTCTTAGATAATACATCCAATTTTTTGCCTTTAATATCAACTATACCACATTTTGCAAATAATTCCATGAGGCGGGATGGATAATCTAACCATCCTGGATTAAAACTATATGCGTATGGATGTTCATGATGTTCTTTATGATACATTGCTTCAGGATCATTAAAACCTATAATCCACACATACCATGGTACATTACGAGTTTCGTCTTTTTTTGTATGCGCATATGCGTCAATAACACCTAATCCATGAAATTCTATAAATGATGCTGCAGCTAATATACTAAGACCTTCTATACCAAAAATAACAATAATAATAGACCATAATGCAAAAGCTATTGATTTTGGATATTTACTAAAAATCCATAAATGTCTATAATTTTTTAGTAAATCGAAATAAACTTTACGTTCTACAGTGGCATGTTCAGGCGTAGGTTTCCATAGGTGAAAGTGCGCAGCTAACATTCCTATTCTAGAAGGACTATGAGAATCAAGATCATCATCTAAATGATCGTGGTGCAATCTATGAACAACGGCCCAATCTAATGGACCACCAGGAAATATATGTCCAGATATTGACAAGTAAATAACAATGCATTGTTCTACAAATTTAGATTTAAATCTCCACACACCGTGTGTCACACCCTTATGCAAAAAAGTAGATACAGAAAAAACTTGTAATTGAAATAAAACAAAAACAAGAGCCAATAACCAATATGCTCCATCTACATATAAACTATTATAGATGAAATATATTGTTAATAGATGCGTTGCAATTGCTATAAATAACCGTTCTAGGCTAATAGCCATTTATCAGATATTTCCTTTGTATGTTTGCATTTTCCGTGCACCGCCATACCAATACACTCACACGAAAAACCTTTATCTGTGAATCCTACTGTATATTTATCACCGCGACTTCCGATAATAGCATATTCTATACCTACAGCCCAATGGTTTTTGAAGTCAATTTCCGGTGTATTTAAATATTTATCTCTAAATTTACGCGGCATCTTCGTACTCCTTAAATAATTCTTCTTGCAGATAATATGCTTCAGCTTCCCATGGTTGAGCCATGTATTCTTTAGTTGTACTAGTGATACAAATATATTCTACACCATACCAAGTTTTTGTACAAAATCCTGTATCAACAAGCTCTTTACGAGCGCCTTGCTTTACATGAACCATTTCGTGAAAAATGGCTGTGACCATATCATCTATATCAATTCCTTTTTGGATTTCTATTTCAAATGTACGATTATCGACCTGTAAACAATATCCGTCTACGGTATCATAGATATTTTTAATTTCAATAGTAATATCTAATGTTTTCATGCGTGGCATAAGTTTGTGCACAGCAAATTCTGCAGCTTCCATACATAGCCGCCGTTCTTTTGCTGTGCCACCGATTACTTCAATAATATTCATGATTGCTCCTCTTCAATTGTAGGTCTATTATACCCTATAATACAAGCAATGTACATGTTTATTTTTCGTTTAATTCATCTACTCTTTTTTTTAAATAAACAACAATAGGTTTCATAGCAATACTATATTTCATTTTTTCTTCAGCTAATAAAATTTCTTTTTTTAAAATTGCTATATGATTATTTTTTGCCATGGACTTCAATTTCAACATTATCTGAAGCTTGAAATTTTAATTTATTATGTTTATGATGTAATACAAACTTTACTCTTTGGTGTTTACCAGTACCATCAAAATCTTTAAACATATTTTTCCATAGTGGTCGCCAATTATTTGCAAGGCGATGATTATTCATACCACCTCTGTCAGAGTTTATGACAACATCTGTGTAACTACGTAAATTAAAATCAAATATAGAATCAAATCCCCAAAGATGTACTTCATCAGCTTTTAGTTTCTCGCATGCATAATACGTTGCCATATGACCACAATTAAAGTCTGTGTAGTTAGCAGCATATTTAGGTAGTTTAGTATAAAATTCTTTTATTTGACCTGCAATTTGTAAATGAAATTTTGGATTTCTATTACAATATTCTTTTGGTCTTGCTCCACAAATCCATTCTCCTGGAATAGTAACTCCACCTTTATGAAGTGTATTCATCATTTTAAAATCTACAATGCAAGTAGCATAAACACCATCAACTGTAAATGGAGAAACATTACAAGTAAGTTTTAGCCCTTTTCTTTTCGGCTCTTCATTGTAATATACTGCACAATCACCGTTTCCAATTATTTGTACAATTCTAGGCATTACATCATACTCCTAATTCTATCATTACCTTTTTCTCCAGTCCAATGCATAATAGATATTTGGCCTTGATAATCATCATTCTCAATTTGTAATCTCATTACATTATATTTACTAGGCAAAGGATTAATCCACGTCATTTGAGTAATAGGATTTAATATGCCATGAAGCATTTCTTGGTCGCCAATATTTTGTTCTTGGGCAATAGCATTACACCATTGCGCTAATATTCCTGGCTTATTAATAAATCCTACAACACCAGAATTATACCATGTTTCTCCTCTACGTTTAGTCCACGGTTTATCTTCAATCATATTGAGTTTGTTAGGCTCGAGTAAATCAAACATACTATCAATATTTTTTACTACTTGACAGTCAGTATCAAGCCAAATAGCTTTTTTAGATGGCACATGATACATAGCTAAAGGTTTTAAGAACCACCCCTTTTCTTTACCTTTACTCTGTAAACTCATTACTGCTTTTACGCATGGATGATTTACTGCTATTTTATTCATCTCGGGTGACATACCGAAATCAGCAATTATTAGTTTAGTTTTATTTCTTTGTTTTTTAAAATTTTTCAAAAACCATGGCAATTGCCATTCTGTTTTATGATCACAACCTGTCAGAAAAATTTGGTCTTGAATTTCCATGCTATTCATTATATAATCTCGTATGTCTCATCGTATCTATGTTTAGCCAAACAACCAGCTTCTTTTTGAATTGTAGTAAATGAATCAGAAGCTATACAAATCCATGGATATAATTCTTCTAACCATGGAAATAAATCTAAGTTTAAAAATACATCTGTTGGTGCTGCTTCTATTTTTGCCTTTTCCATCAATTCTTTTGCACCGCTTGGACTTACTATATATCCATGCGCTCCACCAAAATATTGTTTTTGTACTAAGCCATCAACACCAATTTTTATTGGCGTATTAAATTTACCGTATGATGGTTTTGAAAATGTTATTACTTTATTAAATTTAAAATTAGGTGGTAATGAACCAGTAACAATGGCATCGTGTTCAAATATAGCTATGTTCTCTTTTGTTTGTACAGCTTTTTTCCATAAATAATAATGAGATAAAAATGCTGCTATACAATTTTCTACTCTAGAATATTTTTCTGCAAAACCATGTGGAGAAATACCTAATTTATGTATGAGCTCAATTGGATTATCTGTTGGTGTAGTAGCTTTAAATCTTTCGATTTCAAATCCATATTTTTTACCAGACTTTATACATCGATTTGCTGCTTGCACTGATTTCTCAAGTGATTCAATTGTAATTACAAAAGATTTCATTTTTAATCCGTAGTTGTTGATGGTAAACCTTGAACATGTGTATAATATTTAGTAGTAACGCCCATTTTTTTAACTAATTGTTTACACATAATTGCATCATTTGGCCATAATCCATAATCATCTACTGCTGCTATAACAGCACTAGCTCCTTTAGGTTTAATTATGTATGCGCTATTTCCAGCTAAACCTTGAGGAATATCAAATGCATCAACTGTAGGAATCTTACAAATATGATCGTAACCTTTTTCTCTTTCATTTTTAATGCATTGATCAAATTGCCTTGCTTTACGTGTGGCACCTATTGGATTATTTAATCCTACAATATTATATCTCGATTTTATAATAAATTCTGGATTAAGTTTATATTTAAAAACTGAATCATGCTCTAATACTAAAATAGGTTCATTCGTGTTTTGACACTCTTGCCATATTTTATAGTGACTAGCAGCGCATGCTACTCGAGCAAGAGGATCACGAGTTTGATATGCTGATTTTTTTAAACCACTACGCATATCAGTTTCTTCACCTTCCCATGGATAATTCCATTCTATACCGTAATCAGCCATTACTTCGCCGCAATCGATAGGAGTGCAAGCTTCGAAGTTTTTTACTTCAAATTCATTGCCAACGTGGTGGGATGATGCAATACAAGTTTCAGCAGCCTTTTCTGATAACAGATGACCTAAAATAGTTATTACATATGCTTTCATGATCTTAACTCTATAATATAACTATCTGCATGTCCAGTTAATTTGCGATGATCATGTCTTAAAACTCTTAAGCCAGATCTTTCTAAAGAATTAAGAAAAAGTTGATTATCCATCAAGTTATATCGATCAGGAAATCTTTGTATCCAATGATGTTCCATTTCTGTATCATTCATTAATTCTAAAGGCCAAACATCCTCAATAAAATATACACCATCTTTTTTCAACGTTCTATATAGATTTTCAAATGTTTCTTTATTAGCTTTTGGTGTATGCATACCGTCATCAATAATAATATCAAATTTAGTAGATTTGCCAAATTTATCTCGTAACATTTTATACAAATTAGGATCTGTACTATTTGCCTTTAGCCAATGTGTACGATCATCATGATCCATATAAGCTTCGATATCTTCTGGATTTGTGCGTTCAAAAATATCAATGCCATACATATGGGCATGAGGAAAATAATCTAATAATGCTTCTGTACTATGGCCATTAAACACCCCGATTTCTAAGATTCTTAGATCTGTTTTATCTTTTAGTTTTTTAAATACAGGTTCATAGATTTTTTCGTATCGATGTTTTTTAGTTTTATCACATCCGTACTTATTAAATAGATTTCCGAGTTCACTCATTATCTAATCTCCAATAATTTTTAGTTGGTCCACTATCAAAATCAAATCCCCACATATCAATATCTTTTTTATACCAGTCGGCAATGATTTGAATTGTTTCTTTGTTGTACATATCTTTATATGTACCCTTATTCATAGCGGTTACATTTCGAGGGCGTGACATCATGGGGATTTTAAAATAAGCAATTAGATCTTTATTGAGATGTTCTAATCTTAGCATATCACATTTAAGTTTACCTTTAGAATCGGTAACATGATCAACGGCTGGATACCATCCACGTACAGCTCTATGCCACATATATTCTTTATCGCCCCATTTATGCCGTTCTTCTAAGAAAGCTTCAAAGGTAGATGTATCAGCGTAATCTTTCTTTTGTTTTTTCTCAACTTCAATAACTTTTTTTGCGAAAAAATACCGTGAAACCACTCTATCCCATGGATTACGAACGATTGCAAATGCATCATGTGATTTTGTATATTTAGGCTTTAGATCTATCCAACGAGCATGTTCTATACCATGGTGATCACCAATGGCATTCATAGTTTTTAATAAACCATTTGTATATTCTGGAGATTTGTGTGTATGTGCACCATTAATTAGAATTTTATCTTTTAGAAATGGGCTATGTCTAATTGTCATACCTGCATTTTTTGGAATATGCACAAATATTTTTTTAGAAATATTATCAATAATCATACTTTAGTCATTAACTCCTTTACATTTTCACCCTTATTAGGTAATTTATCTTTTAAGAAGAAATGTACAAAGTTTGCTTCTTTAATTCTTTCAGGTCGTACAGCTGTAAACAGCGCATTCCATTTCCAATCAAGTCTTTGTACATTCATACCGCATGTATTTATCCAGTAGTTAAGCAGCGTTTGATCTGTAGACCATTTCCACGGTCCTACACCATCAACGAATTTTTTAAATTCCGGTCTGCGGATGAATTGTTCTGGAGTTTGGTTATTAAGATATTCGGCAAATGATTTATTCATAACCATCATACCCATATTCATAAATGGAAAACCTGTTTTGTCATTATATTGACCATACCATGCAGGAATCTTAAGAGTTCCATATTGCATGCGAGAATAACCTAATATTTTTTGATTATACCATGGATCGATTGGTAATTCAGATTCTACTACACCACCAAAATCCGTATCAGGATGCATCTCTAAAAAAATATTTGGTGCGCCTGGTCTAATCCAAATATCAGCATCAATGATTGCAATTTGATCATAGTCTTTAAAATAAGAAAAAGCGTTTTCCTTCTCAAAAATTGGAAGAAAACCGCCATGTTTCTCGTATGACTCTTTACTACGACCAGTAGCAAAAACGTCAGGTTTTATTCGTAGTTTAGGTACGCCTTGAACTATATGATCAATGCCATGCATATCACAGTATACTTTAGCTGATTCTATGCAGTGTTTATATAATCTAGATTTTGCGCCAACAGCGACTTGGTAAATCAATCTTTTCATAATTACTCACTTGTTTTAATTATATATCACTTCTTTTTCTTAATAGCATCTGCTCCAAAGAATGCAGCCACTAAAACAGAAATTGAAACAAAATAAGTTGGTGCAATATCAGCAATTAATCCCGCAGCTTTATCTTGTCCCATTAAAGTTGTAATCAAAATTGTTGCTGGATATAATAACATTCCAAATAATGCAAACCAAGTCATTTTTCTCATAGCATCTCTTTGCGCATCAGCATCTTCAAGTTCTTTACGCTTAAATTCCATGTGCATTTCAAGTTCTTCTGCGGTGATGTGTCCATCACCGTTAGTATCCGCATCATCTAAGCCCGCTATTGTTTTCGTATTTTCGGTCATTGCTTTCGTACTCCGTAATGATTGCTTCTGCAATCTCTAATGCTTCTCTAAAATCATTACGAAGTGAATTCGATTGGTGACCGAACTCTAAAAACCACTTTAGGCTATTTATATCAGAACCCATAGGTTCTTTAAATTTGTAATCAGCGGTGATCTCTTCAAACCTAGTTCGAAGATTAATCATTTCTACTATTGACATTCAATGAGAGCCTTTTCTATTTCTACAAATAAGTATTCTTCTAAGTCATCTTCATTAGTCTGGAAGCGAATACCGATACCTCCAGCTTTTTTCCAACTTCTAATATTTTCTGGCTTATCGTCTATCAGAATATTAGGTTTTCGAGTTAGAGTATTCAATGCATACTTATGTTTATTGGAAGTAAAAATCATATCTTCGACTAAATCAGGTGTAAAAAACTTATCTTCTAACCATCTTCGTTTCCAGTATGATGAATTCATTGTATCACCTCTTAAAGGTGAAGAACAAATACCCCAATTTGTATTATATAACTTAGTAGCTTTTTTGACATAATCGATAATTTTGTTTGCTTCGTCAAAAGCTTCTAATTCATAAAAGAAATTAGTATTTGCAAGGGTAGCAAAAGCAACTTCTCTATCTTGAATCGATTTCCAATGTTTGACATTGAATCTTTTTTCGACTCCACCGAAGAAGTCAACTAGTACACCATCCATATCTAAATATACAGTCATTATGCTACCTCCATCATTTCTTGCTGAATTTGATCATATGATCTTACTGCAGCTATAAACTGATGTTTATTAGCAAGTAGCGGGTATTTCTTAATTGCTACTGTAATAAACTCTTCACGAGTAACATTATAGTATTCACAAGCTAATTCTTGTGCTTCTAATAATTCAACTTCTATTCTCATAATTTAGCTCCTCTTTAATTATGGATCTATTATACCATAGAATGGAGCATTTGTACATGCTAAAAACGCATTAAGATGAAAATAATTTACGGCGGTCAAATTCTGCTTTTGTTTCCATTAACAAATCAACATAATTATCGCGGTGTTCTTTAAATACTATAGGGTGATTATCATCCACATCCATAACAATAACTGTATTTGTAATTGGCAATCCGCTACGTTCTTCGAACATAATAGCGTATGCTGTCATTTGTGCAAAATAATTAGGTACTTGTTCTTTCTTCTTTGGGTATCTCGATGTTTTAAAATCTACAATAGATGGAACACCATCATATTCTGCTATGCAATCAACACGACCAGCCAACCCAAGATGGCGACTAAAAAGAGCACTTTCGAGACCAAAGATTTTCCCGATAGATTTATCAAGAATTGGCCTGAGATTTTGAAGACTTTGCTTAACATGCGGGAGAAACTCTGATGTATCTTCATTTTTTAGGTATCTTTCTATAATAGAGTGTACTGATGTACCACGACTTGACGCACGATGGCCAACACGGTTTGCTTCTTCTTCGCCTACCCTTTTACGCCATGCAGCAATCTTTTCCTCGTTAATAATACTTAAAACACTGGTCACACTAGGATATTGACTACCATCTGGTGTATTATAGACTCTTTTACCATTGCTGTTTTCTGTAACTAAGTCATCATAACCAAGATCTAAATATTCATGTTCAAATACTCGGGTCATCTCATTCCTAACATTTCTTTTGTCATTATATAATCTCTTAAAAAATCAGATCTTACAATATCGTGCCAATCAAATGTCACAACACTGAAGTTCTTTAGTTGTTCTACAATACGTAAAAACCTTTGAATACCATTTTTTTCTGAATCATCTTTAAAATCTGATTGGTAATAATCACCACAAAAAATAATACGAGTATTTTCTCCAACGCGAGTAATAATAGAATCTAATTCATGAAAATTTAAATTTTGCATCTCGTCAACAATAATGATACTATTATCAATAGTAAGACCACGAATAAAGGATGTAGTAGTAAACTCGAGTTGTTTTGATGCCACCAATTTATTATACGCTGCTTGATCATTTAATAGTTGCATACAAATACTTTGATACGGTATTTCGTATGGACCTTTCTTTTCTTCCATAGTTCCGGGTAAAAATCCCATATCACGCGTAGGTACTACAGAACGCACAAGGATTATTTTTTTATATGGAGTAGATTTTTCTACGATAGCTTCTAAAGCTAAATAGAGTGCAATAAAAGTTTTACCAGTTCCTGCAGAACCAGCTAACACCATATTATCACCTTCATCCCAAGCTTCATATACTTTTGTTTGATTTTCAGTAATTGGTTCATGTACAACCAGATCTTGAACGGTAGCAGTAGACTTATTCATGCTTATCAACCCATTTCAATTCTTCAATTAATCGTAAGTACCATTTTCTATCATGTTCGTCAGACGCCTTATGAAAATCATCATAGAGTTGCCTAATACGAATATGTATATACTCGCTTTTAGTCTTCTTTGTACCGCGTCTCATATATTAATAGTATTTTTTCTACCAGAATTTTTCTTAATTCTACCGAGATGATCTTGCCAATCTTTTCCTGCTCGAGCAACGTTATCTTGTAAAGGTTGAGTTGTAAAATTAGGAGTTGACAGAGTTTTTACTATGTCGTCATCTTCTAACATTTGAGCCAAATCGTCAAATGAACACATCACGTCCCAATGTTCTCCAGTAGATAATCTTTTGAGTGTATAAGTTGGCATTACTTTTTATCAACTCTTGGTACAGGTGTCAAATGTGAAAATTTAGCAGTGCTTTCACGAATATCTTGTTTAACTTCATTAATTCTATGATTCATCCATGAAATTGCAGTACTAATATGACCGGTATCATGAGGTGCCAGTCTTGATTCTGCAAGCTTTACTTCTTGATATAAAAAATCTAATTTATCCAAATTGTCCATTACATTCCTCCTTACCTGAACACTCCTTTGGGAAACAATGGCCTTTCATATGATAATACTCATTTTCGTAAGAAGATTCCCACATTTTTTCATCTATCATATATTCACACTGTGCTTGTGTCATAGGTTGCTGTAAAGCAAGTTGGCCAATATAATGATGATCGGTACCATCACTACCCCACATTGATATAACTAATATAAAAACTTTATCCATAACATCTTTCCTGAAACCATCCAGGCTTCGCTCGTTTAGTCCAAACCATTTTGAAACGATCTTGTTTTGTTTGATAGAATGCACGATATGACAATACTGGATTTTCTAGCATACACTCAGGATTTGATTTCATTGCTAATTTGAACGGAGTCATTTTCCCTTTCGGTATATTTTTTGGTCGAATCCACAAAGGTTCTAGTAATCCTGCAGATCTGTGGACTTTATTATACCTATATGTATATTCGTCACATAGGGCTTGAAAATGTTGCCAATGCCATCGATAATTAAAATCTGATTCCATAGTCCATACAGTGCACGGATGCTTGTAATGTACAGCCTTGTAAAGTAAGTTGTCCATTTCTGGATCATTGAAAAGTCGATAGTGTTTTACCATTCGTTTACCAGATTTTGATGGTGCAATTTGAATTGTGCCGTCTAACATGCGATGAGCTGTAGATAGCATTTGTGCAGATTCTACAATCATTTTTACTACGTGCTTGTCGCATTGCTGTTGTGCTGCAACTATTGGATCTTTATCAAGAATAAAAATATTCATAACGCTTTATACCTCTATTATATATTGCTTTATTATACACTGTTTCTGCTTCAATGTACATGATTAATTGGTACTTAACTCTTTCATTTAATACTAAAGCATGATTAGGATTTCTATCTAACCATTTCCAAGTTATAAATGTGTCTATATTACCTTTATTAATATTTTCGTATACAAATGGAGTTAGACGTAAAACTTCTTCTTTATTGTGGTATTTAAAATCACATTTACCAAAAAATTCATGTTCTGTATCGTGGTCGAATCCTTCGAATAGTGTATGACCACTACCCTTTACGCTGCATAAGTGTCTTTCTGGAAATTCAAAAGACCATTGACGAGCAGCCACATGGCGAGCTCGAGTATCAGCGATAACTTTTTTATCCAGATAATTCATGAATTCCTGGTTAACTATACCGCTATATTTCATGGGGTACTACCTCCGGCTTAATTAAGATATACTTATTATACCATATGGGCCGAAAATGTACACCAATTTATTTTGATTTAAGTGGGATTTGCTTGATATTTTTCTAACATTTCTATGATAAAATCTCTCTTAGCTATAATTTTCTTTGATTGCTCGACTCGGCCTTTCTTCGCAAGTCTTAATGCATAATCAGTAAGTTCTTTAGTGTCCTTAATGAGTCGTTCTTTTTGAGCAAATACCATTAGAGTTTTCTCCAATAAAAAAGAGCATGGCACAAATTGCGCACATGCTCGAAGGTTAGTTGTTAAAATTAAGCTATTCTCCGATAAGACCAGGGAATGCCTCCTGTATAACTGCTTTAGTCACACCTTTTGGTGTCTTCTTATTAATCATATCTACCATTAATTTAGCATCTTCTGGGTGGATTGATTCTACAATCGAAAGAAAAACTCTTTCTCTTTTAAATTGCGGCAACTCTTCACCCTTACCACCTTTGACAAAGTATGTAAACTTTGTGTTCTGCCTAGTCAGATTAGTTGGCGCGTTATGCGGTTCACATGCTTTATAGGGAACTTCTCCTGGAGGTAAATGCCAATGTACTCTTGGATCCATAGATCCTTTTATAATATCTTTTAAAGCCCATGTTTCATTTTGTTTTAAGATAGAAATTTTAGTTTCTTTATCTTCGGCTTTACTTACTTCTTCTAATACTTCATGTACGAATCTTCTCATCAAATAAACTCCTGAACCGATTCAATCAACTGGTTACACCTTTTATTTATAAGATACGGAAACACCAAACCTTTGTTATTCCACGGATCTTGTGAATTAAATTCTTGAATGATTTCATTTTTTAAGTCTTGTGGTGTTTCTGCCAAATCGATTAACTTTTTATTACGACAGTAATTACGATACCAACTTGCTGCATACAATAACTCGCCTTCATTAAGATCTTCTATAATAGTATCTAGTTTTTTCTTTGATAGCGGAGTCTGCCTTCTACTTTCTACAAACACATCGTCATCTGATAAAACATTAGGTACACCATCTGAGGTATCGCCACGCATAATTTGTTCTACTAAGAACGCACGAGGATTCTTTTCTGTAACAAGCTTTTTCTGGACTGGAGAAAACTGTGTAACGTTGTCATATTTCTGTAATTGTACAAAGTCTTTATCACCAGAAATAATCATAACATCCTCGTATTGACCAAAATCTTGAGTATTTTCTACCAGCGTGGCAATAATATCATCAGCTTCGCAACCGTTTATATGTAATACTTTGTATGGAAAGTTTTCTTTGATTTCTTCGCGTACATTATTCATAATAGTAAATGCAGCATTCCAATCAAATGAAGATGAATCGCGAGTCTTTTTACGATTTGCTTTGTATTGAGGATAGTGTGATTTACGCCAGTTATTGGGTCCATCGCATGCAAGTACGAGTTCACCATACTTATCTTTGTATTTAGTGCGATACATCCGCAACGTATTAAGAATCATATGACGAATCATATTTTCTTCGTTAAGTTTTTGTACTGCAATATTGGCAACGGCGATTGCACTGAAGTCTACTAGTATCATAACAAATCCTATCTATAGTATTCTTTAAAGTCATTTATGTTGGTTTTGAGGCCTTGTACAGTTATCTCAGGGTTTCCACCACTTGGTCCACTTGCTATCCAATCGATAACATTCAGATTGTATATGTCTAATATTTCTAAAAAATCAGACACACATACATCGTATGCACAAATAAAGGTGTATTTAGTTTTACCATTAGCGTATTTCATTTTAGCTCCATCTCAATTATGGATCTATTATACCACTATTTTCCGTAAATGTACATGTATATTTTTACTTGATACGAAAAAACTTCAGGATATATTTCTGGATTTGCTAGCTTATCGCCATAAAATGCTATAAGTTTTTCGGTAAATGTCTCGAATGGATCTTGCATCCTATAAACTCATTATAGTAATCGTCTCTTAATAAGACGTCGTTATCAAATTGTAATTTCGCTTCATAATATGACATCTCACCTTTAGTTTTACATAGCCTTAAGATTTCTCTTTTGTAACTATTTTTCCCTCGTTGTTCAATGAGTATTTGAAGTTCTTTATTAGATCCATAATATTCTCGCCAGTCGGACTCGACTCGGGTTCTTTTCCTTCGAGCTCTTTTACTATTTTTTGGTAATATTTTAGGCCGCCAGAAGTTCTTCTTACCGATATATTTTTTGTCTGTATCCAATTCTGTGATGACATACACAAATCCTTGGTACTCATCGGGGGTTTCATCATATTTAGATTCATTATAATACCACATACTATTATATATTAATTTCAGATATGTCTTCTACATCAGTTTCGATTCCGCAAATAGGGCAATATCCTGGATGTTCACCGTTATTTACTAATACGATTGTTGCTGATTCACACTCTTCGCATTCTATCCGGTACTCGTTTTCCACTATGCTTTATTATCTCCATTTTACGGTTATCGTCGCAATAAAACCATTCTTTTATTTCTTCTAAAGAACGACCACAGCCTAAGCAATGGTCGTTTTCTATAGTGCACACCTTAATACACGGTGACGGTATTTTAGAAGTCGATTTCACAAGCTCCACCAGCACAAGCTGCAGCAGCTAATGTGTCAACATCAGTAAATTTTTGTTGAGTCAAATCTGTTTTCCAATTTACAGGTTTTAGATTTTGCTGGATTTTATTCCATTTGTGCAGAAGATAAGCATCTTTCAAACAATGCTCTGCTTTTTTCATATCGGACTTAAAGTAGTTATTTGCAAAGTTTTCAAAACGTCTGATCCAATCTTGTCTTGCAGAGTTTTCAGCAGACTCAAGGCTAATGTCCATGCCCATACCTTGAGCTGTAGAACATGCATCCCACAAATTAGGGAACACTTTCATTGCATCAACAACGAGACCTGACGCAAAGATAGCTGCTGTTCCATATTTTTTAACCATTTGTTTTTCGTCAATAACTGCAGTGTTTGGTGCTTGATTGTAGTCTTTGTCTCCAGTTGGAGATAAGAATGAAATACCTGAGAATGAATAACGATTCTCAAATACATATTTTTCTACTTCGTTCCAATCATCTACAATAATAGTGTTTGATACATTATGGCGAATGCCTTCATCTGCACATAGTTCTTCATTTGTTCCTGCAATCACCCAATGTTTTTGTGCTTTAGCAACCAATTCTAAGTGCTTTACACCATATAGGTCGTCTTTATACATTGATCCTTTTTTTGGAACAATAGGAAACGACACCACAACATCAGTTCCGTTTGCAGACCATACAGATTCTTCAACCATATATGGATTTGCTTTTGTAATTGCTTGAGTAATTTCAGACTCTTTGTTCATTTGGACGTTACGGATGTACAAGCTGGAATGTTCTGCGTGGATTCCGCTTGCTGTTTGTAAGAGGACGCTTGCGTTACCGCTTGGCTTAACGCATGTAGTCCGAGCAGCAGGATTAATGCCAATGATAGCAGCAACCTCTCTATTGACTTCTTTAACAATCTTTGCTCCTTTTTGTAGAACTTTTTCGTCAAATAAGACTTTAGGATTATTCATCCATCCAGTAATAGAAACTCCAAGCAATGCTTCTCTATCAAAAATATTTTTAGAAATTGGACTTAAGAATTCAAAATCTGTGTATCCTGCTTGTAATGTACCTAAAATAGCGGCAGACCTACAGGCCAAATAAAAGTCTTCTTCTGTATGGCATTTGCCACCATTTATTTCTGTTAAGTTACAACCTTGCCAACCTGATTCTCCATCATATTGTGGAAACATACCAATCTCAACACAAGGGTTTGTTGTATGTTCTTTTGAAGTTGTAAAGTAAAAACCTGGCTCGCCAAATGATTTAACTGATTCCATAATCTTTGTAAACATTTGAGGAGTTGCTTCATCTCGAACAATTACAGCAGAATTATTTGAACGTCCACGTTGTGGATTGTCCATAAACCAGTTACCTGTCTTTGCTGTCATCATTTCATCGTCTTCTGGAGAAAACAAACAAATAGTTGCAGAACGACGGACACCACCAGAAAGAACAGCATCTGCTGCATGCATACAAATATCATATACAACAAGAGGAGTAATATTTACAGGATCCTTAGAATCTATCACCTTTGCTTGTAACATATGTTCAATTTTATCTAAAGATTTGCGTAAGCCTTCTGGACCTGGAGCTTTAAACCCACCAGAAATTTTTGCACCCTTTGGGCGAATTTGTGATAAGTCAAAAAATACTCTACGACCTTCAAATTCTGGATGTTTACCACCACCGACAAAATACGAAGACATAAGGACATCAAGAGCAGAAGCCCAACCTTCGATTGAATCTTCAATTACATATCCTTTGGCTTGTTTTGTCCGCGCTTGAAGTTGTGGTAATTTTGCAACGTGATGTTGTTGAACAGAAAAACCTGCACCTGCGCCACAAAGTAAAATATAAAAATATTCGCCAAAAAAAGCAGGACGATCTGCATAAGATGACGTACAGTTGTACATACGCATTTGATGTTTTTGCAACTGCTCTCCACCAAACTGAAGAGCTCGTTGTGCACCAAGAACTCTTTGTTCTCTGTACGCATCTTTTGCTTCATTGAGATATGGTGCTAACAAGTTTGAGTGTGTATTATAATTTTGGTCGTGCATTTCGATAACACGATCGACTGCTTCATTCCAGTTTTCATATTGTCCAGTATCTTCCTTGAAACGAGAATATCCATCATAGAATCGAGTTTCGGACAAAAACTCCCTCGTGTCTACAAACTGTGTTTGCATACCCATATACCTCTTTTTTTGATTGTTTAATAGATGTAGTATTATATATCATTTTCACTGTTTTGTAAACAGCTAAATCACGTCTCTGGAAGAAAATATTTATTAATCATTTCAATTTGGTCGTCATATTTTGCTAATTCATCTAGTTCAATTTGAATTGCTTCAATAATATCGGAATGTTCTCCGATACCGGCTGGATTTGCAAGATATACTTCAATGTTTGCGATACGCTTGTCGACGTTGCCCTTCGCGTAGGCTAATGCTGCTGTCAGTAGTAGGTCTCTCATTCTTTTCTTTCCTTAACATGTCAAATGCCCACGTAATTTCTCTGCATTGCCAGCATTTACTACAATGGCCGGCTTGAAAATGTAGGCAACTTTGTGATTCACTAATATCTATACCTTCTTTATGAGCAAGGTCTATAATGTGATATTTGTACATATGTAAAAATGGTGCTTTTACATTTTTAAACGGTATATAAAATGGCCTGTATGGCCGACCATCTATATCGAATTGTGGAAAATGCTCAATAGGTGGTTGAACATTTAATCCTAAATAAATATCCAATCCTCGAATATGTTGAATTGCTTTTACTAGCATTTCTTTTGGATTAGATGGATCAACATTAATTGTGTTAGGCCATTCACCAATATGTTCAGCAACTGTTAAAGGCGTATCAAAACCATCGCCTCTATCTGCTGTATAAACTTTAACTTCAGTATGTCTACTTAAAAGATGATATAAGACAAGACTATCAATACCGCCTGACATTAACAAAGCTACTTTTTTAGCGGGTTCGAGAGTAACTATCCTTCGATCCCAAGTAGGTCCACATTTATATTCTATCATATAACAACTTTGCCTTCCGCGATTAATCTTTCTCTGTTAGCCATATGTTGATCTTGAATATCATCTTTTGATTGACCATGGTATTCTACAGCGTGTCCTTCATTAACAAGCGTATCGGTTATACGAACTCCGTCAACAATGAAGTCTCCTAAGATTCTACCAAATTTACCTTTAGCATCTTCTCCATCTCTATCTACTTCTGTTTTTAGTACTTGAATGGATCCCTCTGGAATAAGTTCTTTTAATCTATCTTTTGCTGCAAGTCCAAAAACCTTCTCAACTTTATCAGAAGTTCGAGATTCAGGTGTATCTATACCCATTACACGTACTCGCTCATCTTTCATCCATATACCAAATCCAAGATCAATATCTATATCAACAGTATCGCCGTCAACTACTCTATTAATTGTTGCTCTATATTCGTACATTACTCTTCTCCCAACAATTTTGCAGCATTAAATTCGTTTAGTCCATCAATTTTACAATTGCGTTTACGGTGACCATTCCATGCTACAAATCCGCCAATGCGTAAAGCCCAATATGCTAGATTGTTAAGAAAGTGAAATCCATTTTGTTCGATATTAATATCTCTAAATATTTCATCAGCTTTCTTTTGGTCTATTACACCCATTGTTTCTTTTTTGCCAGCTCTTAATAGGGTTTCATACTTATATGCATAATCATGCACTAAGCCACCCATTAATAATACTCCGGTCGGTGATAACCAAGTGTGTAAAAACTTTGGTATCGATGCTCCATCAAATTTGAATCCTGCTGGTATTACAAAATGTTCACCATCAATTTCATACGCCCAATCTTGTGCTACCATCCAGTGTCTAGTTCCTGTTAACCACATCCATATAGCACCCCAAAAACCTTTACGCGCAGTATCAATTTTTAATGGTTTTAATTGTGGCATATCAATATACCTAAAACCGACAATATCTTCGTCTTGATCAACTCCTAATCTATTGATTAGCCATCCTATAATAATTAATACGCCGACTACTGTGAATTGCCACCATGTGGTGAGTTGATCAATTAAAAAGTCCATTGGTTTCTCCTAACGCTTTGGTCCTAATACTGCATCTACATCTGTTACAAATCTTATAATATTATATTCTGCGTCATGTTCTACTTCTAATTTTTTACATGCCAATCGTACAGATCCACTGTATACCTTTGACCTACCACCTCGCAAAGTTCTTTCGATACTCCGCTTTGCGCTAAGACATTCACTTACGCTATCTCTAATTGTAAATTCTTTAAGAGTCGTCGGCTCTCCAAAGAACATTAGTAATACAAAAAATTCTCCTACCATTTTAATGACCGCTATGATTTGAAGGTGGCTTGATATTATTCATATCATGTACCATACCCATCATATCCTTTCTTATACCTTTTACCTCTGCCTCTAATTGTTCGATACGATCTTTATAGAAGTTAAGAGTAAGTTGTTGCTGTTTATCATATGGAGCCTCACCTGCTTCAATTTGATTTGTCAATTTTTCAAGTTCACCCGCTAAATGTTCAATCAACATAAACTGTTCAGAATCAGCTGGTAGTGAACCCATCTCACCTCTTGGCCATTTAATTCTAAACTCAGTATTCATTCCTAAATCGGCTTCAGTCATGATAAGTTTATTTTCAATTGTATTCAATCGTTCTATTATTCCGAAGTATGCCCAAGTTCCAATTGCTGCTCCTACTACCATCGCAATTAGATTCCGAATCGGCATAGACAATTCGGTATTCTCA
>Ga0181418_1000064_pt1 | contig 29765 bp, 30 predicted proteins | sample 41SPOviralmetaG_FD_130143 | JGI IMG/M metagenome (GOLD analysis project Ga0181418, IMG submission 130143) | Marine viral communities from the oligotrophic San Pedro Time Series (SPOT) site, San Pedro Channel, CA, USA - 41 SPOT_SRF_2013-03-13 | ecosystem: Environmental > Aquatic > Marine > Strait...
GTGGCACAGAAGGCGGCGGTGAAGGTCAAGGCGAAGGCGAAGGTCAAGGACAAGGACAGGGACAAGGACAGGGACAGGGACAGGGACAAGGACAAGGGCAGGGGCAGGGTCAAGGTCAAGGTCAAGGTCAAGGTCAAGGACAGGGGCAAGGTCAAGGGCAAGGTCAAGGGCAGGGTCAAGGTCAAGGACAGGGACAAGGGCAGGGTCAAGGACAAGGGCAGGGTCAAGGTCAAGGTCAAGGTCAGCAACAAGGACAAGGACAGGGACAGCAAGGACAACAAGGCCAACAAGGTAATCAAGGTCAGCAAGGTCAGCAGGGACAGCAGGGCCAACAAAGCGGCCAACAAGGACAACAAGGCAATCAAGGACAGCAAGGACAGCAAGGCCAACAACAAGACAACGGACAAGGCCAACAACAACAGGGCGGTCAGCAAGGAGGCCAACAGTCCGAGCAACAAGCCGAAGAACAGAACGGTCAAAATCAAAACGGGCAAAGCCAACAACAGCAAGGTCAAACCCAAAACGGACAACAAGGCCAACAAGGACAACAGACTGATACCCAACAAGGGCAACAGTTAGACAATCAACAACAGAATGGTGAAAACGACAATGACGGTGATGGAATCCCTAATGATTTGGATAATGACGACGATAATGACGGCATTCCCGATTCTATGGATGATTCGCCTTTAGACCATGATAATGACGGTATCAATGATGCCGAAGACAATGATGATGATGGCGACGGAATTAATGATTCGGAAGAGGTCAATGACGGCAACGATAACACTAACATTTACGACCATGATAATGATAACATTATGGATGCGTTTGATTTAGATATTGACAATGATGGTATAGACAATTACAAAGACCTTTATGAAAATGGTTCATCGGCAAGCCGTGACCATGATAATGACGGTGTGAATGATGGAAACGATACCGACGATGATAACGATAATATCCTTGATGTTGATGAAGTCGGTGGTGCATGGAGTTCTTACAGATACGACCATGACAATGACGGTATTTGGGATGCTTCGGATTTAGACGACGATAATGACGGTCTTTCGGATTGGTTTGAACAGAATGACGGCAACGATGCAACAGGTCAATTTGATTCGGACAATGACGGATTAGATAATTACTTAGACAATGACGATGATGGCGACGGCATTCTTGACGAATTAGAAGGTTAAGTTATGAAGTCATTTTTTGAGTTAATCGTTGGAGTATTGACTTTCATTATGAATGTGTTGATGTTTCCGTTTTATATGTTGTTTGAATAGAACATTTAATATAGGTCATAATGATTCGTTCATATCATGCAGACCAAGACGATGAAGGGCGAATGGTGTCAAAAAACATGGGATTCATACCCATTAGATACATTAGTTCGGTTTGGAGGCGACAATTACTACAAAATGCTCAACGGTCATATTGTTCACATTACACATGGAAACATAGGTTGTGCGGATATTTACCATGATTGGAATAATTCTTACGACATTGATGAAACAATCACTTTTAATACGGTTAAAATAGCCCCTAAAGCGAATGAATTTCAAGGTGAGGCACATGACCGCCTATTCTCCCCTTCAATCCGACAGGACAAGCGAGGGCATCTCAAACCTACTGTATTGAAAGACATTGTAGCATACTTGAATAATTCTTATGTTGGCGAAATTGTTGTTGAAGAAAAAAGGGGTAAAACCCATATCACACTTTACAAAGAATGAACCTATCGTTTAGATAGCAATACCGACAATCTATTGCTATGTCAGTTCGTCGGCAGGGCTTTGAATGGTCTGTTGAAGATGTGGGTCAATTGCCACCCAAGAGGCTATCATTGTTAAGTGAAACCCCTCAATCTATTTTCTATTCGGGAATCGGCAACGCAACGATTGACGCAAGACTTAGGACAAAGGAAACAGAATTTATTGTCATTAAATACTTTGGAAGCACACCGGGTATTTATGGAACAGGTAATGATTGGGTCCCCGCAGGTTATGTTAATTTTAGCATAGGAACAACGAGTTATTTTACAGACCCCGATGGATTACCTGCTCTCGGACTTTCGGGGACTGCCGCCCCATATCCTGTTTCAATAAAGTTCGGTCCTACTTTCAAATCCGAATTTGATATTGAAATCCCTCCGGGAACAGAATGGGACATTAATTATTTTGTAGCAAATGCGTTCATAGACCCTGTGGAATTGTTTCCTTCAAGTCCGAAATATACATGGTTGGGCGGTTTTTGAGGTTTTATTATGGCTATTGCTTATGATTTAGATGTTGAGAACCTTAATTCTCTAATTGATTTTTCAAGTGCATTAATATCAGCAGGGACAGAATCTCAAACAGGAGAGTTATTTAGAGATTATGCTTTTAGGTTACAATCTCCAATATCACCTAATTTTCCGCAAATTTTTCCTACGGGTGAATACATTATTCGGAAAGGAATGTATATCAATGGGACATTTTTCTTTGTAGGCAGTTATAAAGCATTTTGTAGGGATTTATTCGGAGTAGGTAATGATGGCTACGCATGGGATGGTTTTTTGATAGGATTGAGAGGCTACAATTTGAAAGCCATTAATCCAATAGATGAGTTTGACAGCACTAATCAAGGAGGAACAAAAGTTGCCACATTTGGGATTGGGTCGGGGTTCATACCATTTAGAATGATGTATGAGGTCAATCCCGGTCCTATTGCTTCGGCTACGGCTATTGCTAATGATTCGGAAGTCGGTTTGTATGGAATAGATTTTTACAAGAATTTTGATGATTTTACCGTAACGGAGTTCTCAACGGGCAACATTGACTTAATTTTATGTGGTTTTCAAAGAATAGACCCTACTGTTGAAGGAGTTCCTACGGGTTCGGATTATGTCGGCAACATTTACATGGGTGAATTTTTAGAAAGGTCGGGTCAAGGAGAAGATGGGGATGGAGTAATGTTTGTTGATTATGAGGCGAGTTTTCAATTAAAGAATGTTCTTCAAGTGACATGGAAAGCGAATGTAGCAGGGCATACGGATAAAACATGGTCGCAGGGTCGTTTTGGAAGGGCGGAGGATTTGAATGAATGGTGTGGGATTATTGAAGAATGTTCTCAAGCGGGAGGCAACATTTGGAATTTTTCAACATGGACTCTTACTCCCGAAACAAAACCCGATAGTCAAAAGAGGGCTGTAAATGCTAATATATTTCCTCGCAGGTTTTATGATATTACTTGTGTTTCTCAAGAACCATTTTCCTTTACTCAAGTAGCCGACAGTCCATTTATCATAGTAGGTGATGCCGCACTTGACACTAATGATGATGGGGCGATTGATAAAACCGTTCCTATGAGTCTTTTTGGTTGTTATCCATTTTATTATTTCATGGCCGACGCTACTTTAGACCAAGGACCTTATTTGAATATGAATCCTTCGGGTGCAACATCTAAATCAATTAATGGTTCTTATCAATGGGCGAGCGAGGGAGGGGCGACCCTTGATGGTTCAGTAGCAGTATTTTGTTCTATGCCTTATGAGGCGACTGATTTAACATTCCCTTTTGACTTAGACGACACACCTGCTACACTTATTGCACTAAATGGAGTTCCCAATGGTGGCGATACATACGGTGCTATTTTTGCATTACAGGAGTCAATTCTTAATGAAGTTCAATTTATTTATTCTGTTGCTATGGAGGGTGGAAATATGACTACGGCGACAGGAGTTCAATTACCTAATAAGTGGTTTGGAAAGGCAGTTCAACAAAGGACATTCACATTTCAAGAAGAGGATAGTGCTAAACAAGGGGTATTTAATACTGAAACAGGAGAATTTAGACCGAATGAATCAACCGCAGGTGGACCTTCCGATTCGCCAAGTATTTATGATAATGATGCACAAGAATATATCGGATATAGAGGTAATTTTCAACGCTACGGGGCTTATACAATAGAAAGCGTATTTGCTGATGAAGTCCCTAAGAAAACCGCAGGTGATTTGTCGGGTGCAGGTTATGGATTTTTAGGAATACGGGATGGTGTAGGTGCAATTGCTGTAATGTTTGATTCGGGTTCACCAATAAACACTTTTGTTGGCGGTCAAAATTTGGTATCAATGGTTGTAAGGGCGGAGGGTGCAAATATCTCCGCTAATTGCATTACAAATCCATCTTCGGTATCAAGAAAAATTATTGATTGCGGTTGGGACAATGACCGTGACCAATGGTTATTTATTGCTTCCGATACGAACCAAGTATCGGTTATTTCGGCTTCAAGTGATTTCAATACGGACACTAACAATCTCGGATTTTTAGACCAAACGGACAATTTTTCGGGAATTGAAGCAAATACTGATGCGGCTATGTATTTTCCTATCTCAATGAGTAATTCATTAGATGGTTGGGTTTGGTTTGGTGAAATAGATACTGATACCGAAAATGGATTAGGTATTAAACCGAAAAATCTCGGAAGTTCAGTCCCAATTACGCTCACTTATAATTTCCCGCCAAATCCTATTGTTACAGTAAATTATAATGCTTATCCTAATGCTACAACGCAGGTAAGAAGAATTACGGGGACTTCGGGGCGAACTGCGAGGGTATGGGTGGATTATATACTTTTTGACGGTGCTGATGCTATTATTGCTAATAAAATTAAAGAAAGGGGTATGAAAGTAAGTATTGAAGCGGTTGAATGGTTTAAGCGAACCATTATTCAAACAGGTGATTTGAACATTACAGATGAAGAGATTGAGATGTGGATGCGAGAACAACAAGACGAGTATAAGCAAACATTAAAAGAAAATGAGCGTCAAGGAAGAGTCCGAAGAAAGAAAAAGCAAGTAAGTGCTTATACAGAAGGCATTGAGGAACAAATTAACCCCGATTTCATAGATAATGAAGTGAAAGACTACTTAGGGAAATTTACGCCCGAAACAAGACCTCCAACACCCGAAGAACAAAGAATTGAGAGGAAAAAGAAGGGCGGTTATAGTCCCGAACAGGGTTCTTATTATGATGAAGTATTTGAGGATTAGGTGATATTATGACGCATAGAGATTGGGATGATGAACCCGAACCCGAAATACCTATTATATTATTGATTATTGTTTTATTTTTACTAATTTTATTTTGAAGGTTAGGGTAACTCTTTTATACACCCAACCTTTCGGATTGAATAGTGTGGGGGTGCGTGTCCCTCCTTCTTCCTTTGCTAATTAGGGATATGGCGGGGGTTGAAGGGCGCATTCCCCATACTACTTATTAGATAGTTAAGCCGTCAATTAATTATTATGTTCGGAATAGATTCATTCAATTCAACCCCGATTTTGCCTGTTTTAAGTATGCCTTCGCATTCTTTTACACTTCATACTGAAAATGCAAAGACATTTTTAGCGCAAAGCACCGAAGCGGAATTGCTTACGGGATATGTCCCTGCAACAGATGAAAGCGGGAATGCTTATGTTTTACAAAACATTCAAGACGATTACTGCCCCGATGTAGGGACTGATGAAGTATGCAGTTCAGGTCCTTTCAGTCAATTTACAATTAGAGGTAATGAAGGAGATGCAAGCACAGGTCGTTGGCATTGGGGTAATGGCGGTCAATCTTTATTCGTTCATGATTGGGATGGCGACGATAGAAGCGATATTGGAGATTCGGGGGCTGTTGAAATTGATATTAGAAGTGGCTACATAGTTAAATTACAAATTGAGATGGCTGATGCGGCACACGGAAAGGAATTCAAAAAAGACCATTGGGGAGGGTGGGGTTCAAATGATTCCGAAGGTGTTTTTAATAAAACCGAATTGGCTACTACTGTTTTGATGAAGGGTGGCGACAAATTATCTATTGATATTGACGATGATTGGGGCGGCACTACTAATTTTTACTTGAAGGTTCAAGGTAATGTATTGGCGGATTCGCACCCTGTTAAGGTAAATGATAATGTCACTATTACTTTGCTTGGTGTTTGGGAAGAAGGCACAGACACAGACGAAAACAATGACGGCAACGGTGGCGGCAACGGAGGCGGCAACGGCAACGGTAATGATAATGGAGATACTTCGGATAGTGGCGGAATGGGAATGGTAACTATTGCACTAATTGGTGCAGGTCTTGTTGGCGGAATCTTGCTACTTAAGTAAATACTGCACTAAATCGGTGTAATTCTTACACTAATGATGCAAAACGACATCATCTTTAGATAATAAGACCCCTAAAACAGTAATAAATGGGTTTAGATATTGAGATTCCTTTTGATTTAGAAATGTGTGTGAAGGGCGTTTGCACACCTCTAAAAATTCCTATCAATTCCAATTTTAAGATTTTCTCTCTTGAAATAGATTCTTCAACGAGTCCATTATCTCATGCTTGTAAAATAAACATTAAGTTCGGTAATGAAATTGTTTATAACGGGATGATGGGTAATGATGGGTTTATATTGACTGTTATGGATATTGACGAAGGGGCTGATTTTGAAATTAGCCTTCATACTGATTGTAGCCTATTGGTTGATTTAACCGAACAGATTGACCCAATTAAAGTAATTGTTAAGGGTGAAATTACGGAAAAGAACACATTTAACAAGTTATTTACGGAAGATTGGCTATGAAGGTTAGGGTCATATTGGAAACGGGTGTTTTCACCTTTTGCATATTATTTTTATTATCATGGACTTGGCTATTGACTATTTTCTTGAGAGCAGGTTTTCTTCATCCACTTGAAACGATGGAATATCTCTCATCGGATTTGGCTTATATCGGTCCATTTGCATTTTTGTTGGATATTTTAGTGTTTTTGATTATATTTACGGCATACAAGCGGGCAAAATCAAAACAATTAGATAAGGACACCCACAATGGGTAAGTATGCTGTATTTATTTACGGGTAAAGGTGGAGTCGGAAAGACTACTGTTTCATCGGCTACTGCTTTGCATTACGCAGGTCTTGGGAAGAGGACTTTATTAGTATCATCCGACCCTGCACATTCAACAGACGATGTATTACAATGCAAAGTAGGCAATCAGCCAACGAAAATCACAGATAATTTAGATGCTATGAATATCAATGCTGAAACACAGGCTAAAGAGTTCATGTCATTAATCAATGATGAAGTAAAAGGTATGATGGGTAATGTTCCCGGCTTTGACCCCGAAATGTTTATGGATATGGCGGGTTTTCCCGGCATGGATGAATACTTTGGAATGGAATTGATTCACAGGTATATGAAATCCGAAGATTATGAAATTATTGTTTTTGATACTGCGCCGACAGGCCATACTATGAAAATGCTAACTGCGCCCGACGCAATCCGTTCATTTATTTTAAGGATTCTAAGGATGAAAACAAAAATAGAAAACATTAAAGGTTTCATATTTAGGAAGAAATCTCAAACGGAAAAAATCGTTAAGGAATTAGAGGATATTTGCGAAAGAATAGATGAGTTCAAAGAATTACTCTCTTCAAGCGGTGTAAGTATTAATTTGGTTTCTATTGCTACGGAGGCAGGTTATCAAGAATGTGCGAGGACTTTGAAATTCCTTCATCATATAAAGATTCCTGTTCGTCAAATTATTATCAATAACATTATTCCCGACTTTGGAGAAGAAGTGTGGGCTACTGTTAATGAAAACCCTGCAAGTGCATTAACTCATAGGAATTTTACAATTCAGCAACCTTATATTCAAAAATACAGGGAATTAGTCAAAGAAAATAAGTTAAGGATGGTTGGATTAACAGTAGTTCCTTTTGAACCGATTGGTATTAAACCATTATCAAAGTTCGCTACACTTGTTTGGAAAGACGGTTCGGGAATGAAGTAGGTGAAAAATTATGGAAACATTTACTATTTGGTTATCAATTTTGACTTTGGTATTCGTTGTTCAAGGCGGTTTGTCTTTATATTTCGTTAATTGGGTGTTATGGCGTTGGAATACATTATTAACAAGAATCAATTTGAAAGAAATAAATAAGGAATGTATAAATACAGATTCCGAAGAATAAGTGATTGGTGTTTCTTTGAGGCTCACATTTGATTGGGATGATATTTCATTTGAAAATGATAAAGCCCAACAAGGAATTGTTGAATTGAAAAATCGTTTTCCCGATAAGCACATATTTTGTAGGGTGAGCAGTAGTGGTGAAGGATTACACTTAATTATATCCGATTCTAAAGAGTCTATAATTCCTTCTCAATTTGATGATGAAGAAGTCATATCACATAGAACAGATTTTTTAGAAATGGATTTAGAATGTGGTGGGCGATTGCGAACAGATTTGAGGCGTAAGGCAGTCGGCACTAAATGGGGTCGTTTATTTTCACATAAAGACGGTAAGGCTTGCGGAGAATGGTTTTATGTTGAATAAAAGTGAAAAATATGTTTTTGCCGAAGTATTAAAATTCAAAGCAATTAATGAAAATAGTGTTTGGTATATTGACGGTGTGCCGACAGACGATACGGTGAAAGTTATAGATGCTTTATTTGAACAAAAAAGAGTTACTTTGATTCCTAAAAGTTAAAGGTTTAGATACATAGACCCTCAATTAAATAATATGTCGGAACAAGAACTGCGATATTGGGACAGATTAGGATTTTATATTACAAGAGCCGATGCAGACGAATTTATTAGCAAAGCAGGTAATATCGGTGCAGTTCTTGATGAAGATTTAGAAGAGTTCACACCAAGAAGCGGTGTTTCTCAAGACTCTTTACGAAAAGAAGTGAATGCTTTATTTGAAAAGCCATTTGTTGAGGTTTCTTTATCATCGGAAAACAATGCTATTCTTATTGCTCTTGAATTTGAAAAGACACGCCCTGCAAGAGTTAAGGAATTGAAGAAAGAAGGTTTTACTACTGAAGAAGCAAAGGAAATGTTCAAACAAGAATTAGACATTATCGTTAGGAATTCTCTCGGACTGCCCGACGAAACCGATATGGAAAAGGAATACAGGGAAAGAGCAGTCGCTATTAAAGAAGGAAAGCCCGACCCTGCATTTGAAGAAGAGGAATGATGGGGATATTCCTTTGGCTACAAATAATCAATTGGGAATGACTGAAACATTAGTCTTTATCATAGTGGATTACCTCTTAGATAATGAAGGCTATGGTTATTCAACCCAAATTAGTGAATATGTTGTCAATAAATATCCAAGACGCTATACAAGCCGAGAAGTAGTCGGTATTCTTAGAAACAGGCCAATGTTTTGTCATGCTCAAACGAAAGAAAGACGAGCAGGTAAAAAATGGCGATTAGATTTGTTGGGTTGGGAACGCTACATTCAAAATTCAAAGAATAAGAGTCTAAGTGATAAGGCGAGCGATTGGGGACTTGAAGAAAAAGTCCAAAAATTAAAAATGAGTCAAATTAGTAAAACACTTAATGCGCTTGAAGAATTAGAACCCGAAACGCTTGATGATGTATATTCGGTTATTTCTCAAGTATGGGCTTAGATAGTAGGAAAAATAATTAATTGTTATGTCTTCAAAGCAATTTGTTGTCATAGAAGTGTTGGATAATCAAGTAGTCCGTATGATTAAGTGGACTCGCAATACCGAAGGTGAGTTACAATACAAAATAACGAGTCCTCAACGCATTGAAAGAATTACTAATCCGACAACGGTTGCTAAATTTTGGGAAACCCTTTCAGTTCCGCATCAATTTTATGATTTGAAAGAAAAGAGATTTTATGCAAATAGGCTAAGTCTGTATGCTGAAACAGAATAATAGGTTATGTTTTAGATAACAAGACCGACAATCAGTATTTATGTTCTTTATCCGAAGGTATGTCAAGGGCAACCATCAATCGGGAACAAAGAATGTTTTTGAATGGGATGAACGCCCATCCATTATGGATTTCATTTACACTTGCGAAGCCGTAGGTGAAGGTAAATATGTCTTGTTTGAAAGAGGCGTAGGTATTAGAGGAATGCGTAAAATCAATGAATATACGGTAAAATTGCCCGAAAATGTAGTAAGTGAGGGTGACGACACGCTGAACAACGGCGACACAGTTCGTTCTCATGAACCAAGTATTGCTGAAATGGTTGTTTTTGCGGCTGAAGAAATGGGTGTTGAGTCCGATACAATCTTAGCAGTAAAGAAAAACATGAAAATGAGCGATTTATCGGATGATGAATTAATCGGAATGTTAGAGCAAGTTAGTGATACAGAAGTCGCTTCGGCAGAAGGATTTGGAAAGTATCAAGGTGATTTGAAGGCATTATTGAAGGAGTTCAAGAAAAGGGCTACTGATATGACTTTAGAAGCCCCAAAAAGTGCTTCAAATAGTAAATTAAATATGATTTCTATGTTTGCCGCAGGTGGAATCGCAGGTTCTTTGGCTACGGCAGGTATTTACAAAAAGAAAATTACTGATATGGAAGAACGCTTTGGCGCACTTGAAGCAAGTATGGCCGAAACCGAAAAGACTGTTAAGAAGCAAGCAAAAGAAATGGAAAAGGAAAAGAAGGCGGCTGAAGCAGTTCGTCAATTTGATAGCCGAATGGGGATGGATGCAACATTCCTAAACACTTTTAATAACAATAATGGTCCTCAATTCTAAGGTGAATGATGATGGAAACCGAAATGCCTAATCTTGAAATGTTGGAATCAAGCATTAGTCGTTTTAGAAAAATTATTCAAACGGAAAAGAAGGATTTGACTAAGACTCAAATTGAATCTTTTATTTCAGCCTACAACATTAGATTAACTAAGAATTTGGAAAAGAGTTATTTTTCATTGGTTTCTAAATTAGATGATGAGAAGATTAGGACTGCCGATATTTTACAGGACCAATTTATTATCAAGTTATTGAAGGCAAGTGGTTTTAAGAAAGAAAAGGAATTGAAGCGAATTACAATGGCTTTTTGCGATTTTTTAGTGGGTGCAGGGACTAAGAATACTACGCAACAACAAATGCTTAAGCAAGACTATTCTTTGAAGTTAAAAAATGCCGTAGGTGTAATAGAATCTCAAAATTCTATGGAATGGATTGCTAATTTGAAAGAACGATTAGATACTAAGAATTACAATTGATTATTATGTCGGACTATGATTCAAGCGAAGAAACCTCGTTTAGAGATTTATATGAGCGAGATAGCGATAATCGTTTTAACAGAACTGATTCATTGATTCAAAAAGAGCAAAAGGAAATTCCTAAAAAAGAAGAACCTAAAAAGAAAGGTAAGTCTTTTGTTGAAATGCTTACGGGTGACGAAGATATAGGCAATTTTGCCCGACAATTAAACCTTGACCCCGAATTATCCGAGAAATTACTTGTTCCTTTGTTGTCATTATTAGATAAGTATAACATTGGTGAAAATGTAACTGCTAATCCGAGAGTGGAGTCAGCCGTAGGTGCTTTTGAAGTTATCCGTGATGTAGCCCCTGTTATCAAGGGTGCGGCTGAATTTGTTTCGGGAAAGAAGGCGGAATTAGAAGCCGATGATATGGCTTACCTTGAAGCAATCCGTCAATCTCAAAGTGTTACCGATGCTTCATTATTTGAAGAAGAAGATTTGTTTATCATGACGGAAGAAGAGGAAGTGGCTTATGAAGCCCCTGCACCTGTCCCTCAAGCCCCTGCACCTGCGTTTGGCTCGTTTGGTGCGAATGATTGGAACTCTTTCTTTAGCGAGGCGACAGGGCAAGTGGAAAAAGACCCGTTGGATAATTCATTGACAAGAGAATTAGAAGGAATAAACAATGCGGTTAATGCTTGGGCTAATCAGCAAACAGGAGGTATCAATGTTGCGAAACAAAACACTAATGAATATGCTGATGCTTTGAGTATTCCTTCATTAGAGGATATGACTACGGGAATGCCGAATACAATTGCTGAAATGATTGATACTCAATTTGCTATTGTTGATGTAAGCCAATTAGCGCAAGAGTCGGGATTATCCGTCAATGATGTTATGGAAGGAGATTCCCAAAGAAAAATCAATAATCAATCTCAAGAGGATTTCAACGATGAGCCTTTTGATTTATCGGAATTAGAAACCGAAGAAGTATTTGAAGTGGATTATTCAATTGTCCCCGAAGGTGCTGAAGAATATGACCCCTTTACCGTAGCAGGTTTTGATATTCCGACATTTGATGCTACGGACATTGAAGAAGTAAATGAAGCAACGGAGGAATGAGGCCATGACTTCAAACCCTGTGTGGAAACGGTATGTTGCCGAAAATGTTGAAAAGTGGCTCACTTGGTTAAAGAATGTTCATTTGCCGAGTTATGTTGATTTGACCCAAAGGTTTATCAATCTAAACCCTGCATACAGACCGCCACCCGAAAGCCTACATGATGAGCAAGATTTACTGCGACAAATGTTATGGAATGAAGAATTTATTATGACTTTATCGGATAAAGGATTACTTGTTTGGGCTAATGGAACTGTTGCTGATTTGGTGGATGAGTTAAGAAATTATCAAAGTATAAAAGAAATAAAAATTATTTGCGATTTTATAGACAGCAATCTTCTTTGGTTTGAAAGGGTTTATGCTTTTACAAGAGCCGACATAATTTCATATCTAAGAAGCAAAGGAAAGTCTATCTAAATAGAAGGGATTAGATAGTCGTTTAGGGTATTGGTAATCATGGTGAATGACAATTTGGTGAGGCGGGGTCTTTACACTTCTGTATTCCCCGCAGGTGCAAAGACCATCACCCCTACACTTAGTATGAAATTGGGCGATATGACTATGCCTATTCCTTTTGATACCAATGTTACTCCTACAAGAAGGTTAAAAAAGAACTACAAAGGAAATCAAATTTTAATTAGGGATGAAGGTTTTAATTTTGTAGTCCGATTGACAAGTGATGCTGATTATGCTAATTTGTATATGTTGGTGAAAGTAGGCTCTCCATTGATGTTTTCTTATGAAATTAAGGGAGATGTATTTACCTATCCATTTTTGAATAAAGTGACTCAAGTTACAGTAAGTGATTCGGGCGTGTATTTTGCATTGTTAGTTAGCGATAACACCAATCTTGAAAAGAATGCCTATACCTGTGAAGTAACTATTAAAAATAGTAGTAAAGACTTTTCTAATGGTATTGAAGGCAACATAACGGTGGAAAGTGGAAATTGGTTTGATGATGAGGATTTCGGGAAGGGACAGAAATCGGGTCTTTTCTCTCCGATGGGGAACAAGAAAGTAAAAAACGAGATAGGTTTGTTAATCAATTTTACTAATGAGCAAGGATTAATTGATGCAAGTAAAGGTGATTTGAAATCGTTTTTGACATCTCATTTGAAAATGAACAGAAAGGTGACATACTATTATAATGAAAATTCCTTTTTAGACATGGAATCAACCGATAAATACTTGCTACAAGAACAAGCAAAATGGACTAAAGACGGAAGTAAATTAGGTGATTTTGGCGACGACAAATATGTGGAATTGGTCTTATCTCTTGATGGTGCTACTGATGCAACAGACAATTATACAGGAGAGTCGGGGATAGAGAACAAAAGACTCGTCACCCTTATTCTTCCCAACGAATTCACATCAATAAGTCCAATGACTCAAGAGGCTGATGGTTTAGAATTTAGTAAAGGGAGAATTACAAGTAAGCAATTTATTGACGATAAAGCATTATTTACCTTTTCGGATGCAAGCGAATGTCTTATTCCTAATCCCGAAGACAAGACTTTTCAAGCAAAAGACAAAAACGGACAGATTTTGAAAGGTAAAGTAGTAAAAATGACATTAAAAGAGGGCAATTCGTCGGATGCTTTAAGAGAGCAATTAGCCCAAAGAAAAAAGAATAATTTGAATAAGACCTACTCTTTTGAAATAGAAGAGGAATATACCCTTGATTCAGTCGCTTGGGTTACAGGAAAGAAAAATGATTTCATTAAAATGATTGTTCCGACTCAAGATTCAACGGGCAAAGAAGTATTCAAAGTAGTAAATATAAATATAGGTGAATTGTAATGGCGAGAAAGTGTGGAAATTGCGGTGAAGTAGGAACAGGACATAATAGGGCTACTTGCCCTCACCCACCTAAAGGTCTTGATAAAAAGGAAATCCAAACGACGGGAACTGCGGGAGATGCGGGAGGAAGCCCTCCAATTAACCCCCCTGCTATCCCTCCTATGCCCGAAGCACCAATGAGTAAGAAAGAAGAAGAATTGATAGGTCTTATTGGATTAAATGCTACTCTCAAATTGAAAGAATTAGGTTTGATTGACAAGACTACTATTGACACGGTTTCTAAGAGCAACATTGAAATCATTGATGGTCGCTATGGAGAGCCATATAAGGTTGAATATGCAGGTAAAACGGATAAAATTAGCCGAATTATCATTAATTCTAACATGACGCTTGGTGAATCGGTTTCTAAGTTCAGTCCCGAACAGATGGGTGATGCACTTAGCGGATTCTTGAATGAAAGGCTACAAAAACAAATTTCAACAGATTCAAAGGGCGAGCGTGTAAAACACTTGCGAGAATTAATGAAACACATGGATATGCTTTCTAAGGCATTCGGTTTTGACGACCAAAGACAATTAGAAGCCTTCTTTGCCGCTTGGTTAATGAAAGACTCCACTTGCCGATTGACAGGTATTCCCGGAACAGGAAAGACAACCGTTATTGAAGCGGCGGCTACATTACTTTCTAATTCTTATGGTTTCAATAATTTGACGAGAACATTCTTAAATACAGAACAATATAAGAATTACAGAAGGGGAGATGAAGTAGTTCCTATTATTTTCCCTAACGGTATGAAATATGCTTTAGATTATGGTTACAATGAAAGTATTAGAGCATTATGGGAAAATTGGCGATTTAGTCAATGGGACAGCAAGAGCAAGACTTCGGGAAGTTATTTATATGACTTTAGATTCCTACAACGAGTCCGAAACAACAAGAAAAAGCAGTCATTGAATCCTAACACTTTTGCTGATGTATTGTTTGCTAAGGTAAAAACAATTGTTGTCAAGGATGATTTAGGGGATAATAAAACAAATTATACTATCAAATCCACTCCTATTGATGAAATTACTCTTTCGGGATTATTTAGCAACGGCAGTCTTCCCGATACCATCAAGAGAACGAAGAAAGGAAAAGAAACCGTTCTTCAATATCAAGGCAAAGATTTATACAAAGACACAGGCGCAAACGAAGGCTACTTTTTGAGAGAATTTTTGATTGATTATTTCTATGATGCAAGACTTGACGATGAAAATGTAGGTATGGACTTGATTTCAAAGGAAATGCTTGAAGAAATCGGTATTGCGAAAATAGATTATGACAAGCGAGCCGAAGAAATCCTTTACGGTATTGAAATCCGTCAAGAAACAAGCACCAATCCAATTACGAGAAAGACTGTATCGGAATACAAATTTGACCCATCACCCCGACCAATTGTTACTCAACCAATTAAGTTCTTTAACGAAGCCAACAGAAGCGGAAGTGGTGTTGAAGACGCAGTTCTTGGTCTAATTGCGGAAAAGACTGTTGAATATAGAGGACAGACTTTCAAATCGCCTTCTTTCGTCGCTTGGATGGATACTAACCCTCACCAAAAAGGAAACGATTTAGCGTTTGTTGATAGAATTGACATGGAATTATATTTCGGAACTTTGAATCTCGGAAGTAGGTTCAATGCTTTAACTGAACGATATTCTCAAAGAAAGGGAAGCGACCCTAAATCACAATTGATTAATAAAATTTCCGAAGGTCTTATTAAACCAATGAGGTTCAAGGATTTAAGAACCGTTTGGGGATTAACGAATGGGATTTTCTTTAACGCATCGGGTAAGCCCGATTCGGAAGGTGGTGCATTACTTGACATTTCTTTGCTTTCGGTTCTATTTACGCAAAGGTATATGCCTAAGCAAGACAAGGTGAAAGTAAGTTACAACAATACAGACACCGAACACACATACTCGGATTCAAGCCACACATATTTCTCACCTCTTGTTGATATTTCAAGGACTACAAACCTTGCTTATGAGAAGCAACATGAAACGGATTTGAATAAGTATTTAGCAAAGGATAAGGCGCAAGCCCCTGCGCTCATTGAGCGTATGCTTGGTTTCCGATTCACCAATTCATTAATTAAAATGACAAGAGCATTAGCATTCTTGAGAGGAAAAGACTATGTTACTCGTCAAGAAGTTATTGACGCATTACCTTTCACCGTAGGACACCGACTCGGCCCTGCGAGAGAAGGAGAAGACCCTAAAGGCCGTGACATTGGAATTAACAGGGATGCTATGACATTGACTAACGAACAAGAATGGATTAAAGAATTAATTCTTGAAGGGTATGTGTTGAAAAAGACGAATACCTTAATGGGTCAAGCATCGGAAGTAACTTTGTTTGATGATTGGGATTCATTTATGAAGAAGTGTAAGAATACAATTGAAGCCAATGATGAATTATGGGTTTATGAAAAGGACATTCTAAACAGTATGAAACAGGCTGTTGTTAGCGGAACAGGTATTACTCCTGTTCATTATCATATTGCCGTAATGATTGTTGAAAATGTGCGTAATTCTAAGCGTTATCAAGACAAGTATAAGGCACTATTTGAAAGAATTTCAAGACCTCAAGCCGTTGCGGGTGATGAGGACATGGATTCAAACATGAAGGCAAGGCAAATCAGTAGTAGTAAATCTCTTTATCAATACTACAATGTGCGTGGAGATATTATCAACGATACATACTTATTTGCCGACGATAAAATGCGTTTATTGGATTTAATCAATTCAAAGATTCAAGGTCTTGCGGGTGTTAAAATGCCTATGAATGCTTCATTCAAGGGTTCAATATATCCAACCGCAAACACTAATTATGATAAAATGGGTGCTGAATATAAATCACACGGATTTGGAGATTTGACTACATACACTTGGAACTCATATAATGATGGACTCGGCGCATGGGGATTCCTTGCATCAAACGGTCAAAATAAGACTCCGCAAATCACATTAGGTAGTGATTTATTAGGAAAGAAGGACTACATTTATGAAGCGAACCAAGAATTAGCCATTGTAGGTGGATTTTATCAAGTGGAACAAGAAGCGGATTTCAAAATGCCTATTGATTTCGTCAAAAAATTAGACAGCATGATAGATTCACTAAATGATGATGTCAGCGAAGGTTCGTCTTATCTATTCGCATCAAGTGGCGCAGTAAATGTGATAGGAAATAAAATCAAATTGAAAACCTTCAAAGAATCCATCACTACTGCGATTAAAAATTATTATTGTAAGAGCAATACGCAAACGGTTGATTTGAAGAATGGTTTATTTGCTTGTTTTGAACTGAATCATCAAAGTGATAAGAACTCTATTAAAAATCCATTGGTTTCAAAGGGGAAGGACAACATATTGATTTGGTTTAGGCTACACCGCCGAACATCGGATAAATTGAAGTTAAATGAAATTGATTATCTCGCATTAGAAATCGGTATTACAAGTAAATTAGCGAAGCCCGTAAGTCCAAAGGTCAATAATGATATAGGGACTAATCCCGATGGAACGCAGTATGAAAAATTCACGGTTTATGAATATATTGCAGTAGGCGATGAATTATTTGATAAGGCGAAATACAATCCTACACCATTATTTATTGATAGTGGAAACCTTTCGGAAATGGATTATTCCTATTATACAAATGCTATTCTCAATGCGATTTCAACGAAATGATTAAGTAGTCGTTAAGAGAATGGATAGATAGGGTGAATAGATTGGTTGAGGTGGATGGTGTAGGAAATGTCCCTCAAAATATGTGGAATGCTTTCAAAACCCTTCAAAATTTATACAAAGAACCACTTGTCCCTATGTATTTAGGTGCTGAAGAACACGGTGCTTATACAGATATGAATTCAATTACCGTAGGTATTGACAATATGTTGAAAACAATTTTAGAAAATTATCATGAAGTTCCCGATGAATACAAAGCAGGTTCGTCTTTCTTTACCGTAGGTCATGAGTTCGGCCACATCACCACACATCCCGGAAAAGACAGCGATTATTGGATGAATGGTGCGAATAATTTTCCTATTGAGGCCGCTAATCGTCAAAAGTGGTTGAATGTATTATCCGACATTATCGTTAATTGGTCTGTCATGACAGGTTCTAATATCCGTGAACGGGGTGCAGGGGACAAAATTAAAGAAGAATTAAGAAAAGGCTTTATGTCGGGTCAATTTAATCAAAAATGTGAAAACATAGAAGGTCATAGAAAGTTATTGAAAACAGGAAAGAATGCTTATGGTTTGCCGATGAAGGACAATCGTTTCAAGCCCAAAGGTATGAAAATCGGACAATTTACAAATGGCGACCCCGGTAAGGATTATTACAAGCCAACAGTTAATACACCATTTTTTGAACAGTATGTAGGTCAAGGGCGAGGACCTCAATTTTACCCGCCAATTAGTCAATCATTAGGGAATGTTAATCGGAAAGGCTACAATGAAGTGAGGATTAGTAAATCAGTAAGTGGATTAAGTAAAGGTTCAACACATAAGGTGAGAGAAACGCTTACTTTTGATGGCCGAAAAAATGCACCTTATGAACCGATTCATTATTATGTTTTAGACAACGGAAAGAAAGTTAATGCAAGGTATGTGCAAACGCTATGTCCCGACTGTAAAAAGCCTACAATGTCAATTTGGGATTATTGGTGGGGTTATGATGATAAAGTGCAAGGTATAGACCAACAGGCTCAAGGAAACGGTTCATATATTTACTTAATGACTCAATTATTTGTTTATCAATGGGCGGCAATTTATTCAACCTTTTTACCATACAACAATAAAATAGATAGGTCTAATTCTAAGGAGTTCTTGAAAGACATAGCAAAGACGATGGATTTAGTTATGGGGGATGAATGATGGGTTGGAAAAAGAATAAGTTCAGTAGTGAATTGGGTCAAGAATACATAGGTAAAATTTTTGATTTGATATTTGCTGAACCTATGTTTGAAACCAATAAAATAGAAACGGAGGATTTAGACCGTCAAGTTAATCATTTCAAAAACAATGCGCTATCAATTGTTAATTTGATGAAAAAATTCGTTGTAGGCTATGGAGAAGTCCCCATGTCGGAGGCCGTTTCAACAGGTATTCAAATATGCCCTCATTGTAGGCGAAGAGATTTTATTTGGAATTGGGAAATTGTTGATGTAGGACATTATGCGAGTCCCGAAGATTGGGTTTCATCTGTTGAGCCTAAAGAATGGAATGGTGGTTTAAGTCATGAAAAAGACCGTTATTTGTTTATGGCTCGCTACAAATGCAATCATGTAACGACTTGTAATAAGTGTAAAACAACAAGCATAGGCCATTTTTCTTCTTGTCAAGAATGTGGTTCAACCGATGTAGTAAAAGCAGGTTGTCAAAAAGAATCCTACGGAAAACACTTTATTAAAGAATATACGGCTGAAAACAATCATCCAACGAATAGAAATGCCCTTCAAAATGTTCTTTTGAAAAATAGAGAGGTTAAAAATCCTAATGACCGTAAAGAAAGAAAACAAGGGGAATTAATAGGTTATAAATATGAGAGGAAAATGCCGTCAAAGGGTATGGCGATTACTGATTTTTCCGAAGTTAAGAAGTATATGCCTTATGTTAGATTTACTTATGGTGCAACCTTTGACGATGGGACATTTGAAACAAAAGATGTTCTTTATCCGCTTAGTGAATTGAATTTTGCATTGTCAAAGAAAAGACGGCAGGTTTGTAGGAATGGACTTGACAATTGCCATCAAGGGAGGCCATACGAATTAAGTGAAAATGAAAATGTATGCAGGTCTTATCATTACCGTGTAGGTGCAAATGGTTTCTTAGAACGCATGGGTGGGGCTTGCGGTGCGAGAATGCCTCCAACAATCGTTCAAGAAGCCTACTATTACAATCCATCGTTAATGAATATCATGGCGGAACAGCCATTAGGAAGTGCCGCTATGTCGGGAAGGACTAAAAATGGCGAACCTGTCTATTTCATTCACCTTATGGGTTCTGTTGATGAAGAATACAAAATCCTATTGCCGTTGCCTATGATTGAAAGTCTTAGTGCAATTCCCGATTCACCCGAACCAATTACTGCATCAAGTAGCCCCCCTTCATGTCCTAATGATGTTGGGGCGGCAGTAATGATGGAGGATTTAGTGAAAACGGCTAAAGAGTCTATGAAGGATATGAAAGAACAATTAAGTGAGCAATTGAAGGCATATTTTGATTTAGGACCTGCTGATGCTAATACATCGGAGGGATATTCGTTTGTAATTTGCGAAGGGAGAAGCCGTCATGCAATTTTAGAAGGTGGTAATTGGATTGATAAATCCCCAAAATGTAATGCCGATGGAAAGTCTTACGCTCGTTGGAATCATGTCCCTTCATACGCAGACCCCGATTCAACCTTTGATGATTATTTAGGGCCGAATCCTAATTCACATTTTGTTCAAGATTGGTTGAAGGCATCCGACCAAATTATATCATTTGTCAGCAATCCACCCATATATCATTATGTTGATGGGATAGGCGAAATCGTTAGAGAAACCGAAGGCGTTATTATAGACATTATGGAATGTGAAACCTGTAAAGGCATTGTTGAAGCAAAAGGAATTATCCCTTATCGTCATAATCTAAATCAATGTGATGAAAACGGTGTAGCAATAAATGGTTTTTCTCAAGAAGTTCTTGATGCTGAAATAGAATATCAAGCCTCTTATCCGATGGAAAATCAAAAAGGTGAAGTAGTTCCTACTGCATGGGGTATTATAGCAAGTGCAAAGCATGACGGCAAGGATATGTTGAAGAGAATAACAAAGTATAGATTTGATTAGGTGATAATATGGGAGATTTCAGCACAGGTGATGTATTAGTCAAAAACAATCCTTTTATTTTTTATATTGAGTCGGAAAAGAGGATTGAAACGGGCAATAAGCAAGAATACCCTAATCCACTAAGGGCAATTTTTGATGATTTAGCCCCTTTGTTGTTTGAAAGTGAACCTTCAACCCGTTATCCTCAAGAATTTTCGGGTGTTAAAGGTTTTGATATTCTAAATGACCCATTAAGTGCTTTGATGGTTACTTCATCAGTTCCCGACCCTGTTATTGGATTAACTACTCAAAGAAGGTATAGGCCAACCGTTCAAGGTGAAATGGGTATGGCTACGCACATGAACCTATTGGTTGATGCTTCGGGCAGTATGTCGGCTGATTCAATGGTTTATGGTCATGCTAAAGACGGAACTCCATTAGGGGGCGTTGATGTAGCCACTATTGCCGCAGGTTTAATGGTTGCTCAATGTGAAATTGCTAAGGACACATTTAGTGTTTTTGATTTTCATAATAATGGAGATATTGTTTGGAAAGGACCTTCGGGCGACCATAGAGGATTCCTTGAATATATATTTGCTGATTACACGGATAGCACCCGACCCTTTTCTCCAAGAGGCGGAACAAACCTTGATGCAGGTTTGAAATTTGCTTATGATGAATTAGAAACCTATGATTTTGAGCAAACAGTTACTTGCGTTATTATAGATGCAACAAACATAGATTGGAGAGGTCAAATTCGTAGGTATGACCCTAAGTTAAGAGCATTAGGACCTGTATTTTACATTATTATAGGTTCAAGTATTGGAAAATTAGGAACATTACTATCCGAAGCAAGACAACAATTAGAAGATGTATTATTTGATATGTATAAAACGAATATGAGCAAATTTGCACTTGACTTCGGTATTTTGGTTGGTGAAGATGGAAACATTACAGAATTCGCAGGTAAGTTAATTGAAATTGCTTCTATGAATCAAAAGAAGAAAATTGGCGAAGACGATAACGATAATACTATGACACTTGCTGAAGAAGATTAAATCCTCATCCTTTAGATAACAGGAGGCACAAAGGTATTATATGGCTGAATGGAAATCGGAGTCAAAGGGCGGAGGTTCTTTACCTGCTGACAAAATCGTTTTCGCTGATATGTCTAAAGGACAACCTGCGGATTTGAAGTTCCCTTTAGATTTCGTTAGGGATAAGTCTTTTTTAACAGGAATGACAGGAAGTGGTAAGTCATGGACTGCGGGACTTCTTATGGAAGAAATCAACCGTATAGGGCTACAATTCGTCTGTTTTGATGTATTGGGCGCACATGATGGTTTGGCTACTTTGAATAATGTTGAAGCATTGAGTCCTAAGAATGGCGAAACCGTAAATATGCGAGGTCTTGTTGAAAGATTAGGAAAAGAGCCTACTTCATTCGTTATTGATATTTCGGGATTGCCTTTGGATAAGCAACAAATTCTTCTTTCGGATTATTGCGAAGCCTTGATTGCGGCTCAATTGAATAAGGGTATTTTGACTGTTTTTGAAGAATGTCAAGACTTCGTTCCGCAACAGGGTAAGCCTATTTCATCCGAAGGTATTATCCGTCTTTGTAAATTAGGTCGTCAATATGGCTACGGTGTTTGCTTGATTTCGCAAAGACCTGCTTCTGTTTCTAAAGACGCATTGAGCCAATGTAGTGTTTATATGATTCATAATCTCGTCAATCATAGGGATTTGAAAGCGGTTGAAGACCAAATGGGGTTCGGTGCTGATAGAACGCAAGTAAAGAAATTATCCGCAGGTATCGCAAGTGCTACGCAAGGAGAAGTCGTTTGTTATTCTCCAAGTTATTTCCGTGATGAAGGTTTCTTTAGGGCTTCAAAGATTAGAGAGGATAGAAAGGTAACTCATTCGGGAAGCAACATTGAACTAAAACCTGCAACATTTAATTCTCAAGGAACAGATTTTTCAAAGAATCCGAGTATGGATATTGGTTCTATGCCGACATGGAGTTCCGAGCCATCAAATTCTGTAAATTTTGACACTAATTCGGCTACTCCAACACCTTCAGCCCCCGATTTAGAAGAAAAAGGAGAAAAAATGGACTCTTTAGCCAAGTTATCATCGGCTACATTGAAAGAGGACTTCCCCGATTTAGAATATGTTGCGCCCGATGAAACATTAAAAATTGAAATAGATTCTCCAAAATTAGAATTATCAAATGAAACCGAACAACCAAATCCTCTAATGGGTATTGGAATTGTTTTAGGCGTAGCGGGATTCTCATACTTGACACTTAGCACCATTCTTAAGTGAAGTATTAAATATGGGTTTAGCCAATAATAACAGTATGATATGCGAAGGCGATTGGGTTTTAACTGATGAAGCCGTTCAATTTATCCAAAAAGACAATCCTCCCTTAGTGGAATTTCTATTCTTAAATGATGAAGTCCTTTGGAAACAAAAAATCGGGCGTGAGCGAGAGTATTGTATGGAGAATTACCTTAGCGAAAAAGGAATCCATAAAGTAGTCCACAAGGTCAAGGCTAATAAGGTTTCCTATAAAGAAAAAGGTAAAATACATTGGATGGATAAGAAAGACATATTCTTCATTTTTCGCTTTGAACATGAAATCAATATGTGGCGACCCGCCAAAAAAGTAGGAAAGAAATATAGATTAAGTGACAATCCATACCCTCAATATCCTACAAATGTTGCTAAGAAAAATGCCGAATTTTTATATATTTCAACAGTTAGAAAACAGCCACATAAGATATACAAGGTTGCTAAGAATGCCGACACCATAGATGAAGTCAATACACCTATATTTGGTGATATGCCCCATGAAGAAGAGGGTTTTCGCTATTATGCACTTCCTCTTGATGAAAATAAAGTCGCAAGCCTCACGGTGTATCGGACAAGAAATGATTATTTCCCATATCCAATACTAAATATGCCTAATATATTCCCTTCTTTCTTAAGCAACCCTTTAGATAACGGAACAATCAAGGTATCATTATGAAGTCCGACCCAATTATTAGAGATGTTAAAACAGGAACAGATAGTGTTTTTGGAAACATTGTTGGAAATCCGACCCCTGCGAATCTTATGTCCGACCCATTGGGAACGGAATTGGTTGCGGGATTAACAGGGCCGACTATGGCTCAATCGTTGCCTACTGATTCAACAGAAGTTATGGGACAGCCACCACAGGTTGATTTCACAGGTGGAGATGGGAACGCCGCAAGTTATACACCTTCCGATGAAGATTCCTCCGAAGTTAAGGGTGCTGAAGGAGATTCCTCCATTTATGAACGGTCAAAGGCTCTCGTTTCCCGCAATTGGAAATGGTTAGTCGGAGGAAGTGTTGTTATCGGCGGAGTTCTTTACCTAAGAAAGTGAGGCTTTAGATAACAGAACGGAGAATGATTTAGTATGTCAAGAACAATTGGTTCGCAAACAGTCTTACCCGACCTGCCTCATGCACCAAGAATGCCCGAATTCCCTCAAGTGAGAATTGCGGCTGATACTCTCCCTGCATTTAACGCTATGGGTCAAGGTCTTGCACCTTCCGCACCACTCCCTGCACCTCCACAGATGCCTAAGAGTCCTACATATACTGTCCCTGCGGGTCAAGGAATTGGAATGCAGTCAGCAGTTATGGGTGGCGGATTCGGACAAGGTATTGTTCCTAATTCTCCAAGACCTGCCGCACCCGAAGTAAAGTTCGCTGAATTTAGTATTCCTTTGGATTCATCCCCTACTCAAAATCTCGGAAATTACAATCTCCGAAGCCAAAACATTACACCCGAAGCACAGTATCTAAGACCTTCACATACTCTTGAAGTCTATGGAAGCGGCCAACAGTTCAATGTTTCTCATCTAAACCGTGTGAAGCCCGAAACCCACATTCCTAATACGCTAATTCACAGCGTTACTGAAACCTTCGGAAACAACCCTGCACATGAAGTCAATAGAGCAAGCATTTCTCGCCCACCTAACCCAAGAGCATTATTCCATGCACCAAGCGTAAAGGTTGCGCCAACGACCAAGAGTATTCCTCTTCGTCAAGCACCTATTTTGCCTAAAGCAAATCTCCCTCATCAAAAGAACCTCGCAGGTCTAATCCCTGCAAGTAGTGGTGTCCGTCTTGAGTCGGAATATATTGCACCTCCTGTAAGAGCAGGGGATTTGGGCGGTTTAACTCCTTCACGCCACCGACAAATCGGTATCAACACAGGAAGAACCTTCGGTGCTGAAGGCCACCTTCTTTGAAAGTGAAGTCTTTAGATAACAAGACCCCCTATAACTAATTATGGTGTCTGTTCAATCAGTATGTTCTCAAGGGATTCATGCTTACCTTGCTGAACAACATAATTCTTTTCGCAAAGGAAAATTAGGAAAAGGGTTAATTGTAGGCGGTTTAACTACGGGATTATTGATAGGAATTAATCAAGGTTTGAAATTAGACATTCCTACGCCTTATTTATTTGTTCCTTTATTGATGATTGGTGCAGTTAGCGCAGGTGAAGGAATTATGCTACAAAATGCTGAAGATTTAGACCATAAGGAAGCATTTGATTTCATGTGTAAAGAAAAAGAAGGTGAAGAAGATGAAGGGAATTGACACTTTCGCTGAACCTTTTGAAGAATTAAAAGGAAAATCAGTCATTATTGGTATAATTGTAGGTATCGTTGCACTTATCGGACTAAGAAAGGTGATTTAAGGTGAAAATAAAGCCCTATATGCAAGAATTACCGTTCCCCGATAATATGGAAAATACTAAAGAACTCGGTTTTCTTGATAAAAACGGCAATACTGTTGAAATTTACATTGGAAGCGGAGGGGGGTCTTGGTATGATGATGAGGGGATTTTAGAATGGTGGGTGGTTTCTAATTGGTGGGATGATAAACCTTTAAGACCCAACCAAGAAGCCGAAGTTAAACAATTTCTTAACGACTACTTGAGGCATCATGGCGTTCCCAAATATGAAATTGTTTGGAGAAATATGTATGATAAAGAAGACGGCGACGAATCCCATTGTTTCATCACATTAAATCCATTACCTGCCGACGAAGAAAAATTATGGAAATCTCTATGGGAAGGTAATAAGACTAAATGCAAACATGAAGACCTTTCAATTAAAACAATGGAGGTCTTGAATGGTGAATTATTATTGACTCTTGATTGCGATAAATGCGGAAAAAGGACTTCAACAAGTGCTTCATTAAATCAAGGTTGGGAGGCGGAGGACTTAAATACTTGGGCGAAACAAGAACTTTCTTCACACGGTCAAAATGTTTCATTCAAAAATTGGGCTAAGAAAGAAGTTAAATCTCATGGAAACATAGACTTAGTGGATTGGGCGAAACATGAAAAACAAAGTCATACTAAAAAGTATGGTGCGGAATCGTTTTCTTTAGATAGCAAGAAAGCCGATAGTATAAACATGGAAGAACCTATGATTGAAGAACCTTCATTTATTCCCGATGGCGACGGCAGGGCAATAGGCCAACAGAACTCTTCTATTAACCTTTCTCCACTTCATGCTGAAACCTCTTTGGATAAATACCGTTCAAAATGCAGAAGCGCACTTGTAGCATTACATGAAGCCCTTTATGATGCGGTGGATGGAAAGCCTATGACTGAAGCCGATATTGAAGGTCTTGAGGCATCACATCCGATTATCGTTGATGCAGTTATGCGAGGAAGTAATGCTGAAGGATTTGGTGCTGATGATTATACCGATGGAACGCTTGTTGATTTGAATGCGGAAAGTAATCAAGACATAAAATGGAGTGATGTCAAAGAAATGGGTAATTCCAAGTGTCCGTTTTGCTTTAGGTCTGCATTTAGATTGTTAGATGAAGAGGGAGAAGAGTTTAGTGTCTATGAAGAAAATCTTGCAGGTGATAATTGGTTGCTTGAATGTTCAAGATGCAAGGCGGAATGGAATCAATATGGCGAAAATACTCTTGATGGTGGATATACAGGTAATGCTGAATCTCGTTTTGATAAATTGTCTAACGAAATCGCTGATGAATATGAGGAAAAGGGCATGAGTCCCGAAAAGGCTCAAGAAGTCGGAGATGCAACCGCCGCTATGATTGGTCGTAAAAAGTATGGCAAAAAAGGAATGGCGAAAATGCAAAGAGAAGGAATGAATGCTGAAGGATTTACTGATATTAATTATGATGCAAAAATTAGATTGAATAACCCTAAAGATGCAAAATATATTACTCCATCTATTGAAGACGGTATGGATTTTGAAAACGGAGAAGGAGTTCTAAGTTCAAAGTCAAAAATTGATTTGAATGCTGAAGGAGATTCGGCTACTTATTCACCATCGGATGAACCCGATATGGTAAATGAAATCCAAACAAGCCCTACAAATGAGAGTCCTCAATTATTCAATGCAAGTAATACTTTCAACACTACTACGGCATTAGGAATTGGCGGTCTTGTTGTTGCGGCACTTTCTTTGCCTATGCTTTATTCGTCGGCAAAATCTCGTTTAGGAAAGTCGGCTGAAGAAAAGCGCAAATCAAATGGAAGTGTGAGAAAGAATCATACTCAAGTTAAGAACTCCGAATACTCCGTAGGTCAAGTGAACCCTGTTGAGGCAGAAGGACAGCAAGACATTCATGGTGCTGAAGGAATTACTAATCCTCGTCATAGTCCTTCTCCTACTCCATCGGGCTATCCTTCTAAGAATTTGAAAATGTGGTGATTTTATGACTCAAATGCGAAATAATTTTGTTGAGAAGGATTCTAATTCATCTAATAATTGGTTATCAAAGATTCAACCTGTTGATAATCTAATGCGTATGGGTGATGGAACGGCTATGGAGGCTGAAGCGTTTTCCGAAAGTATTCCTATGATGAGTTATACGCCCGAAGAATTAGGTATCAATATGGATGCAACCCCTCAAGCGACAGCAATTGCGGCAACAAATCCTTATCCTTATACAGACCGTCAAGAAGTAACTGTTCAAGCGAGTAATAGCCCTGCATTGACTGTTGTTAAGCAAGACTTATTAGATGGTGGCGTTGAGTTCTCGGCTGAAAAAAACACTATGATTTCTCAAATTAGAGGCGAAATTAAGGATTTAATTATGGAAAATCCACTTATCACTTATGGATTGGGTATTTTAACCGTTATTGTATATCAAAAGTTCATTCAACCTTCGCTTCCTTCTAAGTGAGGCTTTAGATAACGAAACCGATAATTATTTATTGGTGATATTTCTTGTTGCATGATTGGAGAGTAGGTGATAGGGTTGCTTCTATTGCTGTTCGGGAATCCGTAGGCAAAACAGGATTAGGCACTATTCAAAGAATCCTTTTAGAAAAAGCAATTATTGTTTGGGATGATGGTTACCAATCCGAAGAAAGGCTCAAAGATTTAATTTTAGCAGGTTTTAATTCAAGTAAAGTATTAGAATCGGAAACATTAACTATGTCGGGAAACATTACTACTGAATTAAAGAATCCTAAAGAGAGAACCAATGTTAATGCAAAATTAATATCGGGATTGCCTTTAACATTAGAAGACGGTATTTCATGGGGAATATAAATGAGCGAATACTCAAAAGTTAAGAAGTCTTTGCGGCAATTCGCAGGTATTAACTTAGATGATGGCCGAACAATTCCTTCTAATTGGGTAAAAATCCGTGAAGAAATAGTATCGGGTGATAATTCTAATTTTAAGGTTTCCTTAGCAGTATTCCCCGAAACATTTAGTGGTTTTGCTAAAGGAAAAGGGCAACAATCTTCGGGCGGATATTTGGGAACGGGAACTAAAAATCTCGGTGTTGAAATACAGGTGGAAGAGATAGGAACTACAAATGTTGGAAGTGATAGGACATTTGAGGACATTACTTTTGAAAGACAGAATGAATTCTTTGATGATGCTAAGGCAGTCATTTCAAGAACCATAAATAGTGTTTCAAGTATTTCTTCACCTCAAGAAAGACAAGGAAACCTTTCGCAAGTAGGAACTCAAAGAAACCCTACGGATTGGTTAGTCGGAGATAAAGTAAATGTTTCAAGACCCGAATTAGATTCGGGAGGATTTACCGTAGGAATTATTGTAAGGGTTTATCCAAATACTGTTGATGTATTATTCCCTGCTGATGAATACCATGACAAAGGATGGACTAATGAAGAAGAGAAAACAGAACTCATCTATGCAGGTCATGACGATAATTGGCGAAAAACGGCTAATAATTGGCTAAAGAAGGAGTTCTATGCTGAATATGTAGGCATAGAATCCAACGAACCCGTTCCCGATTGGATTAGGCTAATACCTCAAGACCCCAAAGGGAGATTAACGACAAATCCTTCACCTATACCTAATACTTCAAATGTTTGGGATGAGTCCGAAAAGGTAAAAGAGAACCTTGACGATTTGTTAATTCCTTATCGTTTATACAATGACCCTATAACAGAAAAGGATTTAATTGAGAACTCGGCAATTAATGGTTTTGAACCCTATACAGGAATTCTTAGGCGTTGGCTTTAGATAACAAGACGAATAAAGAAAATACATGGGTCGTTCTTGGAACAGGTATGATGCTTCATTAGAAGACATTAAGAGATGCCGAAAGGCAATTCTTTCTCAATTCTCTAATGCTACGGATATTTACTTTGATGAATACCTTGTTGATACTCACCAAAACGAATCATGTAATGCAAACAAGTTCTATTACGGTGCTGTTTTGGAAACCAAAGACGGGCGATTTCAAGCCGCTACAAGTTATGGGCGAATTGGCGACTATAATAAAGCCTTCGGTGGAATTAAAGCCTTTGATGAAGGGTTATTCACCAATTTTGATTCGGCAAAGCGTAAGTTAAACGAAAAATTAGATAAGAAAAAGAGAGGAAAGCGTTGCAGTAAATGTAAGACTCGTCAAAGTTATTCTCCTTTTGCACCAAAGAATGCTGAAGAATATGGTGCTGA
>Ga0181418_1000067_pt1 | contig 29486 bp, 29 predicted proteins | sample 41SPOviralmetaG_FD_130143 | JGI IMG/M metagenome (GOLD analysis project Ga0181418, IMG submission 130143) | Marine viral communities from the oligotrophic San Pedro Time Series (SPOT) site, San Pedro Channel, CA, USA - 41 SPOT_SRF_2013-03-13 | ecosystem: Environmental > Aquatic > Marine > Strait...
ACATACAAATTAGTATGTATAATTAGTATGGGGAACAAAAATGACAATTGAGAACAAAAATGACAATCAAAAACGCACAAAATCATCTAAAATTTGATTGGATGATATTATATTTATATCACAACATTCTAAAGTGTAATATTTACACTTCTTACAAAAAACACGCTAAACTTACAACCGCTTACTACACATCCAACTATGCCGCGCACCGCATTTCCCACTAACGTTCGCCCCGCCACCGAAGAACAAATCGCTTGGATTGAGAAAGTGACGAGCGATATGCCGCCTTTCGGTATCTCCTTCAACAAAAGTTGTGGCGAAACAGCAGCGGAATGGACAGAGACTCGCGCCAAAGAACTTTCTGACTACCTGATTGAGAATGGTGCGTTGAAGAAGTGCCAGTATCTTGCTCACACTAAGGGTTGGAATGACCACTTGGATAAGGGCGTGACCACCATATGTAGGTTATCTTGCGACCAAATCACAGAAGCACTCAACCAAACTTCTTGGTTGAAAGGAACAGATTTGGTTGACGAAGAATACTACTCTGATGGTGTGCTTGCCGAGGAGTTGCCCAAAAATCTCAAGTATCACATAGTTGGTCTGTTTCGCCTACTCGCACACTCACAAGGTGAAAAAGCAGAGTCGCGCGGTATAGAGACCGAGCACGATGAGAAATTCAAGATGTGGTGGTATCCACACAAGGATGACTTTGACCCTTACAGCGATAGTGTCTATAGTTCACTCGCTGGCGCTGCGTATCACTGCGGTAAGATGGGTAAGGGTGATTGTTATTCATCTCAGGATGGTGAATGCCCTAATCTCGCTCGCAGAAAATCGCCACCAAAGAAAACCCGTGCGAAAGCACCGAAAAAGACAAAACAACCAGTATTAGATGAAGAGGCGGTTAGAGAATATATCAAAAACTCTTTCAATCTCCAGCAACTTTCAGACCTACAAACGCATATCAGTATATGCCGCCTACGTATTCAAGCGGATACGATGGATGAAACACCTACCGAACCATTTGATAGTCCGCGCCAACCAATTGAAGAACCCGAAGTATTCACTTGCCCTGAAGAATGGCAGGAGATTGATTTGGAAGAAGAAGCATTGAAGAAGAAAGACACGTATAGTAAATTAGTGTTGCCTGATGGGCATACAAAAATCTGGCAGAATGATGATACCGAAGAGTTGTGTTTTCCGTGTGCTAACGTTGAAGAAGCAACAAAGTATGAGTTTATAGAGGATTGGAGTGATGAGAAATATAGCATAGAAGGTATCAAAGAAATTGAATAAAGTGTAAATATTACACTTTCCAAATTATAAGTAGTTTAGATTAGATTATTTTTTTTCTGTTAACATTAGACATCTATAATCTGTTAATTTATTTTCAATATCACTTATACCAGGTCTCTGATAAACCTGTAAAGGTCTAATCAATAACCACTTATCTCTTTGTTGTAAAGGAAACCAAGATATATCTAAACTATAATCTCTATTACCTGTTTGAACTAATTTTTGTAAATCAGATTGCCAAGTATTAATTAATGTATCATAATAATGTTCTCTAACTATATATGCTGTTGTAGTGAAACACTTATGAATTCTATAAGCATCATCAGAATGAATACTATAAGGAGCAAACATATTGCCACCTAGTAATAATACATCCCAATCATCATCTTTTAGATTGTCTATTTTTTCTAACATTTTGTAATGGTCTTTGAATACTACATCATCTTCACAAATTAATATGTAAGGGTATTTGTTATCTTTCGCTTCTTGTAATACAGATAAATGAGACATACCGCAACCTATTATTCCATCTTTCGTTTTGAAAGCATTATATCGCTTTGGTTCTGAAATACCTATACCAATTAGTTCATTTTTACAGATAATGTCTCTATCAGGTCTACACCTTAAATTTATATATCTATGATATTCATTCAAATTCATTTTGTTATTTAAAAGATAAAAAAAAATAAACTATAAATTAAAAATGCCAAGAGATATAATACACATCAAACCGATTGATGTTGTGAGAGATGATTTAGAAAAAGCAACAATAGAAATCGGTAGTTTAATACAAGATATCAAACTAATGAAACTAACTATTGAAGATATGAAAAGAGATATGAAAAAAATTAATATAAAACTGAAAGCGAAAGAAAGTATTGAAAAAGATAATCTATCTACAGGTTGGTTTTGGTAAACCAAAGGTATGCTATGCTAATTAACCCTGAACCAAATATAGGTCTCCATATGGGTGAAGAGTGAAATACATAGCGCCGTCAAATTCAGCACCTTGCCAATTTTCATCTACACAATGACCACAGGTGTATGTGATTGCCTTGTTTTGGCGTGGGTTTGGCATAAAGTCGGGGTCAGTCTTCATATAGATACTCCAACGCCCCTTAAGTTCGTTTGACTTACGAAGTTTGTTCCAACTGGTCTTTGTAATATCTGAAATCTTAATCTGTCTATATTCAGTTGGAAACATAAGACTTCCACCTGATTTGTCTAAAATTTCTTTTGCTTGTTCTTCAAGTGCTTCTATTTTATGAACTACTGGTTCGGTTGATGCTGGTGGTATTGCTTCAACTGGTTGGACTGGTTGGAGAGGCGGTGCCTCTTCAATATCTGGAACGTGTGCGGTCATACCTGTTGCTCCACCTGTTTGTTCTTCAGGTTCTTTAGGTTTATCCAGTTTGATAATTTTGGTACTGGGTATAGTCTTCATATCTTCAGTGAAATCGTGTGGACACCATACATCCTGATTAACAACCTTATTCAAATCAACGTTGGCGACTGAATTAATCATTACGCTTTCAACATCATAATTTGTAAGTTGAGACATCAACTCTGGTGTCCTACTCTGCCTATCAGCGAGACTGGCACCTTGAGATATCACCTGGTGGCATACTTGAAAGTATATTTCCTTATCTATAATATCAAACATCAGTTCTTGAAACTTGGACTTTACTTCAAGGATGGTATCAACATCTGACCTACCTGTTGCTTTGATTTCTCGGGTATATTCCACAAACTTGTTGAGTTGGTCAGGCGAATTCCTCTTCATAATAACACGCTGCGTCTCAGGTATCTTATACCAAACCTCTAAGAATTTGACCAGTGTTGCTTGGGTGTATTTTTTACTCCCTTCTGCTACATCTTGGAAAATCAGCATCAAAAGAACGAATTTTTGATGTTCACTCACACGTTGTTGGAGTTCTTCTTCAGAGAGTTCGGATATGCCGCTATCCTTATGCTCATTGACGCACTTGATGTTCATACTATCCTTGTGCTTGACGATGTATGCGATTAGACGCTTCTTGGTGTGCGGTTCCTTAAGCGGTGGTCGCACTGAACCTATCTTAACTACTAATGCTGCGAGTATTTCATCGGGAACTTGGGCGAGTGTCTTGGAGAATTGCTTTGCGGACATAGCACTCATATTGTATGTTTTTTTGTGTATGATTTAATTTATAAATATCCAATCAAATTTTAGAAAGTTTTTTGCGATTTTGGTTTATAAAAATGACAATTTATCCTTAACGCTTTTAGTGATACTTTTACTTCATATATATCTTTTAAGTGATTTACACTCGGTAAAATAAAGGAGGATGTATTTGATACTTTGGTAAATTTTTTCCGATCAATATATCAATTGCTACTTGTTTGTTTGGTATGTAATACACTAACTTATCTCTCTTTTCAGTTATTGGATGAATACCCTTTTTCAATTTTGTATTATTAGGATTATCTAAAAATGTAATACCTTCCTGCTCAGTGAATTGTGATGAACTACCTGTTGTCTTTTTTGTTAGTTCAAATACATCATCCGTGATGATAATATTTTTCAAATCATCATTGATAATTCTATGTAAAGCATCTTCGTGAGTAGCAGACCTTGCCCAATTCCTATCTAAGTATTTCTTTCTCGGTTCTTTATCATTCAATTTGTTTATAAAAATTACTGATATTTTACTAAGAGGTGGATGTAAGGGTTTCAATAATTCAGGGTCTAACGCCATCTTACAATCTTTTAATGCTCCTCTTAAATAACATACTAATGATACTCTGGCAAATCTATTGTTTAATCCTAATACACCTACTTCTAAATTATCTTTGAAAATATCAGGTAATTCATCATTCAGTAATTTATCTTCATCAGTTTCATACATCTCTGTATTAGCGTGATATTCGTGAACATCAACACAGAGATGGTCTCCCTTCCTCATATCAATTGCTATCCTGTATTTAGGGATAACAAAATAACCTCCGTGATAATGTCCATATTCTAATGTTGAAAGATTACCAAATCCGTAATCACCTGCGTCTTTATGAACACCTGTTCTAAAATTTCTATTGATTGTTATAGTAGAAAAGGGAGTATCTCCGACCACCATATCAGGTTGTATCATCGCTTGCTCCATCTGTTTATTATACCAATCAGGGTGTAGATTTTTATAGGAATTTGAGATTTTCTGTATGTAATGTGTGCCATCTTGGACTTTTAGAAAATGTTGTCTGCTGTAATGAGATAATCTACAGGGCATATCCATCTTCATTTGGTGTGTTTCACTCCAATATCCGACTATATTACTTGCTACTTCATTTTGAATTTTCATTTTTGTATGTTTTCCGTGAACATTAATATGATGTGCCGACCATCCACCAGGTTTATTTAACTTAATGATAGGTCTTTTCTTCCAGTAAACACTATTAGGGTCTATGGGTCCCCCTGAAGCACCCCTACTATGAGTGGATTTCGCTAGGTTCTTAAACGCTAAAAATGCTATATCACATTCATTATCATTTGCTATATGTTTTCTAAACTTGAATAAGATAGTGCCATCCTCTCTAAAACAATCACAATCTTCAGTGATTAACTCATCGTAATATGAATCATCTATATATTTTCCTTTGAGTTCATCTAATTCTTCTTCTGTATATTTAGGTGTTAAGTTTCTGACCTTCATTATTTTAGAATATAGAAACAAATATATAACTCTAAATTGTAAAAGTGTAAATATTACACTTTTGAAAAAATTACTAAATTTATTTTTTGATTGTTAATAATAAAACTATGGGAAAAGCAAAAGATGGTAGCAACTGCTATACTCGTAAGAATACGGCGGGAGGTTCATATGTCACTTGTGAAGGAAAACAGAAAATTGATAGAAAATTTCAGAGAGAACATAGTAAATTACTGGGCACAGCAAGAGTTAAAGTGAGTAAATCTGAATTTGAAGAAGCAAGATCAGGATTATCAGCGATGATAAGACCTGCTCCTGCTACTCTGCCTGATGTCGCTGTAAGAGAAGAAAGGATAGATACAAAAGTCCGTCAGTTAGACCAAAGAAGTTGGAAATCAGGAAGAGGTAAAGCAAAAAATCCACATACTTGGATACCATCATTACCTGATGGGAGAGCAAGCACAGAAGGACTTATGAAAGTAGTTTCTGATTATGAAAGCGGTATATTAAAACAGACAGAAGTGAATACTGTAATCTACAAAGCAAGTCAAATAATTTTAACAGAGAGACAGGGAGAAGGATTATTAGCAGGATTACAGACTGAAACAGAACAACAAATTGATGATATAACATCTCAAGCACATACTCAATTAGGTGAATTATTTAGCGCTCACGTAGCAGAAGCACCAGGAGTAGTAGCAATGACTACCAATATGAAAGGACTTGAATTAGCAACATATGATGCTCTGTTCAATGCTGGTTCTGATGTAGCAAAAGGGATATCAGCAGCGATAGCAGCAAGAACACCCTACGCATTACTAAATGAAAAAGCGAAAAAAGGAACATTAGAATACGATGAATTCTTTGATTATCTATTCAATGAGGATGATAATTTTAGTGAAGGATTATATGAAAATAGAGATGATAGGTTGGAAGTATTCGGTTATAATATGGATTATTGGGTTCATCAAGTAAATGAGGATGCTGATAGTTGGGATGAGTTAGATGAAGATGAAAGTGAAAAACTACAAGAATTGATGAGGGAGGAGGCAGAAGATGACCAAAGAGGACATTTAGAACATATATTTAATCAATATATAAGGGGTAAAAAATTCAATAGTTTAGATGAAGCAATTGAATTATACAAAAAAGAACTTGATTATCCTGGATTTTAGTAAAGTGTAATATTTACACTTTTGATTTTTACTGCGTTTGATTTAAGAAATAATTATCAAATATAGATTATAGATGGAATTACAAGATTTAAGTAAACCCTTTACAATTCATATGACTCATTCAAGAAAAGAACTACTTGATATTATCAGGGTATTTAAATTACCGATAACAAATAAGAATGATAAAAATAAGAAACAATTACAGGATGCGATTATTGAAGTAGTTAGATTTTTAGATAGTGTTTGTAGTGAACAAGAATATTTTTTTATCAATTGTAAAGAAGAACTTATTGAATATTTAATTAAACAAAATCCAGCAAAAACATTAACAATCAAAGAGAAACAAGATGTAATGATGATAGCAAAGAAATTGATATCATATGCTCGTAATAATTACTTTCTATTACCCAGTGGTTATATGGATACAATTGAAGTATATAAAGATACTACTTATATAGCAAAATTTCCTGAAATACCTTCAGTTAGAAAAGCAGTAGATTTAATCAATAAAGACCCTAAAATCAGAGATAAGATTGAGATGGTAATTCCACGTAGAGTGAAGAAACAATTAGAAAAACGTAAAGCAGTAAAGCAAGCAAATACACCTCTGTATATTAAACGTGGAGAATTCATACTTACCTTTGACTGATGTGATACAAAAGGTAAAATCTATTTAAAAAATAAACAAAGAGTAAAGGTAATTAGATATGAAAGTAGAAACGTGTAAATACGACCAAACATACTTAGTATTCTCCTCTGGTGATGTGTATAACGGAAATTTAGAGAGAATGAAACCTTATTTTACAAATGGTAGTCGTTCTCCTTATTTATATTATATGTTCAAAAATCCCGAAGCAACTAACAAATCAGGTCAAAAAAAGGTATATGTTCATAGATTGATAGCAGAGCATTTTTTAGAAAATCCTAATAATTTGAGAGATGTTCACCATATAGACAATAATCCGCATAATAATGATGTATCAAATCTTCAGTGGTTATCGCATAAAGATAATTGTGCGATGAAACCACCTGTAAATCCTATTGAAAAGATAAAAAATAATGATAAATGTTATATATATTATGATAATACTATTAGTAAGTATATATTTAGGTGGGATGCTCCAAATCCGAAATGGGGAAAGGTCAATAAGAGATTTAAGACTCTGGATGAAGCAAAACTATTCAGAGATAATTATTTTGCTGTCGCATAAACTTTTGATGCTGTATTAATATCGTGTCCCCTCCACATAGCGAATTGTATTTTTTCTTGTGTTGTTCCCGTATCCCAAATTTCACTTATCAGTAATTTTGTAATATCTGTTGCTGATGCGTTTACCTTATGTTTCTTTAATAATCTCTTTAACCATACAGACAAATTGTTTCTTTGTTTTGCCTGTATTTTTTCAATAGTCATACCTTCTTCATATGTTCCGTCTTTACTACCATCAAAGAATACGAAACTACTTTCCTCTACTGATTTCAAATGTTCAGAGAGAGATTGTAATAAATCTTCATCTGTAATAGGTATCTCTCTTGTTCCATATTTCTTATTTGTTTTATATCCGTAGAAAGCGAATGTCTTACCATCTATCAGAAAATTCCTAACTCCCTTATCTTGTATATCATCATAATCCTTTTGTGATATATTCTCTAATGTTGCTGTTTCTAATCTGAATGGGTATTTCGCTACAATTTGAAACAAAGCGTACGTTCTAATACCAATTTTACTTTTTGCCTGTTCCTTTAAGTCAGACAATATTGTATCTAATTGGATTCTATTAATTTTAGTTTCTTTTACAGGATTTTTTCGTTGAGCATCAGCACGTCTAACTTGTAATTCAGTTTCCAAATTTCCGTATGTTCCAGCGTGTTCTAATCCAAACATATCATTTGCTATCAATAATGAATTTGTATATGATAACATAGTTGATAATGATAACTTCTTACCTTCTACTGGTGATTGTAAACAAGCGAAAGTATGGTCTACATCTTCAACCATATACTGAATTTGTGATATATCTTCAGGGTCTTCATCATAACATCTATTATATAATCTTCTGATATTATTACTGATAACGTCTAAACTACTCTGCTTTCTCTTACCAGCGTTTTTATCAGATAAGAGTAAATTGAATTGTTCCATCTAATTATTGTTTATTAGATAAATAAAAATTAAAATCAAATTTATAAAAGTTTTTGATTATATTTAGTAAAGTGTAATATTTACACTTTAGCAAAGCATACTTCGTTTACGATTTTTGTCTCATATGAAATACAATTATAGTATTACCTGAAATATCTGATACAGGAACTTCATTGCTATCAACAATCTGAACTTCAATATTGTTTAAGATTTCAGGTGAAGCATTATGAAGCGATACATATGTCTTTTCACCAGGAGCAAAAAATAGATCACCAAATTCCCTACCATCATTAGTAAACCTAGGTAGATGATAAAGTATCTTACTTACACTCTGTTTTGCTCCGTTATAAGATTGAATAGGCATATTACTAATTCTAATGAATGCTGAATTAACCCTAAAATCAGGAGTAGTGAAACTATTGAATGATACTTGGTCTCCATCAGCATTCACTGATACATACCCATCTGCTACTCCTTCAAGTTGGTCTATAAATGATTTGTTTGGAAACCCGAGAAGTCTATTCATTTTCGCTCTACCCGATGTATCTGTTGTTCTGTATTTACCTTGTAAATAATCATTAGGGGTAAATGCTTCTATATATCCAATAACAAATGCGTGATTTTTAGCAATACCTTTACCACTCGCAAGTAATCCATCATATGTGCTTGTTCTTGCCTCTACTGATACAGAAGTTATTTCATATTTCTCTTTCGTATCACAAACTAATGTTTGAGATAAACAAAAAGGTCTCAGTTTTGTATCTCTTACATTTGCTAAATTTCCGTCTGTTCCGCTATTTCCACCACTCTCAAATCTATCAACCCTACAATTTGAATAAAAATCATCACCTGTCGTAAGTGTAAAACTCGGTTTATCATATGTAGGGTATCTATATCCTGTTTCACTATAGTGAGAAGCATATTTATAAATTCTTAATAGATTATTCTGTGTCCCTACATTAAGTTTTGGATAAAGAGCATTCCGAGTTTCACCGATAGGTAGGAAACATTTATTACGGACAGCGCTTAAAGTATTACTCACTACCTTTGTTGCTGCTGACTTATTATCAATAAAAAATAATTCAAGTTGGTCTCCTATAGACTTAAACCGCACTCGGTCAAATGAAGCATTAAATGAAGCATTAGTCATTTTAGCAGCAATAGGAGAATGTGCCCCGTAATAGATTACTTCACTCTGAACTAACATATTTGACTGAACTTCATTATCATATGATAACTGGTAAACTTCAATATATTCTCCATCAGACTGAACCATATAATCATAATAATCTTTTTGATATCTACCTGTTTGAGGATTAGTCATTCTGTAATGAGTGGACATCGCAACACCATCATCAATTCCACCATCAGGATGACGTGTTCCTGGGAGCATATTTGCTCTCCCCCTGCTACCTACTTTTGTAGTATCTCTAACATATTCAATTTGAGGTCTGCTTAATCCTACACGCCAACCACCAGTATCAGCACTCGTTATATCAACCTCAAACTCACTATTAACTAAACCGAACGGATGTCCGTGTCCAATGACACTACATTCACGTCTATCTAATTTTTTCAGTACTGTATCATCAGAGGCATTATTAGCAACTACCCGAGTAAATACCTTATGTGCTGTGCCACCAAAAGTAGAATGAGTAGAAGTCCAATCAGTAGTATGAACATATCCATCTGATAAATTATAAGGTGCGTGCCAGTAGGGACTTAACATCTCGCTTGTGTTTGGCACGCGATTTGGTGCTGCTAAACCACTCCTCTGACCACTCGTAATTATAACACCTGTCGCTTCACCACTGGCATTCGTGCGAGCAGCAACATCATAAAATCCAAAAATCTCGGGATTTCCATATGCTTCATCTAATCTACTTTCTAATTCTATAACCCACTCATCAATATTATATGTTCCTGGTCTTGGACGAATAGGGATAGGCATTTCTACACGCTGTGAGTGATACGGGTAGTCATCATCATCTTGTAAATGACCAAAATAATGATACATCTGTGTATCTTCCTCTACATCTATTAAAGCATCACGCCTAATCTTGACACTCTCAACTGCTATTTCGGCGTTTGTTGGAATTTTTACAGGACTATTAAAATAATTCTGAAAATGAGAGGGATTTTCAATACCCATCTTAGTCCTGGTTCTCCCTGCTCCATCCCTTCTGCTGTATCCTGCCTGTGTTGAAGTTGCTACAATTAAACTCATCTTTTTATATAATATAATTTATTTTTATTTGATTGATTAAATTAAAAAATGACTATGAAAAAAAAGAAGAATGTTCAGAATATGAAGTCTTTAGAATTAGACCCCTGCCCGTCTTGTTTATACGGAAAAAATAGAAATCAGCATAATGTCCCAGGAAGAGTAGAAAACTTCAATAGAGTCAAACCTAAAGAAGCATTCGGTGCTGCTGCTCTTAAGAAGGGAAAACCTAAAAAACCCCGAAAACCTACTAAACCTAAACCGAGAAAACCAAAACAACCTTACAAACCTAAGTATTGAGTCTCTTTATCTCTTTTTTCAGTTCTTCTATCTCTCTGCTCAATTTTTCATTCTCTCTCTGTAATGCCATATAGGGTGTTTTTTCTATTCTATCCATCTCTTTGTTGACTTTTCTTAATCGTTCATTAGCAATTTTAGCACGATTGAATTGATGTTCAGCATATCCAACAATCTCAAGTATGAAAGGACTATTTCTTACTCTTCTATCAAAATTTTTGAGTTGATTTTCATTTATATCATCATTGTGTCTCATTCTACCTTTTATAAATCTAATACAAGGATAATCTAAAACTAATTTTGGCGGATTTGGCATAAAAGGGCAACTAAGTAATGTCTAATATATTTTTATAAAATAAAATCAAATTTAGATTCAAAAGTGTAATATTTACACTTTACAAAAACGACAATTTCTCCTTAAAATATTCCCACGCTTCCTGTATCTTCCTGAAACCTTCAGCAGTTCCACCTTTATCAGGGTGTTCTTTCAATACTGATTTTCTATATGCTTTTTTCATATCTTCATTACTTGCTGATTTTTTCAAACCAAACACGCTATAAGGATAATCAGGTTCTAACTTTTCAGGTTCAGTTTCTTCAGTATCAAAACCAAAGAAACCACCGAAAAATTTACTCCAAAAATCTCTTGCTTTTTTTTCGTTATATTCTTTATTTCTTGCTTCTCTGTTTTCTTTATCTCTTTTTAATCTTTCTTTGAGTTCTTCTTCGTAATCTTTATAATATTTCGGTGGTGTTTTCCAAATACCTCCGTGAGGTGATGATGATAAGGGATATGCTATACTCTGATATCCTCTTTTATACCAACATCCACCAACGTTAAACATAATAAATAATTCTATTATTAAAAATAAAATCAAATTTATATTAAAAAAATGTCTGATAATATTTCACAACAAGATGAACCTATGATTGATGTTGAACCTATGAGTGTAGACCAGTTAGCAGGAGCATTCGTTATGATAGCAGGTGCTATCGGTAGTCTGCTACTCGTTATTTGGCAGAGCAAATGTCATTGCCGAATGAATCTATGTTATATTTTCTCTTGTGAAAGAAGACCACCTAGTGAAGAAGAGATGAAAGGTTTAAAAGACCAAGCAAAAAAACAAAATGATAAATTAAAGAAAATGAATAAGAAAGAAGAACAAATATTAGATAAAGAAAATGAAATATTAGATGAAGTTATTGTTCCCCCAAAATTAAAGAGAAAAGATAGTATGTTAATCAGTGAGTTAGAACCTACCCTTTCCAAAGATACTTCACCGCCCAGTAGTTAGCACTATTCTTATCCTTATACGCTAAACTACCATCTTTCTTCCTGATACCTTTTGCTCTCGCTAAATAACTCTTTCTCTGTTCTGCTGTCGCTGAACCTGAACGGAAATCATCCATCCCTGCTGCTCCAAAGTGTATTAGTTTCTTGCCTCCTGACGCAGACTTTACATATACACTCATCTTTTTACCTGCTTTTTTAGATTTGAAAGGTTTGTAAAGGGGTTTGTTTTTGCTGTCACTCACGCTCATTTTTAATAATAGATTTATTTTTTTTATGTATATAATAATAAAAATGCCAACAATAGACATTAACTCGGGGAAGTGGGAATTGATTAAATTTATCAGCGATAATAAATTATCAATACCTATTACTGATGGTGGTAAGCGTAGGGGTGTCAAAGCACTGAGAGAAGATTTAGAAAAGGGTGGATATATAGTAGGTGTCAAGGGTAAAAGCAAAGCACCGAAAAGTAGAGGAAAACCGCCTCCCGCAAAAGTTAAAGTTGACCAATTATCAGCAGAAGAACAATATAAAAGTTTATTGAAACAATTTCCAACAGGATTTGGTGGAGTTAAGAATGTAAATGTTATCAAGATAGCAGGATTTAGTAGTCAAACTGATGTACCTTTTGTGCCAGCAACAACACAGGAAGTAGAGTTAAGTGGACACGGAGGTATTCAATTGAAGAAACCAATATCAGTAAATGATATGAGAGATTACTTAACATCAAGAGTTCCTGCTGATGATTTCAGCGGACTCGGTAAAGCAGCATTAAGGGAACTTTATAACAAAGTGAAAAACAAAGAAGAAGTTGAGAGTGTCAAAGATGATATACCAACCAAAGTAGCGGATTTGCGATTTGCCCTCACTGATATGGGTGTAAATATTGAAGGTAGGAGTAAAGCAGAATTAAAACAATTATATCTTGAAAACGCCGTGAAAGCAGACGGAGGTTATATAGTACCAACAAAAAATTACGGCAAAGGTATGAAGGTAGGAGAGATGAGAGACTATTTATCTACTCGGGTTCCCTCGGAAAATTTCAAAGGTATGAGTAAACCAGAATTGCGAGCATTTTATAATAAAAACAGAGAAGAGGAAGAACAGACTAAAAATGTAGTGATGACGGAATCTGAAGAGGAAGAAGAACCAGATGAGCAGGAATTTCAATTACAAAATTTAGGATTTGATTTAGCAGATGATATAATTACACAAGAAGAGTATGATATTGCGGTCGCAAAACTATTCGCAGTAGAATCAGAAGAAGAAGAAGAACCAGTTGTAGAAGAACCAAAGGAAGAATTTGAAGGAGAATTAGTAGACTTTCAAGGAGCAACTTATCAATATTTACCTGATAATCTTGATGAACTATACAATATGGAGGGCGATTACGTAGGTCAGTGGAACGTAGATGTTGATGATATTAATTTTATCCATCCTAAATTCAGACAAGACCACGAAGATATTAGAGATGGTGGCGAAGAACCTGCGAGACAGCAAATTAAAAGAAGGAAACCTGTTGAAGAACCTGTAAGAGAAGAAGAAGTTGAACCTGGATTACAGAGACATAGAGATAGAAAAGCAGCAGCAAAAAAGCATAGAGAAGAGAGAGAGAAAGAGAGAATAGCAAATATAGATGAAGAAGATGTTGATGAATTATTAAAATTACTGGATGTTGAAACATACGGATATTCTGTAGCAAAGGATGCTTGGGATGATTTGAAAGCAGTAGGTATAGATGTTCCAGAACCTAAACGAACTTTGAGTGATATGACCCCTTTTGAATATGAAGGTATCATATATTATATAGAAGATAATGATTCTTTTTTCGTAGGAGTGAAGACATATAATGATAAGTTTGAAGTAGTAGGCACTCTCAAGGGTAGTAGGAGTATAATAGGAGAGCATAAAATTAGATTTAAGAGTAAATATAAAGAGATTCACGAAAGGGAAGCGGGTTAAAATGACACAAATTTTTTTGAATTTCATAGGAAAAATTATTATGAATAGGTAAATAAAGATGTCATATATGCCTGATATTGAAATGCCTTCTGAGGCGAAGGAAGATGATTTTGAAGTAAGAGAAGTAGAACCTATGCCCGATGTCTCTGAATTATCAGATGATGACACAGGTGTTGAGGAGGAACAAGAACCTCTCCCTCCCCCACCTCAAAAAAAAGCAAAATTAAAAAAGGAGGATATATTCAAACCTAAGAAAGCACCGCCTAGGAAAGTCAGTATTGACCCCCAACCTACTCTTGCGCAAGGTACCTCTGGTGAGGAACCAATTGTCCCTAAGATAGAACCTGTAAAAAAGAAACGTCAATTATCTGAAAAACAGAAGGCAGCGTTAGCAAAAGGCAGAGCAGCGAGAGCAGCGAAAAAGAAACAAGTAGCACCTGAACCTGTATATGAACCACCCGCATCAGAAGTAGCATACAAACAAAAGAAAATGAATGAAGATTACAATAGACAGCGTCCTATGTTTACTCAAGAACAATTACAAGAAGTAGTATTTCAGGGTGTTAATCAATATGATACTATGAGAAAAAAGAGAAAGGAAGAAAAACGTAAAGCACAAGCAGCACAAAATCATAACAATAAAGTATTCAATGATTTGAATTCTCAAATGCGAAATAATGACCCTTGGTCTTCTGCTTTTAATTTTTAGTAAAGTGTAATATTTACACTTTTGATTTAATCTATAATTTTACATCTCTTATCTTTCAATAAGGGATTTGGTCCTGCCTTTTTCATTTTGATACTTACTAATCCAGGGTATGTATCAACTAATAATTTTAGTGTTTCATCTCCCTGCCTTTCAATACCTATACCACCTTCAGCAATATATTTTGTTTTACAGCATAGATAGTTTAATCTTACAACACCACCATCTGCGAGATAATGCTTAATACTTCTTTCATAATCATCTCTTGCTCCGATATCAGGTGTATGACTACATAAATCTTTTTTGATTATAACACCGAATAGATGACCTATAATAAATTTATAATCATATGAAATATCATTCTTCATAAATAAAGAATTATCAACAGGGTATACTCCCCACATATGTCTATTTGATTTTTCACATTCTTCAAATGCTATATTAAACTCTTTCTTCAAATCTAATTCATCATTAGCAAAACCAGGTGGTTCCCAACCTCGTGGATTTTTCATCTTGATTAATTCAATATCATCATCAAAACTGATTACTTTATCCCCTTCATTATAGTGTTTAAGAAAGATAAACTCTCTAATCTGTCTAATACCCTTTTCACCGATAACAATATTATAATCAGGATATTTACTTTTGTATAAATCATATTGTTCTTGATTAGCAACAAAAATATCTATGATAGATTTATCAATATTATGAAATTCTAATGTCTTTAATGTTTTCTGACCTAATCCCTCAACTCTGTTATATGATGGTATTGCTATCCGATACATTTTATTATTTCGGAATATATTTTTTTTTATTGTATAATTTAAAATAATATATAACTATGAATAAAGATGGTTCAAACAAGAAGTCAACAAAAGAAGGTGGAGGAGGAGTTAAAACTAAATTCGTGCCAGTGGTTGTCCCTGTGGTGCCGCCTGAAGATACAGGAAATGATGGACACCCTGAAATACATCCGCATCTCCCTCAAATTGCGGGACCTGGTGGAGGAGCGCTACTCTTGATGATATCTCCCGTTCGCACAGGTAAATCTACAATTATTTCTAACCTTTTGTTAGGCGATAGTGAGATGGGATTTTATGATGCTCAAGAGCGTTTCCATACAACTACTATAATTTCAAATACGATTGCTAATGACGTCACCAGTAGATTTTTAGCAAAAGCATTTGATACTCACGATAGTTATGATGATAGTATTATTGATGGTATTGTAAATCAACAGAAAAGTTATGATAAAGAAGACCAACCTGATATTGGGGTCATTTTAGATGATTGTTTAGGTTCAATTCGCAGAGAAGCAAGGATAAATCATTTAGCATCGCGATTTCGGCACTTTAATATTAAATTATTAATTATCAGTAGTCAAAATTTCAGAAGTTGTAGTCCAATCATTAGGCAAAATGCTACTAACGTAATTGTAGGTAGTCCATTTCCAAATCAGAAAGAGTTAGGTAAGATGGCAGAAGAATACGGGGATGTATTTGGTGGTGCTGATAATTGGTTAAAAATTTATAAAAAAGCGACACCTGAAAAGTATTGTTTCTTACATATGGATTTTCAGAGTAATCCACCAAAAGCATATAAATGTTTTGAAGAGTTAATCGCAGAGGGTCAAAATATTATAGGTGATGTTCCTACATTATCTGATGAAGAAGATGATTTTGATTTATCAGATGAGAAAAAATAAGTTTTATATAATATAATATAAATATGGGAGACATATACGGGATTACAAATGCTGTTATGGAGCAGAATAGTTTACACGGAAGATTAGCACTTGCGAATGAATTAGCACAATCTGATTATCAAACCAAATTAACAAATTTCAATAATAAATTAAGAGATATACATAAGGATGATAGCACAACAACAAGGGATGATGTTGTTGAGGATTTACCCGATTTAAATGATGCTTATATGTCTGCTAAGGGAACATACGCAGGTTTGAAAGGTGCTTTTGTCGGTGCTAAAGAAGCATCACAGGCATTTACGGCGGACCCAGCAACAATAGATAGAGCAGCAGTAGCGGACCTTTCAAGTGTTGAGCAGGTAGCATTTGCCGGTGGTGGGCGCGGTGTTATTAGTAGTGCCGGTAGAGCAGTTAGTAGTGCTGCTGCTTCGGTGGGCGAAACAACGGAATTAGCAGCAGAAGGTGTAAGATATTCAGGAGCAGTAGCAGGAGGTGCTTTATCCGGTGCTAAACAAGGATTATCTGAATTCGGTGGTGAGGCGGGACAATTAGGTGGTGTAGAAGGTATTGTAAAAAACGTAACTACTGTATTAGGTGGTGGTGGTGAGGCGGCAGCATCGTTTGGAGCAGTAGCAGCAAAAGGTGTAGGAGCAGCAGGTGGTGTTTTAGCAGGTGTAGGACAAATCACAAGTTTATTAAATACAGGTGATTTAACTAAAAGACTTGATACACAAACAGGTAAATATGTAAAAGAAAGTAAATTAAGTGAGGCATCAGGATTTTTAAATGAAGCAGGAGCAGTTGCTGATGTAGTAGCGGGAGCAACAGGTGGGTTAGCAGTCCCTTTCGCCGCAGCACTTAATTTAGCAGGAGCAATAACAGGTGCTATTGGTGAATATAAAGATGAAAAATCGGATGATGCTTCAGTTGGTATTAATCCGGATGGAACTTCTAAAAATCCAGCACCAACTAAACCTCAAGCAATTAATACAGAAGCATTCACAAGTTTAGGATTTGTTGGTAATATGTCTCATAATCCATTAGACCACATATCCTAAAGTGTAATATTTACACTTTTGTAATTTATACTTTTTTAATTTTTAGTATTGAATAAAAATAATCTTTATAATATAAATAAAGATGGCAAGTTTTTGGACAGCAGAGGATAAAATACCGATTGGACAGACTAAAATTTCTGTTCCAGCAGAACACGGACTTGATTATGACCCAGGACAGAAGATTGAATTTCATATTCCTGCTTCAACTAATTTCTTTCAACCAAAAGAAAGTTATTTGAAGTTTGATGTATTACTGAAACCAGGCACTACTAATCCTGTGTTTTTACAACTTGATGGTCAACTCGGAGGGCAGGTTTTAATACGGGATTTGCGTATATATTCTGGAGGCGCCGGAAGGATTTTACTTGAGGAATATCAGAATTACAATGTTTTAACTGCGGTAAAATATGATTATGAATTAAATGATACTATCAGACAGAAGCGTTCTCTTACTGAAGGATGTGTATACTATGATGATAAGCATAGGTCTACTACAGGTATGAATACTGATACAGCAAATAATCTATCAAATAATCCTTATTTTAAGAAACCGATAGAAGGAGACCGAACTGCTGCTGAACCTACTTTCCAAAAGGTTAAATGTTTACTACCACTAAATACAGGTATCTTTTCTAATGATAAGATTTTCCCAGTTGGTATGACGGATGGTCTCATTGTAGAAATAATCCTTGAAGATGCGAAGCACTGCTTAAGAACTCTTGATAACGTTATGTTAAATCGTAAAGCATTAGCAAATCCTGTATTTTTATCGGCATCTGGTACTACTGGGACACCAGCAGCAATTGCTGACCCTAACCTCAATCCTCTATATCCTCCTACTGGCGCTGGTGGTTCATTTACCATCTTCTATATTAGACGCGATAACGTGATGGGTATTAATGCTGAAACAGGACCTTCTCAAATTCCCTTATGTGTGGGTCAGAAAATTAAATTTATGAAGGTATCAGATGGTTCTGTAATTGTTGACGTGACGGCAGGTAGTGCTGGGCACGGAGTAATTAAGGATATTAAGTATGCTGCTGGAACTAAGAACGCTGCTTATATTGAATTAACTAATGGATTTCAACCAGGTGCTGCTATAACAAAGGATTGTGTTGTTATTGATGCCAGTGTCAGCGATCAAGTAGGTGATTTTAACCCAAGTTATCAGGTGACGAATTGTGAATTCATTGTTCAGCAGGTGACGATGCCAGGTGGATACACACAGAAACTTGCTTCAATGATGAAAGAAGGTGGTGCTATGAATTACGATTTCCTATCTTTCACTAATTACAAGACTTCTCAAATTGCTTCTGAAAAACTCACTACCCTACGAATTCCACTTACTCAGTCTCGTGCGAAATCTGTATTAGCGATACCCACTGATGCGTCGGTATATACACAGAAGCAGATTATTTCTGGAGATACGACACCAATTGAAGATTACGAAAGAGATACTAAAACTGCTATTCACGAAAATCACTGCGTTCGTTCAGGACTTGTAGGTATTACTGATAATATTACTCAATATCAGTTATTTTATGATGGTAAATTAAATCCATCTCGCAAGGTTAAGTGTAGTAAGATTTCAGGTAAATTTAGTATTGACCAGCAACCGCTTATTGAGTTAGAAAAGGCACTTGTGATGGCAGGTATGAAACCGCATAGTATGTTAAATTTCAGGAAGAATTTTGTTATCGGTCGTGCTCTTTCATTACAGGATGGTGTTTATGATACTCGTGGTAGAGATTTTCAATTACAGGTTGAGTATCAGGAACCAGATGCTCCCGATAAAAATAAACTCTGGAATGTTTGGTGTTCGCATCTAAGGCGTTTAGTTATTTCAGGTAATAGTATTCAAATTCAAGTATAATTTGTAAAGTGTAAATATTACACTTTTGTTAAACCAAAGGTAATCTTATAGATAAATCAGGTTTTTAAAATTCTTACAATATAAATTAATTGTTAGAATATAATAAAATGACTAGTTATTCTACGCATCAGGAGATTGTGCCGAGCAATATTACATCAAATGGTTCTTTATCTTATTTTGGAGGACAACCTACTATTCAGTTTCTGATAGGTGAACAGGATAGGTTTATCAAACCAGGTAGTATTCGTCTTGTAGGTGAATTTACTATTTTCAAAGATGCTGGTAATACTACTATTCCAGTTGAAGCAGATGGTATCAGAATGAATGAACGTTTAGGTATTAATGCTGTTGTTGACCAACTTACTATTTTCAGTCAGAAATCATCTCAGGTGATGGAGACAATAAATCATCATAATCGTATGATGTCTTCATACCTATCTGTCACTCAGAGTTTAGATGATTTTGCTGGACATACATATGAAACTTCCCTTCGTTTCCCTAATTACAAGGCACAGCAGTTAGGTGTTATTGAGAATACACAGGCAGGCAATCCTGCTGGTCGTAATGAATTTTGTATTCCGCTTGTTTCAGGTATGTTTTTAGGTAAAGAACCAATACCTCTTTCAGGTCAGTGGGGAGTAGGTGGTTTAAGAATTGAGATAAATTTAGCACCTGATAGTAATGTATTATTTAGTGCTACTGATGATATCGCCGCATTAGCAACTGCTCACTATGTATTATCTAATGTCCGCCTTGTCTGTGAAACTATGGTTCCTCCTCCTGACCAGTTATCTCAGTTAATGAACCAAACTACGAATACATTTGTATACAATAGTATTACTTCTTACTATCAGACGATTAACTCTGCGAATGCGAATATCAATTTCAATCTTGCTTTATCAAAGGTTCTTGGAGCATATATGAATGTTGTTCCTGCGGCACACATCAACAATCTTGCGAGAGACGGACTTGCTACTCTACCTTTCCAAAATGTTGCTGATGGGACGCGTGCGGTCGTAGAGCAGTGTGTATTTACTCGGGGAGGTGAACGCTACCCTCTTCAGTATAATTTAGATACTACACAGAAGGAAGGTGCTTTTGTAGGAAATGATACTATGGATACTCAATTAGCAAGAAACTATATGAATGCTGTGATGGGTTTTGCTAAAATTGGACGGACTAGTGTAAATACTGAAAATTACAAGTATTTTGATGCTGGTGCGACTTTTCAGCACGCTAAAGTAATCAAGGATGGTGGTAGTGCTTGGGGTCTTGGTATTGCTTATGATACTATTTCTGATCAGGGTATTTCATTTGAAAATGTCCCGTTCGGTGTTCAACTTCAACTGCGTTTAACTTCGGACTCGCCACAATCTATTTTCTTATTTGTTCATTCTAAGCAAACAGTATTGTCTACTCCCCAAGGTATTCAGGTATTAAAATAAATTTAAATTTTTGACTTTATCTTTTTTTTGACTTAAGTAATTATATAAATATGACAAGTATTAATAATTCCGCGCAGGTTCAAGCACAGAGTGGTGGAGCAGGTGCTATTCCTGATTTAGTAAAAATTGGTACTATTCCAACTGATACGGCAATTGATGTCGCTACAGAGATTTTAGAACCTGTTTCATTTTCACAGAATGAATGTCGGTTTGTATTAACTAACAAGGGTATTTTACATAGTAATTCTCGTATTACTTTTTCTCTTAGCGGTGATTACTTTAATGCTCCTACTTACGGAAAATGTGCCTTTTTACCAGCAAATATTGGTATTGCTTCTTTACTACAGCGTGTGAGACTAACAGTAGGGGGAAAGACTATTTCTGAAATTGAAGATTTCAACCACTATTATGCTTATGAAAGTATGTTTATCCCACCCGAAACAAACAAAGAACGTGAACAGGTATTTACAGGTCGTTTAGGTTTAGGTGTTAAACCTACTCTTACTCAGCGTGAGACTACTTATGCTGTTGCTGGTAATGCTTCATCTGTTGTTGCTGGTAATGTTGAAAGTTTAACTGAAGCAGAAAGTGTATGTATTGATACAGGTAAGGATTTTGACCAGAATACAAGTTCTGTCAATGACCTTTTAGGTGCTGCCGAAGTCCCTACCAATACTCGTAAGGTTTTTGATTTCCAACGTGAAGAAAATACCGGTGTTTTCTCTATCTTAATTGCTGATTTATTCCCCTTCCTAAAGATGAATCAGTTGCCACTATTTATGTTAAAGGAGCAGGTTGCTATTCATCTAACATTTGAACCACCAGCATCAGTCCCTGGTGATAATACTTCCAAGCGTGTTTCAAGAACTTATACTGCTGATAATGCTAATAATGCTGCTTCTATTTTACGCGATAATGTTGCGATGGTAGCAGATTATATCTTTTATCCTCAAGAAATGATGCTTCAATATCAGCAGGCAAATGCTAATATGAGTTTCAATTATGTTGATTATCAGTTTGTTAAACGTAGTGTTCCATCGGCGACATTTGATACTCAACTAATTCAAAATGTTGGTGGTGCTGGACGTGTTGTAAATAAGGTATGTGTTCAGGTTGAGAATAAAGACCCTGCTTCTAAAGGTCTTATCAATAATTACGGGTCTGATACTCCACTGGTCACTGCTGCTGGCAACGGGACTATTGAAACTAATTTAAGATACAATGATTTATTCCTTTTCCCTATTGATGTTTCTAACTCGGCACGTCAGTTTCATAATATGGTTCAGGTTGAAGGTCGTATTCCTCACGTATCTCGCGATATCTACTCTGGTCAGGGTCAGTTAGCGAAGGACGCAGCGAAGGGAGGTGTAGAACTTTACCCTATGGGTGCGGCATATGGTGCTGGTGCTGATGTATTAAAATCTGATGTTAGGTCTCGTGCTAACTGGCACTGCTATTCTCTCAATCGTGGTGAGCGTGTCAATAGCAGGGGTATTGAATTATATGATAAACGCGCAGGGATGTCGGGTAGTAGCACACTAAGGGCGTGGTTACAGGTAGTAAGGATGGCACAACTCAATAACGGAATGATGGAAGTTGTATATGCCTAATCGTAAAGTGTAATATTTACACTTTTTAATTTTTAACTTTTTTTCAAATCTATATTAAACAATATAGATGGAACAAACTATCGTAGTTGAATGTAGTAGACAATCCAGTATTGAAGGAACTACTGAAAATGATAATAACCTTGCTGAATGGACTAATGATTGCGGTGCTGGTGTAGTAGTAGACATCGGAGATAAAATACAAGTTCATTCAGGTTATGTATCTGAAAAAGGCGCTCAAGCAGGTGAAATAGAAATCAAAGAAAGAGTTAGACATAATAGCGTTGTAATTAATGTTAGCAAAGATATTGAATACAGAGATGAGTTCCCGACTTATATAAGTCCTGTCAATGAATTCTCTGATGCTCCTGTAAGAAAAAGTAGAGAGATATATACTCACGGAGCAGAATACGGGGGAAATGAATTAAAACCTATTCAAATTAATGATGGTGAAACGAATATTGTATATTCACCTTACAAGACTGCTAACGGAGAATTTTATGCTACATTACCAAGAAGACATATAGGATTGAATACTTTTTTAGCAGTGTCCGGAAACAACACTGATGTACCAACTAATATACAAGTAGAGAATACGACTAATCCTTATGATGGATTTGATGTTAATACCGGACAAAAAAACGCGTCTAATGGTGGTGCTTGTCAATTTGGTAATGTAAGATACGGAAATCTAAGCGGAACAAATCCCGATTATAAATTTGGGTTTACTGATGCTTGGCAATTTTGTCCTGCGGATTATAAATTAGTTAATCAGAATAGCACTTATGTAAATCCGGAATTGAACCCGAACTACGCAGGATATACACTTAGAAAAGGTATGATATTAAATGATAATAGTAGATATACAATATTCAGAGCAAAAAAAATATTTAGAACAGCAGACGCAGCACTTGTTAATGATTTAAGTAAACGATCTTTATTAGGCGGTGAACAGACAAATGTGCCAGCAGGAACAGCGAGAGACGATGATGCCTACTTTGATGCCGTTGATTTGCGAGACCCTGCTATACTATATGATTGGGACCAGGTAAGAAATTTAATAACTATCAAATCAAAACCAGGATTTAATAAACCAAGTGATGTCGCTACTGAGTTAACACAGCAGTTAAATTTACGAGGTGAAGCGATAGAGAAAAAGATAATTCATAAATTAGAAAGTGCGAGTTTACCTGAAACTTTAAAGTATGCTGATAAAGTATTATATAAATATTATGAAAGTCCTTCTTATAAAGCATATAATTGTGCTACTAATATTTGGAACGCGAATAGTTGGTATAGTTTTACGGATGTAGCGGGTAGCAGTGATGCTCAATTAGATGCCGCACATACATATATGAGTATGTATCAACATATAGGTATCAAAAGACCTGAACTTCATATTCAGGGTCGTGCTACTAACGCAAGTCAAGGATTTTTAAAAAAAGGAATAGCGGGTGATGGGGGTAATACACCAATAAATGCTGAATGTTTAAATTTAGGATTAATCTGGGACGAACCAACTTTAACTAAATTAAATGAACTATTCAAAGTCCAGGCAAAATATCCTGAATTATTTACTGGTATCACACAGCACGGACCGCACGCTGAAAGTCCAAAAGTTAATCATAAAATCACTCCTGGAAATCATAGATTTCTTCATTTCAATAGACAGGATAATTTTGTAACCCAAGCAGACCAAAATAACGGAATTCATAGACATAATCCAATAAATTGTTTAGGTTATGACCTTTACGGATACAACGCTCAAGAGTTAAATGATACATCAGTAGCAACAAATCCTGTGCCAACCGGTTTTGGATATCATTATGATGAAACGATGGCAACATATCCAGTATTTTTTGATTATAACCCTGAAACAGAAAATTTAGGTATGAATGATGTAGGATTTTGTGATGATGCCGGAGGGGGTTTTAGTGATATAAACCAATTAGCATACGGATGGGCGAGAAAGATGATGATACCTGCTGCCGACCATCCTACTTCTTCGGTGGATGTATTTTACATAGGTATTCAGTTTACAAGGACAGGTGGTATCGCTGGTAGATTAGGAGGAGTTCCTGAATTTTTATATAACGGAAAATCACTTATAGCAGATAGTGCTGGGGGAGGTGGTGATGCCGCAGGAAGAAGATTTGGTTGGGATTATCATTTTTCAGCATACGGAAATCCCTGTATGGTTTTATATAACGGATTAGTAAACAATACGGGTGCTAACCTAGGTGATTATTGTTATGATGAAAAAGAATATTACAGGATAGTATCAACATTAAATGATAAACCGGCAAAAGGCATCCTTCCAAGGTCAACAGATAGAGATACTGCTGCTATGTATCATACATTACAATTAGGTGCTGATAATCCAGCAATAGGTTATGATACAAATGAAGAAAGATTTTTCTTGAGTAATTTACATATCTCTGAAAGATTAGGTAATCCAAGTGATGCTGGTGCTGTACCAACATCTTCAAGCGCCGCTAACGGAGTGTCCGCTAATACAAATGCCGCTGCCAGTGTTTATAAAATCAATAAAAGAATGTTGGGAACTAATTATTGTCCTAATGTTTCTCCTTATAAACTTACTATTAACGGGTCCGCTACGATACAATATCCTACTCAATCCGGTTTCAGTAATAATTTAGAACCTTATACACCTTACGGAGAACAAGGGGGTATGTTTATTGAAGAAGTAGCGGTTCCTGAAAATATTTGGCAAAGTAATTTATTAGGTGTATTAGGATTTTCATATGACCAATTTAATAATACAGATATAACAAGACAAATCAATATTAAAGATAGATTTAATGCTACTAATCTAAAATCACTTACAACTCAGGCACCTATCAATATTGAGGATTTAACAGATTGGAATAAAAACGGATTTGGAAATACAATATTCGGATTAATACCCAGTTTAAGTTATGAAAGAAGTTTAGCGAAAAAGGACGTTGGCGATTTACATATAGGTATTATCCCACCTGCTACTATAGTTTTACCTGAAAATGCTGACAGCACAAGAATAACAGCAGTAGATTTACCTACAAAAACAGCAAGACCTTATTATGCTATCAGGAGTAATATTATCCCTCAAAATTTATTTTTGGGAGGGAACGGAGATTATAGTAAAGCAACAGCAGGAGCAGTCAATAGACCTGTTGTAGCGATTGTCAATAAGATAAATGGATACGGAGATTTCTATAGTTCTGAAAGTCAACAATTAGTATTCACAAATACAGAAAAAAGAGTAATTACAAGTATTAAAACAAGTATACACGACCCGGATGGGAGTTATTCAAAGGTAAATCAAAGTAGTTCAGTTATATATAAAATAATGAAAACAAAACAGATAGATTTAACACCTGTTCAAACATTATTAGAAAGTAAAAATAAGAAACAACAAGAGCAAGGAGATTTAGCAGCAAGTATGATAAAAGACCCTTCTACTCAAAACCCTGATTTTAATTATGCGTTAGATGGATTAATGAAAGACCCTCCTAAAAAGTTTATCACTGAAGAAGAGTTCTTCGCCGCGAGGTCTTCCGAGTAGGCGATATATAAATAGGAGAAGTAGCGTCTTCAGGGTCATAAACACCAAGTCTCCAAAGTGCTAATACACACATATTATAATAATCTATATCTTCAATAGTAATCTTATATAATTTTTTTGATTGTATTTTATCAATAAATATTTGATAAACCTTAATCTGTTCAGGAATACCTCTATTCATCTTAAAACCTGATATTACTAAATCATTACCTAATTTGAAGAAGTATTCTTTTGTTTCTTTTTTGTTAAATTTATTACAAGTTAATCTTTTCAGATTTTTGTGATAGATAATTATGCTCATATTCGTAAAGTGTAATTATTACACTTTTGAATTTTAAATCAAATTTATATTAGTTTTCTAAACTTTTACAATAAGTTTCCCAAAGTCTAACGCATTCTTTCAAATCAGGACACCAAGTGTATCCACAGGATACACAGCAACCCTCATCATCATAAGGGTAAAGAGGTATTGACATTGCTGTTGTTAAGAAACTTATAATAATCGGCATTACATATCTTGTCTGATACATTGGATAATACATTTTAGATTTTTGGATATTTTTTTTTATATCTTTAAATTTTAAATATGGAATTACCCTTTGACCCTGTTTCATTAAATCTGAAAGATGATGATTTACCAAAAGTATCAATATTGATACCCTGTTATCAGCGAAGAAATTTTATTCCCTTAATGATAACTAATGTTATGTGTCAAGATTATCCAAAAGATAAATTAGAGTTAGTCATTTTACAAGACGGAGACCAAGATTTATTCATAGATGCTACAAGATTAGAAATGTTTAAACAATCAATACACCCTGTAAAATTAACATATAAATATGAATCTAATATTAGAAAAAGTATAGGTGAAAAACGTAATAAACTAGTTAAGTTATCATCGCATAAGATATGTGCTATGATGGATAGTGATGATATTTATTTCTCAAGTTATATAAGACATTCTGTAAATGCTCTGAAACAATACAAAGCAGGGATATCATCAAGTGCCAGTATGACTTTTGTATATCCTAAATATGATTTCAAAATGTCAGGAATACGCTGTGTTTCAAAATCTCAGTGCCACGAGGCGTGTGCTGTATTCACTAAAAAATATTTCAACAAGATGGGTGGATTCAACAAAACATCACAAGGAGAAGGTGTAAAGATGTTAAGTTATAATGATAGAGAGATATTAAATTTAGATATAGGTAATTTGATGGTCTGTATTGCTCATAATGATAATACAATTGATAAGGAACAATTCAGTAATGAAAATAGTGGATTTGCTACGTTTACAAATGAACATCTAAAAAGTCTCATCAAAAAAATCTTAAAGCAAGAATGAGAAATTGTCATTTTTGTGGTTTCAAAACCGCCAAAAATCTTATAGAATTTGATTGTATGTTTATTTTTATTCTATTACAATAAACAACTATAACAATATGGCAAACTACTCTGAAATGACACACGCTGAACTCGCTACTCTCTGCTCCAAGCAGCAGGCGCACATCTCATCTCTTAACGAGCAAGCGATTAGAATGAGGCACGATTTCTCAGAGCATACCGATAAACTCGTAGAGGAGAACAAGAAACTTAGGCGAAAGGTGAATACGATGGGAGAAGGTGAAGAGGCGCACCTGTGTAAGATAGCATCTCTTAAACGAGAGATTGAAGAAATTAAGGATGAGGGTGGGAATTATCAATACGATCTTGAAGAACTACAGGCAGACCTACTACCACTTGAGGAGTTTATGTATGACCTTACAGGTGTATGTAATTACGAGGATTTGATTGATTATATCAAGGGTATCCAAGAAAAGGATAGAGATTACACAGATTGGATGGCAACTCTTGAAGAATACAAGATGCTCAAATCTCAAAAAGCGGTTTCTATCAAACAAGTTAGTGATTTGATGGAAGAGGTAGTCCAACTTAAGAAGGTAGTTCAACAAAGAGCGTTCAGAATTATTGAATTAGAAAATGACCTTGAAAGCACTACAAACTATTGGAAATCCAAGTATGAAAATGAAGAAGGTGTCAATCAAATGCTTAGGGATGCGATAGATGTTGCGGCAGTCAAATTGGAACAATACGAAGCAGGTGATAATTCAATATAGTTAGCATAACATTCTCCGTTTAGATTATATTATTTTTTTTGAATGACAAATTGTCATTTTTGTGGTTTCAAAAACGCACAAAATCTTATAGAATTTGATTTGATATTTATTTAGAATCTATTACAATAAACAACTAAAACAATATGCCATCCAAGAAACAACGCGCGAAAGCAGAGAAGAAAGCGAAGGATAGTCTCAGGGCAGAGACACCCGAGATGTATGATATAGATAGCGATAGGTCTAAACAGATTTTCAATGTCTGTAAAGGACACATTATGGTTCAGAAGATGTTGGGAAGACCTTTCGGTAAAATCAATATGATAGTCCTTAGAGATGAAGGAGATGATTGGTTGTATGGCACTGAGAGTGAAGAGGGTTTCTCTATGTTTGAAGCAAAGTTGAGGGGTTTAGAAGTAGAGTATCCCAATATGTGCCAGCATTGGTGGGAATTGTTTAAGTTTCAAATGGAGATTTCACCCAAGTTCACACCCGAGAACGGGATACAGGATGGTGCCAGGTTCTTCTTCTGTTGTTGCGTGAAGGAAGATGGTTCACAAGTTCACGAATTTAAGATGGAGCGTGGTAATTATCTGTGTTTCTATGATACTCCAGAAAATCCTATTGTATAGATTGGAAACCCTGTTTATCTATATTAATACTTATATCTTCATATTCACCTTCACTTTCTTCATCTGTTTCAATCATACATTCTTCTTCATAGTCAAAATCACATAGTTCTATTATTTTTTTTAGATATTCAATCAAGTCTGTTCTTTCATCTTTCATCAAAATAGCAATGATATCTGTAAACTTATCTTCGTCCATTTATTATATATAACAAAAGTGTAAATATTACACTTTACAAAAAAATAATCTATCTAATCTAAACTAATGTAATCTATTCAAGGTTAGAGTTGTATATAGCGGCACCTGCTCTCCAATCAGGTCTGGCACGGATTGTATCCCAATCCCCGTAATCAAGGAATAAATAACTGATATATCCTTCTTCAATCGCTCTATACATAAAGTGTATAGTCTCATACTCCTCTTCCATTTCCTGTAATTTTACCTTCAACCATTGTTTCTCGGTATCGGGAATCGCCCAATCTTCAACTGCTTCAAAGAAAGTTTCAGGGTCATCCACATACAAATCCACCGCACTATCCGCTACTGAATAATCCTCCTTGTAGTCGTATGCTTCCATCATAATTGCTTGTAGGGGCGCCTCCTTGTAGTATTCAAACACCTCCTTCTCAATCTTGTTAATTGTCTTCAACACCGCGTCCCAGTTCCTGCGATACTCTACATCCTTGCCAATCTGGGTCATAAC
>Ga0181418_1000070_pt1 | contig 28834 bp, 47 predicted proteins | sample 41SPOviralmetaG_FD_130143 | JGI IMG/M metagenome (GOLD analysis project Ga0181418, IMG submission 130143) | Marine viral communities from the oligotrophic San Pedro Time Series (SPOT) site, San Pedro Channel, CA, USA - 41 SPOT_SRF_2013-03-13 | ecosystem: Environmental > Aquatic > Marine > Strait...
AAAACAAGTTGTGGATTGATGCAGGGGCAGACAACTTATACCCACATTACCTAGAAGAACTGTATGCTAGTTCAAGTATGCACGGTGCAATAATCAAGGGCGTAAGCGAAATGATTTATGGTGAAGGCTTAAATGCAATTTCCAAAGATCAACACGTTGAGCAATGGTTAAAAGTAAATTCTATTTTTGGTGATGGCACTTGTTTAAAAAAAGCAGCCTTTGACTTAAAGCTATACGGTCAATGCTACTTAAATATTATTTGGTCGCAAGACAGAACTACAGTAAGTCGGGTGTATCATTTGCCTGCTGCAACTATGCGATGCGGTATAGCTGATGATGAAGATAAAGTTCCGTTGTTTTATCACAAGAAAGATTGGTCAAAGCAACAAGAAGAGCCGTTAGTCATTCCTGCGTATGATACAAAGGATCGAGCCGCAGCATCACAATGTTTGCATATTAAAATGTATTCTCCTTTGTCATTTTACTATGGGGCTGCTGATTACGAGTCAGGGACAGCATACGCACAGATAGAGGCAGACTTAGCCGCTTACCATCTCAGTTCGATAAACCAAGGCTTTTTTCCTTCGACTATCATGAACTTCAATTCAGGCGTACCGACAGAAGAAGAACGTGCTGAACTTGAGCGATTGGTTTACAATAAGTTTGGAGGGGCAACCAACGCAGGTAAAATCTTGATGACGTTTAACGACTCGCAAGACACAGCACCTACAATCGAAAGTTTTAATTTATCTGATGCACATCAGGTATTTGATTACCTAAGCACAGAGTGCAGTAAAAAAGTATTGTCAGCGCATAGAGTTACAAGCCCATTGTTGTTTGGCTTGCGTGATACAGGCGGTGGATTTGGAAACAATGCCGACGAGATGAAAGAATCGTATGACTTGTTTTACAATACGGTTGTACTTCCTTTCCAACGTCTATTGCTTGATGGTTTAAGACCTGTCTTTGCAGCAAGTAACATTACCCTTGATTTGTATTTTACTCCTATGAAGCCTGCATCGTTTGTAGAGGTAGACAATTTGTTTGACCCTGTACGAGCAGGAGACACATCAGATAAAGATGCTAGTTACAACGGAGCGCAGATTTCAAGTGCTGTTGATGTGTTAGTCAAGGTGCAAGAAGGACTAATTACTACCGATCAAGCTAAAGTGTTCTTGGTGCAGATGCTGCAATTTACACCTGAAGTAGCAGATGCTTTGTTTGTGGAAGGCGTAGACGCAATTACCAAAGTACAAGAAGAAGAAGTTCAGGAAGAAGCGATTGCAGAAACGCAATTAAAAAAAAAGACAGCCCACTAAAGGAAAGGATGCGTTTACTCGATGCTCGTGTTAGTGAGGACTACTACCACGTAAAGTCAGAGCCAGTCGGAGATGACGGCATCGACGCTTTACTGCACAGGAAAAAACACAAGTTTTACGAAGAGTATGCAAACGTAGATGACGTTTCAGACTATGGAGATAAAATAGCCAGTAGGGATGGCTACCTTTTTGCTGTTCGTTATCGCTATGAAGAGACAGCTACTACGCCTGCACAAAGCAATAATAGCAGGGACTTTTGCGTCGATATGATGGAACTATCCGATGATGGTGTCATCTATCGTTACGAAGACATCGAAGCAATGTATGGAGAAAACGTAGAGTTTTTCCATAAGCCGTCTATGCCTTATGACATCTTTGAATTTAAAGGCGGAATTTATTGTAGGCACGGTTGGCAAAGAGAAATCTTTATTTACGCTCCTGACGGTGAGCCAAAGGAAATGGAGATGATAGAAATTGAAGGAAATTGGGATGATGTAATGCGTAAAGTTGGAAACAATCCTGACGTAGTACAGAAGGGAGAAGAGTACATAGCACCAATTGATATGCCTAATAGAGGCGCATACAACTAAACGACATGGCCACTACACTATACATTAGTTCAAGCAAGTTAAAGCGCGACACGGCTTTAGGAAGCACTGTTGATGACAACCTATTGCAACCTTACATTAAGATTGCGCAGGATCGGTGGATTTTGCCTGCTTTGGGCACAGAGTTAGAAAATAAAATTAGCGCATTGATTGACGCTGATACAGTAGGAGAAGAAGGTAACGAAGCCTACGCAACTCTTTTAAACGACTACATACAACCCTGCTTAGTGCAGCTTGCATTTACAGAAGTTGCCTATGTAGTTCGTATGAAGTTTGCTAATAACAGCGTAGTAGTAAACGGATCAGAACAAGGTTCTGCTGCAAGCCTGACAGATATTAAAGTTGTAGTCGAGCAGTCAAATGAAATTGGTATGTTTTACCGTCAGCGTATGATTACGTACTTGCAGTTTAACAGCGGTTCATTCCCTGAATACACATCAAACACTGGTGCTGATCTTTCACCTTCTCAACGTAATTATTTTGGAGGACTTAACGTATACCCACGCATTCCCACTGACAATCAAGTCAAGTCAATTGCAACAGCTTTGGGCATTAGATATTACAACTCGTAATCATTGGAAATTAGAAAAGTATTTAAACGATGTCGACGAAAGTAACAGATTTAACAGCGTTAGCGACAACTGATGATGCAGACGTACTACATATTATAGATGTAGGCGATGAAACTGGTGGCGCAGCAGGTACAAGTAAAAAGATTACAGTAAGCAACTTGTTAGCCAGTGCAGGATCAGTCGATTCTGTCAATGGTCAAACAGGTACAGTAGTTCTTGATGTTGATGATTTAGATGATGTTGACGCATCAAACCCTTCTAACAACGATGTTCTAAAATGGACGGCAGGCGTAACAAATAAATGGCAGCCTGTTGATTGGCTTAGTGTGTTGTACACAGAGTTTAAGCTAGGAGGCAGTACGAGTATAGGCAATGGTGGGCTGACTAATTCCAATCTCAATTTAACATCAACACAGGCAAAGCTAAAGTCAGGAATTACAGGTATTGAGATTACCGAAACAAGTCCTGGAGATATTGACCTGATTGTAGCAACAGATGCTACGGGTAGCACAGCGTACACAGCACTAAACATTGACGGGTCTACAACGGCAAACGAGGCTGATATAAACGTGCATGGTAAGTTTTACATTCACGATGTCGCTAACACGACTAAGGCGTATATCCGTTTAAACAGCGCAGGCAATGTAAACCTAAGCCTACCTACAAGTTCAGGAACACTTGCGCTCACATCAGCAATACCATCTGTACCTGTAGATTCTGTAAACGGTCAAACGGGAGTAGTTGTTTTAGATACTGATGATATTGCAGAAGGCACTACCAATGAATACTTTACAGATGCACGGGTTGCAGCCAATAGCGCAGTTGCAGCTAATACGGCAAAGGTGGGCATCACAACCCAACAAGCATCAGACATTACAGCTAACAATGCGAAGATTGCAACAGTCGCAGATGATACATCACCGCAGTTAGGAGGCAATCTCGACGTTCAAGCCCGACAAATAGACACGTCCACAACTAACGGAAACATTATTGTTGCACCTAACGGCACAGGTGTTTTCGAAGTTAAGGGTGATACGAACGATGGAGCGATTCAACTAAACTGCAATCAAAACTCACATGGTGTAAAGATTCAATCTCCTCCACATAGCGCAGCCGCAAGCTATACCCTAGTGCTTCCTGATGACACAGGAACGAATGGACAGGTTATGACTACTGATGGATCAGGCAACTTGTCTTTTACAACGGTAAGCGGTGGGGGAGGAGGAGTTACAGCAGTTACAGGTACAGCACCGATTGTTAGTAGTGGAGGCAACACGCCTGCCATTAGCATAAACACAGCAACTACTTCTGTAAAAGGGGCTATGTCAGCACCCGATAAAATTATCCTGAATACAATTGCAGGGGCTTTTGTTTCCGATGATGCAGGCGGTGTAAAGAATGTAGCCTTCGAATCTACGGGTGGTATTTCTGCAAGCGCAGGCGTTATAGTTAGTATGCTGCAAGACACAACAGCAGACAACACAAACGCAAATAGCAAAGATTTTTTAGGTGTAGTAACAAGCACTTCTGATACTTGCGTTATTAATGGATTAGTTGAGATAACAGGGCAAATCCCTAACGGTGCTACAGCAGGCAGACCATTATGGCTTGGAACTTCAGGCACGTTTATTTCGGCAGCACCAACAGCTACGAACGCTTATGCAAGAGTTGTTGGGCATTATGTAGGTCCAATATCACAGGGTACGTATGGTGTTTTTTTTAACCCTAGTAATGACTGGATTCAAATTAGTTAATCATGGCAGAAATTTCAGGAGTACCCACCACAGATATTGACAGCGTAGACGGGTTTTTTACTACGCAAGGAGGAAGCGGTATATCGCCATACAGTTTACCTGCATCGGGAGTTAATGGTTCGCTATTAATTGGAGGCGGTTCAATACCTGCAAATCCTTTAGTTACACCAGACTTCAACATTGGTCCTTTGGCTTCAGTAAGTTTTGTAAAAATTATAAGTGGCGTAGCTAATACAGCCGATTCTACTGCGTTTTTAGGACTTACTTCCAACGGTGAATTGTGGTATAATTTGCAACCGAATGTAATTTGGAAGAGTTGGGCAACGGCAGATGGCACATGGCGTAGATATGGAACTGCTACAGATTATGATGATATATCCGTAGAACCTGATGGTGGATGTTTTGCAGCAATTCGAAGCGGTGTGTTATGGTTTGTAGGCTATGGTGCAAATGGGCAAAGAGGTGATGGATCTACAGCGTCGAGCAGCTCTTGGATTGTAGTAAACAATTCTTTGACTTGGGTTTCTGTTTCTTTAGGTATGCAAAAAATAGGCGCAGTAGATTCTAATGGTCATGCTTATTTTAGTGGTAGGCAGTACGATTATATGACAGGACAAGGTACTACGTCAGGAACTTTAACCACATTGACGCGAGAACAGAATAGCCTTACAGGAGTAACGTATATATTCTGTGGACCTTACAGGACATCCTTAATTATAGCAAGTGGGAATCTGTATGTTACAGGCAGGAACTATAATTATAAAGGAGGAGGTCTAGTTGGCTCTGGAACTATTAACGGTCCAACATTGGGCGATAATAGCGGTGATTTCGTATCTATCCAATGCAATTATTGGTGTTCTATGGCAATTACAACTACAGGAACTTTGAGGTTTGCAGGCTCTGCAAGTTACAAACCGCGTCCTGATGGTGGAGGCAATCAAAGCACATCATCTAATGCATTTGATGTAATTGATGGAGGAGCAACAGGCTACACATATTTTTACCTTGGAGGTAAAAGTTCAGATGGACAATTTCCTGCTTTTGCTATTAAAAGTGGGCAACTGAAAATGGGTGGTGGTTCTTATAGTTATGGAGTAAAAGTAGCGTTGGGTTTTGCCAGCAATAATAATTGGGTAGACGTTGGGTATACAGGCGCAATATCTGCTGCTAGTAGTAAATATGTAAATGCCGCATCATGGTAGACGAAACGTACAGAGTCATTGTTGACGAAAACACAAATTTTGAGCAAGGTTGGGTTGATCCTGCTACACCTAATATGCTCTATAATTATGATCAAACTTCGTTAGATGAATGCGAAGAAATTGATGGCGTGTATTATGCTACTTATGCAACATGGATAGTAGAAACTGAAAGGATTATTGAAATGGCTACTGCTAACGGTATTGAATTTGTTACTATACCGATTGGTGAATACGGGAAATTATGAATTACGAATTGATTAGCGTAGCGGTGGGTGCAGTTGGTGGGATAATCGGAACTTATGTGAAGATGGAAAACGAATTGACCAAAGTAAAAAGTCGACTGCATTCTTTAGAGAAGCAAGAAACACGTGTACAGCAAAGCCTTGATGTGTTGCTTGATGGAGTCAACGAGATTAAAATCTTACTAGCTAAAAAAGGAATTGAATGAAGCACAAACTGATGGCTTTAAAAGGTTTAGTTACTTGGACAAAAAAGTATAGTTACGGTTCACATTGGGTAGGTTATTTAAATATTGATCCTGACTTCACAGTAACGTTGGAACAGTATAACAATGAATGGAATCTAAAAATTGAAAAAGAATATGATGCCTATTACGTTGATTACCCAAGGACGAAACGTGATGCAGCGTATGCTATTGAAGAATGGATTGATAGAGGGATGCGAATGGAATACTAAAGGGCTAATTGAGTGAGAGAGATTAACCGAATCATTTTGCATTGCACAGCTACAGTTGAAGGCTTAGAATTGAAGGCATCAACTATTGATCTGTGGCACAAAAAAAGGGGATGGTCAGAAATCGGTTATCATTACGTCCTGTATGCAGATGGCACAATAGCAACTGGTAGAGACATAAGAAAGAAAGGCGCACACGCAAAAGGTCATAACTATGATAGCGTTGGTGTAGCATACGTAGGTGGTATAGATAAAAACAAAACACCTAAAGACACAATGACTATGCAGCAAGAAATGGCTTTCTTACATTTAGTAAATTCATTGCGTGTTGTTTTTGGCGATATGTCCGTTCATGGACACAACGAGTTTTCAAGCAAAGCCTGCCCTAGCTTTGATGTGCAGGAGAAGTATAAATTTTTAAATAAATAAACATGGAATTTTTAACGATGTACTGGAGTGAAATTTTAAATGTTGTGCTTGTTGCAGCAGGTACGCTAACAGCATTGACTGAAACAAAAAAAGACGATCGTATCGTCAATGTTCTTACACGAATTTTGAATGCTGTTGTACTTGGAAAGAATCGAAGTAACAAGTAACTTGTAGACAACTTGAACCAACCCGTGTTGCTCTCCTCGTGCAACATGGTTCTTTGACGCAAAGCCCCTGCCTAACGAGGTGGGGGTTTTTTTGTGCTGTATTATTTGCAGCATTGATTACTTTACACTATATTTGCTGTAATTAAACGGATAAGTAAAAAGCAAATGCTGTTAGATAAGAGGTTACAATTAGTTGATGGATGTGGTAAGAAAGTGTTTTTTCTGTACTCATTTGAATTTGACATAGAGATTATGACAGATGAGTTTGGAGAAGTAATAGATTACAGTGGGTGCAGTCATAGTAAGATGGAGAAGTTGTACAACAAGCACATTAAAAAATCGTAACGCATGAAAAATCGAATCAACATTTGGACAGAGCAACGTTGGGAAAAGCGAGCAATAGATGCTTGGGCTTTGCACGAGGATTTAAAGGAATCAGGGGATGATCCACAAATGGAATTGTGGGCTAGGGCTATTGTGACTAAATGCGAGCAAAAATTAGCTGAGTACAGCAGGCTACGAGAGCAACACACTAAGACAGTCGCAGATAATTTAATCCTTGGAATAGATAGGATAGTAAAAAGTTTCAAGTAATGGAAACAAAGTACATAGAAGTAAGTGATACGCATCACTTAGAGGTAGCATACAAGTATTACCCACAAACATCTTCAAACGATTATGACGTACCGTCTGATCCTGAAGAGTACGAGATAGTAAGAATTGAATTAATTAGCGAGTCAGGCGTTCGCATGGATATAACGAACGTAACAGAAGATTTGTTAGGTGTATTGCCGTGGGATAAAATCAACGAAGAAATTTCTAACCAACATAATTGATATGAATAAAATAGTACAAATGCAAAGCGCAGGTAAGCCTTGGAAAAACCAAGACGGGGTAGAGTGTTTTAATTTTGAAGTGCTGCTCGACGACCAAAGGTCAGGCATCATTATAGCACAGTCTGAAAAACGATGGCAAGTAACGGATGAATGCGAGGTTACCAAAGAGTGGACAGACAAGAACGGAAACAAGCGTATGTCAATAAGCAAGCCAAAGGGTGAGTGGAAAGGCAAAGGAGGTAAAAGCAATGTAGATGATGCGTTGGTTCAAAAGAACATCGGCAACTCATGGGCTATTACATCAGCACTTACTTATTTACAGCTAGTTACTACGTCAGCAGGACAACTAACACCTGATGAAATTGCTAGGGCAGCACGTATGTTTCTTGATATGCGCGATGGCTTAGAGCAGTTTAAGCACGAAGTAAACGATGATGATTTGCCTTTCTAATGGGAAAACTAAAGCAAACACTTGAAGACGGCTATACATTAGAGTACACGTATATCCATGAGCCTTTGCCTGAAGACCTGAAATGGGCTATCGGTCATGCGTCAACCTTCTCAAATAGCCCTGAAGAAACGAAGCAGAACGCTTTGTTGTTATTGCAAACCTTAGACGAATTACGAAATGACTTTGGAAACTTTCATTAAGATTAAGTTTGGCACACAGAACAAACTAGGTGAAGCCTTAGAAGTAGGGCAAAACACTGTAAATCGGTGGTATAATCAAGACCCGAAAAAATTCTTTTTGCACGTACAGCAGCTTTCTAAATGGGGTGATGTGCCAGTAGAAGAAGTGGTAAACATGATCGAAGAAAGATGTACGGATGTTCGACATTTACAAGCTGTCCGTAAATGATCTGCGTAAACTAAGAGTGCAGCTGTACTACTTGCATGATCGGGTAGACGGTTACAAGAAAAGCATACTAGTAGAAGAGTTGAATAAAATAAATAAGCACCTGAAGGAGTTAACAGGTAAAAACCAATATCTATACCTATGAGCAACAGAGAATTTAAAGGCGTATGGATTCCACGCGATTTGTATTTAAACGAAGAATTGAATTGGACAGAAAAACTTCTGATTTTAGAGATTGATTCTTTTTCTAAAAACGGGATGCCATGCTTTATAAGCAATGAGCATTTGTGCAAGCACTTAAAAGTTTCTGCAAGCACAGTTGAAAAGGCTCTAAAGAAAACTGAAGACTTGGTTTACATTAGCAGAAGCCATGAAGTAATTAAGGGACATAACCGTAGAATTTTACGGATGAAGTCCGTAATAAACAACGGGTCTATACCATCAAAAACTACGGTTGACACCCGTAAAAAAGTACGACATACTAATACAAGTACTAGTACAAGTAACAATACAATGAATATAGGGAAGCCTACAAAGATTCCTAATACTCAAGAATGTTATTTGTACTTTGCAGAATTAGGAGTTGAGAATCATTACGACGAAGCAGATGCATTTAAAGATTGGTATGATCAAACAGGGTGGAAATTAAAGGGTGGCAACAAAATTAAAGACTGGAAAGCAACAGCGCGAAATTGGGTACGCAGACAAAAAAAATATCAGGATGGAAAAGTTAACAAGGGTTTTAAGCAATCAAACTTTAACGCTGACAACATTAAGTCATTCGTTGCTGAAGGATAGCAGCATTTCCTTGTCACCTGCCCAAGCATGGGAAGAAGGAACTAACATACAGAAAGCAATTAAGATTGCGCCTGAATTGGTGCGAGGTTGGATTGTGTCAGAAGTAGGACGAATGATCAAAGAGTTGAATTACAAGGTTACGATACAAAGCGATGAAGAACTGATGTTCTGCTGTAGGTCAATCATAGATGAACACCCTACCTTGAAGCTAGAAGAAATTCGTGTATGCTTTGATATGATACGCAAAGGCAAATATGGTAAGATGTACGAACGCTTTAAAACGCCTGAGATACTTGACTGTTTAGCAACGTACCAAGGAGAAACTAGGGCTGAAATTTTAGAGCGTAAAGTGTCTGAAGAACAAAAGCAAAAAACACAACGTGCTGATGAATTGCTCGATCCGTTAGGCTTAGTAGAATTGTACGACAAGCTAAAACTAAAAGACCATGTGCCAACGAAAGAAGGCATAGGTACTAGGTTGAGAAAGAAAAACGGATGGGACAATGAATGAAGAACTACTAAGTATTTGTTGTGGTACGTTACAAGTCGGAGACTATGATATTTGCGCATCGTGTGGTGAACATACAGATTTTGAATATGGTAGTGACGAAGACTAAAGCCAAGGCTAAACTTGACAAGGCGTTAAGCGACTACGTTAGGAAATCAAACGCAGATGATTTTGGTATAGCAAATTGTTTTACGTGTACAGCTAGAAAAAATTGGAAGCAATTAGATTGCGGACATTTTATAACACGATCTAAGATGAGTACAAGGTGGTTGTATAAGCCTGAAGAAGGTTTAGTTAATATGATGCCCCAGTGTAAACGTTGCAATATGACAGGAGGACAGCAGTACTTGTTTGCGAAGAGGTTAGACAAGATACACGGTGAAGGCACAGCAGATAAGATTCTACGCATGAGCAATGACATTACTAAATTTTCATTAGCAGAACTGCAAGAAATGACTGCTCACTACAATGACCTGTTTCGAAAACTTCCTAAATAAAGAATACGATACGCTGCTTAGGTATGCAGTATATCTTGTAGGTGAAACTTGGTCAAAGGATTTGCTTCATGATATGTCTATTACCTTGCTTGCTAGATCAGAGGCTCTTGAACCTTTGTGTCAACGGAAAGAAATGCTACCTTACATGAAACGAGCAATGAGAATTGCAAGCTATCATAAAGAAGGAAACTTTTTTAAACAGTACAGAGAGTACGAGAGAAGAAAAAAAAACGTGGACATTGAGCAGGTATTACTGAATGACCATGAAATTATTGAATTAGAAAAACAACAACTAGGCACAGCCTACAAAATGCTTGAAGAAATTAACTGGTTCGACAGAGAGATATTCAAAGCATATTATTTACATAGTCACACTTTAAACACATTTAGCGATGCCACAGGAATTAACAGACAAACAATCTACAGAAGCATTAGGAAAGCCCAAGCGCACCTCAAAGCCCAAGCGGAAGAAATCCAAAGGGTTAGGAGATGACATTGAAAAGTTCACAGAAGCCACAGGAATTAAGAAGGTGGTTGAAAAAGTGTCTGAGATAACAGGCAAAGATTGTGGATGTGCTAAGAGAAAGCAGTATCTTAATAATAGATTCCCTCGTTATGATGGCATGAGTGAAGCCGATCAGAAATTGTGGGTCGATGTGTTGAAGCCTAAGTTTTACGAAGGGGCAAATATTGGTCTAGGTTTTCAAGAAACTTTAATTGATGTATACCAAAGAACGTTCGGTGTACGCTTGAAGAAAACACGGTGCGGCAGTTGTATGCTAGGTAAGTTGGAGCAACTAGAAAAGGCATACGCGATAAGCTGTGACAAATGAAAATCCTATGCCCTGCAATCCTTGATGGGTATCAACGCAGAAAGGATAGAAGCGTAAGTTTACGTTTGCTTACACAAGAGCAGACTAGCCAAGACCTAATGAACATTGACAGTTTGTTAGATACATTCGGTATACTGTACTTCAGGGCTGATGATGCGCCTGAAGACAGCGTAACGTTTAAAGAGTTAGACAGCATAGAGTTAGACCTGTACGATAAGAAGAAGACACAGAGCCAAAGGTTACGTGCTGTACTCTACAAGTTGTACAAGCAAGAAGGGGGAGAGGGAGAGTTTAAAGACTACTACAAGGTAAAGACAGAAAAGATTATTGAACATTTTAAAAGCAGACTAGAAGATGAGTAAAGCAAGCCATCAAGCCCACGAAGACATTAAGCCAAAGAAACCATCTATGGAACAACAGATACATTCTTACTTAGAAACCAAGGGGGCAACTACTTTAGAAATGCTTGGCTTCCAGTTAGGCATAAAAGCGCAAACGGCATCAGCAAGACTTAGTGAGATGCACGACAAAGGCAAAGTTACCTTTGATCCATACGGAGCATACAGACTGACTTATGATGATGCAGAAAGGTTGGAGGTAATTAAACAACGATGTGCTGAGAGATACGGGAAATGGTCAAGGCAAGGTGAAAAAAACGGATGGATCGGTACATCTAAATTAAAGGAAGACATAAATAAACTACGTGCAATAGGAGATAGCGGAAGTTTATTTAACGATTATGCTGAAGGCAAACGCGATGCTTACAATTTGGTTTTGCGCTTGATAGATCAGCAATAGTTTTATGGATTCCCTGCTGTACATTATGCCATGTATGAAAACGCACTGCCAATGGTGTACGGTGGGGATGTTTCCATCCTGTAAATAACAGAAAAAAAACAGACATGGCTAAGTACGATAAAGGACAATCGGGTAATCCTAATGGAAGACCAAAAGGTGCTAAGGGTAAAATTTCTAGTGAGGCACGAGAATTGTTCGTGCAGGTCATGGAAGGCGAGATGGATAACATCAGAAACTCACTAGGCATATTGCGTGAGAACAGCGACGAGAAATACCTAAAGGCTTTAAGCAGCTTAATGCCATACTTTATGCCAAAGCAAGTAGAAACAGACGTAACGATTTTAGAGGCTTCTAAGCCGCCTTCGTGGTTTGATGAGGTATTGGATAGGACAGACCAAGAAGAAGAGAACCTAACCACGTGAAACAGCCTAAAGCGTACTATGATGTCAAAGGCAGCAAGGCGCGTATAGTTTGCTTGCAAGGTGGCAGTAGAAGTGGCAAGACATATTCGGTCTTACACTGCCTGTGTGAATGGTGCTACACTTACCAAAACTCACAGTTTACTATAACGATTATACGCAGAAGTTTTCCTTCGCTTCGTGCTAGTGTGATGCGCGACTTCTTCAACATCATACAAGAAGCAGGATGGTATCAAGAGAAGCACCATAACAAGACCGAGAACACATACAATCTATTTGGCAACCTAGTTCAGTTTATTAGTGCTGATCAACCTGACAAATTTAGGGGGGCAAAACATCACTTCGTTTTTCTCAACGAGTGTACAGAGTTACAAAAAGAGGTTTTTGTTCAAATTTCTATGCGCTGCCTTTATAAGATATTTATAGACTTTAACCCTTCAGAAGAATACCATTGGCTATACGACACGGTTATACCTAGGGATGACTGCGACTTCTTTAAATCTACGTACCTAGATAACCCGTTTCTAAACAAGGAGGTAATAGAGGAGATTGAAAGACTCAAAGACACAGACGAGAATTACTGGAGAATCTATGGACTAGGAGAAAGAGGCATAAGTAAGGAAACTATATTTCAAACTCACGTATACGACGAACTACCCGAAAATGCTAAGCACATAGCATACGGGTTAGACTTTGGATTTGCTGCTGATCCTGCTGCCTTGGTACGGGTCAGTCAAAGGGGGGATGAACTGTACATGGAGGAGTTAATATACAGCGGAGGCTTAACCAACCAAGACTTAGGAGAGAAGTTCAAGACATGGGATATAGGAAGGCATGATGAAATTATAGCTGACAGCGCAGAACCTAAAAGCATTACTGAGTTATCGCGCATGAACTTTAACGTCAAGCCTGCACGTAAGGGAGCAGACAGCATACGCAATGGCATTGACATAATGAGAAGGCATAAGTTGTTTATCAAATCAGACAGCTTGAACTTGCAGAAGGAGTTTAGAAACTACAAGTGGAATACAGATCGAGATGGGCGTATACTGCCACACCCAAAGGACGCATGGAATCATGGCATCGACGCTGTGAGATATTGCTGCCTTAACAAACTAGCCCACAGAAACCGTTCATACTACGTAAGATGAAAGTAAGCCTACCTGAAGGTTACCACGAAATAACCATAGAGCAATACCAAAACGTTTGGAAAGCATACGAGAAATCGATGAACGCTCACGAATCAGTACGACTAGCTATTGAATGCTTAGGAGGACTAGAACAAGGCTCACTACAAAATGCCCAATGGCACGAGATAGAAAAAGCAGGTGAATTGCTTGCGTGGTTTATATCCGATCCTGACGCTTCTACTATGAAGCAGCCATTACAAAACAAGGTCAAGCTAAATGGCAGGTGGTACGGATTCATTCCTAACTGGACAACGCTAACAGTAGGTGAATTTGCAGACTTAGACACGTACTGCAACCAAGGGATGTTTGAGAACCTGCACGTAATTATGTCTATCCTTTACAGACCAATTGCGCTTGAACGTCACGATAGTTACGAGATAGAAACATACCTGCCAAGCAAGGAAAGGAAGGCAGAAATGCTTAACTTGAAGATGGATGTAGCTATTGGAGCATTGGTTTTTTTTTGCAACATCGAAAAGGAATTAGCTATCACTATGCAACGCTCTTTGAAAAGAATGGAGCAGATGAAAAAGCCAAGACCATTCACAGCAAGTGGGGATGGTACGCCACTATCTACGAACTAGCAAATCAGAATCCTTTAAGTATTCAGAGTGTAACAGAACTTTATATAGAAGATGTACTGACTTTCCTTTCATACGAGAAAGACGTTCGAGTATCTCAAAACATCAAGATGGATGCAGACAATACAAGACATTAACAACGCTCTACAAGAAATTGTAAACTCTCATAAAACATTGAAAAGTTTCCACACGTCTACGATTGATACATTGGACATGGAGAAGCTAAACGTAACTGACTACCCGTTGCTGTATGGTCAATGCACAGGCGCAACGATGGAAGGTGGGGCTACTGTTTTTGCATATGAAATTATAGTGGGTGATCTTGTAATAGAGAAACAGCAGGAAATCATTACACAGATATACACGGAAACTTATTTATTGCTGCAAGACGTAGCAAGTCAGTTTGTGTTTAACGTCAACCAAGGCAGCGAAATATCGAATGCTTGGAGTTTCGAATTGCCGTTGAACTGCACACCGTTTACAGCTAGGTTTGACAACCTGCTTACAGGGTGGAGTACACAGTTTGAGATTAAGCTACCCACACCATTGAACCTCTGCATTGCTCCTTATGACTAAGTTAGAAGTAGAAATTAACGTAGGGCAAAACAGGTACTTGCTAAAGATGCCTAAGTTTTTGAAAGCGATCAAAGACTTGGGAGGCTATGTTGTGTCGGAGGCACAAAGCATTCTAGTAGAAAAGGACAAAGTGGTTACGGGTGCTTTGTCTGAGTCACTAGGGTTTGAACTGTCGGAAACTGCTACAGGCTTAACCATGTCATTTGGTGCTGATGTCCCTTATTGGGATTTTGTAGAGCAAGGAGTAAAAGGTGCAGCGTCTTCTGTGAAAGCACCCGACAGCGAATATCAATTTGGAAGTGGGACAGGTCAGAAGGGAGCGTTAAAGCCTGCGATTAGAAAATGGATAACAGATCGAGGCATAAGCAATCAGTCGTGGAGAGATAAGAAAGGGAGGTTTTTAAGTTACGATGCTATGTCGCAAAGGATAGCAAGAAGCGTTTACTTGACAGGCATTAAGCCTACAGGTTATTATGCACTAGCATTTGACCATGCAGAAAAACAAGCACAGCGAAAACTAGGCACAGCGTTAACCAAAGACTTGCAGATATTCTACAACAGCAACTTTGGCAAAGAGTATACAGTCACAATTAATTTAGGGTAATGGCATATCACGTAAGACAAACAAGCATAGGTTTACGCGGTTCGTATGACGAACTAATCTATGTAGTTGAAGATGACTCAAACACAGGACTGCCTAAATACAGATATGCGTGTAGAGTAATTGTTGACTTAACTACCCAAGCTACTTTATCACAACTACCAAACAACGCAAGCTGTGCGGTTTTTAATCCACGAATCGTCGCTGCTCAAAGCGTAAAGCCCGATGAAGACAAATGGTTTTTAGGTCAATCAGCAAGCAATTTACTGAGTACAAACACAAATGCCTTCAAGACTGTAACAATGCGCTTTGGCTATTACTCAGCAGCAGCCGCAAATTTACAGCCTACGCTAACGCTTGAACAAGATTCAGATCAAACAGTACAGTTGGTATCAGGCAATTTTACCCTGCCTACGTCAACGGTCATTGAAACGACAGACAGCGATTCATACATACCTGATGATTCAAACGCCTTGTTTCTTTCTGACACACCTTTAGTGGGAGGGGTGTACAAAAATTACGTGGTGTATGACACAGGCAAAACGACTTGGGCAACACTAGCTTTTATCAACACTACAGATTCTGACGCGAATTACATAAGCATTCGATATTATAATGGGTCAACGGTTTTAAGTCAAAACACACTAACTAACGAAAGTGCAAATGGCGGTGCAACACCTAGCACTGTAACAGCAGACACTGAAAGGCTTCTTTATCTTGGAGTTGGAACAGCAAACTTTAATGGTCAATCAGGCACGTATTCACCTGCACATTCAAGTAATGCAGGGTGGACACACTATGACATTATTTTATCAGACAACCAAGGCGATCCTTGGACATTTGCAGTTTCTGCCACATATAGGTTTGAGCGTTTAGACTGCAACAAGTTTCAGCAGGCAGGAGATTTTTACACGCTGCACTGGTGGAACAGCAAAGGTGGATTGGATAGCTTAGTGTTCAATGGCAAGTCAGAGTTAAGCCAAAACATTAGGCGCACAGAATACAGGGAGATTGGAGGTAACAGCTATGATGCAAATGGTCAAGGGGCAACGGCTTATAGCAAATACAGCTACGAAGGAGGTAAGACACAATCAAACGCCATAACGACAACTACGTTTACATTAAATACAGCGTTTGGTGATCCTGCTACATTAAGTCCTTTGATGATGTCGCTTATGAATAGCGAACGAGTATATATGACAGGCAGCGATAACTACGGCACAAACTCTACAGGGGCAGACAAGAACAAGACTGTACGAGTCATAGTAGCTGACGGTTCGTTTCAACGCAAAACATCTGTCAATGATGGTTTGACTTCTTATGAGTTACAGGTAGATATTTCACGCTCACGCCCAACTAGGTAATGGTACAATTAATAGCTAGAGAGCAAAGCGATAGTGCTGAACAAATTCAATTAGATACACCTAAAATATCTATTGAGTTAAATTTTCAGTTTCAGGATTTAGCAAAGCCGTTTGCAAGTCGAGTCCCATACAGTTTCAATTTTAAATTACCTGCTACTAGAACGAACCTAAAGTTTATGTCGTTCTATTACGACTACAACGTTACAAAAGGAACGTTCAAAGCAACAAAACGTACTGGTGTTGACCTGTACGATAATGGCGTTTTGGTCATGTCAGGTATAATGCAACTGTTGAGCGCAACAGAAGAAGAGTATACCGTAGTAGTATTTGAAGAGTTGGCAAGACTGTTTGAAGAAATAAAAGATTTGTCTTGGGAGCAGTTGTTTATTACTGAGGCAGGTACAGTTGATACTGATTTAGATCATTTTCTTACGTGGGACAACATCATTAGTAGTTGGTCATTAACAGACATAACTACGGGAAACGTAGGCAATGGAGTTATTGTATATCCCTTAGCAGATTATGGGGTAAGCAGCGCAACTAACGCTGAGTCAGCAGGCACAACTAGCGCAGGCTTTATGTATGATTCCGATGGTTATAGCTTAGGAACAGGTGGATTAGACCCTGTTAACTTTAAGCCTGCCATACGTATACAGTACCTAATTAAATACATTTTTGAATACGCAGGTTTTGTATACAACAGCACGTTTTTTGATAGCGCAGACTTTCAAAAGATTTATATGTTTCTTGCTACAGAAACAGAACGGGTACAATCAAGGGCAACATACGGATTTAAAACAGGCTTGACTTCTGCGTTGAATATACCTACATCGCTAACGGGAATTTATCAAACCTTAAATTTTAACTTAGAAATAGGCAACCCGTTTTATGATCCTGACGGACTGTCAACTAATGGACAATTTACAGCCCCATTTGATGGGTACTATTTACTACAAACAATGTTGCTAGTTGAAGTGCCTAACTATACTTCATTAGCATCGTTTAACGTCAATGTTCGATTTGCTCAAAATGGAAACAGCTATAGTGGTACAAACTTTGTAAACACCTGTGACCCAACGGTAGTTAACGTAATTCAAAGTCAATCCTATTTACAGCTTGCACAAGGTGATGTAGTTGAAGTAGAATGCAGCACCAGTAATATTGATGACGCAACCCAAATTACAACAAACGATGGTAATCTAGTTTCGTATTTTACTTTAGAAAGTTCTAGTGTTTCTACAGCTATAGTTGATGTGTCATCAAATTTTCCTGATGTTACCGTTGACAAATGGCTGAAAGCTATATTCGAAAAGTTCAACTTACGCATGGTTACTGATCGAGATGCTGTAGGCACAATTTATGTTGAGCCGTGGAATAATTGGTGGGACACGGGAGAAAGCAAGGACTGGACAAACAAAGTAGACGCTGACAGCATAACGATTGAACCAACTACTAAGTACCAAAAGAAATCAATAAAATTTTCTGATGGTGAGGGAGAAGATTTTTTAAATCAGTATTATCAATATCATCAGAAAAAAGTAAAAGGTTCATTTGTGTATGACAATGAAGACAATGATTTTGCAACTGGTGAAAGCGAAACAAGTGATATATTTCAGCCTTTGCGTTTAAGGAAAATCTATCAAAACGCAGAAAACAACACTTCTAGTTTAGTTCCTAATGTACTTGTGCCTGTATTTTGGAGTTGGTCAGAAACCGACAACATTTATTTAAAAGAATTTGTTTCGTGTAAACCTGTGTTAGCATACTACAATGGTTTACAGTCCATAGGCAACGGAGTAACTTTTAAATATGGCACGCAAAACAGCGCGGTTTATCCTTACTTCTCACAAAACAATAGTTACGGTGTTACAGAAAGCACTTTATCATTGTATTGGGGCTATGGCTATCCAAGCAATTTGAACACGCCACCAATCAACGGGTACACAAAACAACAGCTATTTGACGTGTATTGGTTGCGTATGATAAATGAATTGTACGCAGAAGATAGTCGCTTAATGACAGCTAAGTTTTCACTAAACGCAGCAGACATATATAGTTTAAGGTTTAATGATCTACTGTATATCGAAGGCGCATATTGGAAATTAATAAGTCTAAAAAACTTTGCGCTTGATAATGAAAAATTAGCAAATGCAGAACTGATCAAAGTAATCAACGCACCAAATGCAAGAATTAGTTCTAATTGTCAACTAGAAATAGCAGACTTTGGTCTGAATGCAGACGGCACAGTTGATTTTATTGACATAGAAACAGGATTGCCTGCTGATGCTACGCCTGAATGCTGTCAACTTAATGGTTTTATTTGGAGTGATTTACACAATAAATGTTTTCACAATACGGGAAATTCTCATGGTGGAGGGGGCACAAATCCAATTGGTTCATTCGAAGATGCTGAACCAACAGGAGGCTATCCAAATAATCCTGCTGACGTAGGGGTATATAACGACATTAAAGTAACACCGTTCAATAATAATTTTATTTCAGGCGGTACGTATACAGCGGAATTTTTTGCAAGAACAACAAGTCAAAATAGCGTATCTGCTTATACAACGTCAGGCATGATGGATTTAAACGTTCCTGATGATACGATTACTTATATTACTTATGACATAACTACAGTAGAGGTAGGGGGCACAAGTGGTACTCATGGTAATGCAGCGAATTTTACAGCGCGTACAGCTTTAGCAAACACTAGAACAGGCGCAACAACAGGCTGTACATTACGAACAATAGGCAACCCAACGATAATAAATAATCAAAGTGACGGTGGCACGCATGGCGCAATTAGCATAAATACTGCTCAACGTGGTATAGGTGCAGCAGGAACATATTCTCTGCAATGTTCAGGAAAATCAAATGTTATTGAAGATTGGTATATACGCGCAACTGTTCAAGTTGTAAGAATACCTGATGCTCAAGTAGTCCTAGGTGGCGATGCTTATTTTAATCTTACTCCTGACACAAAGATTACATTAAACGTAAGCCCTACAGAAACCTTAGAATTTAACTGATGAAATACTGGATCAACGCCATAGGGTACGGCTTGCCTTTAGCTGTACGTTTAGCACAAGACGAAGAGCAAAAAGGTAAAAAGATGTGGATGCATTGGTACGGGAGACACGATTTAAAAGTTAGCGCGTTGAAGAAAATCAACTTAATACTGAAGAACAGATGAGTAATGACATGAACTTTAACCTGATCGGAGTCGATAAGGTTACACCTGCTGCTGAAAAAGCTACGCAATCATTAGATAATCTGAGTCAAAAAGCAGATCGTGCAGGTAAGCGAGTAGGGAAAACGGGTAGAACGGCAACAAAAGATTGGGCAGGGCTTGGTGATTTATTTTCAGGGCTATTACCTAGAGGTTTAAGTCGGACGCTACGACAGTTTAAATCTACCCAACGATCAGTTTCACGATTAAGCAAAGGCTTTAAAGGATTAAAAAGTGCTATTGCTTCAACAGGAATTGGTTTACTTGTTGTCGCTTTGGGTGCAATCGTAGGATATTGGGATGACATATCAGCGGCAATCAACAGCGCGTCAGATGAAACAGACAAGCTAGTTGAGGAGAACAAAGAGTTAGTGCAAGCTGCAAAAGATCAGCTAGAAGCAATAAGTGCTACTGAGAATATTTTAAAATTGCAAGGAGCAACAGAAGAAGAAATCTTATCAATGCGCATGGCAGCTACAGATGAAGCTATAGCCGCGCAAAGAATCATGATTGACTCTTTAAAGCAGCAAAAGAAAGAACAAGCAGAAGCAGCACAAACAGCGAGCGATGTAGTAGCAGGTATTTTGACTTTAATTACAGCACCTATAGCAGCAGCCTTAGTAGCTATAGATGCAATAAGCGAAGGGCTAGTAAAGATTGGCGCATTAGATGAAGCAACAAACTTAGCAGAAGGATTCTATTCAGGCATTGGTGATATGCTGTTTGATCCTGAAGGCATAGAAGAAGACGGTCAAAAGGCAATTGATGAAGCAGAAGAACAGCTTCAGCGTTTAGAAAATACACGAGCAGGCTATCAATTACGAGCCAATAAAAACGAGGAACAGGCAGAAGCAGCAGCGCAGAAGAAACGAGATGATGCAGCTAGGAAGAGAGAGCAAGACGCGCAATTTGTAGCAGATCGGTTAGTCAAGATACAGGAAGAGATGTATTTGGCTATGATTGAGGATGACATAATGCAGCAGAAGGAAAGGCGAAGGTTGCAGTATGAAGCAGATCAAGCAGAACTAAAAGCTAGGGGTGCAACATTTTCTCAGTTGCTAGTTTTAAAGCAACAGTATGATATGGATGTTGAGGCTTTAGACCAACAAGCACTTGACAGAAGGAATGCTAAAGAAAAAGAGCGACTAGATAAGGAGGCACAGCTTGCAGAAGAATTTCGACAGAAAGACTTAACAGATAAGCAGCTAGAAGAAGAAGCGGCATTTGCTGAATTTGAAAGACAGGAAGAGTTAGCAGGCACAAACGATGCGTTGCTGCTTGAAGCGTTTGAGGCTTACCAACTACAGAAAGATGCCATAGCTGAGAAATACAATCAAAAAGAGATTGATGAAAACCAAGAGGTAATAGACCTTGAGATTCAAGGAAGGCAGGCACTAGCTAAAGGAGTAAGCGGTGTGTTTAAGCAAATGGGCAGGTTAGCAGAACAAAACAGCCAAGAGCAAAAGACATTAGCTGTAGCAGACGTTTTGCTTAATCAAGCTATTGCAATGGCAAACGCAGTAAGAGGCGCATCAGAAACAGCCAAAGACCCTATTTCTTTAGGCGTGCTTATTACTACTATGGTTGGCGGTGTGCTTAGTAGCTTTGCAAGTATTAAGGGAATCCTAGATCAAGCAGGAACATCAGGCGGTAGCGTAGGTGGTGGTTCAACTGGTCAAACGCGATCAGGCTTTAACACGCAAAGCACAGCACCTTTGCCTTCACGCTTAGAAACAGCAGGCAATGTACAGGCTTATGTAGTACAAAGTCAATTAGAAGGGCAGACAATACAATCAGAACAGTTAGCCGCTAAAACTACCCTTTAATTTTACGGGTTGGTGTTACGCTTCTTTATATGTATATTATAGACATAGAACAAAGTCATGAAAAAAACAGAACTATCTTATAACGGTTGGGCAAATCACGCAACATGGCTTGTTGCTGTTTGGGAATACATTGATTTAATTTCAGAAGGTTATTTTGAAGATGGTGATAAACCTGAAGATGTAAACGAGCGTGACGTAGAAGAAAGGTTTTATGATTATGTAGATGGTGAAATGCCTAACAACGGCATTATTTCTGACATGGTTAGTAACGCAACTTCAACGATTGATTGGAGAGAAATTACAGAACACGTTAAGGATCAGCTACAAGACAGGATTCTAGACAACTTCTAATGAATATTCGTAGAGAACAAGATTTATTTGAAGACTACCTAGAATCGGTAGGCATGGAATATGACAGCGTATCAGGACTTACGCAGGTATTTATGCGTTCAAATGATTACGATGTGTTCTTTACAGACAGGGGTATTGAGGTAGAAAGCTATGCACCTATGATGGGCAATGTAGAATTTATAAACGCTGATCAGTTGATTGATTGGTTTGAAGAACAATAGAAATATGAAGTATTTTCCACCTGCTATTATTGATGAGATTGCGGACAAAACAGATTGGAATGATCATAACGGTTCTGTTCTATTTCTTTTGATGTTTATGGACAAAGACGGAGTGCGAGGCTTAGATGGTTATATAGATGAGATTAAAGAAATTATAGAAATTCATCATGCCGCAAATTCTATGTCTACGGGATTAATTCGTCAACGTAGGCATTTAATGTTAGATGTTATGGACATTGTGTATGAGAACTACTCAAACGCAGATGAAGTGGCAATGGCTTTTTAAAAAACAGAGATATGGAAAATTACTTAGGACAATACATTGCTGACATTTTGCGCGATGCGTCAAGAGGAGTGTACAAAGACATTTACAGCACAATGAACATTACTGATACTACTGATGAAATTTCAGAAGATTTTGTAGCAGCGATGGAAAATGAAATTGAAAATTTCGTTGACGATTACTTGTTGAACCGATTCTAAACAACAGAGATATGGAAAGAGAACTTTACAACCATCTTAGTGATGCTTTATCTGCCTTAGACCAAGGTATAGTTTCGGCACAAAACGCTGATAGACCTTTTATTGCAAATCTATTAGAAGATGCGTTTGACCTTGTAGACAAAGCCGAAAAGAGATTTTAAACAATAGCTATATGTATAAATATTATTCAGCACTACAAGAAACTGATGGTTACCAAGTGTTACCACGTCCTTTGTATTTGCACAATGACAATGCAGGAGCAATTACTTTAGACATTAAACCGTTTCCTGAAAACTCGGTTATTACTTCTTTTGCTGCTACTAACACAAGTGTAGTCAGTTTATTTCCAGCATTTAGCCCACAATTGAAACAAGCACAAGTTGCTACGCAGTATACAGCGACTACAATTTCAGGTATAGGAAAGGGAGCAAAAATAACTACTACAGTGACTGAAACGCAGAATGGAAAGATCGCGACATTTCCAAGCACCATGTCATTTACAGGTAATAATGTTGGTGCTGATCTAGCAGAATACACACCAACAACAGACGGAAGCGGTACTGGATTTGTAGTGCGTTTTTCTAATTCTGGTACTCCTCCATTTGCTCCACAGAATGTAAATATTATTTCGCAAGGCACAGGATACGAAGTTGGTGATGAACTAACATTTGTAGTTGGTGGTGAAACAATTGTTGGAACACTAGTCACTGCAAACATTGGCTTAGGCTTTTTAGTTACAGCAGCAACGTCTTCTGCAATTGGTGACAATTATGCGGCTGGAGATATAATTGAAATCACATTGGCAGAAACATTTGACACAGTAGAATATACTTATCCTATACGTTTAACTATTACAAATGACGTGCTAAAGGATGCAGGCGCAGTTCCATTAAAATTAAATGCAGGTGAAACATCTGTAGTGCCTGCTCTTGAATTTGAGGTACAAGGAGCGGCAGACAAATCCGTTCTTGCCTTACTTGCAGAACCGATTTAAACAGCATTGATATGAGAGGTGAAAGTAACGCAGATTACGAACTGAATCTAATTAAAAAACAAGCACAAGATTTAACGTCTACGCTTGAAGTTTTATTGGAATACTTCTATACTGAAGTTGATAGAGGAGCAGGATATGAAGCTGAACAAGCAGCGGAAGGCATAGAAGAATTAATTGAACAGACTGAAGGCATACACGAGCAAGCCCGATTTTATTACCGTTCATTTTAAACAACAGAGATATGAATAGTCAAGAAATAGATACCCTACATGAGTTGCTGATGGATTTTCAGAATACTGTACTTGAAGGATCAATGGGCAGTGCTGAAGACCGTGCGATTAGTGTGGCAATTTCCATAATCGAAGAATATTTGTAAACAACATAGATATGCAAGTAACACAAAGAGAATTAGATGTTTTTATTGACGAAGTAGAGCGTCTAGGTTATAGCGTTAGGTACGCAGGTATTAATGGTTTTGGAAACGGTGAAGCAACCATTGACAGAAACGGTGCAGGCGATCCTATGGAATGGGAGTATGACATTAAAGACATTGTGTGGGACATGGGATTCCGAGATTATGACATAACAAGTTATACTCAAGAAACTATCGTGATCACCTTGTTCTAAACAACATAGATATGGCATACACTACACAAGACTTTTTAGATGATTACGATGTTAGGACGCAAGACATTCCTTTTGAACGTGATCGTGGAGGAATTTCAATGGAGTACGAAGTAATTATTTATAATGATTGCACAGGAAGAGAATTGGTCGGTAATGTATGGGCAGAGAGTTATGATTTTTTACGTGACGATTTGCTTGAAATCATGTCTGATTGTGAGGCAATTGAAAACATTGCGTTAATAGTATAAACAACAGGGATATGCTTATATCAATCAAAGGTTTATCGTTTGACGAAGTACATGACTACCTAGACTCACGAGGTGCAGGCGAAGGTGATCTAGATATTTACATAGATGACTACGGTTATGCAGATGCAGATAGTGGTGATATGCGAAGAATGGTTGAGGTAACAGGTAATCTAGATTTCGACGAAGAAGACTTTCTATTTGAAGTTATGGATGACTTGGAAAATCAAGAGCCAGACGCAGAAATTACTTACCTATAAACAACAGAGATATGGAGCGTAAACTTGTTGAACTACTTATTGAAGAAGATTCTACTGCATGGGGAGTAGAGGCAATTAGCCTTGTAAAGTTTCCTGCGATCGAAGAGAATTTCGTTTTCTTTAGCAAGGACGGCAACACACGCGCCATGAGTTTAGCTGCTGTAGACGAAGACCAACGTACAGTAGTAGGTGCGGCTTTAATTCCTGACAAACACATACCTAGGATTGACGAAAATACGGATGAAGAATACGATGTGTACTTCAGCAAGGAAACAGTCAAATTAGCTAGTGAGTTATTTCTAAAGCAAAACCGCACAAACGATCACACAAAGGAGCATCTCGAAAAAGTAGATGATGTAAGCGTAGTAGAGAGTTGGATAGTAGAAGACCCTGAACTTGACAAAAGCAAGGTTTACGGTTTTGCAGTACCTGAAGGAACATGGATGGTAAAGCTACAGGTTGCTAACGATGAAGTGTGGACTGAGATTAAGGAAGGCAAACTTCGTGGTTTAAGTATTGAAGGTTACTTTTCAGATAAAGTAGAAGAAATGAGTCAGTCGCTATCTATGAAGAAAGTATTTAAAAAGTTGTGGTTTGCTGTTAAGCGCAAATTTTATCAGGAAGTAACCCTATCACAAGGCTTTACTATTGCTACTGAAGACGAGAATATGACAGCAGGCAGCACAGTATTTAAGATTGATGATGAAGGATTGCCTACCGAATTAGAAAACGGAAAGTACACAACTGAAGCAGGTTTGGAGTTAGAGGTGTACGAAGGTGTTTTAACTGAATACAACGGTGAAGTAAAAGCAGTTGAAGATCAGGTAGAGGAAGAGAACGTAGAGATGGACAAAGTAGAATTGAACCAAAGAAAGGTGAAGTTCTATACAGCGTACTTAAAGCGTAAATACTACAACACCTACGGATGAATCCATTAATAAATAGGGTTTGGTCAACATGGACAAACAGCAGTCAGCAGGAGTTGCTAGAAATGCTGCGTGAATTTCGACTTGACTATATGTTTGATGACAGCTTTTTGCATGGCTTAGACATTATAGAAGAAGCTATTCTTGAAGAAAACTATGAACGCGCAATGATCATATTTCAGGAAATGAAACCATCGGGTATTTTTTTACCTAGGGATTTTGATTTGTTCATGGAAATATTAGACGAAGCCAATTATGGGTATTAACAACCAACATATATTTAAAAAAATGCGTAAGAAAAAATTCGCAGAAGACGAGGTGGTAGTTGAAGAAGAAACTACTGTGACTGAAGAAACCGTGGAAGAAAGCCCCGACTCCCACGATCAATTTGTATCAATTTTAGTTGACATGGGGCTGTCAGCAGAACAAGCTGAAGCTGTGCATACGATGGCTATGGATTTAATCGATGCAGGCGAAGGCGAAGAAACCACTACTGAAGTGAAAGAAGAAGTAAAAGTCGAGGCTTCACGCCAACGACGAAACCGACGAAGCCGACGAGCAGAATTTGCTCGTGAGCGACGTTCAGAGCGTCCTATGCGACGTGAACTATCCGCTACGGATAAAATGGAACAACGATTGAATCGCTTGGAGCGTTCAAACCGTGCTTTGCGTAGTCAGCTACGCGAGTTTGGAGCAGCACCTGCTGCACGCGGTGTACGTACTGCACCTAATGTAGATTCTAATTCTACACCAAAGCGAAATGTGAGCGACAGCACACAGGCTGCATTGGACATGATTAATAATTTTAAGTGATGAGTAACTATTTAACACGACGACGACAATTTGGTAATCCTGAATTGAATCCTGACCCGTCTACATACGCAGGCGAACGAGCAGCACCTTATGTTGCACCTGCTTTAAAATTGGCAAATACCTTGCAGAATAACTATGTACGTCAAATTGACGGCATTCAAAGTAAGGCTGTAATTTCTAGCTTTTCTTCTGATACAGGAGTAATTCAAGCTGCAAACTGTGATTGGGCTGATGGTGATAACATGACCCTTGGTGAGCGAGTTTTAGAACTTACCGATCTTGCAGTAATGGAGGCTTTGTGCCGTGGTACTTTGCTTCCAACGTGGGCAGGTATGACAGGTGCACGGGAAACCATGACAGCAGGTAATCCTGAGTTTGTTACTTTCTCTATGGCAACGGTTGCAGGCTATGCAGCACAAGGCGTAGAGAACGGAATTTGGACAGGCGGTATGGCAGCAGGTCAAAAAGGATTCCTCTCTAATGATGGTGCATGGGATTCAGCAGGATGGAATGCTTCTATCTTGGGTGCTGCTTCTGTAACTGAAAAGGTTGTAACGACAAATGGATTTGCAGCAGCAAACATCTTGAAGACTACAGGTGCATTTTACGAAGTGTATGACAAGGCTGTGACTACAGTTCCTGCTATCTTGAATAAGCCTGACATCGCATTCTATTGCGGAACAAAAGTTGCAGGGGAGTATATGCAAGCGTTGGCTACAGCAGGCGGTGGTATTTCTCACGATGGGGCAACTACAGTTTCGACGGTAGGTGCAGGTTCAGGTTCTTTGGTTACTAACCAAGCCTTTGCTTCTTTGCAATACTTGGGTATTCCAATTCAGGTTTGCCAAGGTATGCCTGCTGATGCTTTGATTTTGACGTACCGTGAAAACTTGGTGGTTGGTTCTAACTTGAACACTGATTTCACCACGGCCCAGTACATTGACGCGTGGCAGTATGACGGTTCAGACAACATTAAGATTGCTATGCGCTTTGGATGTGGTGTACAAGTTGGCGTTCCTGCTGATTGTGTCGTAGGTGCTTATACGGCTGTAATTGGTTAATTAGTATAAGATGTCTTGCGATATTTCAAGCGGACGAGTAGTCGATTGTAAAGATCAGATTGGCGGTATTAGTAAAGTTTTTATTTCAGCAACTTTTACTAGCTTGCCTAACCAAGCAGATTGGGCGGCAGCAAGTGATATAGTTACTGCTATTGCACCTGCTGATGGCACTGCCGATCTGACATTTTACCAATTTGACGTTCGTCCTGAAACTAGTTCTATGACAGTCACTTATGCAAGTGATCCTGCCAATGGGACTACGTTTTTCGAGCAAGCATTATCTTTAACATTCCAAAGGTTGGAATCGACAGATATTGCTGATATACGTTTACTGTGCCAAGGCAGACCTAACATTTGGGTTATGGACAATAACTCTAATTTATGGTTGCTAGGTGCAGAATTTGGATGTAATGTAACGGGGGGTAACCTTGTGACAGGAACATCCTTTGCAGATTTGACGGGCTATACTATCGACTTTTCAGGTCGTGAACCCAACCCTGTATTTATTGCTAATCCACCTAGTACTGGTGGTGATGCATTATCAAACGTACAGGGTGCAGTTATAGGAGCGCAATAAATTTGTTTGTGGGTTAGATAGAAGGGGGGGAAGGTTCTGCTTTGCCTTCCCCCTTTTTTAATAAAAAAAAAATGATACAACTTACCAATACAGCAGGTTACCAATCATTTTATCTAAAACTAGATGGATATGATAGTACTTCTATAACTAGCGTTCGAGTTACGATGGTAAATCAATTAACTAGTAAGGTGACAAATTTTGGATTAGTTACGCCTACAGCCGCTAATGGTAGGTATACAACCATACAAATTCAAGTAGCAGCTACACCAAAACCCGTAGAAGGTTTGTATTTATTGACAGTCAAAAACAGCGGAAACAATGTAACTTACGCTACACGACTTGCATTTGTTTCTAGCACACCTGCGTTTAAAGAATCTACATATACACCATATGAAGAAACAGATGGAAACGCTTATAACGTATACGCTCCATGAATAAGCAAAACTTTTCGGTTATAGAATATCAATCACCGTTGCTTCCTATTTTTAAGGAAAGCCAAAACAAGTTGTGGATTGATGCAGGGGCAGACAACTTATACCCACATTACCTAGAAGAACTGTATGCTAGTTCAAGTATGCACGGTGCAATAATCAAGGGCGTAAGCGAAATGATTTATGGTG
>Ga0181418_1000074_pt1 | contig 27841 bp, 48 predicted proteins | sample 41SPOviralmetaG_FD_130143 | JGI IMG/M metagenome (GOLD analysis project Ga0181418, IMG submission 130143) | Marine viral communities from the oligotrophic San Pedro Time Series (SPOT) site, San Pedro Channel, CA, USA - 41 SPOT_SRF_2013-03-13 | ecosystem: Environmental > Aquatic > Marine > Strait...
GTGATGGAAGTAAAATGTATATTCCTGACGCACTAACCGCCGAAGTTTTTGAATACGATTTGTCTACACCTTACGATATTTCAACAGAAACATTAGTTACTACCTTAGACATAAGAAATTTCTTTACTAATAGTGGCAGTTCTACTAATTCTCCGTGGAGACCAGCAGGTAGCAGTAGTAGTACGCCGTGGATTTCCGGTATATCTTGGAACGATGATGGAAGTAAATTTTATGTTATTAGTTTATGGGGAACTACAATACAATCTAAGGTTAGCGGTACGCTCAATCCTTCTACTGTCACAGGAGATGGTGGGACTAGAACCAATACTATGCCAATAATTGAGTTTAGAGTTCAGTAAGAATAGAAAAATATTAAATAGTCGTTGATGATTCGTTTATAATAGTGGTAACCATGTCGGATTTAGATGAAGTCCTTGAGAGAGATTCTGACGGTAAGATAAATTGGCTTGTATCAAAAGTGAATGATATTGACACACGGGTTCACACTATTGAAACAAACCATTTGTTTCACATGGAAAAAGACATGGCTATGTTAAGAAAGGGAGTCTATCTACTTGCCGCAATCGGTATTACATATCTAACGGGAGTGCAATTACTATGACATGGCAAGCAATTTTAAAAGGTGTAAAGGTTAGACCGAAGCATTTAGATTTATTGGTAGAATATATTGAAATGATGGGAACACCTGTAAAGCCCGGAGAATTTTTTTCTTTTATGAATGAGAGAAGTATGTCGAATGTTCCTAGTTCGGGTCCGATAAAGGTAGCCGCAAAAAGGGACAATAGATTTAATTTTCACGGCACAGGAAGATTTTTAAAAATAGGACTCGTAGGAGTTCACGAAGTATTGGGGGAAGAATAAAATGAAAAATAATAATGACACATTTAATGACCGAATGGTAAAGAGAACAGTATTGCCAGCAATTTATTTGTGGCTTCTTGCCGCAGGTGCAGTAGTAGGTATGGGTATTGTTCACCCCGATGTTGTTTTAGCAAATCTTGATGGGTTTATTGCACTTATCGCAATTATTAGCGGTGTATCTGCTCCGGCCTTACAAACAGTTCTTCGTATGTGGGAAAGTGAACAACAGGTTGAAATTGATAATCTTGGTGTAGAAATGGAACACGAAAGAGTTCGTGATGCACTTAGAAAGCAACATCTTATTGATTTAGAAAAACTACAACAAGGACACGAACACGCTTTATCTTCTGCCGCACAAGAGCATAATCATGTGGTTGAGAAGCATAAAGAAACAATTGTTAAACTTACACCTATTCATAAGATGGGTGAAAATAGGGAGGAATGAATATGTGGAAAAGTATATTAAAAGAAAGTAATATGATGACTTATGTTAATGAAAAATTAGCGGCGGCACAGAGAACTAAGGATAAAGAGACTATTGAATTTTACTTAAAACTTAAGAAACAAATTGAAGAATTTGAAAAGAGGCAAAAAGAATGACTCGTTGTAATTTTTTAGATACTTGGTTTGATACCCAATCAAAGGTAATAGATAAAAAAGAAAAAGAGAGTAAAAAAGATTTTGTTACAGGTGAGAAAAAATGAGTTGGTTTGATATTATTAAATATAATCGGGACCATTATGTTGAAGCGAATAAAAAACATAGCGATGAAGGAACTATCAACAGTCATAAAAAAATATTAGATTTAGTATCTAACTCTTCTATAAAAAATAAAAACATGGGAAGAACTATTAACTCTATAAAAAATAAACAACCGGTAATACTTGGATTCCCACCTATACAAGAAATTATAAATCTTTCAGTAGAAGAAGTAATAGGCCACTTAGAAAATCTTTTGAAAGAAGTGAATGGTGTTTTTAATGAATACAAGAAGACAAACAGATATTATAGAGATGAAAGTCTCTCGAAGAGAACTTTTCACAGGTTTGAGAATAGTATTGTTTCTGCTATAGAAGAATTAACACACTATTACAATGCCCGCATTTCTTTTAGGAGGGAAAGGTCTGCTATTCAATTCGATGAGTCTATGCGACAAGCAGTTGAGTACCTGCTTAAACCTATTTATAGACTAATTAGGGAAACAAATACTTCGTCTCGAAAGGGAGGAAGAGTAACCGCAGCGCATAAGTACCACAGACGAAATAATTTATAGTGAGTAATAAAGGTTTAAAAAAAGATTGAAAAATTTGCATAAAAAAAAGCCCCGACCCCCATAAGGGGCCGAGGCCAAAAAAAGAATTTTTCTAAAACTTTGCTTGTTATTAATTTATTAATCTGAAATAAATTCATTAATAACTTAAAAGTAACATTTTTTTAGGTTGAAACTCAATTACCACTCCAAATCAATCTTCACCAACTCTCCTAAGTCTTCATCGAAAAAACTTAGATTACCATTTTCCACACCCATTTTCCACACATCTAAAGTAAGTTGAGAATCTTTTAGACAATACTTTGCCACATCTTCATACTTACCTTCACCCCACCATCGGACAGCCATAAGTCCGTCACCAGACTTTTGTGAATTAAGATTACACTTTGCGAGGTTATCTAATTGTACTCGCTTACCTGCTGCTTTTGTCACCATTCTTGATGTATCAATACAGCGTGTTTCTTTCTCTTCGAGATACTTACGAACAATATAAATGTCCATTGAATCTCGTAAAGCAGGTAAATCAAAGGCTACAATATTATGCCCTAATAACTTTCCACCCTTTTGAAAGTGGTCGTCTAAGTCGTACTTAAGTTGTTTTAGTTCTTTGACAACTGCACCTTCTATTTCCATAGGCTTATCAATATAAACCGTATTATTCTCTCCATCAGTAGTAGTGACGCAAGTCACTTGCCACATGTGGGTATTCTGCCAACCGCCAATATCTGCGGCTGTGTTTCCTGTTTCTATATCAAACGACAATATATTATTCATTTTTTTTCACTTCCATATTTTTAATTATATCAATGGGATAATTCATGTCCATCATTTCTATGACTTTCAGTAGCATTTCTTCATCAATATAATTAATGAACAAATCAATTAAATCATCCCTTGAAACTTCTTCTTCATCCAGCACTTGTCTAAAGCGCAATATTCTATTTTTTATATACATTATTTCTTCCTCCTAACATATACTCGGTTATTCATTTTTTTATTCTCGAACAAATGTTCTACGCTATTCCATTCCCTATAAAAGGTTGGGCGACTTTTCCTAGTCAGTTTCATGTAGTTATTTACTAATTCAGTTTTTGATACCCAACCGTCTTTCTTTGAAGCAGATTGATAAACTTTAGCAATCATTTGTTCACGACCTTTTTCTGCCATACGCTTAGGACTCTTTTTCAACTTATCACTAAACCAAGTGGTGATTGAATTAAAACTTTGGTCAGTAAGAATTTTTGCTTGGTCGATATGTCTTGCTGTTATTTTATCACTTTTTTCTGCACAAGCACAAAGAGCCGCAGCATTACACATATTGTTAATTGTATTCATCAAGAAAGTATTTAGTGCGGCATAGATATGGTCGGGAAAACCTTCCATGTATTTACGCATACCACGCCAAACTGTCTTAAGTCTTTTCTGTGCATCGGGGGTAAATGTTGTGACTAATCTTTTGTCCCCTGTTTCTTTATATCTTGCATCTGCCCAAGAATAAATATCATAAAGCATTTCCGAAAACTCTACTGTAAATGCGTCGGACCCATTTTCATCTTCAATAATATTACCTACCATATCCAAATATTCTTCTTCCATTTGCATCTTTAGTGATTCCGGAACTTCACGAACATATAACCACATACGCTGAAAGACACCTTTAGTAAGAATAACCTTTTCTAAACCCTGTGGGGGTAATGTTGTGGCCCATAAACTTCGCTGGCAATCTACAACTAAATCCTTACCCCATTCAGTTAAACGCTTTTTAATTAAGTGGGTATCGGAATCTAAACGATTCATAAACTTTTGAAACATCATTACGGTATCTTGCTTGTGCTGTGTTTCCTTGAAGATACCAGAATGTTCAAACTCATCAAAGGCAATAATACCAGAACCAAATAAAGCACCGTTGATATTAAGGTCAATTTCTTCAGGCATTGGGTTTCCATCAATGTCTAAGTTTTCTTCACCACGCACCCAATCAGGGTTAGGTTGACCCATTTTAATAGTCCCTAACAATGCTTGGTCTGTAAAGGCATCGGGGTTTTGTAGGTTGTATTCACTAACCCCACTTAACGGCCCTCTTGGGTTATCTCCCTTCATTGGGTGTTCGTTAACCAAAGTAAAAGTTTTTTGCCAAACAGGTGAAAGGAAGTCAAACATTGTAGTCTTTCCACTGCGAGCAGTTTGAATCCAACAGTAATGTATTCTTGGGTCAAGAGAAAGGCGACCTACTGGAACTCTTAGTTTATCTTTTAACAATTGACCGAGGGTTACATAAAAAGCCATCTGTGCCGGATAATCATTATACAGTGAAAACTGTGTAACAACATCTGTCCACCTTTGAACTACCTTTGGCATTGTAACCGCACTTCTTCTTTGTGTTTCTTCGCCTCTATCCATTTTTTCCATTTTTTCCAATGCTTCATATAATTCCCATTCATCTACTTCTAAATCTTCTACCATTAGTATTTCACCTCTTGTTCTTCATTTAACGCTTTTGAAATATTGGTGGCCGTCACTTTACCAATACCTTTTACTTTCATAATTTCCTTGACTTCGCATGTAGCGATTTCTAATAATGACCCGAACTGTTCTAAAAGATTACGAGCCTTTTCAATTGTTACACCTTGAATGGTGCAAAGTATATCCAACCTTACATCATCGGTTCTTGTTTTCTTGGGCAACATTTTCTGTAAATCAATTTCTTTATCACAGTGATGCTCACAAGCGACTATAAAATGTGCCGCCGCTTCTACATCTGCTACCCAAATGGGAGTTGTTTTAGTGTTCAGTGCTATGCTGGATAATGCACCTATAAACATTTTCTGTAATTTAAGCCTCCACCCTCTATTATTATAAGAGTTTTTTACATGGTTAAGATAAGAACCAGCATCCGAAAGATTACCATATATGATAATATAATTTCTTACATAAGAATCTTCCATGTTGCTAATTTGATTAAACATTCTTTTGTTTCTCACTGATTGTAAAAAGTCTTCAACGCTTTTTGCCTCAATACATACATCACCTATAATGTAATCACCTACTTCTAAAAATATCTTTTCTGCTTTGATATTAGATAACATACAATACTGTAAAACCAATTCGCTTAACACTGAATCTTCCCTGCTATCTATCATCATTCTAATGCCCCCTGTGGGTATCTCCAGCACTTTCCTATACAATACCCCTTACTGATTAAAGTTTGACAGGACGGGGCCATATAACGCTTATTTACCACATAAGAAACAGCCTGTCTTGTAATTCTTTCATCATAGTCAATCCATACATCTTCATCCGATGCTATCTTTTTAATCTCCATTGATATAATACCTATAATATCTACAAGAGCATCTCCACCTACTTCCCTCGCTGAACAATCTAAACCCCTTTCAACAACTGCTAAGTCGGATAAAAACTCATTATACCATTGAACCAAGTAATGTCGAGATTCATGTAAAGGATTGTGAGTCATTACTGCCGCATTAAGACAGGGAAGAATAGGTAAATCACCCGGACTTTCTACATAATCTATTTCAATTTCTGCCGCTTCCATCTTTTTAACTTGAGGCCATTCCACCAAACTTTCACCATACCAAATAGGGGGTTGATTGCGAGGCTTTCTTGCTAAGTCTGTGATAGTTGATAAAGGCTTTTTTAAATCACTACGAATTAGATTTATAGAAAATAACTTAGCACCTAAATGAAAGGTGTTTTGAGTTCTTCTCAATCGAGCAGTATTTATTACTCGGTTATCTAATCGAGGCGACTTACCGCATATATCGTGGCATATGTTAAAGAAAGCCTTAACTCTTCTTAGGTCAAAGGTTCTTTTACCATAAACGAATATGTAGAAACCTCTACCACTGAAAGCCATGTTGTGTTTGTAGTTATTTTCGGTAAGCCACTTGTGTAATATTTTCATATCATTCCACGCTTCCTCTAAAGATTCATCACCATGAGCATCAATGTCTAAAAACAACCTGTCGATAACTACTGTATGTTCAAGCCCTCTATCTTTAGAAAACTCTTCGTAGTCATATACGGAAGTATAAACATTCATCCTACCGTTATGTGCCTTAACGAACTCTTTGTATTTTTCTTTGTTCTGCACTACAACCCTTCTTGGTTGTATCACATTCTCTAATGGGCTTCCCGCCCACATTTCTCTAGGATAATTCATTTCATCACCTGTCTATTAAATCTAAAAAGTCCCTTGACTCACATAGCGAGCAAAGGTCTTTATCTTGTTCTGTAAGTTCTGCCTTACAGTTATTGCATTTCTTTTTCATTTAAAGCACCTTAGTATCTTTTTTAATCTGTTTTTTCAACTCTTCTTTTGTAAGAGCAATCTTATCCTTTTGTTCTTCTATTGTTGGAGGAACTTGAGAAACTTGTGAAAGCATTACAGGTGCTTCGTCAATAAGTTCAAGCATCTGCTGTTTTGCATAAAAGATAGCCTTTTCAGTCCACCAACTTTTTACTAAGTTTTTCTGTTCTTGACCTAAAAAATCAAGCATCTCTTCCCAAGAAGGTTCTTCCATGTTGTTTATGATATTAAATATAACATCTTCCATTTTCATTAACTCCTTGAATGTCCATTTGTATTCTGTAATCTCTTTGAGAATTTTAGAACCAATCATAATTTGAACCCCCACCGGTAGCCTCACAGTGGTCGAAGTGACCACAGTGAACACACTTCTTATGGAAATATGAGAAGGGAAACTCTTTTTCCATGTAAGCATTAATCAATTTTTCTATTGAATTTAACACTGAAGTCATAGAACGCTTTTTGGTTTCTTCAACAAAGATATAATTACTCTTAGGGAAAATCCATCCCCAATGTGTAATTTCAAGGTTAGGATTTAGACCCTGCTTGATAAGTTCTTCATCGGAAGCCTCATCATAAAGCAATTGATAAAACGCCATTTCCTTTCTCATGTTTGTTTTTTTGCTATCCTTCCATGCACCTGTTTTTAATTCAAAGGGTATGTACCCATTATCATCATAAAACATTCTATCAATAATACCTTGTAGGTGGATATTGACCCCACTCAAACGAATGGTAGCATTTAAAATTATTTCATTACCAACGGGAACAAAATGTTCCACAGTTCCTTCGTGAACACACTCGATAAATCTTTCTGCTTGCCATGCTGATAAAGCCCTGTATAAATCTTTAGTGTCTTCATCTTTACCTTCGGGGTAGTAATCCCTAAAGTGTTTAACAAGTTTATTAGAATCATCAATAAAGGGCATAGCCTTTTCAGTGTCAACCATTTTCCAAAAGTCTTCTTGTGCATTGTGAACTATGGTTCCTCTAAGCATAGCCTCAGATGTTTTTTGTTTTTTCTTTCCTTCTGCGAATGGGTCATAACTATAACGATAAGAACCATTACAAAAGTTAAAAGTACCAAGAGAAGACTTAGTAATTTTTAATGTAGGTCCATTACCGTCATCAGGATTCCATTGATATGTAAATCCGTTATCTAAATCTTTTTGTGTCCATTCTGTTGCGTATTCATTCATTCCTTCACTTCCTTTAGTGCATCAATTAAGGTTGATGCTTCACCTCTTGTCATGTCTTCGGTGATAGATGTTTCTCCACCTAATTTAATTATATAGTTTCTTTGAGCCTCGGTCACCGGACCATTATGATTCTTTACAGTTTTTGTTTGTGTGACACCTTTTTCTTCAAAGTGATTTCTTCGCAAACTTGCTGTTGTGTTATCATGGCATTCTCTACAAACTTCGACAACATTACTACGAGAATGGATAAGATATTCTTTTCCAATTTCTCTACACCTATATTGTGAAATAATGTGATGCCATTCAGTCTTCCCTTCTGCAAAACAGATACTACAATGTCCTTGTTTTTTCCAAAATTGTCTTTCTTCCTTAACAACTTTTAAGAACTCTTGTTCGATTATTTCTATTTCATCCTGCTTCTTTCTTTTACGAGCCTGTAATGCTCTTAATGTCTTATAATATGTTCCTTCTTTTTTACCCATGTTACCACCAATCCTCTAAAGTTGTTTGGTTTATATCTTTCTTAATCAGTTTAATAGGCCAATCCATGCTTTCAAAAATTAGCAAAGCCTTTTTAATAATTTCTCCGTTAGCGATAAACTCCCAATCCGGTGTAAATTTTCCTTCAATGTCCTTGAATTTCAAGAACGAAATATATTCACATGACTTAGATACACCGTTAACGATGTAGCACTTTTCTTCTAAGTCTGCTTTATTTACTTTAAAGTAATAATACGCATCGCCTTTCTTAATTTTACCAAACCCCTGTTGATTATGGTAAATAATACCGGCTGAACCTCCGGCAATCATATCATAGTCTTCGATATTTCTACGAAGTCTACTACGCTTACTAATTTCTTTTAGAGAAACATCTCCCTTAACAACAGTTGCGTATTCTTTGTTACAGTAATCTATAACTTTGTTCTTTTCTTCAAAAGATGACACCATTTTTAGTAGATTTTCTTGAAATTTCTTTGCTATTTTAGTTTCATTTGACTTCTTCATTTCGAAACCCATTACAAAGAACTTATCTTCATCTAAAAACTCCCCATCCTTCCAAGAAAGATAACCACAGTAGCGATTTTTCTTCTTAGATAGGAAAAACTTACTGGCAAACTTTTCAAACTCTAATTCTACCGGTTCACGGAAGATTTCTCTTGAAATATAATCGTTTAACAAAACTCTTAGTTGTTTTGCGTCTTCTACATCTCGAACCTTAACGAAAACCGAATCTGTGTGTCCATAAATAACTTCGTAGCCCAACTCTTGAGCCTTAAACGCAGTTTCACGCATAGCATGACGAGCAGAAGCAGTAATTGATTGAACCATTTCCATATCAGCCCAACCAAACCCTTCTTTTGCGAGAATACCGTAGAAAGCATTTACCGCTCTCTTCGTAGCCATTTGTGCGGAGTCCCACTTAATATATTCTTCGTCTGTTTTAGCCTCTTTACGCAGTTTTTTGTATTCATCACGCAAAGCCATCATGTCAATAACGGCTTGAGGTAAAAGTCCAAGAGTATCTTTTTCATAATAATATGTGGGTTTTTCTTCAAACTCGCCTAAATTTTTAGGTGTATTTACCCACACCGGATAACCATGTCCACGCTTAGTTTCCCAAGAGATATTTACTGCGGCCATCATTGATGGGTATAGAGATTTAAAATCGAATACAGCGACATTTTCATGTTGACCGTATGTTCCTTCTAATGTTGGGTCCATAACGAAAGCACCATCATATCTTTCCTTTTCAGTTTTAATCCCCGTAGGTGGAATCCAATCTGACTTACGCATAAAATACACGCCTCCCATTTGGGAATTGTGGTATGTATTTTCAAAGGGACATACAATAAGTCTTTGTAGAGCAAGACTGTTTTCACTAACATTTAATTTGTTATCAATGTTCACACACAAATCTACATCGACTTTAGCATATTCGAGATAAGTTTGTGTGTCTTCTAACCATGCTCGTTCATAGAACTCTAAGTCCTCAAACTTTGAACTTGAAACCTTTCGCTCGCCTAGAACAAGATTAGCACAATCATCCAACTTAAGTGAAGGTAATGTACCGTTTTGAGAATCAGTCCAAAGGCGTTCAAATCTATCCATTAGACAGAAAGTTAATCTACCTCGAATAGGTTGTGCGCTGTTAAAGTATTTTTCATCACCGGTTCCCTTTCCTAATTGCCAACCCGTTTCATTATTACTAAACTTTTTACGAACATCTTTGATTTCATTACAGGGTGACATAAGATTAGGGTCAATGCCCAACTTACACATACGCTTAATTATTTGAGGAATATCATAACCGAGAATATACCATCCGATAATCATATCAGGGTCTTGTTCCTGCATCATTTCAATAAACGCATAAAACATTGCTGTTTCATTTCTATATACCTGCACATAATCAAGGCTGGAAAATTTTACATCTTTGTAATCCACATGTGCCTCTTTTGGAAACCAAGTCATTACTGTGTTCTTTTTAGTAAAGGAATCATAGATACTTAGCACTGTTGTTTTACCATCATGTATTCCTCCGACTTGAGATTCAATATCAAAATACCATTTACGGTGTTCGTATTCTTTAATCTCAGTCATTCGGTCAACAGCATAAAGGCGTTTAATATCAACATCTGCTTGATAGGTAGCAATACCCTGCTTATGAAATTCACTCATTAGAGTCCATCGGTCTTTAGGGTTATGGTAAGTAATTTTCTTCAAACTCTTACCGTGTAGGCTTTTCCATTTTCCGAACATATCTATTTCAACAGGTATTGCTCTTTTCTTCCCATAGTTCTTAACAACCATTTGAGATTTATGCCAATGAGATGCACCGGAAATAAAGAAATAAGGTTTGTAGTCCTTTACTGTTTCTTCCTTTCTTTCCCCGTCTTCTCTCCATCGTAGATGTATATTACTCCCCATTGTGTCTATTATCACTTTCAATCACTTTCCATTCTTCAATTTTAAAACTTATTCCTTCTCCTTGAAGGTATTCCATGAACAGATATTCTAAATGCTCTCGCAGATATTTAGGGTCTGTCCAACCCTCTTCGGTATCTATATAACCATTAATATGAATTAACATTACAAGTCCTCCATCAAGTCAACGAAATCGGGACCATACTTTTGTTCTAACTCGAATCTCTTCAAATCATTTAATAGACGCTCAACATATACAGCCGCATCCATTAGTTCTTCTTGTAGATGAACGAGCCATTCAAGTGTGTTTAAATCAGTGCGTTCCATTGTCACACCGTATTTATTCTTACCCACTTCGGCCCTTTCACGAATCTTATTAATTACTTGTTCTTCGTATTTACTCATTCTTCTTCCTCTTTCTCTTCAGGTTTTGTCAAATACTCCAATACATTTTGTGCCATTACCGTAGCCATGCTTCGACTACCCATAGCGAATGCAATTTGAACAGACTTACTCTTAGCATACATTCTTAGAAATTGTGCTTCATCCATGTTCTTGCTTTGTAATAGTTCTTGTATTCTCTCATTTAATTGATTTACTGTATCTACAAGTTCTTTCATTTTAAGCACCCAACCTCGGAGCACGAAGCACCGTCACCTGTTGATTAGCAAAAACAACAGGCTTTTCATCATCATAAAGTATGATAACATTTTCTTCCTTACTTACAAGTTTGCTTATCGGTAAAGATATTTCAACAGTGGCCTTTCTATCTGAACCCCCGGAAACAAAGACCTCCGTATAAACACTTTCATTGTTCTTGGTAGAACTAACAAGGAGTTTATCTCCATCCCAATCAATCTTGTAAATTGAATTACCTACCTTTTCAGCAAGTGACATGGCATCTGTAAGTTCATCCGACTCAACATCAAGCATTGTATTAAGTGCTAAATTTTCAGTCACGAATATTTCCTGCCCTTCCTTCACCATCTTCTTAATTGACCTGCGAGTTAAGTTTCTCAACTTATCCTTTAGTCGGTAGATAACATGAAGTTCAGAGTGTCTACCCAAAACAGGTAAAGTCACAACACTGTATTCTGTTGCTAGTTCAATTTTTCCCTCGTCGCTCTTAAATACTAAATCGGTATCTGTTAGATACTTCTCAAGTATAGAACCGGACAAGTTAACCATTCCGTTAACTGCCTCTACATCTGTATGTCTATAAACTACATAAGTAAAGTTATTGGCATTTTGTATATACACCATTCCATCTTCTACCTCGATGTATAAATCATCACATAGTACGCTGGTTTTATTACCCATGCCCTCGTTGTATTTACCTCGTAGTCTACAAATATTTATTGCTTCTTTCAATTCTTTTCCATTCATTCTAAATTCCATTTAAATTCCTCCATAATATAACATAACATAACAGCACCCCTATTTCAAAAACCATTACACTCAAAGGTTGTTTTCTTTGATTGGCACTAAACCATTCCAAGTAACATTACCTTTTTCGTTTTCAAACAATAAGAAGGATTGCCCCTCATTGTCTGCGTTGGTCTTTGACTTGAGAACCTTAGCGTGTAACTTTGTAGTGTTATTTCTTTCTTCACGGTATGTGTGAATGTGTTGAAATAACTTTGCGGTAGTAGACTTTTCCCAATCTGGCTTTTGTCCAACCACTTCAAACCCATCATGCACTTCTTTCATATGCGTGATGAAAAACTTATGACATTGAAGTTGACAAGCGGCCTTAAACAATCGCTTGTATTCTTCTGTTCTTGCATACCATTGGGTAGGAACCATCTTGACTTTATCAGCCGCTCTTGGGTCCTTACCCTTAATGTGATTTAGTCTAGCAATCATATTTGTAGTATCGAGCCAAGTATCAAGTCCATCGAAAACAATTGCTTTAACGCCTTCAACTTCAATAGTCTCTTCACCGTATTCAATTTTCTTTGTCTCAATTGCTTCCTTAACCATTCCCATAAAGAAACGAGCCATATCAGCAGTAGCCAAATAATCTACAGTCATATCTTCTTTATACACATGGGGATTGTAGATAAACACTTTATCATCACTCGACCAATGTTGCCTCCATGTAGGTTCTGCACCTTCATCGAAATCAAGAATAAAAACCCAATGGGTTTCTTTTTCTTCATCAGTTCTGCAATCAATTGCTAATCCGGTCTTTCCAGTTCCGGGGTCGCCACTAATTCCACACAGCATATATGCTGATTCATTTTCCATCAAACGCTTTCGCTGATTAAAAGCCTTAGCCTTTGCACTTGCGAATGCACTCTTGGTATCTTCTTCTTTTGCTTTACTTACGAGATTACTCGCCTTTCCTTTTCCTTTCAAACTCATCATTCTTCCTCCTTAAATTGTTCACTTAATATTTTTAGTTGTTTTTCATGCACTAAGCGTGTGAACATTTTACCGCTTTTCATGTGAAAACGAACACTGTATCTATCGTATTCGTTATCGTCTTCTTTCCATTCTATTGTTTCTACCTCTTCGAGGTCTAGTAGTATTTCATTCATTTTAATTATCATCTTTTCACCTTTTAAAGTATAGGCTTCGCACCTATCCGAATGTCATTCAGCCGCCAACATTTACACGGAAGTTAAATCAAAGCATATCTTCAATCTTGTCCGAGAGCAACAACAATGTTGAAGCCCACAGACCAACGAAAATACCCAAGTTTTCATCGTATGCGGCATAAAGACCGATACTCAGTAAAATCGAGGCCACGCTTGTAATCAATCCTGCTTTCTTGTAATTCATTTAAATCACCAAAACTCCATTGATTCGCCTTCTGCAACTTCTTCAACGACAACACCTGTTGCACTTCGGGCATAAACTCCATACAAGTTAATTGTCACAGGATTATATTCACCGTCAATAGGCATTCCATCATCACCCTTCTTTTGCGTTTGGTTTGTTCGACCAACAATAATAACATCGGAACCAACTCCAAAGTTAATATCAACATGAGAAGGAACCCAAATCGGAGTTGATTCAGGAATATCGTCTTCATCAAAGCCGTAATTAGCATCCACAGGTTCAACCCAAATTACTCTATTACCACTTCGCTCATTAGGTGTTAGATTCATACTTGTGACAATTCCATCAGTGACGACAAGGCGCAAACCTTGTTGTTGAGAAATCAAGTCATGGTAAGAATCCAATTCAATCATATCTGCAAGGTATTCTGCCGTATGTTCGACAAGAATATCTTCCATAGATTCACCGGAAACATCAATCCATCGAGGGTCTTCTTCATCAAGAACATCGAGATAATTCATACTCGATAGAGTCTTGTTGCGAATACCGTAAATTGCATTTCTTTCTTCGTTAAACAAACCATAAATAGTGGTCCAACGGAATGTTTCGACATTAAAGTTCTTTGCTTGGTCGTTCTTCAATTGAAGAGACCAAAGTTGCATATCCCCGCCTTCCTTCATTCCAATGAAATGCGCTCGAAGTTTAAATTCTTCTTTAGGCAAAGGCTTCCCGTAATTCTTATTAACATCACCTGATGCCCAAGACTTAACAGGGTCAACAGGAACAATCCAATGGTTTTCACCAACTTCCATAGCCGAAGCCGGAAGTTGAGGAATAACTCTTGTGTCCCATTCACCGTTCTTAACTTGAGTCTTTTCGTAAGACCCACCTTCGGTTAGTGTCACTTCTGCAAGGATTTCATCTTTCAATGCTTGTGATGAATCGCTGTTAAACTTGCTCAACACATTCTTTCGCTTCCATTCCATTACATCACGGGCTGGTTCAATTCCAATAAAGAAACCTGTTCCGGCATCCCCGAAGCCTGTTGAGGCAGTTCGATTAGATGCAAGACGGCCACGAACATAATTACGAGTCAAAGTCAAAGCAACAAGTTGTTGTCGCTCATCTTCCAAGTCGAGATTATTGCTACTACCAATCTCCGTGTATTTTTCATTCATTTCTCCGACTTCAATACTTAGTCGGGTCGCTAAACTGTTTAGTTCTTTTTCTACTCTTTCAATCATATTTTCACTTTCCTTTCTTTTTTTTTTATTTATTTCATAAACTGTGCTGTGAACCAAGCCACAAGCACTTTTGGTGTCACACTTCTGCTTCTCCACTCCATTTCTCCTACTGCACCTACTACCTTAAACTTCTCGGTAGCAGATAATTCCATATCTAAAACACATTGTAAGAGTTTTCCACATATATCCTTTACAGTATGACCTGCAAAAACAAGTCGCTGTAAAAAGTCTAAAGCGTCGGGGTCTTTATTCAATAATTGCTTTAAACAATTTTTATAAGGCCCCATGTGTTCGTTTAGTAGATTATCCGGTGTTTTTCCGGAATAAATACACGCCTGTAATTCATTAATTGCACGACGCATATCTCCCCCACAAATGTCTACAATTTTGTGGGCGTTTTCTTCAGAAAATTCTGCATTATTTTCTGTAATAATGTTCATCAATCTTTCAACCTGAATAGTTACAGGTATCGGTGTAAAGAAATAATTCGCACAACGGGAACGAATAGCATCATCAACAGCATACGGGTCATTACAAGCGATAATAAAACGAACATTTGTTGCTCGCTCCATAACTCTTTTCAATGCTCGCTGTGAATCACGGGTCATTCCTTCCAATTCATCAAGAAAACAAATCTTAAACTTGTTTCCAGAAACTGAGCGAGTGTTAACAAAGTTAGTAATAGTTTGTCGAACTGTTTCTAACTTACGGTCTTGACTTGCATTAATTTCTAAAAAGTCTGTGTCTTTGTGTTCTCCAAGAAAATGATTAGCCAATACATGAGCCGCAGATGTTTTACCAATTCCCGGTACTCCATATAAAAGAGTGTTAGGTAAATCACCTTTAGTCACCCATGTTTTTGCGTCGGCTACAAACTTGTGCTGACCAATCAAATCTCCAATCACATTCGGTCTATATTTTTCTGTCCAATTCATTTTAATCATTCTCCAATTAAGCAATCTGCTGTTAATACATAACCCGCTACGCTAACAGCCGAGCGTAGGGAAGACTTTACAACCTTTACAGGGTCAAAGACGGGTGCTTCCCTTGTGAACATATTATTGTTACCATCGTAAAGGAAGCCATCAGAAATAACACTGTCTTGTTCAGTGTATAATTCTTTACCGTTAATGTTGTAATAGATTTTTTGAAGTGGTGACTTCAATGTTTTATAGAAAACATCTTCAATCTCATTATATGGTTCTTTATTGTTAAACATTAGTCCTATGCTATATAGTTCCACACCAGCACCACGAATAACTCCTTCGGATATAGCGGCTCTTGTAGCATTCAAAGCATCATCAACTCTTTCCAATTTATTTTGAATCTCTTGTTCGGACATTCCACTAATACCGATAACTGCTGCATTACCTTGTAGTTTTCCATAGCGTACTGAATGTTTCTTTTTATAGAAATCATTCTCAGCCATAGATTCTTCAGTTTCAATTTCTTCAAGTCTATCAACAAGAGTATCAATGTCACCCATGAAACCTAAGAACGCCGCTTTCTTAGATGAGATAATTACCTTATTACATTGCCCGTAATAACTTGCGCTAATGTCTGCAATTGACATATCTAATTCTTTGTTAATCATTTTACCACCTGTAAAGATAGCCAAGTCGTTTAACTTTTCAGTCTGCCAGAATGAAATGTCTTCTGCTTGAACAATACAAGCATTGATGTTTCCATTCACTTGATTCATAACATAGGTGTTTAAGGCAACTGCTCCAATAGAAGTACAAAGTACAACCAAAGGTCTATTTTTAGACTTTGCATATTCAAGTGCTGGGATAAGTTGAGCGAAGTCATTAATATCAGCGTTAGAAATTAATATCAAAGGCTTATCAAATGTCTTACTTTCACCAAACAATTTTGACAAAACAGGGTTAATATATCCCTTATCACATTCAAACCCTTCAACGAAGGAAACAATGTCGTCACCCGTAGGAGAAGGTTCGACAGAAATTACACCGTCGTATCCAATTTTTTCAACGGCTTGGTAAATTAGTTCTGCCATTTGCTCGTCGTTATTTGCACTGATTTTTGCCACATCATAAATACCCCTACCTTCAATTTCTAAAGATAGAGCATCTAATTCATCGCAAGTTTTTTTGCACAATCTTTCAAGTTCTGTACGGATAGCAACTCCTGTATATGTTCCCAAAAGTTCCTTACCTCTTTTGATAAGAGATTGAGCCATAATAGTCGAACTTGTAGTTCCATCACCTGCATTTTCTTGCGCTCTTGATGCCACTTCAATAACAAGTTTAGCACCTGCATTAGCCATTTTATCTTCAAGTACAATACTCTTAGCAACAGTTACTCCGTCATTGACAACCAATGGAGACAAACCATCTCTTCTATCAATGATTACACTTCTTGTCGCAGGGCCAAAGGTTACACCAACTGCATCAGCGACAGCATTCACGCCTTCGATTAACTTTTCTCTTGCTTCTTCTCCATGTAAAATTTTTCTCATCCTTTCACCGCCACTACATCTTCTAATTTAATAGCAATATATTCTATTCCTTCATCGTGGAATGTATATCCATTTTTATAATAGACATACCTTCCAACCATATCACCAATTGGGGAATCATAAACGATTCCTCCGTTTTGGTTCGCATTCAATACAATACCACTGTCTGTGGTTGTTCTTCTTTCATTTCTTATTAATACATAGTCATTTATTTGTTTCATTTTTTTCACCTCATTAGTCCCCATGCAATTACTACAAGGGTAATCACATTTACAATTGAAACGCTTATCGCAATTTTATTTGTAATGTGTAGTTCGTTAGCCATTTTTTTAGTTAGTTCAATCAATGTGCTCATATCTTCTTTCATACTCGTTCACCGCCTGACCTATCCTCATCTCTTTCTCGTAACATTCACGCAGGAACTTATAGGGTAGCCTATTAAGCATTACCCCAGCCCATTTTGTGAAAGCCACACCTTCTCCTTTTGTTGTCATATTAAAAATCCTCCAATCCTTTCATTTTTCTTTTTGTTATTCTTTTCTTTCTTTCTTTCTTAATTCCTAAGACTTTACATTCTTCAGGTAAAAGTTTTCTTGCCGCCCACTTAGCATACTCTTCATTCTTTACAAGGCTACAAACCAAGTACCCGTCTGTGTCCTTTAGTCCTAACTTGCGACATATAGACGGAAATAGACTTGATGCCTTTCTTTGAGGGGGGACCATTTTTACATACGCCCCTTCCCAAGAGTAAGCCAATAATGCGTAAAAATATTCTTTGGGCCACCTATAAAGGGTTGAAGCCACGAACGCTAATTTATTATTGTTAGGTAAAGAGGCTGAAGCCCATGACAATATCTGCATAGGCGGTGGTTCATGTAATCGCACACCTTTGTAGAAATCATCACGGTTCTTCATCTTAATGTAACTGCCCGTAAGTGACCACATATTTGCATCAAAGGTTTTAATCTCTTCGCAATTTTTAGCAAATAGGGTTTTTATTTTCATTTGATTACGGTTAAGTTTGCCACATAGTTTTACTTGACACGCATTAATGATAATTTTTGGAACATCCTTTTTATTATGTGATGTTAAAACCACTTCTCTACCTGAATATATCAAATCCATAATCTTTTCTTTATCAGCCTTGTAATGCACATCTTCTATGATAATTGGTATATCCATAGGCCAAGAAAATACATCATCTATTGGTATATCGTTTGCCTGATATATAACAAAGTTGTTTTTTCTTAGTGATGCCTTAGCATTAAAGGTCTTGCCTGTACCCGATTTTCCTATAAAAATCTTAGGTTTCTTCTTCTCTATTGTTTTCTTCATTTAAAATCATCTCGAACTCATATCTACTATCGTTGTTCATATGTTCACCGTTGCGAACCATTTCCATTAACCGGATAAATTTACCCCAAACTTTACTCTTTGACGGTACATTTTGGGGAAAAATGTCACATATTCGTAAAATATCAAGTCTTCTACGAATTACTATTGTGTCTACCCTACGACCCCGTTCTCTTTTTAACTGACAATTAACTTGTAATCGTTCAAGTGCTTGAACTGTCGGCAAAAGCATCTGCACCGGTAGTCTTAATTTAATGTTATATCTTGGTTCCCAACCTCTTTTACTAATAATACCAACACATCTAAACTGAGGTATGCCAGCGAGTAAAAGAATCCCTTGAATTTGTCCTTCTGTATATATTTAAAGTCCACCTAGAGTATCATACAAAGTGATTTCCCACTTATGGAACTCTGAGTGTCCTTTAATAAACATTCCGGCTTTATCTTTAGGGCCTACGAATTTTTCTCCACATACGAAACAATGAACAGCAACTATCTCACTACCTCTTTTGACTCCATCGTGACTAATTATATCCACAATATTGCCTTCTTCGATAGGTTCTTGGTCTAAATCATCATCCCACATGTTCTCTCATGTATTCCCTGAGAGTTTTATTCTTATTATACTTTGCATCAGGTGAGGAGACATTTTTCGTTTTCGTGATTTTAGTTTCCGTTTTATTTTTCATTAAGTTTTCTAAGATTTTATAAAGTTTTTTAGCAGACTTATCATATCTTTTTTTATCCGCATCTTTCCATGCTGAATAATTACTGAGTGGTGACTCTTTATAAAGTCCCATATCTTCTTCTAATACCTCCCACAAAATGCTTTCTAAAAGTCTACTAATTCCCTCTTCAACAGTTTTTGGTGCTTCTTCATCGTCATACATAATATCAACTCAATTGTGATGCTGTAATTTCTTCTAATGTCCATCGAAGAGTTTTCATAACACCTCGTAGGGCTGTGTAATTACGCAAACATTCTGCATTTTCTTTCGTATCCATTGTTCGTGAATGGAAACGGTCACGCCAAAACTTTGCTTCTTCTTCTGCCTGTAATAACATTGCTTTTAATTCTTCTTCGCTTTTCATATTTATTTCTCCTTATAATCTGGGTGATTTTTCGGCAATCTATGTAGGCGTCGGTCACACATATTTTGCATATATTGTGCCACACTTGCTACTGATTGCCCAAATCTTTTTTCCGCTACATCATCATTAGCGGGAACCATGTCATACTTAACACGCTCAAGTGCTTCAGCAATTACTGAAGAATCAAGAAGTGCTTGTAGGATTTCATATTCACCGTGAGTGACTGTTTTAATCCTCGACATTTTTTTCACCCCATAGTGCATGAGTAAATCCCAAAGTATAGTTACGAATCAAAACGAGTTTCGTAACCAACGCTTTTTGACTTGATTTATTCGCCATCTCGATTGCTTCATCTAATTGCACTATTAAATTATTCAGCATTCCAATCACCAAACTGTTCTTCTACCATAGCCGCCCAACTTTGATATGTTGATTCATGTTCTCTTGAAATTACTTCATCTGTATGGGCTTCTTCATCTATTTCATCCACACGATTATCCAACATTGTAAGGTATGCCAATCGAACATCTGTTGCTCTTAAGCGGGAATTATCACCACGCTTTTGTGCTTCATAGTTCGACAAGTTAACCAATGCTTCAATCAATTGCTTCGCTCTTTCTTGAAATTCAATTGCCGCATCTTGTGTGACACCACTCTTTCCTTTCCACATTCTCATTATTTCTCTAATACTAACCATTTTTTCAGTCCTCCTTCTTTATAAAAGTGTTTTGTTTCAGCAGTTTGGATATTAATACATATCCACATTGAACCTATTAGACTGCTAATCTCTAATACTTCCCAATTCTTTTTGAGAATACCCAATGTTTTCATAATCATTCCGGAACCATAAATTGTATTATATTCCTTAGAAAGTGTAGGCAAGTTATCATGCACATATTGAACTATATGCGGCTGTTGAATACTTGCCCACACCTCCCCACTTATTTCAAAAAACCCTGTTCCATTACATACGATACATTTATTTCCCTCGCATACGGGACACTCAATTTCCCTATCACCAAAGGTAGGAAACCTTACAGTTCGAAGGCTTCTTTGTCTACTACCTTTGTCATTCTTTCTCCTGTTTCCGTCTTTTCCCATATCATGTGTTCTCCTTTTCCAATTACAATTGCTTCCTTATTTAATGGTCGCCAATTACGCAAGGTTCTGTTATCAGTACCCGACCAAAAGGCATAGCCAAATGGATGAGTATGAATCCAACAACGGATAGGAATACTCATCCCCGTTACATTAACTCCGTTGTAATCAACATAGCCCGGACTTCCACTGTTCATAAACAATTTTCCCTTTCGGTCTATGATAACTGATACTTCAAGTCCCGGTAGAATACTAGTAGAAGCATTCCATATTGCATCTAAAAATCTACGGTCACGAGGAATATCTTCTCCCTTTCGCAATAAATGTTCCCAAACTTCTTTGATTTCTTTCTGCCAGACCTCCGGGGCAATATCAGTATGTTGGATATTTAGAGGACCTTTGGGTTCTGTTCCTCGGAAAAAAGAACTCATAACTCCACCTTCGTACTTAGGTTCAACTTTAGCACCGTAAGTTTGTAGGGTTTCTTGAACCCAATCAGTGTTATCTTCTTCACGAATAATTGCGGCGACTTCATAATTACCATTGATAACCAATTCGTCGATGTATTCTCCTTCGTGTATCGGTTCCCAAGTTTCGTAGAACAAGTCTACCATGTCCTCAGTCACTTCTTCTTCATGTCCAATTATTTCTTCTCTTACAATTCTATCCATTATTAATCATCCTCTTGTTATTTTTTTTACACTTTGGGCATCTCTTTTCGGGAACCCTAAATGCTAATCCAGCACCACATTTAGTGCAGAAATTCTTTGTTCTTTTCATCAATCATCTCCCCCGTAATTATCATCTTCTTTGTTATTTTTAGGGTAAATTTTGAGAACTTTTTTGTACTCTCTATTCAACTTTCGAAGTTGTCTTCGCAATAACCAATTTCTCATGCGCTCACCACAATATGTTTTGGAGTATAATCTCCAGAAAAGAAACGCTGAACCCATTGTGCGCCATAACCTGCAACCGCTACATGGGTAAAGTGAACTCCTTGATTGCTTCTATCCCAATTATCACCTTGACATGAGAAAGAACCATCAGGCCCCGTTGTTAATGTTGTGTAAAGTTTGGGGTCTTCATCCGAACTTACAAGCAAACCAGCACGACCTTGCGCTCTTAAATCAAGCCATCGAACTTCGGACTTGTAAAGCATCTTTCGCACATCTAAGTTATCAGCACAGCATATAACTAAGTCATAACCTTGAATCTGAGAAGGTGTAAGAACCTTGTAAGGTTGTGCATTAAATTTGTAATTTTGTGCAAGTGCTTCGGGCTTACTCAAACCTATATGGTCCTTGTCAAAGTTTTGATAACTCAAGTTTTTTGTTTCAACAACATCGGGGTCATACACTGTAATGTCATACAACATTTTTTTAGTTTCACCCATTCTGTTTGCTCTATCCAATAGTGAAATTAGGTAAGACCCAATTCCACCGCATCCAATAATCATTATTTTATTTTTATTCATATATATTCCTCCAGTTTTTTTACATGTCGCCATACGGTATTTTCACTTACATGAAACATTCTCGCTACCTTACCATATGACAAGTCGGTAGCCAAATATATACAAGACATAAGAACTTCTTTCGTAAGTTCCATATGTTTTGCAATATTTGTAATTAATTCATTCGCATTGATGCCTTGTGTATTACAGAACTCATGCGCTTCTTCAACTGAATAAACTAAGTCTATGTTGAAAACATCCTGTAATCTTTTAACAACGGTTTTAGCCCTGCGTGTTTTTACTCCCATAAAGCCGCCCAACTTTGATATGTTGAGCGACTTGTTGTTAAGGAACACTACTGCTACTGCAAGTTCCGACATAGTATAATTACCCTTGAGCAAGGCAACATAAGATGAGCGAAACATTCTTTTAATTTGTTCTGTTTTTTCTAATTCAAACTCACCACAAAGTAATGATAGTTCGACTAAATTTCTGTCCACTTCGGTGTGTGGCTTAATTTCCATAATCCTTGATACATTAATCAGCCCACATTTGCTACAAACAAAAAGGTTTAACCCTTTGTCAAATTTGTTGGTACTTGAGCAATACAGACACGGCATTCCAATCAACTCTATGTTCAGGGTGGTAAGTTTGGTAACCTCTCAAGGTAGACACTAATTTAAAACTCGAAGTGTCGTTTAATAGTGCCATTGACCTTGCAGCAAATTGGTCACCCAAAGAAACATTATTATGCTGTTGGTCGATACATATTGGTCCTATTGCATAGAAGTTGTCACCGCTATCTTTGCATCTCCATAGTGATGTGCTACCTCTTATAACAGGCAAGGTTTTTGTTGAGACATATGAATCGCGTTCATCATCCCAATTATAATTTTCCATAGACAATAACAAGTAAGTAGAAACATCTTGCCTTCCAGCCTTATAACCGTTATCTACTACTAGCCAATCACACTGTTTCCCACTAACAGCCATTGACTTTTTAGGCTCACCATTTTCCTCTAAGACTACCTCACGAGAAAAGATTCTACCCTTAAATGTTTTTGTTAAATTTTCGAACAATTCCATGCTTCTCCTTTGTACCAAAGAAGACTTACGATTCTGTGATAAAAACGCATAAACTGTTTTGATTTCTAGTGGAGATAGAAATTCCTTGCGGGAAAGATAATAGAGTTCTTCAGGACTGATACCTAAAAATTTATTTTTATTACCTTTACAAGAATTAATGAATGATTTCATTTGTGTATCTTTAAATTCGACCCACATACCCTCATAAAGTTCTATTGCTGAGTGCTCTACACTTGTTTTTTCTAGGTTCAAAAGAGTAACTATCTTACCGGATTTAGAATCATAAAAGGTGTACTCTATTTTATTTACGATTGCCGCCGCAATTACAGGGTCGGTGTTAATAATTCTATCAATAAACAAATCCATTTGATTCTGACTTTCTACAATATTAAGGTTCATCAATATACTTGGAACCACTGAATTTAGTTTTGACTTGGTAACTTTATTTCCGTTTAGGTAGTAAGCCTTTTCATGTCTTTGAAAAATTATAACTACCCCTCTTCTGCCATATGCAAACACATCTTCACGCTTGAACGCATTGTTTAGTGTTTTGACAACTGTTCTTGCAAAATAGTTAACAGATTGGTCAAATCCCTCTCTTATATTGTGGTCATTACTTTGTCCACCGTATCTATACCTTCTGTAATGATTAGCAGTTGAAACTGTACTTCTGAAGGTTACGATTCGTCCATTTCTACCACTAAAATTGACATTTACGGGCATAACATCTGTAATAAATGTTTCACTCATTTTCTTCATCCTCTTGTGCAAATCTAATTTGTTCTCTCAAGAAACCGTCGCATAAAAGCGTAAGTTTCTCTTGCATTTGTTGTGCCATTCCCGGTATTGCATTTCTCATTAACCCCAACCAAATGCGGTGGTGGTTGTTAATATACAAAACAGGGTGTAATGCTTCATTATCCATAGCAATAGTAATTGGTGGTAGTTCAGCATCGTCTACAATGTGAAATTCGATTCTCATTGTTTATCCCCCAAATCTTTTAGGTATTCCAAGTGTGGCTTCTTCAGCGTTTGTCTACTTACCATTACATGAGGGAATTGCGTATAAAGAACAGGCAACACCTCTAGCAATTTAGTTTCATCTTCATAAGTCTTAGTCCAAACCGAACCATTCGATTTGAAACTCGTCACTCTAAAAATTATATTTTCTTTTTCCATATTTTTTCATCTCCTTTATCATTTACTCTTTGGTACTGTGGGTTATTTTTTAGATACATGGCTACCTCTTGGGTAGTAGGTATTACTCTTCTAATTCGCCCTCCATGTGTAGGCAAATCTATTACTGCTGATATTATTTGTTTATTGCTACGAGGTTCCCCATCCTCCATAACAGTATCAATTGGTATCAGTGCGTGTTTCTTCTTAAATTTCACAGACTCCACCAGCACAAGCAATTTCTCCCTTGAGGTCTGTATTGTCCTCAAGTTCAGTTATTTGTGTTAAGTCTACCTTATTCAAGGTTGCTACTAAGAAGTTATATTGGTCTTCTGTAATCGTTTCAAAGGGTGCTTGTTTATATGTTCCACCGTCATAAGGTAAGACAGAAAGGCCGTTATAATACTCACGATTATTCCACATCCATTCTCCGACTTCTTCCCATTCTTCTTCTCGGAGTGAAACAGTCGCAGAAACATTGTGCGTGTTAATACCATCAACATGACCATTACGAACCCAAGTCTTTGAGAACAAACGGATTCTTCCAAGAAGCGAAAATGCTGACTCTTTACGAGTTGTAGAACCTTCGGGTGCTCTTTGAGGAATACTAATTACAGCAGTATCATGCGGCGAGAAGTATTCATCTTCAACAAGTTGAGGGTGTTCGGTAGCAAGATAGGAATAAATTGCTTCATTCTTTCCAACACGAATGCGTCGAATATAGAAATCATCATGCCATGCGTGAATACCTGAAGAAGTTCCTAAAACCAGTGAAGTAGTCCCAGCAGGTTTGATACAAGTCAGACGACTTGCAGATTTTATCCCAATTTTTGCCGCATATACTATGTTAGTTCGCTTGATAATTTCTGTCCCATAATTCAATAAAGTTTCAGAATTTACCCCAAGTTTTTCATAAGTATTTGAGGCAATTCCTGTCATACTTACACCCAAAAGTGCGTCCTTTTCTGTTGCTTTTTTCCAACAATCTCTCAAATAATGAAAGTCAGAATATCCGGCTTGTAAAGTTCCTAATAATGCAGCGGCTTTACAACGACCATAGAAATCTACTTCCGAATCTGCTGATGAAATATTAATTTCTGTAAGATTACAGAACTGATAGGGTCTCAATGCTATTTCACAGCAAGGATTAGTCCCCCAATCTTTGTCGTTACTGAAATAAATACCCGGTTCTCCTGCTCCTGACTCTTGTATTCGTTTCCACAATTCTAAAAAGAATGGTTTTGTAACACGATTTCTAATTAAAACTGCTGAGTTATTTGCTCGACCTCGCTGGGGATTTTGCTCCCACCATGTTCCACTTTTACATGAAATCATATCTTTATCATCGGCACTAAATAATGAAATTAATGCGGCACGACGAATACCACCTGCAAGAACTGAATCTGCAATATGGCACATCATGTCGTGAACTTCAATAGGTTTTAGTGAATAGCCGTCAGGTTTTGCTAACAAAAGATTTTCAATCTTAACTAAACATTCACGCAAAGGTGCAGGGCCGGGAGCCTTTCCACCGCTTGTAACTAATAGTGCGCCCTTGACTCTAATATCCGAATAATCGAATACCGGAGTGCTTAGATTATGTCCCATGTAAGCCTTTAGTAGAATTTTAACTGCATCTGCCCAACCTTCAATAGAATCACTGACTAAATATCGTCGCTTTTTCTCAGAATTTGGCTTACGAATTAGCGGTAATTTTTCAACATGGTGTCTTTGAACAGAATATCCAACTCCCGTTCCACCAAGAAGTAAGAACATGGCTTCGGAAAAACATTCCAAAGAATCAACAGGCATATATGCACAATTGTAAATACGGTTTGGTGAAATTTCAATTGACTTTCCACCAAATTGTAGGCTACGCATTGAAGGTAGAACTTTCTTGTTCACCACATAGTCTTTGTACAGTTTTCGTATATCTCCCTCAAGTTGAGGGTAATGCTGAATGTGCATATTCATGTTGCGTTCACACAGTTCCTCCCATGTTTCTCTTCTTAATTTGTCTTTTTGGTACTTGGCATACTTCATGTGTACCGTAATGTCACTCAAAATGTCTGTTTCTTTATTCATGTTCTTTCACTCCTTTCTTCTACTTTATCAACCTTTACTTGCCAAATTTTGACAACCCTTTTTACCCCCAAACCATTGTGCGCTGATTCTTCTCCAACGGTTTCAAAGGGACCTTTCGATAATACATTTACGAGTGCATGAATCTGCAACCCTTGTTTAGTATTTTCATTTAACCAATAGTAAATTTCAAGAGTATTTGCTTGACCTCCCGCCATAGACAAATATTCTACTATCCATTGGATAAATTTTTTATGTTTGTTATTACCAACAGCAGGTGCTGGTCTTTCGTGTAGTTCTAATCTTCTATTATTCATATTAATCACCTTAAAAATAAGTGGCGGGGGTGGGATTCGAACCCACGAAGCAATATGCACCGGAATTTAAGCCCGGCCCCTTTGACCATGCTGGGGGACCCCGCCCTTATTTTTTTAATTATTCTTTTTCCTCTTCAACTTTGGGGTGACAGACACATGAACAAGAATCTTCGCAAACCTTAACAGGCTCTTTACCAACAGCAAGTCGATAACAACCAAAATCCATTCTGTTAAAATTTCCACAGCCTCCGCCATTTTCACATTGATAGCGAAAAGATGGTGCATCAGGTTTTGAACAGGAACAAAGTTGTCGTTCGCAATCTGACCACGGTTTTCTTAGTTCTAATCTTGTCCCATAGACAGTTAGTGTGCTTTTTTCGTCTTTAAATCTTTGATATTTCATCATATTATATTCCTCCATATTTTTTGTTTATCCTTTTTGATGGCGATAAAATTCCATTCTGTTGCATAAATTTGGTTAATATTGTTATCAACCTGCAAGTTACAACACTTGCATATTCTGTAACCCCGTAAGGTAATCTTCAGTATTAAAACTGTGTCGCATTTGAAACACTTAATCATCATTTAACTCACCTATTCTTCGAAATACTTTTTTCACCGAAGACTTAACTTCGTGGTATATTCCTTTAGATTTAGGGCTACCTGATACAGTAACTAACTTTATAGTACCTGTTTTAGGGTTGAGAATCTTCAACTTAAGGTGTCCTTTAATTTCAATATCCACCACCTCGACTCCTATAGTTTCGATGGCTTTAATCATTTTTTTAATTTCTTTTCCGTTCATAATAATCACTTTTTTAGTTAATGTCCAACTAACAGGGCTGAATTTACCTTAAACCTGCTCACCTCTACCACCTTACCTCTAAAGTGGCTGTTGGGTATTCGTCGGACTTAAATAAGTGGACAATATCGGATTTGAACCGATGGTCGCTCGGTTATGAGCCGAGTGCATTAACCATACTATGCTAATTGTCCGTTGGCGGGCATATCAGGAATCGAACCCGAATCTCCGGCTTAGAAGGCCAGAATGCTATCCATTACACCATA
>Ga0181418_1000076_pt1 | contig 27742 bp, 51 predicted proteins | sample 41SPOviralmetaG_FD_130143 | JGI IMG/M metagenome (GOLD analysis project Ga0181418, IMG submission 130143) | Marine viral communities from the oligotrophic San Pedro Time Series (SPOT) site, San Pedro Channel, CA, USA - 41 SPOT_SRF_2013-03-13 | ecosystem: Environmental > Aquatic > Marine > Strait...
GAAGACATAAATATTCGCTTCAAAGAGGAATATCCTGACATAGATATTGAAGTAGAAGACTTTGACTGGTATGGAGAGTACGAAACCGAAGATGGATTTATATATCCTAACGAAGTATGTGATGATTATGTGTACGATTTCTTTGAGTATGAGAGGTGGATATGAGTCAGTACTGGGAAAGAGTAGAAAGACAACGCTTATTGATTAGAGCAGAACAATGGTCAAGAAGTGTTAAGTGTATTCATGGGCATAGTAGTAGTTCTATGTGGTATGACAAAGATGGAACCAATACTAGAAAAGTAGTAGATGTTGAGTACAATAACGGAACTATATGTAGAACTGATTGTGATACTAACGAAACCAAGTGGTTTGGAGAAAGACTAGTAGGAGAGGAGTTGATAGATGCATACACAAGACTCAACTAAAGAAAGACAGTTCTGGGATTGGGAAAACAAGTACGGAACTGAAGAAGCTATTGAAGTAGCAGCAGAGGAGTGGGGAATATCCACTTATAGAGTAAAACAAAAGGTTAAAGAGTGGGAGGACTCATGGCATTAAATTATACAGAAGAACAAGTAGAGATGATGACTAATCAATACAGGTTAAACCCCAGTAGAGATACAGTTGAAAGACTAGCAGATGAACTAGATAAGAGTGTGAAATCTATTATAGGTAAGTTATCAAGAGAAGGTGTGTACAAGAAAACAGAGTACGTCACAAAAACTGGAGAGAAACCAGTAACCAAGTCCCAGCTGGTGCTTAGCATTGCTGAGGAGTTAAACGAGGATTATGAAAGCCTTTCTGGACTAGAAAAGTCTCCGAAAGAAGCATTGAAAGTCCTACTTTATTCAATAGAAGAAATCAAACTAGGAGAAATATGAGAGTAGCAAAACTAACAAAAGATAGACGAAACGATAAGCTGATTAGCAAGAATGGTCTGTACGCGGAAGCACTTGGTCTTATCGAGACCCCAACGGGGTTCCAAATGAGATTGAAGTTCGCTAACGGACATCGTGAGACAGTAGAGACTCAAAGAATCAGAATACTACAAGATACTAGTGTAGTGAGAAGTCCTAACGCATAGCTAGAAGTAGAACAATCATTGTAAATTATGCCCAACTTAGATTGGGCTTTTTTACGCCTTTAAAAAATTTTGGTTGGTGGAAGTTTCGTAGTATTAAGACGAATTTGTAGAAAGTTATTGTATTGTTGTGAGTTATTAGAGTCAGAGTAGACTCTTTAGGATGTTTTAGATTATGCTTGGTTATCTTGTATGATTTGGTTTATACAATCAATGGATAGTTTTTCTTCCTAGTTAGGGACTCCATATATCCGCTTACGCTCCTATATGTCGATTCCCAGATTAGAAGCAACATCCATAATCGGTAGTTTGTATTGGCTTATAATCTAAATTATGTATTTATTATATCACAACTTTTATCATAAATCAAGAAGTGTTTTTCGAAGGGGTATGATTTTGTGGGTTGGTCTAAGTTTGATTGATAGAAAAATATATTAGTATTGTAGATGGTAGTAGTGTTTCTATGGGTTTGATTACCTTCTTCTACTTCCTCGATTCTTCTTTTTTGGTGGAACTCTAAACTTTTTTCGAGATTCTTGAAGTTCTATCTCTTTTTGTAAGTCTCTGGCTCGTTTTCTTGTCGTGCTTTTGTTGTGTTCATATTTGATGGCAGATGGTTTTGAGTAGTGTTGTCTAGCACGACATTCTTCCTTGATACCTGCGTTGTCACACTTACGCCTGAATATGCGAAGTGCCTTTTCTACAGGCATTTTAGAGCAATCAATACTTGGCATCAGCTCTCCTATATTTAGTTCTATCACGATGCACTTTTGTCGATGCATGTGGAGGAGTTTCTTTTCTTACTCGAATATCACTCTTAGCATTGAAAGTCCAACCTCTTTTTCTTAGATAGTATATCTGTGAGGCGATATTTGACGGATTGCGTCCCAGTTTGGATGCAATGTCTTCCGTTGACATATCATTATAGTGTCGTTTCAAAAATTGTTTTTCTTCATCTGTCCATTTCATAAGTATATTATAGACGAAATTTCTATTCGTGTCAAGAACTATTTTTGACTGGGTTATAGATTATTCTTGACATAAGGTGCGAAAATTGATATAATATTGACATGATAGAAAATATAGATATAAATTACATTATTATTTTAATTTGTGGCATGGGAATGTCATACACCATTGGAAAGCAATTTGGAATAGAGTCTACGATTGATTTTCTGGAGACAGAAGGTATAATCGAGTTTGACAACGAAAAATAGTTCTTGACATAAAGGTTAAATTTTGATATAATTATTTTGTAAGTGGAATAATCTGCTTACTTTTTGGCGTCTTGACCGAGAGGCAAGGCAAAGTAATACTGAAAAGATTATTTGGAGGAAAATATTATGAGTATTGATTTAACTAAATTTTGGCTTGGATTAGATAACAACTTTATGCCGACTTATACGGAGAGTAGTTATCCTAGATATAACTTAATTGAAAGTGGCAGTGGATTTCGAATAGATATCGCTGTGCCAGGTTGGAATAAAACGGAACTGGAGATAATCGCTGATGGCGAAGAACTCCATATCAAGGGCAACAAACAACACAAACTAGATGAGGGCGAACGATTCCTTCATCAAGGGCTAAGTTTAAAAAGCTTTGAGAGAAGATTTATTCTTAATCCTGATTTACAAGTAAAAGATGTGAATCTACAAGACGGATTATTAACGATACAACTAACTCGAACTCCAAACTCTAAAAGGAAAATATTGGAGATAAAATGAAAGCACTAGCTTTTAAAGTTCGAGATGGAATAGACAAGTGTGATGTCGAAGCAACAGGAGAAGTACTAATACTATTATGTATAAGTGCAATTACCTTCTTAGCGTTAGCACCACTTGTTTAACAAGTTGACGAACATGATGGGGGAGTGTATTCTCCCCCGATTTTTAAAAAGGAAAACTATGACAATATCAGAAGAAGGCAAGAGCTTAATTAAAAAATTTGAAGGATGCGAACTTACAGCATATAAATGTGCTGCAGGAGTTCCAACAATCGGCTACGGACATATAAAAGGCGTAAGTATGGGCGATACAATAACACAAGAAGAAGCAGATGAAATGTTTAACCATGAGATGAAGGAGTACGAAACTTACGTGAACACAGCGGTAACGGTTCCACTTTCTCAGAATCAATTCGATGCAATTGTGTCTTGGGTGTTCAATCTCGGTAATGGAAATCTCAAAGCTTCAACAATGTTGAAAGTCATCAACTCTGGCGACCATGCTGGAGTACCTGCTCAAATCAAAAGGTGGAACAAAGCAGGTGGAAAAGTTTTAGATGGCTTAGTGCGAAGAAGAGAAGCAGAAGCGTTATTATATCAGGGAGCAATCTGGGAACATGTCTAAGCAAGAGTTTTTAGAGAAGTTAAATGATTGGTGGTTCTGGTTTAAGAATCTATTTCTATCTTACTACGAACTTACAGTAAGTTATAATTCAGTATATGGTGACGCAGATGATGAAACATTTATAGTCGCAAAGTTTTATAAGAAGCAAGATAAGTATCTTCAGTTCAAAACCGAAGACGGCGATATAGTAGAGATACGAGGAGCTGAAGGGCTCAATTATAAAATTAAGGAGTTATAATGAACCAACTTTATATAGGAATTATATTAGTGTTGGGTCTAGGTAGTTATTACCTGTACCAACAAAACCAAGTGCTAACAGCAAATAATATGGCACTTGAAGGAGCAGTTGCTACTCAGGAAGAAGCAATAAAGACAATGCAGAACGATTTTGCATTGCAAACACAACAACTAGGCGAACTTCAAAAGAAGTCCCAAGAAGCTCAGTTAGAGATGAATAGATACCTAGACATCTTTAAGAGACACAATTTAACAAAACTAGCATCAGCAAAGCCTGGGTTGCTAGAACCAAAGATAAACAAAGGAACTAAACATGTATTTGAGTCAATCGAAGAAATTAGTCGCACCATTGATAGCCTTGATGATGGCGTCGAGTTGCAGTCTAATCCCAACTAAACAAATAGAAGTAACAGCAAAGCCCATGGACAGGATAATAACACAACCTGTTCTACCAAGAGAAATAGATTTAAAGCTACCTTTATGGTATGTAGTTAGTGATAAAAACATTGACGAGTTTCACGAAAGATTAACAGAAGAACATGGACAAGTAGTATTTGTAGCTATGTCCATACCAGATTATGAGTTGATGTCATATAATATGCAAGAATTAAAGCGTTATATAACTGAACTCAAAGAGGTCGTAGTTTACTATGAAAAAGTGACAGACCCAGAAGCACTAAACAATGATACAAGCACTAAAAATTAGAAACAGAGAAGTAATTACTCGATTGGATTTAATGGCAAGGACTGTGTACAAACAGCCTGCAAGTTATAATCAAGCACCTAAACCTAACATAACTTTAGCAAGACTACGCACAGCTATGGCTGCAAATGATGGTAAGCACGAGTTAACAAATAATATTGATTATGTAGGTAGAGAATCACCTGATGGTGGAGTAGACTTCGGCAGATTAAGAAATATATTTAGAAATATTATTTGCAGTAAGACTGGTACTCAACAATGGTATTGGGACACATACATGGCTCAAGTACCTTATTGGGGTTGGACTGGATGGAATAACAGCAAAGGAAAAGGTAAAATGTTCCTTAGATTTATTCATAATTCAGGTCGTGGAGAAACTAGATATGTTTCAAAAGGCAGATATAAAAAGATACCAGACCAACACTCAGTATATAATGCTGACTGGACACTACTCATAGGAGAACAAGACGGAATAGATGATTGGATGGCAGATAGAAATTATAACAAAAAACCGAGGTGTGTTCTAGAGTTAGCGATACCAAGTACAAATAAAGTTGCATGGCAAGAAGCATGTGACTATGTTAATAGTGTTTAGAAAACTTCTGCAGAAGTGGAGAATCTTTCGTATCATGCAACAAGGCAATGATATATTAGAAAGTAATCCAACTATACAGAATAGATTTGAGGAACAAGAAGATTGGTGTGAGCACCTTGAAGATAGAGTGGGAGTTTTAGAGCAGTGGGCTCATCCCAAGTGCGGTATCGAAGAATTTGATGGATATGATACTTTAATAAAAAGAATTGAACAATTAGAAAATAAGTGAAACTAGAAGTTAGTGTACATAAAGAACATGACATAGTAGGACATATTCCTAATTTTTTATCTGATGAAGAAATAACTCAGCTTTATGAGATAAACAAGGATAGGAAGTGGCCTTTAGCGGCAACACGATGGAGTGGTTATAACTCCAAAATACGCAAGTGTAAAAAGAGAAGTCGTATAGAGTTTCCATTCTATGATAAATTAAAGAAAGCAGTAGACTTATATAACAATAACACATATAAGTTTCATCTCTACGACGAAAGAAAGATGCACGAAATAAACATGGTTCGATATGATGAACCTGGGATGCACTTTAGAGCTCATAGAGATTATAGACCTGGGTTGAAAGAAATCCATACAGGAATGACTACTAGAAAGATAAGTCTTAGTATTCAACTGAGCCATAGTCATGAGTATGAGGGCGGTGATTTAGAGATAGTAGAGAGCTATACTACTCCTGATGTCTTTATAGATAGTAATTTCCCACCTGAGTTCTTAAAACAAAGAGAAACATTTAGACACTCTTTTCCTACAATTAGAGAGAAAGGCTCTCTTACAATATTTACATCAATACATGAACACGAATCTAGACCACTAATATCAGGTAAACGAGATATTATAGTAGGATTCTTTAGAGGTGCAGGAGCACCATATTAAATGATTAGACAGCTTAATAATGAAGTTAAAGAAATTGCTCTTGATATACTAGATTTTCCTCTTGATATGAGAGACACAATGTTCCCTTTCTGGCATGCAGTACCATTGTATAGAAAACATTTCAACTTAGACGACTATTCATTCACTTATCCTAAGTGGTATAACCATTCAAAACATTTTTTAGATTTACTTAAACATCCAATTGATAGTAGAAAACCTACAAAGGTTGTTGCTATGGAAGCAAATGAAAAATCAATACAAGTACCAATTAGAAGTACAGTAGTAATATTTTCTTTAAATAAAAAACATGCTTCAGTAGTAATTGGAAAAGATAGAAATAATCTAGACCAGACTCTAGATATACCAAACTACGAACAATTTAATTGGAAAAAACATTATGTAGTCAATACTCCTTTGCATTGTGATACAGGTGCTATTATTGGTAATAAGTTTTTTCATTCTATTCACGCATCAAACGGAGCAAAGATATTATATGTCAAATACGATTAGATTATTTATAGGCACAAGTGAGAAAGAAGATTGGTTAGCTGAACAGGTATATCTTTATTCTATTTATAAAAATTTGCCGAGCAATCAAGAGATAGAGATAACATTCTTACGACCATCAATGTTTCCAAACTGGGATAGAAGATATTGGGGGACACCTTTTACTTGCTTTAGATATGCAGTTCCAGAGCTATGTAATTTTAAAGGTAGAGCTTTATATACAGATGTAGATATGATAAACTTTAGAGATATTTCTCATTTATTTAATACTAAGTTGAATGGCAAACCTTTTGGATTTGTATGGGATGCTCAGCAAGATAATGGAAAGAAAGGAGCAGACTTAGGTGTACCAAGAGGTTGGTGGTGTGATAGTGTAATGTTATTCGACTGCGAGAAAGCAAAACCATATATGGATAGTATAAAAGATATGGAAGAATGGAGTGCAAAAACTAGTAAAAGTTATAAGTGGGAATTTGGTGAAAAATTAAATATGCCATTTAAACAAGAGTCAAAAGAATACATTGAACCATTAGATTCAAGATGGAACTGTTTTGATGGAGTAGACCCCTCAATAGTAGTACCAGACCAGCATATGAGAGACTTTTGGCAGAAACCTCAAATGTCATTAGATTTTATGTGGCAACTACATTTAACAGGACTTAGCTATCAACCATGGCATCCTAGGTATAATTGTTTTGCTAAAGCTACTCATTGGAGACAAGATTTAATGGAAGTATGGTGGGACTATGCTAATATAGTAAGACAGATGAGAAAAAATGGATAGTAGTCTTAGTTTAGATAAATTACTACAGCCGATTGGACTTAAACGCTTTTTAGAAGAATATAAAGATAAGAAACATTTTGTGATTAAGTCTAAAGAAAACATTTTTGCAAATCATTTTAGTTGGGAAGAATTAGATAACTATCTAAACCAGTACAATATACAATCATGGGATAGAACTCCCCAACTACAAGTAGTATTACCTAATGGTAACAAATGGTGTAAGAAAAAATCACCAGAAAAGAAAACTAGAGAAGAATTACTAAAACTTTGGAGAGATGGAAGTAGTTTTATTATTACACTTTCTGAATTTTTAAACAAAACAATGTGGAATCAGACTAGAGAGTTTGAAAAACACTATGGTATTGGGCAGGCTAATATATACTGCTCTAATCAAAAAGATGCTAAGTGTTTTCCTATTCATGCAGATTCTACAGACAATTTTCTTTTCCATGTAAGTGGAAAGATAAGATGGTATATTTATAAAGATTTTGCTCCGAAAGATAAGGAGAATGAAAGACTCCGTCCTAATAAACATGCTCCTGAATTATTGGAAGTTATAGAGTTAGATGACGGCGATTTATTATATATACCTGCTAAGCAGTATCATAAAGTAGATACGCTAAGCCCAAGAATATCAATTAGTTTTCACTTCAGAGAACCTTATGAAGGCAAGAAGTCACATTCGGAGACAGGAGCGAGAAAGAAATGGTACAATTGGGAGCCAGGAGAAATTTATGGCAGAAGCAAGTAATCAGTTCTCAGGCGATATGTCTAGGAATGAGGTAGAAATAGACCTTAATAAGTTTATGGAACTCGTCACCGAAAACAGTAATCTGAAAGCTGAAATATTAAAGTTAGAAAACGATAAAGAACCAGAAAATCCGTGGCAACGCTGGATTTGGCTATCTTCTATGATAGACGCTTGGAGAATCTTTCCTCGTTTATTTCTAACAGTATACATTGTATTACTTTATAAGTGTACAATATGGTTTATGGATTTACCAGAACCTTCAATGGAGCAGTCAGGTTTGATTAGTATCGTTGTAGGGGCAGGTGCAGCATGGTTTGGACTATACGCTGGAACAGCTAAAGATAAGATAAACTCAAAATAAATCTTGACAAGTGTTGAAACTTTCTGTATAATATATGTATGATTAAGATTACAGAAACAAAACATAAACCGACTAAATCAGATAAGCCATGCAAATACTGTGGAACTACAGAAAATGCAGATGGCTTATGTGGTGTCTACAAGTGCTGGAAATAGATGAATTTATTTTATCTAGACCAAGACTTAGACAAATGTGCCGAGTACCACGTTGACAAACACATTGTGAAAATGCCTCTCGAGGCAGCGCAACTTTTGTGTACCGCTATATGGGTTGACGAAGTACTGGGATTTGTACCTCGTGCGCTTGACAAGGACGAACGAGAAGTACTAAACAGTAAGAAAGCCAAGATAAAGCATCTTCCTATGGAAGAGCGACCTCTTACCCCTTATCTGCCGATGATGTATAATCATCCCTGCACGATTTGGGTTAGGTCATCATTGGATAACTTTGAGTGGGCTCATTGTTACGCTAACGCGCTCAACGATGAGTACCACTATCGTTATGGAAAACAGCATAAATCTATCGTAGAAGTAGTAAACAAACTACCTGAACCAAAGAATATGCCTAGGCTAGGACAAACTCCTTTCCTCATGGCTATGCCTGATGAGTTGAAAAACGAAGATGATGTTATACAATCGTATCGAGATTATTATCACCTAGACAAAGCAACCTTTGCCGAGTGGAAATACAGAGATAAGCCTAGTTGGTGGAATGAAGATTACGCTGACTATGATAAGAGGATAACCAGAGTATGATAAAAGTTAAACTGGGCAAAGGAGCCCTTATGTTTAAAGAAGGAACATCAGACGAAGAAATCAATAAGAAATTATTAGAGTATTCGCAGTTTCAAGTACTAAAACGACCAATAGTGGTCAGAAAGAGCAATGGGGATGAATACCAAATGCTAAATGGAGTAAGATTAAATGGCAAAAAGCACTAAAACAAACTTTTTAGACCAACTAATAGGAGTAAAGGAACCAACAGTGGAAACAATGGAACATAGTCAAGTATTAAAACAAAACTTAGAAGCACAGATGGCAGGTGTCGAAAATGATATTGTCAATCTAAAAGCTCAACTTGCAAAGAAACAAGAATATCTAGCTAAGTTAGAGGGCGGACTGGAAGTAATAGACGAACTCACTAAGCATGATTCACATAGTTGATAATTTCTATCCAAACCCAGACGAGGTAAGAGAAAACGCATTAAGAATGTACTTCTACCCAGGTCGTAGAGGTAGAAAGATGGCATTTCCTGGAGATAGAACTATAGCTACTTTCTCAAATGAGAATAGAAATTTCATCAAGAATAGATTTGAAACAACTATTGGAAAAAAGATAACTTACTTTCCAAATAAAAACTCCAATGGAGCATTTACTCTTGGACTTAAGAAGAACAATGAGTTTCTTAATTGGATTCATCATGATTGTTCGGGATTTTTAGAGCGAACAACAGAAAGTGTTGATGGACAAGCTTGGGCTGCCGTAATTTATTTACAACCCAAAGCCGAAATTGACACAGGCACAGCACTTTTTAGAAGTAAGAAAACAGGTTTAATTACAAAGTCAGAAAAGTTAAAAATAGATAAAAACGCTGGCTTTAAAGGAGAGTGGAAAAGCAACCACGAAGATTGGGAGTTGCACACTTACGTTGGAAATGTATACAATAGATGTGTATTATATCCAGCAAACTATTGGCATGCACCACTAAATGCATCTTTCGGAACAAACAAAGAAAACGCACGATTAGTCCAAGTAGGATTTTTCGCAACAGAGAAGTAAATGACAGACTATAATAACAACAAGTTTAACGAAGATGTAGCAATGAACATGCTACAAAATCATATTATAAAGACTTATGATAGTCATTACAGTATGAATAAAATCCAGTCAACCGAGTTCATCTTCGATGCTGGTCATGGAGAAGGCTTCTGCTTAGGCAACATTATAAAGTATGCGCAGAGGTACGGAAAGAAAGATGGAAGAAACGAGCAGGACTTATTAAAGATTCTGCATTATGCAATAATTTTACTAGGGGTAGAAAATGAGAATAAAGAAGCACGAAAACTTATCGGAAGCGAATATAAGTAAAGTAATTAGTTTGCTAGAGGGCGAGAAGCCTATAACTAAAAAAGAAGCGTGTGGTATACTAAACATAGCGTATAATACCACTAGGCTTAACAAAATAATAACAGAACACAAAGAAACCATGGACTTTAGAGCGAGACGAAAGTCTCAGAACAAAGGAAAAGGTGCTAATAAACAGGAAATAAAATCTACAGTACAGATGTATCTTGATGGATTTAACATGTCTGATATAGCGAAATCACTATATAGAAGTCCTGCGTTTATTAAAGGAATTGTAGAAAGACTCGGAGTGCCTCAGAAACTCTCCATGACTGACTATGAAGGAAGAAGAAATGCTATACTACCAGATCAGTGTGTAGCAGAGGAGTTTGAGCCTAAAGAAAAAGTTTGGGCAATCAGACAAAACTATCCTGCAATAGTGGATAGAGAATTAAAACCTGAACTTGCAAAAGAAAGAGGTTTTAGAGTCTACTTAGTGTGTACCGTAGAATGTACACAAGATGACTTAAAAGATACATACTTTCCACATCTACCGTGGGCTGGTAAACAATACTGTTTAGCATCGTACGAAATGGGAAGTTTAAAACATTTACAACAATATTTGTAAAGCACTCAATAAAATGAGCATAAGGAAACAGCATGGATATATTAATAGCCTTTTGGTTATCTGGCTGGGCGATAGTTATTTGGAAGTTGGTATTCCCAGCATTTAGAATAGCTGTATTAACAGACAAGACCAATCCTGTCCTTAGGCATAAAGAATTAGTCATAGTGTCAGTGTCAGTAATGGCATTACCTTTGACTCCGTTATTAATGTTTGCCGCCTTAGATGTCGGTAGGCACAGAGAAAGGTTCATTAGGAACTTTGTATTAGGATTATTAGGATGAGCAATTATAGAGGAAGAATAGTTACTGCAATAGAAAAACTATATGAAGGTTGCATAGAAGCACACAAAATGAATATAGAAGTGTTATTAGGTTCACATGTTGGACTAGCAGAGCATGGAGATATCATTGAAACTTTAGACCAAGAAATAGGTAAGTTAGCAGAACTTGAAGATAAATTAGAATCTTTGAAAAGGAACTTCAAATGACACACAACAGAATCGACTGTGCCATTAAATTAAAAGCTTTACTTGATAAGTTGGATGAGTTGGATGGCATGGAGCTATCTCCAACTAGGAAGAAACATACAATTGAAGATTGCAAAGCATTAGCGAGGGAATTAAGTTATGAGTCAGAGTTTATATCTGGTATCAAATAAAACTAAGATTGGGGTAATTAGAAACCCCTATGAAAGAGCTGTGACTGAATATCAGAACAGTTTGAACTATATTGGTTTTGATGAATGGCTTCAAGCTAACCCAATGCAATCACAAAAAGAGATGTATAAAGATATGGATGTCTTAATCCGATTAGAAGATTGGAAACATGAATTAGAGGAATTAGAATTACCTGTAAAAGATACTTCCATTTTGGACAAGCTATTTATAGCACCCATGTGGAACAATTGGTATACACTTAAGACTCGTACTAGTGTTGCTGACCTGTATAAGGAAGATATTCTCACATTCGGATATAGCTTATAAAATTTAGTTCTTGACTCTTGCTTAAATCTTTAGTATAATATATTTATAATAAGGAAATAAGCAATGAGCGATAGGTTTTATACACAAATGCTAGAAGCCACAGGTTGGGCTCCTGGCTACCGTAATACTTATACTCTTGCCGAATACAAAACAAAATATAATTTAACAAGGAAAAGAAAAATGGCTTGGACAGACGAACTAAAAGCTCAGGCAGTAGAGATGTATACTGCAGAGGAACCTACTCCTGAAACAAGTATGGAAATTGTAAAGATGATTGCTGACGACATAAACGAGAGTCCAAATGGAGTCAGAATGATTTTAACAAAAGCTGGAGTTTATGTAAAGAAAACTCCTGCGGCTGGTGGCAAATCAGGTGGAACTGGTGGTACTAGAGTCTCTGTTGCAGGTGCACAGGAAGAACTCACAGGTGCTATCCAAGACGCTGGAAAAGAGCCAGATGCGGCTATTATCAGTAAACTTACTGGTAAAGCAGCTCAGTATTTCGCACAGTTAATTAACGAACTGAACGACTAACTTTACCCCTTGAAGAACTCAGTCTGTTCGCAGGCTGGGTCTTCTTTTATCTTGTAGAATCACCTTGCAAGACGATACCATTGTTGGGACGCTAAAGGACTTTAACAACCCACAAGGAAACGCATGAAGAAAGATGACTTTATAAAGAATGTGAGTAATGCAGGCGATGCTATCATTACTTATCGTAGTCAAAACAGTCGCAGAATGAAGTATAATGTCTGCACCATGGACTTTGACAACAAGCATATTCAGACTAAAAGAAATAGGGCTAAACCAAATAACAACCAAGTATTATTATTTTGTTGGGATTGCGATAGCTACAGACTTCTAGTACCTGAGAATGTGACTTCTATTGTACCTTTAGCAGCGATATTAAAGAATGATAGAACTACATAATGCACCTCCAGTATACGAGAAACTAATACATTACAATGAAGAAAAACACGAGAGAGTTTACCTTACTGTAAATAGTTTTCGTAATACTGAGTACTTACATATTAGGAAATATTACCTAGACTTTGACGAAGAATGGAAGCCAACAAAGGACGGCATAGCTATACCAATAGACTTTAATAATAGCAAGGCGTTATTTGAGGGATTAGTTGAGATATTATCTATCTCCGAAGTTAAGTCTGTTCTTGAAACTCATTTCAAAGATGTATTAGATAAGATATACCTATAGCCCACAAAAATAATACTTGACAAATCCTTAGAATTTCTGTATAATATATGTATGAATAAGACAGAATACCTAGAATATTGTAATCGAATGTATGCTGAAGGGAACTCACAGTTGCCTGACGATGTATATGATAGACTTGTAGAGAATACTGAACTTGAGAATAAAGTCGGTCATACTCTAGAAGGTACAAGATACAAACATCCTTACCCAATGTATTCACTTCAAAAAGTCTTTATAGGCGAAGATGAAGAACCAAATTGGGACACCAATCAACCACATGTAATGACTGCCAAGATGGACGGTGCAGCTGTGTCTATAACTTATGTAGACGGCGTATTGTCACAGGCTCTCACTCGTGGAGATGGTAGGGAAGGTCTAGATATTACTGATAAAATTAAGTCTTTAGTGCCAAATAGAATATGGAGTAAAGGTATCAAACAGATTACTGGAGAAGTCGTTGCTCCCAAAACAATACCAAATGCTAGAAATTATGCAAGTGGTGCTTTGAATCTAAAAGACTTAGAAGAATTTAAATCCCGTAGTCTTACATTTATATCTTATGGTATTCAACCAGCAATTTGTGCTGATTGGATTGGGGATATGACTATGGTAAAAGATATGGGATTTAATACTGTCACACAAAGTGATTGGAATGAATTTCCTCAGGACGGTAAAGTTGTACGAGTCGACTCTAATATATATTTTGAAAAATTAGGCTACACATCACATCATCCTAGAGGAGCTTTCGCTCTGAAGACAAGACAAGCTGGAGTAGTTACTCGGCTCTTGGACGTTGAATGGAATGTCGGGAAGTCAGGTGCTGTTTCACCAGTTGCAATCTTAGAGCCCTGTGTGATTGGAGAAGCAACTATTTCTAGAGCAACTCTGCATAATATAGCTTATATAGATGCATTGGGGTTAGAGATAGGTTGTGATGTAGAAGTAATTAGAAGTGGAGAAATAATCCCGAGAATAGTAAAAAGAGTATGATTTGTGAAATTAAACATTATCAGCAGTTAACTGTTGATGAACTCTATCGCGTAATACAACTAAGAATACAAGGATTCATTGTAGAAAACAAAGTATGCTATCAAGACTTAGAAGATAAATACGACAAGCATCAATATTATATGATGTGGTATGAGAATGGTGAAATGATTGGAGTCAATGCTTTATGCTATAAAAAGAAATTTAAAGGAGATGATGGAACTATATATGAATATCCTGCGTTCCGTAGACAGGCGTGGATGTCTGAATACAAAGGCGGATGTACTACTAGAGATTTGACTGAAGGCAAGAAGTTCTGTATGAAAAACTATGGAAGTCCTAGAATGATGTTAGAAATAACTTATGAAGGAGGCAAACAACCTTTCTTAGACTTTGGTTTCAAAGAAGTAGGCACAAACACAGACTCAGCAGGAAGAAAGAATTGGATATTTGTATATGAGCCCGATACTTATTAACATAGATGTCTCAGGCATCTGCAACGAAACATGTAACTACTGCCCTCGTAGTAGTGGATATCCTAATGCAAAGGAGTATATGTCTATTGACTTATTTAAACAGTTTGTATCAACACTACATAGTTTTAAAGGGACAATATGTTTCACAGGCAGAGGAGAAAACTCTCTGCATCCCGACTTTGGCACTCTCGCCTTAATATTACATCACGCTAATAGAACATATAGAACAAGAATCTTAACTAATGGTTATAAATTAGAACAAAAGATGCAGTACTTTAACTTGTTTGATACATTAATAATTAATAGTTATAAATCTAAAGAACAAATGGAAGAACGTAAAAAGCTGATGCCTAGAGCAAAACATAGATACTGGGATCAAAGTATAGAGCCAGAGGAATGGGGAGAGACTCCAATTCAAGTATCTAATAGAAGTGATATTTACAATCGTATTGCTACAGATAGGTCAGCTATTAATGAAGTATGTATTCTACCTAAAACTAAAGGTTGGATTCATTGGGACGGCAGCATACAAATGTGCTGTAATGATTGGACAGATACTAATGTATTTGGAAATATTAAAACAGATAACTTCTTTAATGTATGGGAACACAATCCTGAACTACAGAAGTTAAAACAAGAATTATGGGAAGGTAATCGTGCAGCAAATCCAATTTGTGCAACATGTAATAGATTACCAACTAACAGAGATAGGAATAAGATAAAATGGCTGAAAAAATTAGAGATGATATAGACGCAATAGTAAACCTTAGTGGTGGACTAGAGTGTGCTGCAGCTCTATGGTATGCAGTCGCCAAAGGATATACCCCTGTTGCTTTACATTTATATAATAAAGAAGGTTGGGGAAATGTAGCAGATGCACAATTAGCAGCTGCCCAAGAACAGGCCGACTATATGGGTGTTAGACTTCTAGTAGACGAGGCTAATATGCCTCAACAAAATAGAAGAAACAACTACCCAGTTTTACAACATCTATCTGCTATCTCTACACTAATGGTTGGCAATCCCTTTGTCAGATTCAAAGCTATTATATGGGGAGCAAACTCTGATGATTCATTTAGGCAGAGATTACAATTAAAGTTTCCATTTAGAGCAATAGCTTGTGGGTGGAGTCAGACGCTAGACCCACACGGGATTAAACCACACCATATAATTAAACTACCTACTAATGTATTTCCTTTTGAATGGATGCAGAAGTCCGAACTTGTGGCAATGTTGCTGAAAGCCGAGCCAGAGTTATTGGAAATGGTGTGGAGTTGTACTGGTGAATTAGATTTAATGAGCAATGATAAATATTTACCTTGTGATAAATGTGACAAGTGTATAGAATTAAAATATGCGAAGAAAGTTGCGTGGAAGTCTGTACATAAAGTACAAGAAGGGAGCTTTCAAGAATGAAGTACATAAGTGATATTATAAGTAAACTTTTAGAGTGGTCTTTCAAAAGAACTGCACGAAAGCAATTTGATAAATCTATGCTGAAATATAGAGATAGTGATAACACATGAGTGGAGGAGTTTATAACAAAACTTACTTCGACAATCATCCGTGGGAAAAGGATAAAGAAGGAGTGCTCTATGGAGTTATCCTTGTAAACAAGGCAACATGGGAAAGAGAAACAATAAAGGTCGGCATCGCAAAAGGGCGAACATTCAAAGACGTAGTAAAAAGAGGGCGTGGCTTTACGAACTACGACATCAGAATACAGAGAATATGGAGCGGGACGATATACGACTGCTGGAGATGGGAGCAGAAGCTACACAAGAAATATGAAATGGACAGACATAAGACACAGCATCATTTCGGTGGACACACCGAGTGCTTTGTCATGGACTCAAAAATACTGGAGGACTTCCCCAAGAAGCATGAAATATTTAGGGATTAGTGAAGGTTTTCACGATGCAGCTGTAGCTGTAGTAAATAATAATCAGATACTCTTTGCTACACACGCCGAGAGATATACAGGAGTAAAGAACGAAAGGTATGTTCCCGACTTCTTAAAAGCAAGACACGACCTTAGTATATTCTATGAAGATACAGACTTGAAGAATATGCGTAGATTAAAGAATGGTCAAAAAGCCACTATCAATGGCGAAGAATACGATACATTTGTAGGACATCATGAGAGTCATATGGCAGCAGGATATTATACTGCTCCTTTTAAAGATGATGTAGTATGCGTTGTAATAGATGCAATCGGTGAGTACGATACAGCAAGTATATGGAAAGATGGAGAGAAAGTATGGAGTCGAACATATCCAGACTCCCTAGGATTATTCTATAGTGCTATCACGAAACGCATCGGATTAAAACCAAACGAAGATGAATACATAACAATGGGTATGGCAGCGTATGGAACGCCCTGTGTAGATATGGGAGACATAATGCACACAAATCTGCATAAAGGAATACCATTAAAGAAATGGTTTTGGAGTACACCTGAAGATATAGCCGCTTCAGCACAGTTGTTTATAGAAAGCGAGATATTAGATATCATGCGTAAGGCTAGAAAGTATGGAAGTAAATTAGTTTATGGAGGTGGAGTAGCATTAAATTGTGTGGCAAATTCAAAAATAAGACCACTCTTTGATGATATGTGGATATTTCCAAGCCCAGGAGATGCTGGGAGTTCGCTAGGAGCAATTCTAGCACATACAAAACAAAAAATCAAATATGATGATTGCTTTCTTGGATTCGATATAGAAAGAGAATTAAATCCAATAAAAGTAGTTGAAGAATTAATAAATAATAAAGTAGCAGGAGTAGCAAATGGAAAAGCAGAATTTGGACCTCGTGCACTTGGTAATAGGAGTTTGCTTGGTGATGTGCGTTACGACATTAAAGATACCGTTAATGCCATTAAACGCAGACAAAAGTTTCGTCCTTTCGCACCAGCGATTTTGGAGGAGTTTGTAGATGAATATTTTGAAGGATATACTAATGAGTATATGCAGTTCGTGGCGAAAGCAAAACATGACTACGCTTCAGTCACACATTGTGATGGAACAGCGAGAGTACAAGTTGTTAAAGCAAATAGTAAGTCAGCACTGCGACCCATACTAGAACAATACTACGAAGTTACTAAAGTGCCGATGTTATTAAACACAAGTTTAAATATTAAAGGACAACCAATGGTAAATAATTGGGAACAAGCATTAAAGTTTGAAAAGAAGTATGGAGTAAAAGTATTTTGATTTATTGGAATGGATGTAGCTTTGTACAGGGAATGGAAATAAAGAGAAGACAAGACCAATTCCCTTCAATAGTATCTACACACTTTGGACAGCCTTGGCTAAGGCACTCTAAAGTAGGTGGAAGTAATGATAGAATATCAAGAGTAGTTATAGATGATATCTGCTCAGAGAAAGGCTTAGCAGGAGAGGTGAATCTAAAATCACCTTTGACTATTAAAAAAGAAAATCTTAAGATAAAGTTAGCTATTATAGTATGGTCTGGAATAAATAGATTTGAATATATAAATCCAACCACTAACACTTGGAGACAAGCTGCTTGGATGTCTCACAGATGCGAATCGAAACATCCATTTAAACTTAGCCACGATTCACGAATGTTCTTTCACCAAGACATGGATAGAAAAATGCACGCAGGAGTAGAGGGCTATGGTAGAGATGTTAGATACCCAGTATATAATTTAAGATGGAGTATGCAATACATGTTATCAGTAAAGTATCTACTCAAAGCACATGGAATACCATACTTATTTTATAACTTAAGTGATGGACAAATAAAAGTAGCACTAAAACATATAGATGACCCACAGCAAGAAGGGGCTAATGTAGTGTGGTCGCAGAACACTATGAAATTAAAAGATTGGTATAGAGAATTACCGCACATGAAAGAAGAAGGTTTCTATGATATGTGCAAAAGACACAAGGTGCCATTTGGACCAAAAGACCATCCACTAGAGGAAGGCAATAAGTTAATGGCAGAGAGAATTATAAAGGATATATATGATAAAAAATTGGATAAAGTCTTTAGTTAAAAAAGTTAAAGCATTATGGTTTCATTACCGAAATAAGGGAAAGTATATTGAAGATACTCACATCTATGAGGAGTAATCGATACTCTGAAGTGAAGTTTGGGTGTACCAAACAAAAAATAGTTCTTGACAGATGCCCAAACTTTTTGTATAATATATTATATATTTAGAAAGGAAACCGTAAGTGAAACAAATTATACCACCGACTAACTGCCCTTCGTGTGACAGTGTCTTAGAGTTCGTTAATGACCAGTTATTCTGTAAAAACGACCTTTGCGCATCACAGTGGGACAAGAAAGTGGTTAACTTCGCTTCCACACTAAAGATAAAAGGACTTGGACCTGCAGCTGTAAGTAAGCTGAACATCCAAGACTACGCTGAATTATATGAATTAACTGTAGAGGATTTACAGGCAAGACTAGGTTCAGTTAGATTAGGAGAGAAACTCTGGACAGAGATTCGTAATTCTGAATCGTTACCGTTGGTTAAATTACTACCAGCGTTTTCGATTCCGCTTATCGGGCGATCAGCTTCTCAAAAATTATGCAATAGTATATCTCATATTGAAGATATAAGCGAGAAGACTTGTGCAGAAGCGGGCATTGGACCGAAAGCAACTGCTAATCTAATTAACTGGTTAGAGACTGAATACTACCTAGACGACTACAACAACACACTACCTTTCAAATGGACAAATAAAATATTAGAAAAAACAAAGGTTTCAGGAGTTGTGTGTATTAGTGGTAGACTTAAAAGTTATAAAACTAAAGCTCATGCAGAGCAAGTGCTTAGTCAATATGGATTTGTCGTAAAATCAAGTCTGACAAAAGATGTGACTCATCTGGTTAATGAGTCTGGAATCGAGTCAGCAAAAACACAGACAGCTCGTGACCGAGGTGTTAATATTATAACTAACCTAAAACATTTATTAGAGGATTAATAAAATGGCATTACCAAAATGGACAGATGAAAGAACTTCAGAATTGACTTCTTTTGTCGGTGACGAAAGCCCTGTATCACAGGCAACTGTAGCTTCTGCTGCAGAACAGTTAGAAACTTCAGTAAGAAGTGTATCTAGCAAATTAAGAAAGATGGGTTTTGATGTTGAACTAGCTTCAGCTTCAGCTACTAAATCTTTCTCAGATGAGCAAGAAGCTACTTTAAGTAACTTCGTGACAGATAACTCTGGCTCATACACATACGCAGATATCGCTGCAAACTTTGAAGGCGGACACTTTAGTGCTAAGTCAATTCAAGGTAAAATTCTTTCTATGCAGTTAACAGAACATGTTAAACCTGCTCCTAAAGTTGAGACTGTTAAGTCTTACAACGAGGAAGAAGAAAGCCAATTCGTTTCAATGGTAAACGACGGAGCTTTCATTGAAGATATAGCTGAAGGCTTAGGTAGAAGTGTAAACTCTATCAGAGGAAAAGCATTATCTTTACTTAGAGCTGGGGAAATCAACGCGATTCCTAAGCAAAAAGAAACTAAAGGTTCAAGCAAAGCTGATCCTTTAGCAGACCTAGACATCGACGGTATGACTGTAGATGCTATTGCTGACACAATCGGCAAAACAGTAAGAGGCGTGAAAACAATGCTTACTAGAAGAGGTCTACAATGCAGCGACTACAATGGCGCAGCTAAAAAAGAAATAGGTTAATCTAACCTTTTCACCTTCGCGAGAGGCTCTACGGAGCCTTTCGTATCTTTTAACCACTAAATTGTCTTGGGAGATTCAATTTGACACTAGAAAGTGCATTACTGAAGCAAATCTTGTCGCTTGGCGATTTTGATACTTGGAACGGCTTAAAACAACATTACCTACCTGAAGGAGAGTACCGAAAGTTATGGAATATTGTAGATAAGCATGTAGCTAAATATAAAAATCTACCAACATTTGAAGAACTAAAACTAGAAGTTCGTTCTGCTGAACTACAAGAGAAAATATACGCTATCGAAACTGTGGAAACAGATGTCGAGGCAGACTTATTGCTAGACTATCTCAAGAACCAATTTACCCAATCAGAAATCTTAGGCTCAATCGAGTCATACATAGATAACCAAATCGCAATATCAGACGCAAGAGAAAACATTGATTTACTTCAAGAAATAGTCGTGTCTGTAGAAGATAAAGTAGATACTCAAGATGCAAATGAGAGTATGGAAACTATTGAGTTGTTTGACGATGATGAAACATACAAGAAACGAATAAGTCTAGGACTGAATCAAGACTTCGATTTAGAATATTCATTCAAGTCAGACGAACTTATCATGCTCGGTGCTACATCAGGTGGTGGTAAGTCTTTAGTATGCTGTAATATTGCAAGTACAGTAAGAAAACAAGGTCGTAGTGCTTTGTATTTCACAATAGAAATGAACAGTAAAGATATTCTGCAAAGAATAGTAGCGATTGAAACCGAAGTAAACGCTAACCGATTAATCCACCAAAACTTAGAGCCACATGAGTGGAATAAAGTAGGAGAATGGTGGGCAGGAAGATTCGTAGATGGAGAAGAAGTATTAGCAAAGTATGATAACTTAGAGAAAGCTAACTTCAAAGAGTTCCATAAAGAGTTAGTTAGAAATAGAATTGACTACTCTAAACCACAGATAGAAATTTATTATGACCCAGCCCTTACCACAGCAAAAATTGCTAGTGTTGTAAGACAGAACTTACAGAAATTACATAATCCAGGTGTAATTATTATTGATTATCTCAACCAAGTAAAAAGAAGTAATAATCAAAAGGCAGGTCAATACGACTGGACAGAACAGATAGAGATATCTAAATATTTTAAAACGTTGGCACAGGAGTATGATACTACTACTGTTACAGCAATTCAAACTAAAGCAGATGGTTCTGCTAAATTTTCAACGAATGTCGACAATGCTGTAGATGCTTTCTATAGTATAGACCATTTTGATCAATCAGATTGTATGAAGTTTTCCTGTAAGAAAAGAAGAAATGCAAAAGTTGCAGGCTTTACCTCAGAGATGGATTGGAACACACTAAAGGTTGGACCTCATACTGCGCTAGACCCAGACGAGAAAGCTGAAATGAAAGAAACTATGGGAACAGCAGAAAAGGTAGACGACATGCCATGGTAAACTATATAGGAATAGCAGGTACTATGGGCGCAGGAAAAACAACTTTAGCCAGACAATTAGGCGATGCTTTAGACATAGCTTATATAAAAGAGCCTATCTCCCCATACCTAGCAGACTTCTATAAAGATAATGCTAGGTGGGCTTTTCATATGCAAGTGTATATGATGACAGCAAGAGCAAAGGGATGTTTAATTCTTAGTAGATTCGGGGGAATACAAGACCGAACAATCTTTGAAGATAAAATATTTCAGAATATGCTCACTGCTAGAGGAGACTTAAGTTATAAAGATTGGAATGTTTGTGATATGCTGTACAAGGCACTACATAAACCAAAACCTAGAGTAATATTATATTTAAAAGTAAGTCCTGAAACTTCGATACAAAGACAAAAAGAAAGAGCGAGAGAAAAAGAAGTAGGAATTACAGATAACTACTTAACTGATTTATGTAATAGATATGATGAATGGGCAGAAGAATATACTGGAAACATAATTACATTGGATTGGAATAATCCTTGTGATGTAGAAGAAGTTATAGAAAGACTATGATAATTCCAGGCAATAGATGTTTTATACACATTCCAAAGTGCGGAGGAACATCTGTCACTCAGGGGTTAAAGCATCAATACAAAATCAATGCTGTACTCAGACATTCTAATCATCCTTTTATAATTCATCATAAAAAAGAGGGAAAGGATATAACAGACTGGCACTTCACATATGATGAAGCATATGTACAGTTTCCAGATTATAAATATATTACAATGATTAGACATCCTATTGATAGATGGGTTAGTATATATAAACATTTTCTAATGTTAGGAATGATTGAAACAGACTTAGAAGATTGGACAATAAAAGCATTATCAACTTTACCTAGTCTTAACTTTTTTGATAATGATAAGTTTGAATATGAAAACTCTTTTAAGAAGTTTGCTAACTTTTTCAAACCACAATGGATGTATTATAGAGAACCTGAAGTCAGAGTACTTAGATTAGAAGATGATAGTATATGGGTAGCACTAGATGTAATGCCCCAACATCTTAGAAAAGGAGTAGACATTCCAGAGTTTGATAGAGATAAAATAGGAAGTTTAATATATACTTTCTATAAAAAGGATTTTACAAGATGGCATCAATTCGACAGATAGATAATATAATACCATATCCAATAGAATTTGATGAAGCAGACTGGGATAATCCTACAGGAGTACAAAGGAAAACAGAACTAACAATATTTGAAGATTGTGACACTATTCCTGTAATGTGGCAATATGCAAAAGGCAGACCACATATGCCAGCAACAAGAACAGAATTTTATGATAAGTACTATGACCAATACTGGTTTGACATATTATATCGCAAGTTGTATGAACACTATGGATATGGAAAGTATATCAGTATATTATTCGCCAGACTTAGACCACAAGGGCAGCTAAAGCCTCATGTTGACGGAGGAATATCTGTAGTACATAATCATGATGTTCATGTTCCTATTACAACAAACCAAGATTGTATGTTTACAGTGGGCAAAGAAACAAGACACTTAGACATAGGAAACATATATGAAGTGGATAATGCCGTTACCCACTCCGTAGTTAATGGAAACACTAGTAGAATACATTTATTAGTTGAATGGCATAATCCTGCTAAAATTAGAGGATATTATGACGAAGTACCTAGTGTGCACGGAGACGGTAAAATTTATAAAATATGGAGAAAACAATGATACTATACACAGAAGATCAATTATTAATAGCTTACACTAGACATATAAGACAAGTAAGTAAACTAGAACATGTACCAATTCCTTCACTAGAAGAATTTAGATTAATCTATGAAGATGAATGGACACAAAGATACAAGGAGATGAACGATGGCGGATGATAGAGTAAGTAGAGAAACTGCTGAACTAATACCGTTACCACCACATACATGGTATGTAAGAACAATAGGTTGGATGTTAGAGCAAGATAAAGTAAAAGAGAACATAGCAAATGTTCCGCCTAACCAACCTTTAATAGACAGCTTGAGGCAGCATGGGGTCAAATCTCCCATCCTGTGCATGCCCAACTGGTACCCCATTGCCGGCTCTCAACGAATGAGAGCCGCATTGGACCTTCCAGAGATACACAACCAAGAAATAAGAGTCTGCCGCTTCGATCAGGAGTGGTGGCTTTTATATTACCTATGGGGAGACACAGATTTTAGAGACAAGTCAATAGCAGTCTGGTTCCAGATGGCAGAACTAGTTTGGAAGTCTAGATACTACGAACATGAGGTTGACCCAAGTGGTATGGATATGAGAGAGTTCGAACGCATTGGAGATAAACTAAAATGGAAACATAACAAAGATGACGCTAAGTGGAAATAATAAGTCACATAACAAAAATAATCCTTGACACGGGGTTAAAAATTTGATATAATATATATAATTATGACAGCAGAAGAACTTTTACAGGAAAAAGGAATACATTATCAACTTAGTGGTAAAGACGCTAAAGTTAAATGCCTTAACCCAGAACATGACGACACTAATCCAAGCATGAGAGTGGATAGAGTTACTGGCGTATTCAACTGTTTTTCCTGTGGTTTTAAAGGAAATTTGTTTACATACTTTGGAGCACCTTCTAGCCCTTTAGAAGTAAGGCTCCATCGTATTCGTGAAGGAATTACGAAAGTCAAGTCTCAAACAGTAGGTATTCAATTACCTAAGGAGAGAATAAGATGGGCAGGTGGACCGCTAAGAAATATCTCAGAGGAAACTCTACAGATATGGGATGCGTTCACTTGGAACACTCCTAAGTTTGAGGGCAGAATTGTCTTTCCAATCCGTAATATCACAGGAAAAACTGTTGCCTTAATCGGAAGATTAATCAGTGAAGCAGGTATGGGACAATCGAAGTACTATATCTATCCTGGCGGGGCAGAAATGCCCTTTTGTCCTGCCAAGGTAAAACCAATTCAGAACAGAGTTATTCTAGTGGAAGGCATATTCGATGCTCTCAACTTATGGGACAAAGGTCTAAAGAATACTGTTTGCTGTTTTGGAACGCAACAAGTGAATTGGGTAAAGCTATCTTTATTAAAAATGCAGGGAGTACAAGGAGTTGACATCATGTTTGATGGAGACGAAGCAGGAAGCAGAGCTGCAGAAGCTGCCAAAGGTTTAGCTGAGAAGCTAGATATGTCAGCAAGGATAGTAACTTTACCACTAAATACAGATCCTGGTAACTTAAATCGTGACCAGATAGACAGACTTAAGAAGAAATTATATGGCGAATAACTATAAAAATTGTGCTACTAACAGGTCTACAAATGAATTGTGGACTGAGTATGATTATACTTTTTGTGAAGAACAAGAGTGGGATGTAGAGTTCTGCTCAGATACATTAGGAAGAACGCCAGTATCAATTAGAAAAGCTAAACAGAAATACAATCTGACTTTTCATAAGCCGTCCCTATGGGAGAAAGGTGGAAAGAGATGGCATCCACTAGCTAAGGCAATACTATTTGAGTATAAGAAAAAACACATAGAAGATAAAACTCCTATACTACAAGATGAATGGTTTGAGATACAAAGAAAGTTATATGATGTAGAAGGTTTTTACAGAAACTACAAGCAGTGCGATATGCAAACCGAAGCTAAGAGAATGGTTAATCATCGTCAGACTGAATATTCAAGAGCAGATATACATGAATCTTGGACAGTATTAAAAGAACCTACAGATGCTAAAGATACTATAAAAGTAGTATGCCCTGTAGGACATGAGTTCACTCATCATTTTCATGCGTGGACAGATAAAGACATAGGTTGTTTAGCCTGTGCAAGAAAAGAAGATTCAACATTATACTTTTTAGATTTTGGCGAATTTATAAAGATAGGTATTACTGTCAAGACTCCAGAGAAACGATTTCCTGAGTATGAATTTGATACAATACTAACAATAAACAACATAGGCTGGGGACATGCCCACTATATAGAACAACAAATTATTAAAAACAACAAAGAGTTTGCAACAGAACCTGAATTACTAGTAGGCAATGGCTCAACAGAGTGTTTCACTTCTGCTGCAAAACAATCAATTTTAGAGGAATTAAAACAATGGCAGTAGCAATAATAGAAACAAAGATGTCATCTACCAACTGGGATAGATACTTTGATTTTGAGGTAGACCGATATGCTCTATGCTCAAATTCGAGTATCAAAAAAGTCTTGAAAAAAGATGTGGATATAGAAATCGATACTGATGCGTACGAATGGCTCATTCTTGTAGGTTCAGAAGCTTTCAAAATGTATACAAAAAAGACATCAGTAACAGAGTTCAATGGAAAAGTTTGCGATTCTAAGTTTTTAGGTTTAATTAATCCTGCAATGATTAAGTTCAAACCAGAAGCAAAGACAGAATTCGAGCGTGCAGTCGAGAGTATATCGAAATACGTAAGCGGAGAACTTAAACAAGAAAGACTCGGAGAAGATAAATGTTATGGAATCACGGAAACAAGTGACCTACTAGTTTATCTTAATAAAGCATTAGCAGACCCAAAAGATTATGTCGCACTAGATAGTGAGACTTCTGCTTTATATTGTAGAGATGGCTATATGCTAGGATTCTCTATGTCTTATGAAGCTGACCATGGAGTTTATGTTGACTGTGAAGCAATTGACGAAGAAGTCGAAGTTCTTATGCAAAAGATATTTGATACTAAGAGAATAGTATTTCATAATAGTAAGTTCGATTTACAATGGTTTGAATATCATTTCAACTTTAAGTTCCCAAGATTTGAAGATACAATGCTAATGCATTATATGTTTGATGAACAACCAGGAAAACATGGACTTAAACAGTTAGCAATCAAACACACACCATACGGAGATTATGAACAAGAGCTAGACCAGTGGAGAGAAAGTTATTGTAAGACTCATGGAATACTCAAAGGAGATTTCAGTTATGACTTGATACCATTTGAAGTAATGAAAACATATGCAGCAATGGATGCAGTAGTTACTTTATTATTGTTTGAGAAGTTTGAAGCTCCTCTTAGAAGTAATGATAAACTGTATTGGGTGTACAAGAATCTACTCATCGAAGGAGTAAGGTTCCTTAAAGATGCAGAGTCTAACGGTGTGCCTTTCGATAAGACTAGACTAGAGTTTGGACAAAAGAGAATGAATGAAGATATTAATAAGGCAGTTGCAGAACTATATAAGTTTACCGAAGTAAAAGCTTACGAGAAAGCTAAAGGTTCTGACTTCAATCCTAACTCTACAGTTCAACTTAGAGAGTTATTATTTGACTATTTAAATCTGACCCCAACGGGGAAGAAAACAGGCACAGGAGCCCACAGCACAGATGCGGAAGTTCTCGGACAACTCGCAGAGGAACATGAAGTACCTAAACATATTCTTGAAATAAGACAGAAAGTTAAGATTAAATCTACCTATCTTGATAAAATTATACCTAACCTTGATAGAGATTCAAGGCTTCGTACAAACTTTAACCTACACGGAACTACAAGCGGAAGGCTATCATCTAGTGGTAAACTAAATATGCAACAGCTTCCAAGAGACAATCCGACTGTAAAAGGTTGTATCAAAGCAAAAGAAGGATATAAGATAGTTGCAATGGACTTAACAACAGCAGAAGTTTATTGTGCAGCTATACTTGCTAAAGATGTAGGCTTACAGAATGTATTTAAGTCAGGTGGTAATTTCCACAGTACGATTGCTAAGCAAGTATTCAGACTACCAGGAGAGGTAGAAGACGTTGCAGAGTTCTATCCTGCTAAAAGACAGCAGGCAAAAGCCGTTACCTTTGGTATTATGTATGGAGCAGGCCCGAAAAAGATTAGTGAGCAGGTCACGAAGGATAGTGGAGAATACTTTTCACCACTTCAAGCGAAAGAAGTTATTGACGATTACTTCGAGGCATTTCCTAAACTCAAAGAATGGTTAGACAATACTCAGAAGTTTATTCAAGCCAATGGCTATGTATATTCTCACTTCGGAA
>Ga0181418_1000078_pt1 | contig 27383 bp, 28 predicted proteins | sample 41SPOviralmetaG_FD_130143 | JGI IMG/M metagenome (GOLD analysis project Ga0181418, IMG submission 130143) | Marine viral communities from the oligotrophic San Pedro Time Series (SPOT) site, San Pedro Channel, CA, USA - 41 SPOT_SRF_2013-03-13 | ecosystem: Environmental > Aquatic > Marine > Strait...
AAGATTAAAAAAAGGTGATAAAGATCCAAGAGAATTTACCAGAGACCCTAATCCTACACAATTAACAAAAGATAAAAGATTTAAAAATCCTAATTTTAATAAAACAGTTGGAGTAGATGCTGTCGCTTTAGATTGGGAAAGTGTACGTGATGGAAAAACTAAAACTGTACAACCTAAAAAACCTGCAACAGTAATAGCACCTAATAACTATATGATGGGAGTACCTAGTTTTCAGTTTACTCCTACTAATCCTCAAGACCAAAATAAAAATAATCCTGAAGACGATTATGAGAACTTGAAAAAAAGAGTACAAGCAGGTAACTTAACTTCAGATGAAGCAAACCAAATTGTACAAATTGCAAACGACGGAAGAATGCATCTTAATAAAGCATTTAGAATCTGGCAACAACAAAAAATTCAGCCTGATATAGACAAAGCAAGAAATCAAAAACAGCCAATTAGAACTAATGCCTAACCATTATGAGATATGCAGATTTATCAGAAAGTTTTTTAAGGCAAATAATACTTGAAGCAGAAGGTAAAAATACTCACCTTGAACATTTAGAGGATAATATTTTTAATAAAGGCTTTCAGGGAGCCAAAGATGCAGTAAACTATCTATACAGTTTACACGAAATGCTGGAAGGAAATACAAAAACACCAATAAGCATGACAACAAAATGGGACGGTGCACCAGCCGTTGTGGCAGGTAAAGATCCAGAAACAGGTAAATTTTTTGTAGGAACTAAAGGTGTATTTGCACAAAAGCCTAAAATAAATTTTACAGATAAGGATATAGAAGAAAATCATCCATCAGAAGGATTGCAAGAAAAATTAAAAACTGCATTGAGAAATTTAAGGAAACTTAATTGGAATACAGTTGCACAAGGTGATATGCTTTATAGTAAAAGCGATTTAGAAACAAAAACTATTAATGGAGAGGAAGTATTAATTTTTAAGCCTAATACAATAGTTTATGCAGTACCAACAGACAGTGATTTAGCAAAACAAATTAGCAGTTCTGATATGGGTATTGTTTGGCATACAGAGTATGTAGGTGGACCTACATTAGCAGATACCCAAGCAAAGTTTGGATTTAATAGCAGTGAACTAGGAAGTACTCCTAGTGTATGGCACAGAGACGCAATAATAAAAGATTTTAGTGGTACTGTTACATTTACACAAGAAGAAAGTGATAATGTAATGAGTGCTATTAGTGAAGCAGATAACTATTTAAAAAGTATTGATTCTGAAACATTTGGTTGGCTAGAAAAAGGAAACGATCTAATAGGTAAAGACTTTTTACAACAATTAAAGGCTCATGTAAATAATAACATCAGAGCAGGAGCATTTGACGAGCCTACGAAATTTGCACAAGGGTTTGTACAAAAGTATATAGATTTCATGCAAAAGAAAATAGACGGTTATAAGACAGAAAAGAAACAAGAAGAAATGACTGAAAAATTAGTACAGGGTGTTAAGTTTATTAAAGAACATGTTCCTGGTATTGTTGCTGTTTATGATTTGTATTTAAAACTTATTGAAGCAAAGATAAGGATAGTTAAAAAGTTAGAAACAATTAGACAGTTACCTACATTTAAAGAAACAGACAACGGTTATGAAGTGACAGGCGAAGAAGGATTTGTTGCTGTAGACAGAATGGGTAATGCATTAAAACTAGTAGATAGACTGGAGTTTAGCAGACTAAACTTTGGAACAGGAATACCAGGCAAATAAAATGGACTTTAAATTAATAGATAAAGAAATATCAGAAGCAAGGTTGTATAGAACTACATCAGGCTTCAATCAACTTACTGGTGAGTCTGTAGCAGAATTATTATATTTAAATACTCTAATAACTTTTTTAATGTATAAAGATGATAAACAACATGATTTTGCAAAGTCTTATGCAAAACAAAGCACACAATATGGAAAATATACACTATTTAGAAGTCATGCAACAGATTTATATTTGTTAGCATATTTGGTATCTAATCCTGACAGCAAAAGTATTAAACTAAGAAATAAACTCAGCAGTAAAAAACATTTAGATAGCCTTAAGTTTGATAAGAAAACACATTGGCAATTTATGTTTAAGTTAGCAAATGATAGAATAACAGATACTGTGGCAAGTCCATATCTGTTTAGATTGGAAAGCCAACTAAAGATTAAAAAATCCATGTACAAGCAATGGCGTAGATTAATAATGGATTGGGAAAATTTAAGATATATACAAAGGCAGAGTGTTACAACCAGAATAGTACAGGAGTTAAGACGTTTAGGCAGAGGCAGTGAGTTAATGACACCTATGACTAGTATGCTTAAATACAAAAAATACAGAGTAAGAGACAAGGTTACTAAAACAGATCCAATGAAGAGATTGGGTGGTACTGTGGCAGGAGCAGTTGCAGGTCGTTATGCGGGTAAAAAGATTGCACAAAAACTAAATAAGAATGTAGATAAATATAAGAGAGCAGGAACAGGACTTGGCGCAATAGCAGGTTATTGGGCAAGTGGAAGGCAAAGACAAAAATGAAAATAAACGACATATTAAGTGAAGCACCAGCAGTAGGATCAGGTCCTAGTGCCGCAATGGCACGAGGTTCAGAAGAAGTTAGAGCTGACTTAGAATTTGCTACACTTAAAAAGTTTAGTCCAAAATTTGCAAATGAATTTAAACAAAAGTTCCAATTATTAGGTAAATCCAGTGTTGATGCGGCTTATCAGGCGGCGGCTGAATCAAACCCTGCTTTTGGTTTGTCAGTTGCAGATGCAAAAGGAATAGCCAGTGCAGAACATGGCTCCGCAGATTATAATTCCAAGATGAATGCATTTATATCTGCTATGCCAGACAAATATAAAAGTGTTAAAAAACAATTTAGAAAAATAGATACACCAGCATTATCCAAAGCGGCGGCTGGCCAAAGAGGCTGGAGCGATGAAACACATGGCCATTTAAGAAAGGGTACACAAGACTTCTTAAAGAAAATGAAGGTGGCTGGGCAAGACAAAATGGCAGATATCAAAGGCGGTTGGGATATTGGTGCTAAATTAGGTACTTTCTTAAGCAAACCTGTTGGTGTTAGCAGAGTCAAACGTAATTAACGCCATTCACTAGAAAAAAATATTCCAAATCAGATAAATAATGGTAACGCATAGATTTCTATGCATAACAATTTAGGAGAAACCAAATGGCACAAACAAAAGGAAACGGAGCCGGTGTTGCTGAATTTGTAACAGGAAGTCTTATTTCAAGACACAACCTAGCGGCAATTTTAGTTGATACGGGTGCAGATTTAAGAACAGAAGATGATGCAACTGGTGAAGCAGTTGAAAAAGCATTACAAATGATTCAACCATTAATGTACGAAGTAACAGACGACAACAGTGGTAAAATTCATTGTATCGTTGACGGAAGTCAGTTAGATGCGGCATCTTTACAAATCCAACTAAGAGCAATTGGCACATCAGCAGTTAATAGTTATAACTTTGCAACAGCAACAGTAACTTTAGGTACTGGTATGGTAGTTAGTTAAGTTTAAACTTAATATAAAGAAGGGCATTTTACATGCCCTTTTTTTATGGAAAAATGATAAATAAAGTTAAAGCAGTAATTAATTACTGCAAAAATTTAGGAGAATTACAATGGCACAAACGGATAGAAGAGCAGTAGCGGCAGGTGAGTTTATTGGTAAAGATGTATTCCTTAAGAGTTTTACTCAACAATCAGGTAACATTTCACAGACTCAACTAGACGCACTAGTTAGCTCAGTAACAAATTTAAATCTAACAGTTTTAAAAATTGGTGATATCACTATAGGTGGTCAAGCAGTTGTTAGAATGATAGTAGAAGGTGCGGATAACCTAGCAAACGGTGACATAGCAGGTCACGTTATTGCAGACGTCACATTCTAAGTTAATTTAAACTTATTTAAAAATCCTCACTAGTTGGGGATTTTTTTTGGCTGAAAAAAAGATAAATACATGTAAGACTACTGCAATAAGCAGTAGAGTAACATAGGAGAATAACATGGCACAAACTAAAGTAAATCCTGTATATGTAAATGAAGAAAAGTTTTTTATAGGTTTAAAGCCAACATTTTTTGAAGTAACATTTGGAGCGGCCGTAAACGCAAAAACTGGACCTTCAAGTACAATACAAACAGTTATACATGCTATTTTAAATGAAAATCTTTCAATCCTAGGCATGAGTGCATTGTATGACACAAATCAAACAATAGCATTTATGGTTGACGGTGAGAAAGGTACTGACACATATGACGGATCAAACAGTGAAACCTTAGCGGCTCACTTAGAAGACGTTATTATAGCATTAGGCACAGTTGATGGAATCAACTTAGCAAGTGCTACATGTACAGCAAAAACATTTGCATTAGCATAAACTTATCTTAGTTGAAAAGACCACCCTAGGGTGGTTTTTTCTTGAGTACAATTTCTGACGATCATTTTAACAAAGTCGATAAATAGTAGATACAGACACAGAATATGGAGATATTATGGTAACAGGAGAAAGAAGTGGAGCAATGGGAAGTTCGGAAGTTGTTTCCGGCAATATAGAATTTTATACTTTGTTTACCACTATTAACATTACAAGCACAGGAGATTTTTCAGATAATACACAGAAAGACTTTGAAAGTGTAGTACAAGTGATAGGGTTAAGAGCACAACCAGTTGTTATGAATAATCCAGTTTCACTAAATGGAGTAGGAGCTCAGGTACTAGAAAATTATGGTGCACCAACACTAACAGGAGCAGGTTATATTTTTAAATTTGCTTTTGAAAGAGAAGGAGTCCATTCCATAGATACACTTAAAAATGAATTAAATGGAATAGTACTTAACGGTGGTACAATAGATACTACAAGTACAGTAAATATGGAATTTAGTAAACAAGATTTATTATAGAGTAAAACATGCCTAAAAAGAACGAACCAGAATTAACACCTAAGCCTTATGTAGAAAGTGGTAATATAGAAGCACATATAATTGCAGACATGCTTCGTATAGAATCAATATCATCAGAATTAAAAGAATTTAAAGAAGTTACAAAAGAAAGATTAAACAAACTAGAGAGTTGGATAATTGCTATTGTAGGATTAACCTTTACGACATTGGTTACTACAGTAGTTGGATTATTAATGAAAATGCTATGAGATTAGAAGAATTTACAGATGAGCCTATTATAGAAGCCAGAATGGTTTGGCGTAAAATGGGTAACACAGTAAAACGTGCTATCAGATGTACAAGTGGTAGACGCAAAGGTAGAGTAGTGAGTAATCCTAGTCAATGTAATAAGCCTATAGATTTTAGAAAACGTTTAACAATGAAGAAAACAAAAGCAAGATTGGGTGCAAGAATGTCTAGACGAGCACAAAGAACTAAACGTTTTAATATACAAAGCAAAAGAGTAAAAGCACTTAATAAGAGAAGATAATGAAGTTTAAAGATGTTAAAACTTTAGAACATTTATTAAAAGAGTATGGTGCATCTTCAGGTGGAGGTGCAGTAGGTGGTGGCGGACACGGTGCTAGTGCAAAAGCAAATAAGTCTAAAAAATCTATAGCAAGTGGACCAGATGTTAGTACTGCATCTCCAACTGTAACAGGACAACCTGCACAAAAACCTCAACAAGCAAAGCCAAGTACTAATCAAGTAAAAGCAAAAGATTTACAAGACGGCGATATGGTTGTCAGCAAAGATGGTAAAACGGCAGAAGTATATTCTAAAGTAGGGCAAGGAAACAATCCTAGTGCATTAATTACAAAAGACAAACAAGGCAATCTAGCAGAAATACCAAAAGACGAAACAGTAGATGCTATACAACCAAATAAACCAGGAGAGTTAGATACCATACCTGATGAAAAAGAAAGAACAAGTTTCAAAGATAGAATTAAGCAAGGAATGGCATTAGGAAATAAAATTGCTGGTGTAGATGAAGGTAAGTTAGGTAAACTTGCTAAAGGCAAAGGTAGAAAATTACAAATTAGAAAATTAAAAGGTAAAATTAAAAGACTTGCTAAATCAAAATTAAAAGAAGCAAATCCAAAATTATTTGAAATAAACTTTAACAGAAAAAGTGTAGCAAGAGAAGCCTTAGATACTCCAGTAAAATGTGGTTTTGAAGCAGAAACATTTTTCTATAATGTTGAAGGTGGCAATAGTTCTCATGTTGATGATATGAGTATCGGAGACATTGAGTACGAATACGGTGACTTACCAGATAGTGCATATGAAGATTATAGATCATGGTTATATGATAAAGGACAAGAAGATTATTTAGACGACCTAGTAGCAGATAAAATTCAGGAAGTTAAAGAAGATGAAGACTGGCTAGATGAGTTTATAGATAGTAGCTCAGGTCCAAGTTCAGAAGCAATAGAAAGATATAAAGACGATTTCCAAGACGCCGATCCCAAAGAATACGAAAACCGTGAAGAAGATGGTTGGACTTATATAAACTGGGTAAGAGAATATGTTGAAGAAGAATACGAAGATGAATACCATGAATGGTTAGATGGTGCGGTTAGAGAAGATTACAATTTAGATGATGAAGCCACAGAGGCCGCTGAACAAGACTACAGTATGGATGATTGGGTATATGACAACTATAGTTATATGAGTGATTTCCTAAATGATTATGGTTATGAATATAGTGATGGAGGCGGAGATGTTGAACAAGTTGCCTCAGAATTACATACTTGGGCTGAGAACAACAGTAAATTTACGGACTTTCCGGAATCAGGAGATTACGGTGATACTTATACCACAACTGCTTGGGCTGTGGAAAAAGATAGCAGTATCGAACCTGATGAAGGTACTGGTGCAGAACTTATATCACCGGTATTTGATAGTCCCAGAAAAATGCTTTCTGAAATGAAAAGTTTATTTGACTGGAGTGAAGAAAACTTTGGAACAAATAATTCAACAGGACTTCACGTTACTATGAGTTGGAACGGTGAACCAGATGCACCTGTGGATGAGAACGGTAGAAGGGAAGGCCAAGAACTTAACAAATTAAAAATGGCATTACTGTTAGGTGACCCGTACTTACTAGCAGAATTTGGTAGACTTAGAAACAGTTATACAAAAAGCCAATATAATAATATATTAAAATATGCCGAAGGTATGAAACGTGGAGATGCTAACAGTTTGGAAGAGTTTGAAAAAATGTTATCAAAAGGAATAGATACAGGTAAATTTAATACTATCCACTTTAAGGATGATAAGGACAGAGACTCAAATAATAAACTTATAGAGTTTAGAATAGCCGGTGGTGCAGATTACAATGAAATGTATGAAAAAGTTGTAAAAGCAGTTGTGCGATATGCTACTGTGATGAAAGCAGGATATGATAAAAATGCATACAGAGATGATTATGTTAATGCAGTATTTAGGTTATTGCGTAAATCACAGGAAATAGATCCTAAAAAATTAAAAGATTTAGAAGTTGTTAATCATCCTATAATAGATTCAGCAAAAGAAATAGTTGGTAAAAAGGATTACTTTGATGTTGTAAGGTATTTAAGTAATAGTGTGGAATACTATAACGAGTATAAAAACTTATCTGATCCAGATGCAGATAAAAAATGGAAACAAAGTATAAAAGATTATAAAAAAGGCACTGGCAGAGATCCAAGTTGGGTGGGCGAAGCAGAAGAAGGCGAATCAATAACTGGTTACATAGAGCCAAGTAGCATGCCACCAAGTAAGAGGGCAGAAGGCAGATTCCAAAAATCACAAGAGAGTTTTATTAATGCTGTTGTAATTTTGTCTAGAGATATAGCAGATGGTATTACTAGAGGCTCTGTAAGAGCTAAAGACATTAGTATATTTAGAGATTATTCCAAACAATTAGAATTAGACGATAAAAAATTACAAGGATTGGCCTTAAGGCAATTAAACGACCAAAACTACAACGGTACAGATAAAGAAAATATAGCAAGACTTAAAAAAGGAATAGATACTTTATTTAAAAGGGATATAATACAAGAGCCAGGATTTATGTCCCATCAGGATGTAGATGTAATATTAAAACAATTATGGCAATTCTTCCAAACAGATGATAGTGATGATTATCATAAAAGAGTTGAATTAGCAGATTTGCTAATAGGTGCAAATCCAAATATGGCAGGTCTTGGAAACAATAAAGATGATGATGAAAAGCATGGCCTAGTAATGGATTTTTTACAAGAAATTTCTCATACAAGACAATTAAATACTTTTGTTGCTAAACTCAGAGGATCAGGTTACGGTAATTATATTACACCAATTGAATCTGGTAAAATGACAAATCAAGATGAAGTAGAAAGTCTTAAGAAATTTTTAGAGCCTTATGGAGGATATGATCATCCTACAAGTAAGGATCATCATATAAACATCAGAAGTGATGACAAGTATGAAGACGTAGCAAAAAGTTCTCTAATACAAAAATGTAGAACTAGATTAGACTATATAAAAGATCTACAAAACAGTGAACCAGAAAAGTATCAAAAAATTAAAACTAAACTAATAAAAATAGGTGAGACTCTTGTAGATACTATAGTTGCACCTGAAGATGGAGAAGGCATAGAAGGTGCTGATATTACTGATAAAGATGGAACAAATATAAGTGGATTTATAAAAGATCAATATAATAGGCAAGATAGTTGGTGTCTTAATTTACATCGTAGGGATTGGAATAATACAAAGGATTTTCTAGCCAAATCAGGAGATAAAGACGACGACACATATAATTTTACTTCAGCATATGACGATTATGTTGTAAGAAATCCATTTAGTATGGTTTTAGATTATTATAAAAGTAAAAGTGACTTCGCTAATATACATAAAAATTCAGAAGTTAAAAAGATTGTTAAAAATAACTTTGCAGGCTTTAAAAAGTTTTTTAATGAGTTTGATAAAATATTTACATCAGAAGGATTTACAGATCTTAAAGCAGAGATATCAGATAAAGACAGATACGATAAACGTAACAAAGACTTTGAAAAAAATGTTAGAGATAATGCTAAAGCCAAGTTAAATATTCCTAGTCATAGTTTTATATATTTCGATAAAGATTTTTGGGAAACACTCACAGACAATAGTTATGCTGACAGAGGGCCATGGCTAGATAATAATTTAGATCATTTTGGAGATGACCTTAACAAAGAAGGTAAAATTTATGTTATACCTTCAGCACATTGGTCACAGGCCGACGATGCATTTAATGGTTTGGATCTTATAAAGAATTTTGAAAATGCTAAAAATTATTTTCATACATGGCGTAGAATAGGATATAATAAAATACTCAGCAAGTTCATGGCCAAATATAATGTATCTTTTGAAAATCTTACAGATAGACAAGGTAAGTATATGTCTCAACCTGATAATATGGAATCAACTTTAAGTGATTTTGCTATTGAGGTTACACATAAAGGTGATAGCAGATCCGGTGCGCCTGGGCAAGAAGATTTAGTTCCAACAGAAGATTTAGAAAATCCAAACAGTGGTGAGCCAATTAATAGAGGTTCTGCAATGATGTGGGATCAGAGTACAGACGATGCAGAGAAAAAACGTTTTGATGCATTTGATTGGGGATTGTATCCAACAAAAATGAAAGATGTTGTTGCTAAAGAAATGGAAAACGAATCTAGTTTCCAACTGGCATTACAAAATGTACTACAGAAAGTTCTTGATAATAAAGTAGATATAGATCAAAATGATTTAGGCTTGCCTGATGAAAAAATTATGTATGCGGCTGGTGTAGATGGTAGCGAGTTAGAAGGTGAAGCATCAAATACTATATCACAGAAAGCAAATTGGACTAACCTAGCAGATTATTTAAAATTAGAACGTGGTGTAAATGATCAGGGTGTAAACTTACTTAAAAAAGTACACAGTCAGTATGACAGTGACGGCCAAAAATATAGAACAAAAGACGATAATATTACTGTGGGAATGGAAAGATGGCTATTGGCTGTAAAAGATGCTATTAAATATATAGAAACAAATTATAAAGTTAGTGGCGGTAACTATTTTAGAGATGGCGATGATGTAAGTGATGTACATAGTTCAACAACAGACCACGAAAGCGGAGTTGCAATAGAAGATTACGATGAAATGCGTAGTAAATATTTTAATTTTAATGCTATGATGATGAATGGTATGCAAAATTATTTAGTACAAACAGATGTAAACAGACTGGTAGGATTCCTTAAAAATCCAGACAATGATGAAGAATTTAAAAAGGATGTTTTACAAAGCATGATGAGAGAAAGAGAATTAGGAATGGAACCAAATGACTTCCAAGGTGCATTAGCCAGGGGTAGAATGTATTCTCAACGTCAAAGAGAAAGTGTGTTTAATAGATTTGAAAATTTGCCTTTAGAGGAACAATTAACAATTATATCTAAATCTAAAGTATTAGAAAATTTAAGTAAAAAAAGCGAAGGTCCATCTAGTGATGCTTTGCCAGACAATAGTATTCCTTATCTGCTTAATAAACTACTTGCTGAGCCTATGAAGGCAGGAGATCTTAGAAAGCAAATGGATGCATATTGGGCCTTACCAGTACCTCAAATGCTATCAGATTTTAGAGCCGTAAGAGCACAAGGCGGCAAAGAAGCAGATTGCAGAAATATTTTGAAGCAGTATATTAATTCACAACTAGATCCACAAATTAAAAAGCATGTAAAACTTGTAGAAAATAAAGATGATGTAATTGATAGAATAAAAGGACTACCAGATGAAGATAAGCAAACAGACAAAGTAGTTCAATATATAGAACAATTATTAGATGATATGGGAGTAGGTGGTAGATTAGCCAGTTTGACATCTAATTTAGAAGATATAGATGACGAGGAAGTTAAAAAATCTAATGTAAAACTTGCTAAAATAATTTCAAGTATAGAAATGACACCATTAGAAAGAGCACAACTGTTTGCAAGTTGGAAACAAGATAAATTAATAGATGTTAAAAAATTACTTTCAGGTAATGGGCAAACATTTAGTGAAGTATTTAAAGGGTATGGAGACGAAATTTATATGACAGAACTTATAGACGATTTAGCGGATGTAGATTCATATGGTATAGGTGCAGGAGAGTTTTTACTTGCAGTATTAAGTCAGAAAATAAAAGGTATTGGTTCAACAGGCGGTTCAGGAGATTTACTAATAGATGGTAGAAATGTAGAAGTAAAAACAAAAACAAGCCGAAATGCTCGTTTTAAAGACTGGCATGTACAACCTGACCAAACATGGGCAAGTAAAGTAGAAAAATTTAAACAAGACTTTGCAGACATAGATGAGGTTTCAGGTGCGGCAACAACAGGAATGAACTCTACGCAATTAAGTGCTATGTTAAAAAATCCTGTATTGCAACAAAATCCTGAAAGGAAGAAACAAGCATTATTAAGTATTATGGCTATATTTAAAGCAACTAATACTAACTTATCGTCAGCACAATATAAAGAATTAGTAAATTTATTAGATGCAGGAGATGACTCAGCATTTAAACAAAAATATGGTGCATATAATATACTTAACTATTTAAATATTAAACGTAGTGATGGGGAATTAGAGGGTATATTATTCATGAATAAGAAAACTAAAACAGTTCATTATGTTAAAGATTTAAATGACATACAAAATTTAGCATTAGAGGTAGGAACAATTTATCCTATTAGTACAAATAGTATATATCCTTATCCTCAAATAGGAGTCAAATAATGCATATTAGAGAAGTTTTCGATAACATGGACAGAAATACAAAATTAATGAGAGACCTTGTACAGCAGGAAATCGATAAGAAAAATTTAAAAACACCAGAAGAGATTAAAAAATATATTATAGGCCTCAAACTTGCAGGTTTAGTTCAATACAAAGAAGATATTATTACATTATTTAAATATTTTGGATTACCAATCAAATTGAATGCAGAAGCCGGTGGCGGTGGCGGTGGCGGTGCCGGAGGTGGTGCTGGTGGCGGTGCTGGTGGCTCAGGAGGAGCCGGTGCTGGTGCAGGAGCAAGTTCAGGCGGTGACGGTGGTTCAGCAAGTTCAAGTGGAGACAGCGGGTCTGCAGATGGTGGTAGTTCAGGAGATAGTTCTACTTCATCATCCGCTGATTCCACACCTACACCTGTAAGCAGAGGGTATGCATTTTTAGGAAGTATGTCGCCTTACAAAAAGAAAAAGAAGAAAAAGAAAAAAAGTAAGAAAAACTTTGATTTCGGTAAAGGCGTCTACTAAAAATGAAATTATTTGAACTGGAAGACAGACCTGAATTGGATAAAGTGTTTCCCAGAAGCATAATGCCACAAGTCAGAAAAAATAACCTTGAAGATTCTGGTTATGAGTTTGAAAAGAAAAAAATAAAATTAAGTAAAATTAAACCTGTACAAGATCAAAGAGTACAGGGTATGCATGATAGAGCATTAAAAGGATTTCAAGACGGCAGTATTAGGCCTATAATTATAGACAAACATAATTATATTGTTAATGGGCATCACAGATACGATGTTGCCAGAAGTTTAGATTTAGATAAAGTAAAAGTTCTTAAAGTAGATGCAACAATAGAAGAACTAATAGATCATTATAGTGATAAAACTAGTGATGCTCCCACAATAGAACAACAACTTAAATCAAAGTTACAGCAAAAACTTAAAGAAATTCATAGTGCTAAACCATATGATAATATGGACGACAATGGATTAATAAAATTTAGATATGAAGATGCAACATCTGATCCACAGCCATTTGGAGAAGATGCACATTTAAAATTAGCACCTATACCAGGAATATCCAGAAATGAAGTATATGATAATGGAGTTTCTAGACATATATTCCTTATGAATAATAAAGAACCTATATTTTTACTTACTATAAAAAAACAATTGGACGGTTGGGTTACAACAAATGTAGTTACTCACAGTAATTACAGAGGAAAAGGATTTGCTGTGCCTGTTTACTTAGCAGTTAGTAAAGCATATGGAGAACCACTTTATAGTTTTGGAACACAGAGTCCTGGAGGACATAAAATTTGGCAAAATCTTGCAAAACAACATCCAAAAAGAGTAACTGGATATGATACAGTATCTAAACAAGAGGTTCCATTCGCTGATGTTTTTGATGGAAAGGTAGCCACTAGAGCAAAACTACTACCAGAAAGTATTCAACGAAGAGATTGCTATGAGGCGGCAGTAAAACAAATGTTAGAGTATGCTAAAGAAAATCCTGCTATGGTAAACTCATTAAGCCTTGTTCATGGATATGTAACCGGCCAAGCCAGTTATGTAAAAGACCAACGTTATGGACACGGTTGGTTAGAAATAGGCGATGTAGTACAAGATTGTACTAATAATGCTGTAATGAGGAAAGAACAATATTATAAATTAGGAAATATCAATCCTGATGAATTAAAAAAATATTCGTATAAAGATGTTTTACAAAAAATATCTACTACTAAACATTATGGGCCTTGGGATTTAGAAAAAACAGAATTTGAAAAAGGCATTGAAGAAGATGTTGTGGGTATGAATCCAAGTGCCAAGAAGCCTTACTTTTCACCACAAGAAGCAGACAGAGCCAATAATGAATGGGTAAACCAAGCACAGGTAGATCAAGGAGACGGTGTTATAATAAAAGCCACAGACGGCAAACAATATCGTATAATGACCAGTTATGGCAATCAACATTTTGAGGATGGTGAAGTTTACTTAGATGGCATTACTGATGCTGGATTTATAGACCCAGAAGGCTACCCGGATGCCGCAGAACTGTTATACTATCATAGTGCTACAGGACATTATCCTGATGATGAGGAATATGAAGTACAAGAAAACTTTAAAGACGGTAAAAAGAAAGGTAAAAGTCGTCCAGGCAGAGTAAAGAAAGCAGGTGCCAGTTGCAATGGCTCAGTTACAAGTCTACGCAAAAAAGCAAAAAACAGCAGTGGTGAGAAGTCCAAAATGTATCACTGGTGTGCCAACATGAAGGCTGGCAGAAAGAAAAAATAACTAAATAATTGCATGTCCAAATACGGTAAAAAACCACTTTCATCTACACAACAACGATTAAAAGATTATCAATTAGGAATTTATCATAATGCAAATGCCAAATGGGCAAACGAACTAAGAGTATTAGGTAAAAATCCACAAGACGATAACAAATACGATATTGATTTAGACTTAATGAAGGAAACAATCATTAAAGATTGTGCAAACTATCTTCCTTTAGAAGACCATGGCGGAAAAGAATTGCAGAATAGTGATTACTCAGTATCTTGCCAATGGTATCCAAGTGATACAAAACATCTTTTTGAAAGTAATATGGCAGATCCAACTACAAAATCACTTATGAATAAAATAGGGTGGTGCGACGAAAATAATAATCCAACACAGGTAATTTATAATTTAGATAAAAATGGTTTTAGGTGTAAAGATTTTAAGCAGGAGAGAGGGAAAGGAATATTATTTTTAGGATGTAGTCATACATTTGGAGTAGGTTTAAATCAACAAGATACATTTGCTTTTAAAGTAGCAAACCACTTTGACAAGGAATGTTTTAATTATGGTATGCCAGGAAAAGGATTAGATACTGCGGCTTTATATACATCTTTATATTTGCAAGATGACATTGATGTAGGCTACATAGATGCAGTTGTAGTTTACTGCCCGCCACCAGGAAGGGTTAGTTATTTTAGTTATAATACTGAATATGATATGGGTAGAGGGTACAATGAATTGGAGTTTCTCCAACTTCAAAATGATTATTTATTGCTAACTGACTATTATGATGACTCATATCTAGATAATGTACCATATGATGAAATGGCAGATATTGAAGAATTGTTTAATCTTAAAAATGCAAAAAGTAAATACGAAGTAAAAAAATTTTTAAAAGCAGGATTAGATCAACATGTTTATAAACATAGATCTGCTATGTGGGAACATTTTATGTTTACAAAAGAAAATAATTTTTACCGAGGACTACTTGCAGTAAACAGTATTAAAAGTTTTTGCTTGGAGAATAATATTCCATTAGTATTAACAGAAGGGTCACCAACGATTTCTACTAAACATGATTGGGCAAGGGACTTAGGACACTTTGGACCACAAACCCATAACAATATAGCACAAGAAATTATTTCTAAGTTAGAGATATATCTAGATAAATAGTATTATGCTTATTAAGGACATAATTAACGAAACAACCAGTAGTGGCGGTATAGCCAGTGTGGCAGTACCAATGAATAGTGATATTATAAAACGACCTGGTCCCGTAGTTAAAAAGAAAAAGAAGAAAACAACAGAAGATCAAGTTCCATATTTGCAGAGACCCAACTCACCATATGAATTAGGAAAGCAAGAATACCTACGTAAGAATCCAGGCAAAACAGAAGAAGATTTCAAAGAGTTATTGCCCAATCAACAAAACAAATACTTGGACAAGTATGTTGAAGGAAAATCTCCACACAAAAAAGGCACCAAAAAATATAAAAAACACATGGCGGCCATGCACGCCGGTTAATATGAGAGCAGTCAAAGACAAAAACAAATATCTTAATTTAATCAGTAGTACTGAGGCAAGACTGTTCAATAAAGTTGATTTATCGGGCTTTGTTAGTGTAAATAGTTTAGACGAAAGAGAACAATATATTGCAGAAGAACTTTATAAAAAAGACGTACTGCAAAAAATACAGAAAGGTGAACAAGTTGGTTACAAAATCTACCCGCAAAAGGAAAAATTATAATAAAAAATTTCTTGCGAAGAGGTTAGACGGTCTAGCAAAAAAAGTTGCTAAACGCAACGTATATGTAATAGAAAAAACCGATCCAGGTTATAATATTATTAATTATTTAGACAAGTCTGTTTTTATAGAAAATGTTCCTTTTTTAAATTTAGCACAAAGAGCCTGCAAAAGTTTTAACAAATCTAAAGAAGAAGTTAATCCAATGCACATGCAAAGACATATAGACAAGTACTTTAAACACTATATGGACTTACAATTCTATAAACATACTATACAAACCAGTGAAGACAAAGTAAAAGTTTTTACAGCAGGTGTTAGAATGCAAGATAGTTTAGATATGATCAAAGAAGCCAAGGTACATCTAGCAACTTTTTAGACCAAAAATTACATTTAAATGATAAATAAGAAGTATATTACATATACTTTAGGAAGAAACTATGTTTATTAGAGATTTTAATCAGCAAGGACAAAATAAAATAACAAAAATTAACAAACTGTTAAGCGAAGAGTTTGGCATGAGTATCAAGTCATCTTATCCTAAAAAGGAAAAGTTACAGACTATACTCGAGATGTCAGATAAGGCTATAATTAAATTGAAAGATACTACAAAAAACTTTCAGTTAGAGCCTGAATATGCAAAATATCTTGGTATTAAAGATGTTATGAAAACTATGATTAGTGAAGGCATGTATGCTGAATCACCAGCATACGTGGAAATGAAAGAAAAACTTTGTGCAGAAGTTCAAAACTTAATGGATTCAGGTTGTACTGAATCTGAAGCAGTAAGCCAATGCATGAACACATTCAGAAAAAATCCTAATTACTGCCACGATGATGAACACATACTTCCTATTGTTATGATGGCGGCTAAAGATTACATGGAAGGTGGTTGTGGTACACATGAATCACTAGAAGAGATTGCAACAGAAGGTCCAGATTCAGAGTTAAACGAAAAACTTCTAAGTGAACTTGCTAAAGAGATTGGTATAGAATTAACAAATCATGACAGCATGAGTGCAATAGAAGAAAAACTTAATATGTTTGCAGAAGTTACAGGCAAGAGCAGAGATTCAGTTGTTGGATTTTTGAATGGACTTGAAGAAGATGCAGTAGTACAAGGTATTAAGTTCTTTGGTGCTAAAGTTAGAGAATCAAATGCATTTGTAGATGCTAGAAGAGAAGCAATTAAAAATGACGAAGATGAGTTTACAGTAGGTGGAAAAACTTACAAAGTTACAGGCGATACATCAGACGAAAAGAAAAACGAAAGTATGTTTGACAGTATTATAGACGAAATGCTTTCAGAAGAAGTTGAGTCAGTTGAAGAAGCAGAAGTTGTAATGGCTGTTAGAGCATTAGCAGACGATATTCAAGATCATGTAGAAAGACTAGGCAGAATGGTAAACGAAGATTTACCTGCAATAGCAGACCAAATGGTAAATGAATTTGGTGCTGATAAGGCCGCTTCATTTAAAAGCGAAGCAGAGGGTGTTTTATCAGGAGCATTAGAAAGTGCCAAACAGGCAAAAGATGGTGTTAATAGTCTAGTTGGAAGTATTACTGGTGAAGATATGGGTCTAGGCGGAGACGACATGGGTAGCATAGAAGATCCATTAGGTGCAGACAGTCCAATAGATGACATGGAAGAATTACCAGCAGAACCTGAAATGGATGTAAACGAACCAGCGGCGGCAGGACCAGAAGAAGAGCCACTAGGTAGAGCACCTGTAGAGGTGTAAAAATGCTCATTAATGAGGTTATAGCAGTACAGGAAAAAGATCAGGATTTTGCGGCAGGGTTGTTAGCAAAAGTACAAGATATCCTTACAGTTGCTATGTCCAGAGATATTAAAAAAATATCTACAAAAAAATTCCTTAAAATTTTAGACGTAAATGGTTATACAGATTTAACTATGGACCAACTAAAGTTAGCAGTCAATACATCTGGATTTGCTAACAGTATAGATGATGAAACTATTGTACCTAAAGATGAGTTAGGTGCAGATATAGATACTGATGTTGAAGATCCATCAGTAGATGTAGGGGCAATGGCAGGTGATCAGGCCCTAGCAGATATTAAGGCGGAACTATAATGGCTAATATTTTTGTAAATGCCACACAGGCAAGAGCGGATAGCAGGAATAACGTAGTTATTCATGGTGAAATTAAAACTATCGAATCAGAGGTCTTCTCTAATATAGATTCAGGCATACTATATGCAAATATAGTATCCAGTTCAACTATGACAAACAGTAATGTCTATTACTATGTTTGGAATGGTACAACAACAGATCCCACAAAACTAGATCAAATAAATTATGTTAAAAAATACTTCACAGACTTAGGTTATGGAGTAAACATAAAAACAAATACTAGTTCAAATAATACTATTACTTGGAACGTTTCCTGGTAAATAGTATTAACAAATAACTTAAAACAATTTTAATGCTAAAAAACAAATTCGAATACCCTGCTCTGCGAAGAGAAACCCAAGCAAATGGAAAAAGACAATACGTTGGTGACGACAGTATTCCTGTTCCTAGTGTAACTACAGTACTAAGCGAAACCGGAGATAAAACAGCTCTACTTAACTGGCGTAAACGTGTAGGTGACGCAGAAGCAAATCGTATAAGTCAGGAGGCGGCAGGTTTAGGTACTAAAGTACACAATGCAATAGAAAAATATGTATTAAGTGAAGAGTACGAAATAAAAGGTAATAATCATATAAGCATAATGGCTAAAAATATGCTACAAGAAATGATAGACCAAGGCCTAAGTAAAGTGGACGAATTATGGGGTGTTGAAGTAGGTTTAATTGCCGCAGGATTATATGCAGGTACATCAGATGCTATTGGCATATACGAAGGCGAAGATGCTATTATAGATTTTAAAACAGCCAAGAAGATTAAAAAACGTGAGTGGATAGAAGATTACTTTATGCAAGGTTGTGCTTATGCATTAGCACATAACGAAATGATGGGAACGGAAATTAGTAAAGTTGTAATACTAATGGTAGACCGAGAAGGCAAGTTTGCAGAGTTCTCTATTAAAGATCAAGAATTTGAGGAATATTGCGATAAATGGTCAAATAGACTAGCAGATTATTATTCCAAAATTAAATAAAGGCCAAAAAATGATAAATACTACTTAATAGGAGACGTATTTAATGGCAACAAGTAACAATACAGTAGTAGTATCAAGAATACAAAACCGTAGAGGTTTAAAGCAAGACCTACCTCAGCCACTTCGTTCTGGTGAAATTGGTTTATCAACCGATAGCAGACAAGTTTTTATTGGTGGTGGTGAAATTGACTCTACAGAAAATAAAGTATTGATATTTGAAAATACTGATAACGCAAGACAAATTGTGGACAGTATTGCCAAAAATCAAATTATAAGTTTTACAGTACCACATAGACGTTATAACACCAGTTTAGATGGATTAAATGGAACAGCAAAAGCCTTTACATATACTGGTGGTTCAGATGTTAGTGACACAAACAGTTCAAGAGATGTATTTAGAAGTTCAGTAGGAGCAGGAAATCTTGTTAGTATAGAAACAGGTTCGGCTTTTGATGCCGACGATTTAAGTGTAGTAAAAAACGGTATAGCACTTATAGGAAACAATATAGCAAGTATTGGTAACTTAACTACTGAGGACTATATTTTCTCATCAGGTACAAGTTTAGGTAATGATCATACTATAACTTTTAAATCTATTCCATTAACAAGTGATGATATAGGTATTACTTACTATGGTAATTCCGCAATTAGCAGAGTATTAAGTGGTGCACCAAGTGGTGATGCTAATATTAAACCAGGATATAGTGCATTAACAAATTTTTATGCTAGAGATAGTGTACCTACATTTTTGCAAATACCTGAAGACTTAATTATTGTTAATTCGACTACAGGTTCAGGATATATAGGATTTCAGCATAAACATATAGCAGTTACGGCCCTAAGTACTTCAGATGTAAGTACTTTAACATTTACAAATTTCTTAGTAAGTAAAGATAGCGAATTAATTGATAATATAACATTTGCAGAATCTTCAGATACGTTTACAGTACCTTATGCTCATGCAAATCAAAAGTATGTTCCAACTTCAACAGCAAATAATTTTAACCGTGTTCATATATCAAATTGTAGTGTTTCAGCAGTAAACGGTGTTCACAATATTACTGCCGCAAATGCCACACATTTCCAGTTTGCAATTAGTGGATATAGTGGTGCTACAAGTGGTACACTAGCTCACACAAGAGTTTTACAGTATGATATATCTGGTGCACCTAGTAGTGGCGATATTACTACTTCTTTAAATACTATTTCAGGAATTATTAATAATAGAGGAAACATTACAACAGGTTCTAACGTAACGCAATCATGGGGTAGTTTAAATGTTACACCAGAGTTTGATTCAGCAACAGGTAGTGCATTAGCATCAAAGCAAGTGTATTTTACTCATAAGTCTACTCAAAATAGTAACCCAGCAAACTTTACATTACACGAAAGTGGTAGCACATTAACAAATTTAAAACTTACACCACAAAATTATAATAGATCAACTAATACTATAAGAGCTCAATTAGAGCAGTTTTTAGTAGAAGCAATGGAAAATGTAAACCTTAATGTATTTAATAATATTCAAGTAAATCAAAGATATAAGGCTAATTCTACTTTAGATGCAAAAATTAATTCATATAATTTAAATACAAATACAGAAGGCACAGAAATTACATTTGATACTAATGAAGAAGCCAGAAACTTCTCAACATTAGTAAACAACTTATATTTTGAATACAATGTTTATAATACACCTGGTTCAGGTGGCTTAGGAAGTCTAGTTGTCAACTCACGTGGTTTAACAAATGTAAAAAATAACATTCAGTTACAAACTGCCGAGGGTGCCTCAAGTGGATTACCTGATGTAGGATATGACTCAACAGAAACAGCAAGTGTACCAGCAGAAGCAAATACTAACATTAAAACATTTGATATGACTGCTTTTGATACTTTCGTAATAGATTACAGTTTAGACTTTAGAAATGGTGCAGACTTATACAGAAAAGTTGGATTACTTCAATTGTCCAGTTATGATTATGGATCAGGAAATCCTGCAGATGTAGTCATACAGGATTATGGTACTGACAAAGCACTTGGTAGTGTAACAGGAAATGTACAGTTCACAGCAAATGTGGCTAGTAGTGTATTAACTCTCACAGCAATAAGTAGTGTAAACCAATCTTGTGCCATGAAATACATTGTTAGAAAATGGAACGCACCTTCAACATAATGATTGATGTTCCTAAAAACGCATAGTCCCACAGAAAGATTAAGAATTTGGAGAGAGATAAGACAAAAAGATTATCTGTCTGCAGAAGACCTTGTAAAAGAATTTTCAGATATTAAAATACTTTCACGTTACTTAGATTACTATACTCCTAAAAGTTGGCCTGATCCTTTTGAAATTGTTAGCGAAGGATATTTTTGTCAAACAGGCGTAACAATATTACTAACTGCTACACTAATAAATAAAAATTTCATTACTAGCGACGAGTTATGCTTTCCAGTGATAAGTAATAACATAAACGGAGACTCTGGAATAGTTCTTTTAGATGATAACAACGTTTATAATTTTACTTCAGGTAAGATTGAAAGTTGGGAGTTTGTACAGGATAATGCAACTGTATTTCAAACCCACAGATTAGATAAAAAGAAACTTTCATATTGACTTTTGTACAGTTATATAGTAGAATAATTCTGCGATAAATATTACTTTACAATACAGAAATTAGGGATAATACACACATGCAAGTTAAAAAACGAGACGGCACACTAGAAGATTTAAACATAGACAAGTTACACAAAGTAGTTATGTATGCATGTGAAGACATCTCAGGTGTTAGTGCATCAGAAGTAGAGATAAACTCCAAAATTCAGTTCTTTGAATCAATAGCAACAGAAGATATTCAAGAGACACTTATTAAAAGTGCCGCAGATTTAATCACTGAAGAAGCACCAAACTATCAATATGTAGCAGGTAGACTTATTAACTATCATTTGCGTAAAATGGTATATGGTGAATTTGAGCCTCCTTGCTTATGTGATATAATACAAAAAAATATTGATCTAGGTTTTTATGATTCTGAGTTTACTGATTTATATACAAAAGAAGAAATAAATCAATTACAAGAATATATAGATCATAACAGAGATGAAGTTTTAACCTATGCGGCTATGGAACAATTCCGTGGTAAGTATCTAGTACAAAACAGAGCAAGTGGTGAAATATTTGAAACACCACAAGTAGCATACATGATGATTGCGGCCACATTGTTTAGTAACTATCCAATAGAAAACAGAATGAGCTATGTAAAAGCCTATTATGATGCTATTAGCACATTTAAAATTTCCTTGCCTACGCCAGTTATGGCAGGTGTTAGGACGCCACAAAGACAATTTAGTTCATGTGTACTAATTGAAACAGATGACAGTTTAGATAGCATTAATGCAACAAGTAGCAGTATTGTAAAGTATGTAAGTCAGAAAGCAGGTATCGGCATTGGTGCTGGTAGTATTAGAGCCGTAGGCTCCAAAATTAGGAGTGGAGATGCAACTCATACAGGAGTTATTCCATTCTATAAAATGTTTCAGTCAGCAGTTAAGAGTTGTAGCCAAGGTGGAGTAAGAGGCGGAGCCGCTACATTATACTACCCTATTTGGCATTTGGAAGTTGAGGACTTATTAGTATTAAAGAACAATAAGGGCACAGAGGACAACAGAGTGCGTCACATGGACTATGGTGTACAGTTTAATAAACTAATGTATGAAAGATTAATTACTGGCGGAAATATTACTTTGTTTAGTCCACAAGATGTGCCAGGATTATATGACTGCTTCTTTAATGATCAAGACAAATTTAAAGAGTTATACGAAAAAGCAGAACGTATGACAAGTATTAGAAAAAAATCTATACCAGCATTAGAACTGTTTAGTAATTTTGTTACAGAAAGAAAAGACACAGGTAGAATATACTTAATGAATGTTGATCATGCAAATGATCATGGTGCATTTATATCTGATATAGCACCTGTAAAACAAAGTAATCTTTGCTGTGAAATAGATTTACCCACAAAGCCCTTAACAGACATTAACGATCCTGAAGGCGAAATAAGTTTATGTACATTAAGTGCTGTAAATTGGGGTGTTGTAAAAGATACAACAGAGATACAAAAAGTATGTAATTTGGCAGTAAGAGGATTAGATGAGTTACTAGATTATCAAGAGTATCCTGTTTTAGCGGCACAATATAGCACTATGAACAGACGCCCACTAGGAGTTGGTATAATTAATTTCGCATATTGGTTAGCAAAAAATGATACCACTTATCAGGAGCCTAACTTAGATTTAGTAGATGAATGGGCAGAAGCCTGGAGTTATGGTCTTATAAAAGCAAGTGCCGACTTGGCAGTAGAGAAAGGTGCATGTCCTAAAAATATGGAAACAAAATATGGGCACGGTATTACTCCTAACCAAACATATAAAGAAGATGTAGATGATTTAGTAAAGCATAAAGAAAGGCAAGATTGGAAAGGATTAAGAAAACAATTAAAAGAAACAGGAATCAGAAATAGTACACTAATGGCATTAATGCCTGCAGAAACATCTGCACAAATTAGTAATAGTACAAATGGTATTGAACCTCCACGAAGTTATGTAAGTATCAAGCAAAGTAAACATGGAGTATTAAAGCAGGTAGTACCAGGATATCCTTATTATAAAAACAAATATGATTTATTATGGGAACAGAAGTCTCCACAGGGTTACTTAAAAATTATGGCAGTATTACAAAAGTATATTGATCAAGGTATTAGTGTAAACACTAGTTATAACCCTGAACATTACGAAGATGAGAAGGTTCCAATGAGTGTTTTAATACAAGATATACTGATGTTTTATAAATACGGTGGCAAACAATTATACTATAATAATACCTACGATGGTCAGGGCGAAATTGATATACATAAAGATGACGCTCAAGAAGACCTCGCCATCACTGAAATAGATGATGAAGATTGTGAGAGTTGTAAGATATGAACAGTAATGAATTAAAACAATTAGGTTTTACCAAGGCAGGTGATGTTGATGTAGTTATCAGAAATGATGTACCAGACTTAAATGCTACACATACACCATTTGCAAGTGAAGTAAAGTCAGGGGTATATTGTTGGGTACTTGTAAACGATACTAATAAAAAAGAAGAAGTAATTTATATAGGTAAATATGGAAAGTCTATAAAAAAGAGATGGGGAGAACACAGGCAAGGTTTCAGAGGTGGTAGTGGTACAGGTATCAAAAATGCAGAATACATTATACAGCAATTAGCAGAAACTGATATCAGAATGGAATTATGGGGTAAGCAGAGTCATATTGAAGAATTTTCTTATACTAATATTGTAGGCACAGAAATAACAAAAACTTTTTCTACCTATAGTGTAGATGAAGAAGATTTAATAGCATTCTATATGCAAAAGAACGGAAAAAGACCAGCACTTAATAGGACAAAAGGCGGAAATTAAAAAATGACAGTATTAGATACAAAAAATAAGAAACATCATACTAAAGCAAAGATGTTTTTAGATCCATCAGGCGGTCCTGTTGTACAAAGGTATGACACACTAAAGTATAAACAGTTTGATAAACTAACTGATAAACAGTTGGGCTTCTTTTGGAGACCAGAGGAAGTTGATATCCTTAAAGACGCAACCGACTTTAAAAATCTTACAGACTTTGAACAGCATATTTTTACAAGTAATTTAAAGCGACAAATCATACTTGATAGTGTACAAGGTCGCTCACCTAATCTGGCTTTTCTGCCTATAGTAAGTCTACCAGAATTAGAAACCTGGATAGAGACTTGGGCATTTAGTGAAACTATACACAGTAGAAGTTATACACATATTATTAGAAACGTCTATCCTGACCCAAGCAAAGTTTTTGATACTATGTTAGACATACAAGAAATATGTGATTGTGCAGATAGTATTACAGAAAATTATAACAAACTAATTGAATATAATCTTTTAAGAGACAAAGGTTATAAAACATATGATGAATATGAACATAAGAAAAGAATATGGTTAGCATTAATGAGTGTAAACATATTAGAAGGTGTACGTTTTTATGTTAGTTTCGCATGTAGTTGGGCTTTTGCAGAACTTAAAAGAATGGAAGGTAACGCAAAAATAATTAAACTTATTGCCAGAGACGAAAATGTACACTTAGCAAGTACACAACAGATGCTAAAATTTTTACCAAAAGACGATCCAGACTTTGAGAAAATAAGAAAAGAAACTTATGAAGAATGTACACAAATGTTTGTAGATGCAGTAGAGCAGGAAAAAACATGGGCAGAATATTTGTTTAAAGACGGAAGTATTATAGGCCTTAATGCAGAACTATTAAAGCAATATGTAGAGTTTATCGCGGCCAAACGAATGCATGCCGTGGGTCAGGAGAAGATATATAATAGTGGTACCAATCCATTACCTTGGACTCAAGCATGGATTACAGGTGGATCAGTACAAGTTGCTCCACAAGAGACAGAAATATCATCATACGTTATAGGTGGTACCAAACAAGACGTTGATGGAGACACATTTAAAGGTTTTAGTTTATAATGTACGAAAACATATTAAAAGCAAATTTAGGTAAAGTAGTTACAGTGAAAACTACTGCTGGAATAGAACTAATAGCAACACTTACAGGTTATGATGAGAAAAAATTTACTCTCACATTAGATAAACCTAGATTAGTTGTTATTACTGAAGATGAAGTAGCAGTAGTACCATATACATTTACAAGCAAATCAGAAGAAGTATTTATTTTAAGAGAACAATACTTATCAGTAGATTCCGCACTAGAAAACAGCTCAACAGATTATTTAGAATTAGTAAAATTGCAGTCATAATAGATAAATACTATTATGCCTAAAGTAGCAAGATTCATGGATATGGTTGGTACTGGTGTTATTCAAAGCACCAAGCCTACTGGCGTCTTCGTAGAAGGCAGGCCAATAGCAACACTAGGAGATACTGTATCAACACACGGTGAAGCACCGCACATTGGTGCTAGTATAATAGCCGCATGTTCTACAACAGTATTTGCAGGAAATATACCAGTTGCTATGGTAGGTTCTAAAGCAACATGTATGCATTCTGTAACAATGGGAAGTTTTACAGTTAATGTAGGGCTCTAATGTCCAACCTGGTTTCTGTTCGTGGCCCCCACGCCAGAAACAATACCAACACAATAAGAGTACAATGGAATATGGGTAATTCATGTAATTATCAGTGTGAGTATTGTCCGCCCATTTTACATAATGGAACAAAGCCTTGGTTAAGTAAAGAACAGTACATAAACGCAATAGTACGTTTATCAACGCACTACAAAGCATTAGACAAACAGACAGAGTATGAATTAATAGGCGGAGAAGTAACTGTAATACCAGGCTTTGAAGACATAATTAAAACTATTAGTGAACAAAATAGTACTAGTATTGTGTACACCAATGCAAGTAGAACAGTAAATTGGTGGAGTAAAGCAAAACAGTATATGGATAGTGTTGTACTAACATATCACCCTCAATCGCAAGATTCCGAGCATTTCCTTAATGTTATTAATGAGATTAAGGATTATGTACATATAGACATTAATATTGCAGGAATAAGCGGAGACGTGCTCAGATTGGGCGAATTTGCAGACGAAATACGTGAATTGTTTAAAGACTGTGAGCATAACAAATACAATATGGTTAGTATATGTGTTAAAACCATGTATAAGAAGCTCTTAGGACGTCAGAATAAGCAGGAAACATACTGGCAATACACTACAGAAGAGCAAGAAATAATGCAAAGGCCTGGCATTAAAGCACAAGAATTACCAGAAAAAATTGTATTAAACATACCAGGTGCTGAGTACGTTCCAGATCCTGAACCAGATCCTAATGCCTGGATGACTGAATTTTTATATGATGATAGTACTGCTGAATATGTTCAGAGCCATCAAATAATAGATAAAGGATTAAATTCATTTCAGGGTATGAGATGTCATTTAGGATTCGAAAGTCTTAATATAGATGCTAGTGGGGATATGTATAGTAGTTGGTGTGGTGCATTAAATTTTGGTAACATATCAGATACTAATTGGAGTTTGCCTGAAACAAAAACAGTATGCCCTTATACTTTTTGTAATAATATAAGTGATATTTCTATTACAAAAACTCTAGATTGACAGTTTGTCACTATTTGCAAAATTACTTAAAATAGATACAATGGATTTTTGATATTGATCCTCTGTTTTAAATGATTGTATGTTCCAATCTGTAATATAAGTATTTGTTATAATATTTCTATCCTGGACACTATTAAATAAGTGACCTTTATAACTTATACTTGTCTGTTTTTCAAAGTCGTTTAAAGAATCCATTTTATAAACAGTAGCACCTAAAATACTTTCGCCTTCAGGCGGCCTTACATAGTTTTTTAATAAATGATAACCTTCCATTGATTGAATGGGCTCATGATCTTTTGGTAGTTTTGATAAAGTTTTATAAGAGTAGTCGTCTATGTCA